>ERZ1066127.453-NODE-453-length-21711-cov-9.619967_pt1 | contig 21711 bp, 16 predicted proteins | sample MGYA00382774_ERZ1066127 | MGnify/ENA primary metagenome ERZ1066127 (study PRJEB33369, sample SAMEA5778357) | biofilm metagenome | biome: Industrial cooling water; feature: Water cooling tower basin; material: Biofilm | place: United Arab Emirates | collected... | reverse complement strand
TGGTATATTTTATTGCGAATCATACCCAATTTCAAACCTAAGTTCTATAGAAAGTTTTCTATTTCGAGCCTGGAGAAAAAAAAAGGCTTGCAGATTTTATGGATATCCAGAAACGCTTGTTATAGCGCGAAATGTATTTGAAGCATTCCCGTATCTAAAGATATTTCTTCGTAAATCAAATATAGAATACGAATTACCGACATCAGGCTTTACAGGAGGTGTTGAATCAATTAAAATATGGGAGACAAATCTAAGAACATGGTTTGCCTATAAAACAAAAAAGGCTGAAATGCAATTTCCTAACTATACACGTTACTTTGATTTCTTTAATAATGAAATGAACGCGATGTATGGATATGACGGTAAGGATACGCGAAACGAAAAATGGGAAAATGGAGTAAGGTTAAGACAAAAGCCTTTCGTCCACCCAATTATCTTTAGTGATTTTGAAATATTATTTGATGACCCAAATGACCCTGATAACTATTGTTCTTTAGAATTGTTTGACAATCCTATAGAAAATGAATTTACTGAAATAACCAATTACAAACCTGTAGATGATGTAGATCGTAGAAATACTCAAAAGGCGTTTAAAAGGAAAAGAAGCGAGATTAAGAAACGCCCAGGTTTCAGATATCTTAAAGAATTAGAGTATATATCGAATTATCATGTTGTATATAATACTCATGAAGCTAGTGGGGATGAGAATAGCGGTCCTTGGTTTGTGGAGTGTGAAATTCATAAAACACAATTATATAAATGGACCGTTAAGGAAGCTATAGATACTGTGACGCATAGCCCGAGATGGTGTGAACAATGTAATAGTAGTTTTAATATCACTCAAAATGCACACAGAGAGGAGTATAATTTCTCTTTTGAGGAAGAATGAATTTGATTAATGAAAAAACGGTCCTTTAAAAAGGGTTTGATGAAAAATGATAAGTAATGTCTGTTACCCATTGCGTAACAACATATTCATAGTATATTTGCACCCGTGAAAAGACAATTGCTACATAGTTCCTATCGCTCACTCCAGCCCCAAGCTGGTATTGAGGATGGCCTATGTATGTCTGTTTCATAACGAAACAAGGTACAACCACTAAGGAAGCCTCCTCAACGCAAGTTCGGGAGGCTTTTTTATTGGTATTAACTCAGGATGTGGCAGAGCCCGGTCTATCGCGCATGCTTTGGGAGCATGAGTTCGGAGGTTCAAATCCTTCCATCCTGACGACCCAGAAGTAGTTCCGTAAGTGGAAGCGGGCTTGACTGTAAATCAAGTGCCTTCGGGCCTCGGGTGTTCGATTCGCCCCTTCTGGACAAAATGGAGATTGCGGTGTGGTCCAATGGCTACGACACCAGACTTTGACTCTGGAAATGAACGTTCGAATCGTTCCACCGTAACCAAATATGGTGCTCTAACTCAAGGCGGTTTAGAGGCCGGCCTGTGAAGCCGGTGTGCTGGGATCGTGCCCCAGAGAGCACCCACTACTGCCCTATCGTTCAACGGATAGGATGCCTGATTACGGATCAGGAGATAAGGGTTCAAATCCTTTTAGGGCAGCATATTGGCTGGTATGGTGAAATGGTAGACGCACGAGTTTTAGAAACTCGCGAGCGAGAGCTTGTCCAGGTTCGAGTCCTGGTACCAGCACAAGTCAAGCCCCCGTGGTGAAACTACGGCAGACACGATGGACTTAAAATTCATTGCGCTAAAAGCGCGTGCAGGATCATTCCCTGCCGGGGGCACGAATACAGGATACGGAGAGGTCAACCGAAAAAAGAGTATCGGCCCGGTCTTGAAAACCGGACGTCCTCGGCTTAAACCGGGGTGTGGGTTCGAATCCCACTCTCTCCGCTTATACAGAGGGCAAACGTACCCGGGTACGGTCAGCCTGCTAAGCTGCACGAGCGGTCAATCCCGCTTGAGGATCAAGGCCTCTGCCCTCTGCTACTTTTCCTGATGACTGCTCAGCCAAGCCACAAGCTCGGAGTGGTATCCAGTCGTGATCTGATCGAGCAGCTTTCCTTTATCATCCAGCAGCCGAGCGTAAATCTTCGCATCTCTGGACCGGGGCGCTGGATTTGTTGACGCTGAAGAGGTTTTGAAATACCCAACCAGATCCCCTCTCTCCGGCTCCCATCGGAAGTAGTTTTCCAGATCCTGCAGGGAATAGAATACATGCTCGTAGGGCTTCGCGTTGTACATAAACCGAAAAGCAATACTGAGCCTGGGCGCATGTACATTTCTATAACGCATATTCACTAACTTACGCAAATAAAGGCCTGTATGAACTCAGTCAAACCTACGGACATTTTTAAAGTCAAACTATCAGAGCGGGAGGTTTTTGAGTACCACGAAAAGTATGATTACCCTGGTTTGGGCACGAAAAACAACAGCCTCAAGATTTCATCACAATCCCCAATAAATGAACTGTTTTCAATTAAATTGACTTACACCATCGGTAATTCCAAGATTTCCCTCACCGCAAGAACTGAGGGCACCATACTGGATCGCGTTCTTTGTATTGAGTATCGGGTTAAGCCTTTCCCTAAATCATTATCAGAAGAGTGGCAGCGGCCACCCGAGATAGGAATTAGCTACATTGTTCATATCCTGCTTTCAATCGCGGGTCCTGGCTACATCTTTCGGCAACCTTATAAGAAATCCTTTTTGGGCCTCACAAAATACTACGAATACGACTCAAGCCATAGAAGACGGGCAATGCTATATGGTTACAACTTCAGAAATCTTCCGAACAATCCACTTTACCTATACAACTACCAGCTCAATAGCATTCAACACTTTAGCGACATACCAACCATCCAAATCACAAATCTTAACCGATCAATCATAGATAGACGAAGGCGATGGCGGGGATTAAGATCCGGGGTTGACTTTTGCCTCTTTGAAGACGATGATAACTTCCTGCGGTTAGGTATCCATGCACCGGGCTACCATACTTCCCGCCTGGCCTTTGACCTAGATTCAAGTTACTTTCAATTAGTCGCCCCAAACGTGCTCGCCCTCCTTGATGATATCTCTCAATCACGGGATAACCCAGTCATCTATTATACATTGCTGCGTCTGCTCTTCTCAACATTAGGAGTGTTTTCACTTGAAGTTAAATTGAAGCAAGAAGACTGGAAACGGTATAAACTAGAATTAACTCATTGTTATCAGGTTACTGAAGTTTACCGTCACAAATCCGGTGATATCGTATTATTTCGCTTTGGTGTTAATCCGTATGATGATGAGCAAAACGAAGCCGGTATGACCTACCCGGTAAACCCCCCTTATGCGTACAGCTTTATCGACGACTACCTATGCTTTTATCCTCTTGAATACATTGTCAAGGATAAAGATCATGATTTTTTTAATTGCCGGATTGACGAATTGATTTTTAGAAAACACGTAAATACTTTTTTAAAAGACGTACCGGAAAAACACCTCCGGGTCGATACTAAAGCGGGATTTCTTTTCCAGTATGTTTATCCAACACCACGCGTTACAATCGGCTTTCATCGTGAATTACTAAACAATGAGGCGTCTGTACGAACATCCTATCGCTTTGATTTCGATCTCCTTTCAAATAGCAAGTCTGTCGACTCTGAGAATATCCGCAATACCACCAAAACATACTGGTTTGAAGGTGATACGCTATTCGCTCGCCTCAATGAGAGTACCTTTTTAACAAACTTCAAATCGTGGGTCGGGCAGTTACGAATGGAAAGGCAAACGATTAAAACGGTTACCCTTCAACATTCCCCAAATCCCTTGCGAGTCGAATTAAGCTCGCAAAATGCAAAAGGTACCCAAATGCTTCACCGGCAGGCTACCTTTATCTACAACCAAATAGAAGAATCTGATTTTGAATTTGAGATCGTCAACCACACCAGCCTACCCAACCCAGTGCGAGAGGATCCGCACTATCATTTTGATGTCCACTCCGGAGAAGACTGGTTTGAGATCGATGTAAAGGTCTCCTTTGATGGTATTGGTATTCCTCCTGCTGTGATATTGGATGCCGTACGCAACGGAGAACGTGAAGTTACCCTTAAAGACGGAAGTACTGGTCTTATCCCGGAGGATCTGTATAGTCAAATTCAAGACCTGCTCACTTTTAACATCGCTGATGGGCGAAGCTCAAAAATCCACCTATCCAAATTCAATCTACTTCTTACCGATAAGGTCTTTCGAAGTATCTCCATCCCACCGACTGTTCTTGATCACTTCAATAAGCTTGAGCAAATTACAAAACAGGCCCACAACCCACGACAGGAACCCATCCAACCCCCTGCCCTTTTCGAAGGCAAACTTTTTCGATATCAGGAGAAAGGCCTGCATTTTCTCCGTACACTATCCAAACATCAATTCGGAGCAGCCCTTTGTGATGACGCCGGGCTGGGTAAGACCATACAAAGCATTGCTCTTATTGCCGACCTCAAGGAGGAACATCAGGACAAATACCGTGGCGCGCTTGTCGTAGTTCCGCTCTCGGTTCTGGAACAATGGCGTTTTGAGTTTAAGCACTTCGCTCCGCGCCTTTCCGTGCTGGTCCACCACGGGCAGCAGCGGGTGAAAGACAGCAGCCGAACCCCATTTGAGTCTTTCGATGTTGTGCTCACCAGTTACGGAACACTGACCAATGACCAAAAACTCTTCGACACCCGCACCTGGCAGGTTCTTATAGCCGATGAAGCAACCGCTTTCAAAAACCACCAGACCGAGACCTTTAAAATAATCCGCAGTATACCAACCAGGCTACGCGTGGCCCTGACCGGGACCCCGATCGAGAATTCAATAATGGAATTTCATGCTGTGCTTGATTTTTGTAATCCCGGCCTGCTAGGTAACCGGACCTATTTCGCAAAACGCTTTAAGTCCGCTATAGAGAAAGACCGAAACCAAGAACTTCTCACCAAAATTGCGCGCCTGGTGAAGCCATACTTTCTACGCCGGACAAAACAGGAGGTAGACCAACAACTCCCCACCCTCAACACCAATACCGCTCTGGTAACTTTACTACCCAAGCAGCGGACTTTCTACGAAACAACGCGGATTGCCATTCAACAGGAAATCCGACAGGCGAAGCTCAATGGAGCCAATTATGGTTATATGGTTATGACGGGGTTGACACGACTTCGTCAAATCTGCCTGCATCCGTCCCTGATCAGTTCAAAAGGCGTAACCGACTCAATTAAACTTCACTACCTCACTGAGAAGCTTCTGGAAATAACCACCGACCACAAAGTTCTTGTCTTTTCTATTTTCAAGGAGATGATCGACTTATGCTCAAATCAATTGGAAAACAATGAAATCGACCATGTTGTCCTAACGGGTTCAACAAGCAAAAGCGACCGGGTAGGCGCTGTTAAACGCTTTCAGGAAGACCCTACGTGCCGTGTATTCCTGAGCACCACTAAGGCTGGTGGGTATGGGCTAAACTTAATGGCTGCCGACTATATTTTCATACTCGACCCATGGTGGAATCCACAGGTCGAGCACCAGGCCATTAGCCGGGCTCACCGGACCGGTCAAAAGAACAAGGTCTTTGCCACCAAAATCATCGCTGTAAACACCATTGAAGAAAAGATTGTGGCTCTCCAGGAAAAAAAGTCCAGAATCGCAAAAGATATCCTGGATCCTAATACGGGTAATCTCACCAACCTAACGTTATCTGAAATGGAAGATCTCTTAATGTCTGATTTTTAATGCTGTTGGGACTCCTTTTTTATGCAGTTGACAGCTTTCTTAAACGACCTTATCTTTCAGGTGTTTAACATATACTATGAACACCTACCGGATTGATTTAGCCTATTTCAAACAAGGGGTCGACTTTCACGAAATCGCGCAATCAGCAAAAGGCGACCCTGCCCTGGCCCTGGAACACCATGCCGCCATGCTACGACAGGACGCAGATACACTAACGAAGATCAAAGAAATGATTAAGCTCCTACCCGAACAAGCACAGTCAAAAGTGAAAATCACCGGGGACGCCCACCTCATCACAATTGAGGGCCCCGAATCATTCATCAAAGTACTCCTTGCTCAAAAGCTAATCCAGAAACTGGAGTAACCCGTTTCGATTAACTTTGCCATTACACCAACACCCTGATTGAATCGTGCCGAAAGAACCGCCATTTGATGTTTGGTATAAGGACAACTACAAGCGAATCGTACGCCTTGTCAGTTTCAAAACCATGAACAAAGAGGTTGCGAAAGATATTGTTTCCGATATCATGATTGGTATCTATGAAAAATATCTCACCATCGATGACATCGATGCCTACATCAATTCTTCGATCAGCAAGAGGACGAACCTTTATCATCGCGCGAAATACAAAAATGTGAGCATCGATGAACAAAATATCCAGATAAAATTCTTCAAGAACGTAGTTGACCCTGAATACTTAAATGCGGTAAACACCCTGGAGGCCGAACTTAGCAATGTTTTAGGCTCTCTTTCTGAACAGGACCGCGAAATCTATCTTTTGTATAGGTCCAACACCCTAACCAAAAAAGCTCTTCTCGAAGCATACACGATGAATCGCTACACTTTTGATATTCTAATTGATCGAGTAGATTCGCAGATTAAAAGGTTGATGCCCTCGCAAAACCTATTTAACACAACCCCTAAACCCAACAGTAAGTACAATGAGCGAGGATAAGCAGCAAAAGCTTCGGGAACAGCTCATCAAGGAGTATTTGGAGGGTAAACACCCTCCCGAGGCTCTTGTTGACTATGAGGAATTCAAGCGAGCCATCGATAGACGGCTCCTCGAACACAAGGCCGAAGTATCCAGAAAGCAAAACCGCGTCATCCGGATTTCCCTCGTCATGGGCATCTTCTTCCTGCTGGTAACGCTCGTACTGGTGTATCTAATTGTTGAACGAAAAACTGGCAACTTTCAGGTTGTGGCCTCAGCGCAAGGTATTCGGAAAATACAACTCGGAGGGGCCACCATTCACCTGAATACCGACAGCGAACTACGATTCTCAGGCGACTCCTTAAATCCCGGTAGTGAAATCTACCTGGATAAAGGCGAGATTTTTGTAGACAATCCAGGTGGAGACGCACTGGAAATTATCACCAAGGAGAGCTTTGTCCGCATTTTCAACGGCACAGTTAATGTTATGTCTCGGCAGGAGTATGAACGTATCACCGCCACCGGATCGGATCTATACGTCAAACATGGAGACAGCGCATTCATGCTCCCTTTAAACTCAGAATACCGTGACCTGGCCGGGCAGAAATCCGTACACTCCGTACCTAATCCGGCTGGACCGGGTTCATGGCGAAATGGATACATCTTCCTGGATAACGAGAAACTGCCATTCGCATTCGAGGAACTCCAACGCTCCTACCGGATCAAGATAGAGGCTGATGTCAAAAGTGATATTCTGGTGAGCGGGCTTTTCCGCCTAAGTATAGACCCGATTGAAGTGCTGCGCACCATCCTGCCACCAGATTATACAGTCACCACCACAGGAGAACGAACCTACCGCGTAACTAAACACGCAGACCTCTAGTCCTACCAACCTATCGGCCACAAAGGACCCCAGGTGAATGGCAAACCGCCTCCCGCGTGCAGTAGGATGCTGAGATAGACAAATAATCCCCTTTGCCTGCCGGCAGCTTGGCGGTGGGGGTTTGTCGGGGTAAATCCATCTTTACCAAAATGTCACATGAGGTAAAACAATTTACCTCATGGCAACATCAACACTTCGTAGCTCGACCAAGCGTAACCGTCCCTGTTTGATGGTCACCAAGTATCGGGTAAAACACCCCGAGCCGTTTCGGCCCGCCATCACTGTGGAAGACAAGGGATTTGCCAGGAGCCTGGCACGAAACCTTCATGGTAAGTCTCTCTCCGGAAAGGAGCTTGAGAAAAGGATAAACGATATCGTAGAGGAGTTTGTGGCTAAGATTCCTGCTCCGCTCCCGGTACTCCCGTAAGCTTTTGGGTTTGGGTTGGGTATAAATGGAAAACCCTGGAAAGCCGGCCTTAAAACCTGCCTCCAGGGCATTTCCCAAAAGTGTCGTGACACCTATTTAGTCCCAGCTTGCGCTGTTTGACTCAACGATTGCTTCGTTCGATGTGGTGGAGGCCACAACTACCGCTGGCTTTTCTTTCTTGGCAAAGAAAGCTGTGTTGATAAACAAAACTCCTGCTGCCAGTACGATGCCTAAAATGATTTTCTTTTTCATAGTCACTGTCGTTTACTTCCAGCTGTTCGGATTGGACTCAGTCTTGGGGCCTTCTGCCGGGGCAACATTTTCCTCGGTGCATGAGCTCAATGCAAGACCTGCAAAGACAACTAACAAGAGAGATGCAATTACTTTTTTCATACTTTTGGGTTTATTGGTTGTGTTTATTCGTTTGAAAACAGTAATGCAAAACTAAAGTATGTATTACACGCTAACTGAGCAAATCCGCCTAGTAACATGCACATGTATTATTATTTTGTTTTCAATTCATTGCATAGCTCAAAATCCAAGCGCAGAACCTCTGCTGCGCCTTCTCTCCTCCGTTGATGAGTCCAGAAAAGATAGTGTGTACTATGAGTTGGTTAAGTTCTACCGTGCTTCCGACCCTTCTTTAGCGAAATATTACGCACACCAAACCCGGGTATTTAGCCGGTTGTATGACCATCGGGAGCTTGAAGTTAAATCCTATAACGCCCTGGGATACCTGTACAACTCTTCGCGCCACTACGACTCAGCTTTGTATTTCTACCGGCAGGGCATCCTTCAGGCGGTTGGACACTTCCCGGTGAGGCTGATTTACTTTTACAATGATATCGGCAGCGTCTATGAGAACATGGATGTGTATGACAGTGCCTTATCCAACTACCTGCACTCCTATGAAATTGCTCTTCAACTAAACGAGTACCAGGATCAGGCCATCGCCAATAATAATATTGGTACGATCTACTTTCGGCTTGACAACTACCAGGAGGCGGCTAAGTACTACGAGCAAGCCCTGACTATTAAACGAAGAAACAATATCACCAGCGGGCTCGATGTGAATATGCTTAACCTGGCGTACTGCCTTAATTCGCTGGGGCGCTACGAGCAATCCTCGGATCTACTCAATGAAGTCATCCGCTTTTGTAAGACCAATGCTTGCGATGCCACCAAAGAGCCCGATATCTACCATGCACTGGGATTCGGGTACCTCAACCAAAAAATGTACCCTCAGGCTGAGGAGTATTTTAACAAGGCGATCACTATGTATGAACAGCGCGGTGATGAGCGGCAGTTAGCCTCCTCATTAGTCTGGCTATCTATTGTGCAGATGAATACCGACAGGGCTCAGGCGGGTGAGCGGGGCTTGATGCGGGCGCGGGACCTGGCTGAAAAGAATCAATATAAACGAATCATGCGCGATTGTTACGAACAGCTCGCATTGCTATATGAGCGTACCGGGCAACTGGAGCTTTCTCTGCAATACAAGAATAAATTCATCACGGTGAAAGATAACCTGTTTAATGAGAAACTAGCCAATAATTTGCGCGAACTGTACGTGGATGCCGCTCGAAAGCAATCCCAACGAATTATTGAGGAAAAGGAGGACCAAATCCGTAGAGGTCGCATCGTTTCTATTCTGACAGCCGTAGTCTCCGTTTTGACGATCGGCTTGTCAATATCACTGTTTATCAACCTGCGCAATAACCGCACCCTTAAGCGTGTACTTGAACGAGAAGTCGCGGCCAAAACAGAATCTTTACAGAAGGCCAACGATAAGTTGGCCACCGTCAATACACGCCTTATCCATTCCCAACAGGAGTTTGATTCCCTCGTCTACCGGACCAGCCATGATATCAAGGGACCCCTGGCCACGCTTCTTGGCTTAAGCCGCCTGGCAATTCGTGAGTTTAAGGATAACCCACAGGCCGTGGGTGACTACCTGGACAAAATCCACAAGACTGGAGATTCGCTCAACACGTTGCTATCCCGAATGATCATGGTCAACACCATTCGAACGCAACCCCTTGTCGAGGAGGTGTTCAGCGTTCGCGAGATGGTCCTATCGGCCAGGGAGGAAAGTCGTGACCTGCCAAACTATCCGCTCATCACATTCACCTGTGAGGTGGACAGAGGGCTCATGGTAAGGACCGATAAAATTATGCTCCAGTTGGCTTTAGCACAACTTATTCGAAACTCCTATCTCTACGCAAAAACCAATCCTGAGCAGGGCCTGGTCCGGGTGTTCGGACGCCTATCGGAGGCGGGTGATTTTCTAAACATCAAAGTCGAAGATAATGGCGTTGGAATCGACCCCGCATATCGGGAGCGCGTGTTTGAACTTTTCACTGTGGCCAGTGAGATGCACGGATCCGGGCTGGGGCTGTTTTCGGCAAAGACCGCTATTGAGCGAATGGAGGGCACTATACAACTCACGCGGAACCGGAACCCAACCGTGTTTGAAATCCGAATTCCCTATACTACCCCGCGCCTCGATCAAACGAGCCCGGAGCATTCTTCCCCCGCACAATCCGTGGGCCAGATAAACGCTGTTGATCCTGTTGGGGCGCTTAAAACCAATTAATCTTGATTTTATTGATATTTGATTCAGTAAAAAAGGTTATAAATCATGGCTAAGTCATCTCCCCGCAAACGAGCAAAACCAACAATTCGAAAGCCCCTGGCACTGAACCGCAAACGAATTTTAGACCTTATCCTGCAAGCGGCTGTTGATGGTGATGATGAATTGCTTGAGTCAGCCCTACTTAATGAGGTTGTATTATACTCAAAAGGTGTCGAGCCCAATCTTTTCGGGTTACCCACAGGACTAAAGTTAGCTTTGCTCAACTTGATTTTCGATCCCCGTTTTGAAATAGATATTCTCTTTGACGGAAGGCCGGTAAAGCTTGATGCGCAAAGGACGGCCAGTAGTGTAGTCACCAACGCCGAAGCTAACCTTTACCATCTCACCTTCCGGGATGGTCAACCACGGGAAACCTTCTGTTTTGCCTACATTATGAATGATGACGTATTAGTTGATTTTCGCGGGGTACATGTTCCTGCGGTCTCTAAGGGGGATACACTGTGTTTTGAGTATGGCACGGAATTCTCATTCAGAAGAGTTTTCGATAATGACGAAATTGATTCTAATGTGCTTGTTGGACAGATTAGGTCCAAAACACTTTATCTCCGTGTTGAAGAGATAATTTACACACTTGGACCAGGCGATGAGACCGAGCCTACACAAATATTTTTAGCTCCCATCAAGGAAAATACAATCATTAACATCTTTACCGATGGGTCATTAGTGCAAATGGAGCTTGCCGAGGTTGTCAAAGACAACATTGATCCATTTCATATCCGCAACCGACTGAACTAAAGAACTATTTATTACTCGAATTGACCATCTGACCTACTCCCCCTGGCGCGAGCTCTACTGCAGTAACTATTTCCCCTCACGCTACCCGTGTTAGTTGGCGGTTGGGTGGCTGACTATTTGCTGGCCGCACTCAAACTACTCCCCTGCCTGTATATGGGGCGTTACATCATTTTAGGATCGAATAACTTCTGGTATTCAACCGTAGAGGCAAACTCCAGCAAAGAACTCGTGTCTGAAATGGAGGGGGTTCGTGATAAAATCAAAACCCGCGACTATGAGGCACCTGAGCCGGAGGAACTCGTTGCTCTGCCTCTGCATGCCGACCAGAGTCAGTCTATCACCATCAAACTATAATTCCATGTCAACATTTTCTGCTCAACTAGATGAGTTGGTCGTGCGCGCGTTAAAAACACTTTCAGAACACACCGGCACGCATACTCTTTTTAACCCTGAACCGGCTGATGCCGACCTGGAGGCTCTTTTCGATCTGCCCGCAGTGGAACGTGTAAGTAAGCACGGATTTTTCCAGTGCTACCGCGTGCTGCGGGTGGAAATCCCACCCGTCATTGAAGGTTCGTTGGAAGACGGTATTCAGGTATCGTGTGTTGAAGATGGGGAGTCCGGGGACTATGATACCTTCCCCGTGAGCGCACTTTCCCCCCGAGACCTTTTCCTTCTTGTAGATCGCGTATGTGAAATCAAATCTAAATCTCTCAACCAAAAAGTCGATGAGTAACCTCCTGGATAGGCTCGATGCGGTCAAGGTGAGCTGGCAATCACTTGTCCCAGAAGACTGCGTGGCTCATATTCTGCGGATTGAATCCAATTTCCAGCGTGTAACCAAACAACTGAACGCCTGGAAACAGCTCCTCAGTGAAACTGATCTGGAAGTGAGCGAATTTCACTCCCTGCGAAAAGAAAAGCGCAGCCGTGCGGAAAAGCCTGCTGACCGCTATTACTTCATGGTTGATAAAGACTTTGATCACTACCAGGGCTCCGGTTACATCCTCAGAAACATGTTTTCCCCGGCTTACGGCCTGAAATACATCGAAGAAACGTTGCTGGGGTTATTCGTGGAGCGGAATCGGCTCATCATCGACTATTTGAATTCCAAGTATAGTCTCAAACTATCTCCCGATGAGCATGATACCGCACTATCACTTGAGGATATCATGCGGGCCATCATCGGTGAGCTTGATGGAAAGTCGCTTCAGCAGGCCGAGATAACCCGCGTGGTAGGGTGGTTCAGGATTGAGTTTCATGACAATCTTAGGGCGTCTGGTAAGGATATCACTTTCCATCCTTTTCTGTTTGGTCGGTACAGTAGGGGTTTCGACCAAGACACTGACTCTGATTTCTCAAAGCTCCTGCGGGTGCTGAGCTGGTTTGAATATGGGTATACCGACCGGGCAAAGGACCTGGTGACTATTCTCGGCCGCAGCCCCGACTATGGACGAAGGGTCGATATCAATTGGCCGAAACTCAAGGCCTGGAAATACTACCAGAATCGCAAGTTGGTATTGACTTTCAGTTCCCCTGAAGTAGCCCAGCTTTTCAGCGAGACATTTTCAAGATAGGCGGTGGGGGTTTGTCCTCTGGCTTCCTTCTCCCTGATTTATCTCCTGGTGATGATATGAAATACCCGGTTCCTTCCCAATCGATACCCTCACACCGCAGGGCGGACGTAAACGCCAAAATTCTCCTTTTGCTGGAGAGCGGTAACCTCCAGGGGCTGTCTGCCGCTGATGTGTTCGCTGCTTACACCGGGGATGGGGGATTACATGGCTTGCAGCGGGCTGACTACGATAATTTTTATGAATACACGAAGGCAAAAAAATCAATCGAGCAGGGCCAATTCTTTACTCCTTCGGATATCTGTGGGCGGGTGGTCGGCCTTCTGGGTATTGAGCCTACTGACCTGGTGGCGGACTTAAGCTGCGGGTCGGGTAATTTCTTCAATGTGTTGCCTAACGAGGCGAATACTTTCGGTTGTGAGATTGATACAAAAGCTGTTAAGGTCGCCCGTTTCCTGTATCCCCAGGCTCACATCGAAAACACCGATTTAAGGTTTTACCAGCCTGGTATTTTTTTCGACTTTATTGTGGGTAATCCACCGTTCAACCTTCGTTGGAAATTTCAGGGTGAGGAACAATCCTCAAACCTGGTCTACCTCAAGCGCACGGCTGAATTATTGAGCCCGGGCGGGTTGACGGCCGTCATTGTTCCGGAGGCTTTCCTGAGTGATCCCTTCATGGAAAACGCTACCCTCTCCTATCTGAACGAAAACTTTTCCTTTATCGGACAGGCTCGGCTCGCTAAAGATTCCTTCCGGGCCATGGGTGTTCAAAGCTTTCCAACCAAGGTTGTTTTTCTACAACGCTGTGTTGACCAGGTTGAAAAACGACCCTTTCAAACTGAGGAATACTCACCTCTCGATGGTGAACAACTCGCTGCCCGTCTGCAGGCTGCTCTTCAAATCCGCAAGCAACACCGCATCACTATCCGTAAGTCGCTCTCCTGCCGCATGGAGGAGAATAACTACTCAGTCAAAAACATTCAGCAACGGCCCAACACCGGCTTTTCTTTTTTACTTCGCAAGCTTCTTTTTGAAATCGGGGTACACCCGGCAAGTAGGATACTCCTTGGCCGGGCCAACCAACTGGTTGATAAATTTCACACCCAGAAGCGCCCTGATGAGGTCACCCCTGAGGAATGGGAGAAAATCAAGCTCACCGAAAACAAGGTGCTCGCTTCTTTGAGGCGTCTGTTGCGGGAGGCGCTTAACCCTAAACCCAAAAGGGCTGGCCTGTGCGCACAGCTTGTCAATGGTGGTTTCCGGATCCTGGCCGGGGACTCAGATGCCCGCAAGCTCAAGGATCATCACCGACTGCCGGATTTTATCTCCTTCACCGATATTCACACAGGGCGCGTTTCCGCAAAAGGTGTACTCGCGGGCCTTTTAGCCCCCTACACCCGGATGCTTCGCGCGCGGCAGACGCGCTATAACCTGCAGGTGGCCGACCTGGCGGGCATGAAGCGCCAAAACTCTATCGACAAAGCGCTCAATTCATTTCGGTTCATTGGAACGGACGGACTTTCGTATGGGCTTTATGAAAAGCAGATTGAGGATATCGGCCTGATCGCGCAGAAGCCTCAGGGTGGCATATTGAACTGGTCGCAAGGCTCAGGAAAGACACCAGCTTGTTTTGCCTTATACCAATTGCTCGGCAAAAACTACCGAAACACAGTTCTGCTCGCTCCTCCCATCGCTCATACGATGACCTGGATACCCTTTCTAACGCGGCAGGGGGCCAGCTTCCGCGAGGTGCGCACCATTGAGGATATCGCGCAGATCCAGCCCGGGGAGCTTTTGCTTACTCCCACATCCCTATCCAAAAAGCTGGCGCGCCAGATGCGAACGTACATGCGAACGATCGGGTATAGGGCTCTGGTTATCTTCGATGAGTCAGATGAAATTTCCAACAACCACAGCGGTCGGTCAGTCGCCATCCGTCACACCTTCCGGAAATGCCCTACCAAATTCCTGGCTACCGGTACGGTAACCCGAAACAACCTATCTGAGCTTTACCCGCAATTGGATCTGTTGTTCAATGGCAGTGCTGCGTTCGAGGACCGCTGCCCGATCGTGTTTCGTGAGGAACGTTCCAAAGAGGATGGCTTGCGAATCCGTTCAATCGACAACAAATTCAGAGGTACACCTTTTGCAGGGCGCAACGGCTTTTCCAGGTTCAAATCTTGTTTCTCCCCGAGTCGCTCCACGGTCTTTGGCATCGGAAAACAAACGCAGGACATCTACAACCCGTCTCATCTTGAAGTATTACTGGGCTGCACCGTGCTCACGCGGAAGTTTCGGGAAATGGCCGGTCCGGACCGCTTTGAAATCCATACGCACACCGTTAGCCAGCCCGACTGGGAGCGTGAGTTCTACGCGAAAATACTCACCGAATTCTCTAGCCTCATCCCCGCCTACTTCCGCTCCACGGGTAGCGGACGAAAGGACTCCATGTTACGACTGGTCCGTCAACTTCGCCTGTTAATTAAGTCATGCTCAGTGCCTCACCTTCTTACCGGCAGAACGGATTTACCGGAAAAGGCCGTTAAAATCACCGATATGGTACGTGGACGTGGTGAAAAGCGGGTAATGGTTGGCGCAACCTCTAAAAAAGCTGCCCGCTTTTACCACCGCCACCTCTCCGATTCTTTCCCCGGGCGGCCGATCTTCCTGGTTATGGGTGATGTTGAGTTTACGGAGCGAAAGTCGATTATTGCTCAATTCGAGAAGACCGATAACGGGATACTGGTATGCACACAACAGTCGCTTAGTTCATCGGTTGACATCCCGTTCCTGGATGAAGTCATCCTGGAGTCCCTTCAATTCAACCTGGCCAGGATGGAGCAGTTTTATTTCCGGGCCATCCGGTTCAACAGCCGCGCAAAGGTTAATGTTCACTTTGTCATATACCAGGATTCAATTGAAGTTAACCTAATGACCTTACTACTGGATAAAGAGCGCCTCAATGACTTTATCAAGACACGGCAACTGCGCTCCATCGACCAGGTTATGGGTGACTTTAAGCTTGATTCGGCCTTCCTGGATATGCTGCTGGAAAAGAGTATGGAAGAAGGCAAGACCGTGGTAAAATGGGGAAAACAGCGGCTGGTGGCGGCCTAAGGCAGACGAAACCAACAATCCCCGTCCCAGGGTTGCCCCGTATTCGGCCGTCCGTTATATTTACAACGTCCAATTAACACGAAATGACATGAAAACACTCCCCACGCGGTTGGTTTTGACCATCCTTGTAATGCTCGGTTCCCTGATTGTCCAGGGCCAAACCACAAAAAAGAAACTCACCCACGAAGAGTACATGACCTTGTATGGTCATTACCTTAAGGAGCGAGCCGAGGCCAATCTTAAACACCTGATCATGGACTCGGTCCTGCGTGATCAGGTAGTCATTGATGACACCGGTGTAAAAATTTTAATGCCCGACTTAAAGACACACTCTATTGTCATGTTTTGGGAGGAGGCACCTGGCATTATTGGCGCACTTGAGGGTGCCCACCAATACGATCTTGAGAATCTGTTTAGGACCAAACATCACTTCACCAAAGATGAGCAGCACTTCTACGAAGGCACCTTCCGTCATCACAGCGAGGCGCCCACTACAATCTCCGGGCTCCGCGTAGCATTAGACCCTGGCCACTTTGGGGGTACGCTTGAGGAGGCTAAGCGCGAAGCCCGCTTTGTTTCGATGAGCGCGGCTGATGCCGGTGCCAAGAGTGATATCATGTTTTTTGAGGCCGACCTTGCCTACGCCACATGCCTGCTGGTAAGAAAGCAGCTTATCGAAGCCGGGGCTGCTGAAGTTCTTATTACTCGACCGGCGGGCGCCGGGGCCATGGGAAAGAAATTTAACGTCTGGCTAAAGGATTCTTTCTATTTCCCGGGTGATATCACCTCGGCTCAATCAAGAGGGGAAATATCCGAGGCGCGGGCAAACCAATTCAAGGCTGCATTAAAAGACACCACAAAAGAGGCAAACCGAAACTTGCTTTTTGAGTTCTACCGCTACCTTGATTTCCGCGAACGCGTGATAAAGATCAATCAATTCCAGCCTGATATCACCTTATCGGTGCACTACAATGCCTCCGAGGATGCTCAACCGTCCGGGCCTAAAAAACAAGTAAAGCCCACCAAGGATAATTTTAATATGGCCTTCATACCGGGTGCATTCATGAATGGGGAATTGGCCAAGTTGGACCAACACATTGATTTCCTGCGCTTGTTACTATCCCCTGAGATTCAAAATTCAGCCGGGCTGTCCAACCACATCCTTACCAAACAGAAAGAGATTTTGAATGTAGACCCCGTGGTCTTGCCCGAAACAAGCAAGCTGACGCGGTCCACCCTACCCACGGAGTTTCCTGGTGTATACAGCCGCAACCTGTATATGCTTCGCGCAACCAGAAGCACAGTGTCCTACACGGAGAGCCTCTACCAAAACAATCCCACAGAGGCCAGGCTTCTAAGTGATAAGAGTGTAACAGTGGTTGATGGGAAGAACGAGATAAAGACATCCCTTCGTGTCAAACAAAACGCTGACGCTATTTTCGCGGGTGTCTCCTCCTGGGTTGCATCCAACAAAGCGCGCCTTGCCACAGCTCGGAAGAATTAGTTATTTTTCGGTTTGTAGAATTCTAAGGGGTAGGTAGTTCCCGAAGACTGCCGGCACCAAATGAGGATTTCAGTCGCACTGATTGTATTATTGATTTTGCCGTTGGGCCGCGTCATTGGGCAGGATATGTCTGCTCGTGCGCTCGGCTTACTCGATAGTACGCTGGTTGCTCAGGCCTGGGGTGATCCGGATTGGTATGATGTTAGCGACAGCCTGGTGGCGGTAATTCGGGAGCGACTGGCCCGGGAGGCGCGGGTTTCATCCTATTCACCGCGACTGGTTTACTTTTCATCGGTGGTTGCTACGGTAGCTCAATCCAATAAAGACGGAGATTTGGGGCGAAAGGCCAGGGCACAGCGATACGGCCTTGATCGTTATGAGCGTCATTATGTGGAGGCGGACAACGATATCCTCCGCGCTCAGCGCTACTATGCAATTCATTGCGATCTCCTGGCGGTAAGTTACTTTCGACTGGGGATGTACGATAGCTCCTACTTCTTTGCTAAGAAGGCTGAGCAAATTTTTAAGCGATCCATTGACCGGTTATCCGCAGCGGAACTCCGTGGTGGGCTCGGGATGGATCTTCTTGAATCCGTTGGCACAAACCTTAATAACCAACATCTCACGCTGCTACGCCTTGAATACAGTTCAGAAAGCCCGGACCAAAGGCTTGCCCGATACAATGAAGCGCTTTCTCTTTTACTGAAGGCTGACTCGCTTTACGAGCACCACCGAGACCATTTCGGAAGGTGTTATCCCGGGAAAGAATATGATGAGAGGTTGATATGCCACCTACACCTGGCGGACATTTACGGATTAAATCTTAATGACACCAGCCGCAGAAATTACTACTTCAAAATGGCCGACAGCCGCCTGACCCAATGTCCTAATGATCGCGGAATGGCCCAAGCACTCAGTTCGCGGGCTGTCCATTATTACGAACAGCGGAATTACAACCAAGCCAAACAGTTCGCCCGAGAGACAATGCGCTTACCTGGTTTTTCAAAATTAGCAGACGAAAAGGAGACTGTATTCCGCATCCTCACACGGTCATTTATCATGGAAGACAACTATGACTCTGCCCGAAAATACATGATGACTGCATTAGCTGACACGGTTTCGTTTCGCGATAATATCAGTCTGACAAGCCTACTGGCTGACTTTTGCTCCTATGCCCTGCAGACCAATCACACAGAGGATTTAAGGCAGCTTTACCCGATCCTGAGGTATTATACGCTATCCTCGTTTCCAACACGCTACCTGAACAGTATTGAAAAACAGCGGCAGACTGTGATCGAGCAACGGGTTATGGAACAATACGACAAAATTTCCGCTGAACTTAACAAGGGCGATTCTTTTGATTCCTATTTGTTTTGGGCCCTTGCTTCGTTTACGCTTTCTCTATTTTCGTTCGCGTTCTATCGGTATAAACGTTCCCTCTCCAAATGAATAAGCAGCTCAGATGAGACTTATCTCTATTGCCTTACTGATCGTTAGTCTGGTGAGTGGATCTGTTAAGGGCCAACCCACCCCTGTCAGCCTTGAGCAGATTGATAGCGCCTTGCGGCAGGAGGCCTGGGCGATTCCTGTCTGGGAGAATGTGGATAGCAGCCTGGTGATACGAATTAAACAGCGGCTCCATCATCACCCTGTCAGCACTACCTCCAATTCTCACGCCTTGGTCTATTTCGCGTATTTCATTGAGCGCCTTACCCGTGTGCCCGCCTCGGAGGCCCGCAGCACGCTGGATACGTTACTATACGGGTATAATCATTTTTACACACTACTAAAAAGTCAAACCAAACCCATCGAAGGGATGTACGAGGGTGTCTATTTGAACTCCATAGGCACTCACTACCTGCGGCTTAGTGTTCAGGATTCGGCCTATATCTTTTTCAGCGAAAGTGACAAGGCCTTCGCCTCTTACCACCCTAAGCTCTCCAGGCCCGAGAACGCGACTGACTCGTCAAGAATAGGCGATTTTTACTCAGCATGGGGCGCACCAGTTGGAAATCTTCACACCTCGCTGTTGAACACGGTCCATTTATTGCCAGGGAAGCGTGAAATCAATCAGTCGTACAATAAAATACTTCGCTACTTAATACGGGCTGATTCTTTATTCGAGCTGGGGGCCTCATTCAATCCATACGACAAAAGCCTGCAAAAAGACTGTGCAATAGGTAAGTTAAACCTGGCAAATGCCTACTTCCAACTTTTAAACGATTCTTCTTCAGCCTTCGCCAAATGCCGGGAAGCGTGGGATATCGTTGAATCACATCATTTATTTCAATTAACGCCACAGTTTGCCAACGTTCTGGCTGGCGGTTACCTGCGTGTTGGCAACAAAAACCTAAGTAAGTATGTGGCCCGTAGCGGACTGCAGGCGGCTGATACATTAACTAAAGATGTTGCATCTTATTCAAGTTTGTTTGAGCTGCGTTACCGGCTTTCTGATATTTACTTGCAGGAACGAAACTATGACTCGGCTATGTATTTTATAGAATCCTTACTTTCCGACAGCTCGCACTATATCAATCACTATCAGGTGATACTTCTTCTCACGGGGTTTTGTGAACAATCGATTTACCTTGACCGGACAAAGGAAGCCAAGCGTTTTTATGCCCTGCTTAAACATTTCATCAAACAGGACCTCACCCCCAAACAAGGGGCCGCTATCCTTCTTTTTGATGAGCAACGAAACAGAGAATTGCTTTTATCACGATATGACGCGCTTTCTGAAGCATTTGATTCCGGTACAGATGGATTTAACTACCTGTACCTGGCGACCTTTATGACGGCTCTGCTCAGTGCCGCTGCATTCGCAATCTACCACTATTTCAAACCCTAAGATGATGGGCATTATTTTGAGTAAACGGCTGGCGTTGTTGCTCTTTTGGGCTCTTCTGCAGGTCGTGTCGCCCTTGTGTATTTTCGCTCAGGAGCCTTTCCTAAACAAGGAACAATTAGAGTTGCAGGACAGCATACTCAAAGAGCAGGCCTGGGCGCTACCCGCCTGGGAGAATGTCGATGCGGATCTGGTTAATCGAATCAAGCAGCGACTAGCGCAACATTCTGTTGTTACTAAGTACAGCGGTTTGTTGGTCTATTTTGCCTACGGGGTAGATCCGCAAACAAAGAATCCCGGGCTCCCAACCAGACCCAAGTTAGATACGTTGCTCAAAGGATACCGCTTGTACGCTCACCATTTCAGGCCGCATTCCCAGTCCTTGTTTGCGCGCTATCAAGGGCAATATCTGAACGCAGTCGGGATAAATTTCTTCCGAATCAGTCAAATGGATTCTGCCTACTACTATTGTACCCTGGCTGAAGGTGTTTTCCGAAATGCTGCCGTCACAGCTCTTGGTCGTACACCTGCCGATAGTTCACAACTGCTTAGTTACCTGGATTCATACTCGGTAATACTATCGAACCTGCACCTACCGATCATTTACACGAACAACCCAAACGACAAGCAATCCAATCAACGCGCACGAGCCTCCCGGATGCTTTCGCTTTTAAACAGGGCTGATAGCATTAATAAATTGGTGATTAAATTAAGTCCAGATAGCTGTTATGCCCGCAACAGTGAGTCAACGATAGCACTCAACACCGCTAATGTTTACTTTCAACTTTTAAAAGACTCGCTACTGGCCGCGCCCTACTTCCGTAAAGCATTACGGGCGATAACTTCATGCCAAACGGACAGCCGGCTGATAAACTTCTACAATACGGTGGCAGAGGGGTACATGATCAATAAGCTCTATGGAAGGGCGAAAACATTTTCCTACGAAGGGCTCCGTTACGAACAAAAGCGGACTGAGCCAGATACCGAACAGTACGCCAGTGTGGTAGAACTCCATGGAAGACTGGCGATTTGCTATGGTATGGAACAGCAGTACGATTCCTTACGAAAATATGCCCTTCTCGTTCTGAGGGACTCCGCCCGATTCAACTACTTATTTAATGAAACGTTGATCCTCACCACTTTATGCGAGCTGGCGTTCAAAAAAGGCAGGGATGAAGATGTTCAAATTTTCTTTCCGCTTTTGAAATCACGCATCACCAGACCCAATCTCTTTTCGCAAGAATCATTTATTCTCAAGCTCGATAACGAGCGAACCCGGGCCGAACTGGAGCAGCGCTATGAACGTCTATCTCAACAAGT
>ERZ1066127.452-NODE-452-length-21727-cov-8.304448_pt1 | contig 21727 bp, 15 predicted proteins | sample MGYA00382774_ERZ1066127 | MGnify/ENA primary metagenome ERZ1066127 (study PRJEB33369, sample SAMEA5778357) | biofilm metagenome | biome: Industrial cooling water; feature: Water cooling tower basin; material: Biofilm | place: United Arab Emirates | collected... | reverse complement strand
AGACACTACACCCGAAGGTAAATCAATCTGCGTTAAATCCCCATTAATAACCATACGCGAATAGACTCCCAGGCGGGTTAAAAGCATTTTCATTTGCATGGCTGTCGTATTTTGAGCTTCATCTAAAATAATAAAGGCATTTTCAAGTGTCCGCCCGCGCATAAAGGCAAGCGGCGCAATCTCAATCTCCCCGCTTGTTAGGCGTTTAGTAACTTGTTCGGCAGGTAACATATCATGCAAAGCGTCATACAGCGGACGTAAATAAGGATCGACTTTTTCTTTCATGTCACCTGGTAAAAAACCTAAATGTTCTCCTGCTTCTACAGCAGGACGTGAAAGAATGATTCGATCAATTTTCCCCTCTAGTAGTAAAGAAACAGCTTGGGCAACAGCTAAATAAGTTTTCCCTGTGCCGGCAGGACCCACCCCAAACACCAATTCTTTTTGCTGCATGGCTTGGATATAATAAGCTTGGTTTTGGCTACGGGGAAAGACTATCCGACGTTTTGTGATGATAGAAACTTCTGTTTTTTCATCTTTAGCAGAATCTTCGGTTTTCTTGGGGGTGGAGGCTTTTACGATAAACTGTAGAGCATTATCTAAGACAGCGTCATCAACTTGATTTCCTTTAAGCAACTGATGATACAAATGTTGCAAGACATTTTCGGCATGAATAATTTCTGGTTCATTGCCGGTTAGGGTAATGCGATTCCCACGCATGGCAAGTCTAACACCCAGACGTTGCTCCAGGTAAATCAAGTGGCGATCTTGGGGACCTACCAAAAGGGACAAGAGGTGATTATCGGGAAATTCTAAGAAACGCGGTTCCACTGCCAAAAGCTTAGCTTCCTTTCTATCAAAATTAAATACTTGTTAGGCGCTATAGCTTACTTAATTCAATTTTGGGTAATAATTTCACCCGTAATGCTGTTAGCATGCGCTTCAGTAATTATGACATCCATTAGGGTACCGAACAAGCGTTTTGGTGCTTCTAAGGGTACAGACTGCATATACGCTGTTTTCCCTAATAATTGTCCTTCTGCCTTACCAACGCGATCGAATAAGACACGTTGCACAGTGCCAACACAGGCTTGATTAAAATTTAACTGTTGTTGATTAACAAGCTGTTGTAATTCATGAAGTCGATCTTTTTTTGTCTCTTCCGGGACTTGTAAATCCATCGAACCTGCTGGCGTTCCAGGTCTTATGCTATATTTAAAAGAATAGGCTTGCGCATAAGAAACCTTTTGTATCAGGTCAAGGGTCGCTTGATGGTCTTCTGTCGTTTCGCCAGGAAATCCTACAATAAAATCCGAAGAAAAAGCCATATCAGAACGGGCGCTGCGTAAACGCTCAATAATGGTTAAATACTCTTTGACAGTATGTTTACGATTCATAGCTTGGAGAATTCGATCGCTACCTGATTGTACAGGCAAATGCAAAAAAGGCATAAGCTGAGGAATTTCCCCATGGGCATCAATTAAGTCTTGATCCATATCGCGAGGATGAGAGGTAGTATAACGCAACCGTTCCAACCCTGGAATTGTGGCTAACTCGCGTAACAAACGACCTAAATTCCATTCGCTTCCGTGTTGTGACAAAGCGGGAGCTTCCCCATGATAGGCATTGACGTTTTGTCCTAATAAGGTAATTTCTTTGGCGCCTAGCTCAACAAGGTGGTTGGCTTCACGTAATATGTCCCGGGCAGGACGGGAATATTCTGCTCCCCGGGTATAAGGAACCACACAAAAAGTACAAAACTTATCACACCCTTCTTGGATTGACAAAAAGGCACTAACAGGGCTGGACTCAGGCATAGCCACAGTATCAAATTTACTTTCAAGAGGGAAATCTATATCAACAATTCCTCGGCCTGAACGTTTTGTGGGGCTTTCTTGGCGTCGTAAGATTTTGGCTATCATTTCAGGAAGGCGATGATAGGTTTGGGGACCAAAAACCATGTTAACATAAGGGGCTTGTCTTAAAATTTCATCCCCTTCCGCTTGGGCAACACATCCTCCCACTGCTATTAATAAAGATTTCCCTTGTTGGTGGCGAAAAGTTTGATGTTGTCGCAAACGCCCTAAATCGGAATAAACTTTTTGTTCAGCTTTTTCACGGATATGGCAAGTATTAAGAATGGCAATATCGGCATCTACGGGATCATCGGTTAGTTGATAACCTAAGGGTCTTAGCAAATCTACCATACGGTCAGAATCATAGACATTCATCTGACATCCATAAGTCTTTATATAAAGTTTCTTAGACATTTCTGCGGGTAACAATCCTTTTTAAGCCTTGAAATGATTTAAAGGAAGGAGGGGGTTAACTTAAATTTTTCCGATTATAGGGACATAATGGCTATGTTTCAAGGTTTTGATTAGCCACAGCAAGACTTAAGCCAGAACCGTTTGGATAGGAAGCTTCACGGAAATTTGCATGGGTAGGTGTTTCCCCTTTTAAACCCTCAAATCTAGGCAATAAAAGGGGAAACTAAAAGCTTAGCTGCCAGCGTTTGCCACCAAAGATATCGATTTTTGATTGGCGTCATTTTTGGCCACAATTTTAAAGGAACGACGACGCCCATTAATACCTAAGCCTGTATTTTTAGCAATCTGGCTGCGACGCTTAGCATAACTGGGTGATACCATCGGATAATCAGCTGGCAAACCCCATCGTTCCCGGTATTGTTCCAAGGTCATTTTGTAAACTGTGTTCAAATGGCGTTTTAGCATTTGTAATTTTTTGCCATCTTCTAAACAAACTATATAGTCATTATTGATCGATTCAGAGATAGGAACGGCAGGGGTTAAGGGGGTCTTATTGTGGAAGTTACTTGGGTCTTTGTTAAGCTTGCTAAGAGCTTGATACGTTCTACCAAGTACTTCGTTTAAATTATCTAAAGATACTGTATGGTTGCCTACATAAGCAGCAGTAATCTGTACTGTAAAGTTAAGAAGTTCGTTGTGGGTCAATAGTTCACTCATAAAAAAACCTTGGAAAGACTTTATTTTGTATAAAGTTATAATTCTGACTTCTGTTTTGAGCAATCATTATTTACATTTTTTTTAAAAAATTAAACTAGGTATTGAAAAATTCACGCTTGTTCTTGGAAAAAGGATGTATGCGTGCAATAAATCAATCTCTATGATTTAGATGAAAAGCCCATTTAACAGTTTTTGCAGTGCCCCGTTGCAAAGCTGACATCAAGACGACCATAAAGCGCCCCCCTCCTAACGATTGCGTGAGGATTTGATCAGCCCCTGAACTAACCAAACGCCAAATTTGATGATCAGGCAGACGACTAGTCGCCCCCGTAGGGGAATTTAATTTGAACATTGCCGCGCGGTTAGAATGGGATAAAAGCTGAACTGTCTTATCAAAAACAAAACGAATTCCTATAACGCCATCTTGATCAAAGTTGATGGTTTCACATCCCCGAAAGTCGCTCAAATTAGCTGCTAAATAAAATTCTCGCTGTAAGGATATATGAAAAGCAGGTCCTGCCTTTTCAAGTTGCGCCCAAAGATGATGGTACCCTTCTTGTCGTTGGCGCTTGATTTTTAACAATAAGTCATTATGGGGTAGAAGGGGATTTTCTCCTAAGGAAATAGAATGTCCTTCATGGGTATGCAATACAAGGTCGCTGGTGCGTATAAAGCGCAGTGCCCCAATACTCCATTCAAAATCAAAAATACCCAGACCCACATCACTTAAAGTAGGCAAAGGGTTAGAAGCTTCAGTATTTAACAGAACTACACCATCTTTGGCAGATAGCCGTTCATATCCTATAAGGGAATTTTGGATGGGTCTGGCCCGAATATCTGATAAAGACAATACCATATCTACCGCAGCCACCGAAATATTTTGGGCTTGTATAAGCTGAGAATCTAGGGGCGATAGTTTTCCTTGAAAGTCAGCTAATTCTCCGTTGCTGTGGCGGAAAAAGCGTACCAGGGGTGTTAGGCTTTGGATAGTTTGGTGTAAAAAGCTGGGTTCTTGATACCCTTTCGTTCTCAATAAAGTACGCAGATCAAGCAAATCTTGTAAAAGTAAAAATTGAATTTTAGGACACCGCAGCATAGGCATGTCTTGGGACGTAAAACGTTCGACTATAAGTTTTTCGTAATCTTTTAAGTAAATTTTTAAATGGTTGGGGGTTTTTTCCAGCACACATGATGCAAATAAAAGCCCTAGCAAGGCTTGTTCTTGTTGCCACGCAGAAAGGTTATGAAGTTTATAAATACGATGTAGATGCTTATATTGGCGATTAAGGCTTGTAAAGAACACCTGACGAAAACTATCGTCTGCACTGGCGCCAAAAAAATCATACATGGCCAGCCAATGGCGTAGTCTTTGACCCATTACGCCAGCTTGCCAAGCTGCAGAAAGCCAAGCTTTCTGGCGCCAAGAATGGTTGTAATGTATCCAATAGATAATTAGTTCTCGTGCTCTTTTTCGGCTTGCATTTGAACTAATCATCCGTAAATCACGTAACCAACCAAACCCATGAATAATAGGAACTAAAAAAGATGGACATGCTGAACTTACCGCTAAAAAGTGCGAAAATTGCTTTAAAGGAAGGGTGCCATCAGTCAGCTTAAAGATTCCCTCTATTAAACTTTGTCCCGACGATAAATCACCTGGCCACCAATCTGATGGTATAGTTTCAGTGGGTATTTTAGAAGCAGAAACCAGGGTAAGGCCATACCACCACCTTCCTTGGATCCAAGATTGCCAATAAGCCTTAATCTTAGGCTTTAAAGATATTTTTTTATCCATGCTGACGAAGTTTTTCTAGACGAGCGTAAAAAGTTTCTGATAAAGAGGCTGGATTATCCTTAAAAAGATAGTTTCCAGCGACCAAAACATCAGCCCCTGCTTTAATAACCTGACCTGCGGTCTGATCGTTGATTCCCCCATCAACTTCAAGTTGGATAGACAGCTGGTTCTGATCAACAAAACCACGTACTTTTTGAATTGTATGTAAAGTTTGCGATAGAAACTGTTGCCCCCCAAAACCTGGGTTCACTGTCATAACTAAAATTAAGTCAAGCTGATCACATAAGGGATAGATTGTTTCAAGAGGGGTGCCTGGGTTTAGGGCTACCCCCGCTTTTAAACCATAACTTTTAATTCTTTGCAAACAACGATAGGGATGATAGCTAGCTTCTGGATGAATGGTAAGATGGTGCGCACCCGCTTCAGCAAAAACCTCAATGGCTAAATCAAGACAATCAACCATTAAATGCACATCTAAAGGCAGATTTGTTACCTTTCTAAGCTGACTTACCAAGGCAGGGCCAAAACTTAAATTAGGTACATAATGTCCATCCATAACATCAATATGCAACCAATCTGCACCTGCTTGGGTAATATGCTCAACATCTCGGTGCAAGTGTAAAAAATTGGCTGCTAATAACGAAGGTGCAATTAAGGGGGGTGAACGCACGATGGTTTTTCTTTTTTATTTAAGAAACTATTCTTATAAGCTAGCCAGAAGAACCACCTGAAATCAAGCTATGGACCGCTTAATTTAAAAGAAAAAGTCTTCTTTAAGGGAAATTTATTTTTTCTGCTGAAGGGCTAGATGATAAGCTTCAAGCTGCACGGCAATAGCTGCAAAAATGCTGCCAGGTGTAAAGTGCAAATAAGGATAATCATCCCCTTTAGGCATCCCCTTTTCCAGAATAAGCCCGCAGGGATGGCCTGTCATTAATTCTAACGCTTCAAAAACAGAACTAACAGGCCAAATAAAAAAGCGTTTTTCCTTAATGTCTTGTAATACAGTATGCCGCAAAGTTAAATTGACAAGATTAGCAGCGGGAATAATCACCCCTTGTGTGCCGGTCAGGCCTATACTTTTGCATAAACGATGAAACCCTTCTACCTTATAATGGACTCCCCCTACAGGCTGTGCAGCACCAAATTGATTCATAGAACCTGTAATGGCAATGTCTTGACGCAAGGGAATGCCTGCTAACGAAGAAAAGATAGCCATCAATTCTGCCATAGAGGCGCTATCGCCTTCTATATCCGCATAATTTTGTTCAAAAGTAAGGGAACAAGTATAAGAAAGAGGAAACTTTTGCGCAAACAGGGAATTAAGAAACCCTTCAAGGATTAAGGCCCCTTTTTGTTGGATAGGACCTGCCATGTCTGTTAATCGTTCAATATTTAAGATTCCTTTGTTGCCAGCATAAGTCCGGGCACTAATCCGACACGGCAAACCATAATGGTGATCCCCTGTTGTTAATACAGACAAGCCATTGACTTGACCAATAGCGTGCCCATTGACATCAATCAGAACTTGCTTATCTAAAATGTCTTGAAAGCTTTTTTCTTCAACGGCTCCATTGCGTTCCCGTCTTAGTTGTAAAGCCTGTGTTATTAAGGATTGAGTAAGAGTAATTTCTTTCTCTCGTAACGCGCAAGCTTCATATAAAACATCCGCAATAAGTTCAAAACGTGCGCTAAGTTTACGGCAATCACCAACCCATCGTGAACTATAAGCTAGCAATAAATCAACAGCATCTTCATCAATCTTGCAGCCGGTTAATTCAACAGCATTTTGATGAATAAGGCTGCGATAAATAGCCACATTTTCCAGCGTTGCGGGTAAATCAGGATCGATATCTGCCTTAATTTTAAAATAAGAACGAAAATCTGGGTCATTAAAGAAAAAATTATAATACCAATAAGGTGAACCTATCAGGAAAACTTGAATGTCTAAGGGAATGGGGTGAGGTTCTGGGGCATCTAAAAGAGGTAAGGTATGATTTCGCGCTTGTTCTTCAATACGAATAACTTTGTCCCGTAAGGCGGCTTTTAAGGCTTCCCACACTTCAGGGTTGCTGGCAATCATTTCGGCTCGTAGAACTAAAATTCCTCCATGGGCGCGGTGTAAAGCGCCTGGCCGAATCATAGTAAAATTGGTTTCTATTTCTCCAGCATTGCCAGTTCTATACTTAATAGAGCCAAATAAATTCTCGTAGATAGGGCGAGGTTCTAATACCAAAGAAGGATAACAAGATTCCTTATGTTCAACCAAACTATTAACACCGTACCATTCGTCAAAATTAATAAGCGTAGGTGAGCCACCAGCAGAGTCACTCACAAGCTCATCAATACGGTTTAAAATATCCTCTTTTAAATCATCAATCCACTCCCCTAAATAAGATCCAAATTCTTTTTTGAATCTCTTCATAAGGATGGCAATGGCTTTTTGGGCTTCGTTTCTTTCTAATCTTTTAATTTTTTTATAGGCTTTTTCGGTAGTACGAGCCGTTTCAAGGGTTAAGCGATTAATTCGATATTTAATGTTTTCTAAATCATAAAGATTCTTTTTTTCTTTAGCCCCCGGCATATCTTCCAGTAAATTAACATCAAATCCTTCGTTTGTTTGCTGCAGGGTATATCCTTTATTGTGCGCAAAGTTTTGAATTTGCTGAAGATGCTGGTTGATATGTTGTTGTAACGTTAAATTAAGCTGCTCAATTTTTTTAAGGTAAACAGGGCGGGTCAAAGTTTTGTCAAAGGCTGCTTTAACGGCCTGAATTAATTCTTGTAAAGATGTCTTTAATTTTTTGGCCTTACCACAAGGCAAAGCATAGGGTTTGGGACGGTGAGGTTGCTTGAAATTATTAAGATAAACCCAGTCTTTAGGGGGGGGTAAATCTTTAATAGCTTTCTGCAAATAAGCTAACGTTTCTGTCATGCGACCACTGCGTTCTTCCCCACTCACAAATTCATGGAAACCACGCTGGCGCATTTTCAAACCAAAATGAATGGCTTGCCGTGCCCGACAGTGGGAGGAAAGATCAAAAAACGTTAGGGGAGGTGAAACTTGCAAGCCTTTATTTTTTGTCAATTGGCAAGAATGATTATTTTTTCTGGGTATACTCTTCTTAGAAGACATTCTTGTTGTGACCGATCTGGCTTAAAATAAGAAATTACTTCTTTATTTTGGAATTTTTTAGTTAATTTTTTGTTAAAACTAACTAAAATTAAGTAATATTTTTTGTTGGATATCCTTCTATGATATACGTCTCCTCCTTATTCATAAATATTGTTTTAGTTTTGCTAACAAGCTTGGGAAGTGCCCAAGAAATTCCTGATGATTTTCAAGAAGACCTTTATCGCAAGTACTTTATGGAAAACTTACTCGAAAGGGGTGCTTGGGAGGATTTTTGTTGCCAGAAAAGCGGTGTGGTGCAAACCAAAAGAAAGGAAGAGGTTATTATCTCTTTAACAACCTATCCAGGAAGAATGCCCACAACATGGTTGGCTATTGAATCGTTATTAAGGCAAGATGACAAACCCGATCGAATTGTCTTAAATTTGTTCGAAGGGGAATTCCCTGACCGAAAGTTACCTTTGATGATTCAAAAGCAACAAGACCGGGGCCTAGAAATTAATTGGTGGCCAGAAAATTTAAAAGTTTATCTAAAAGTCATCCCCGCCATGTTAACGTATCCTACAGCTAATATCGTGGCTGTTGATGATGATGTCATTTACCCCCCTCAGCGCTTAGGGAATTTAATCAAAGGGCACGCCAAATACCCCGATTGTGTAATTGCCCAGGATGTTCGGGAAATCAAAATGACCAACCACTCTATCTTACCTGTCCCTTATTGGAATTTCACAGGATGGCACCTAGATAATACTGAAAAAGGTCCTTCTCATTATTTTATTCCAGAAGGGGTGTTTGGCATCTTCTATCCTCCTTCCTGTTTGTATCAAGATTTTGCTAAAAAAGACTTGTTTTTCCAACTTTGCCCCTCCGATGATGATGCTTGGTTTTATACTATGATTGTTGCTAATGGTAAGAAAGTAGTCAAAATTCCTAGTAGTCGTAAGTTAGTTAATATTGAAAGTACTCAAGAAATGGAGAGTGCTTTATGGGCAACAAATTTTAAAGATAATTCCTTAGTCTTGCGGAAAACCTTTAAAACTTTATTTTGGGCTTATAATCTTAACACTATTTTAGGCAAGCAAGATGTCTTAATGGATTTACACCCGGAAAAGTTTTTTCGTTATGCTAACAATGACCTTAAGTTTAAAGAAAAGGTTGAGATTAATAATAAAAACTTAGAGGCCTTTCTAAATTCCCCTATAGATCTAAAAGAGGGATTTTCTTCTCTTGAAGCAGGGGGAATCTGGACTGTGAGAGACCAATGTAAAGTAGGCGTGTACACACCCCCTTCACAAGCTTATCAGGTTGTTTTTAATGTACAGCCGTATGTTAATGACAAAAACCCCTTTATAGGAGTGGAAATTTCCTCTGTGGGGGGAAGAATAGTCTACAAAAAGAATATGAACAAAGCTGGCACCATTTGTTATTGTGATACAAGTTATAAAGGATTTGAGGAGTATGTTATTAAAATAACCAATTCAAAAAGCCCCGCAGAATTATTTGGCCATAATGATCAAAGGCGTCTGGGTCTTTATTTCAAGTCAGCGCAAGTCAGCCCTTTGCAAGCTCTTCCCCCCTCTTTCCCTCTTAATCTTTCTATGGACCCTAATCTTCCTCTTAATTTTGTCTCAGGTTTTTATGATAAAGAATTACCAGGTGTTTGGATGGGGCAAGAGGCTGAACTAGCATTTATCCTGCCTCAGATAAATGAAGAATATGCTATTTACTTAGCAGGTAAGCCTTATATTACCCCCAGCAATCCTTTCGTAAATCTAAACATTGCGGTTGATGGTAAAGAATCATTCCAGTATTCGTTTAATTATCCTGTCACTACTCCAGGTGTTACCTTTCGTTATACACCCCGCTCATCTTATATTTCTTTAAAATTGAAGGTTGAGGGGGCAAGCCTATCTAAAGGTTTAGGATTTAATCAAAATGATCGTATCCTTGGGTATTACTTGCAAGGTATAAAATGGGAAAAAACTTCAAGGGTCTGGTAAAGGGAACACTGCATGGTAAAAATTAAGGACATCGGCTTAAGTGCAGACTTACAAGATTATTGTCATCACTACTTCCTAAAAGAACCTCCCTTGTTACAGGCTTTACGCCAGCAAACTCAGACAATGCCAGAGGGGCATATGCAAATCACCCCTCTACAAGGGCAATTTTTAGGCTTTCTGACTAAGGTATTAAGGCCCAAAAAAATTTTAGAAATAGGCACTTATACAGGGTACAGTACTTTAATAATGGCTTTAAATTTGCTTCCTGAAGGAAAAATTCTTACCTGTGATAAAAATAAAGAATGGACCAAAATTGCCCAAAAGTACTGGGATTTAAGCGGGGTTAACTCTAAAATTGAACTAAGATTAGCCCCCGCTACCGATACATTGGCTGCTTTGATGGGGCAGAATCAGCTATTTGACTTTATATTTATTGATGCCGATAAAAAAAATTACCTTACCTATTATGAACAGGGGCTGCACCTTCTCCACCCTGATGGGGTTATGGCAATCGATAATGTTTTATGGGGTGGCAAAGTAGGGCAACCCCTCACTATTGCTGACGAAACAACTAAAGATATTGCTGCTTTAAACAAAAAAATCGCTCACGATGAACGCGTAGAAATCTGCCTAATTCCGGTGGGCGATGGGTTAAGCTTAATCCATTGGAAAAAGTAATTTTTAGTAAAGCTTTTATAAAGTTTGGTTGAAAGGGTTGAGTATGGCAATATAAATAAAAATAAAGAAAATTTTGGCTTAAGTGTTATCTTTATTGCGTCGTTTATTGATTTTGTTCGCTGTCATCGTTACTGCGGCTGTTAGTACAGCTTTTTTTTTATTTTTTTACTATGGTCGGGGCTTACCTGATTATCAGTTTCTAAAAGATTACTCTCCCCCTTTAGCTACCCGTTTATATGCTAATGATTATCAAGTGTTTAAGGAATACGCGTTTGAGAAGCGATTTTTAAAACCTTTGCATGAAATACCACCCAGGCTTGTCCAAGCTTTTTTGTCTGCTGAAGATAAAAATTTTTATTATCATAGGGGAATTGATGTTGGTGGCTTGCTAAGAGCTGTGCTCGTCAATACTTTCAAAAAAAAATGGCATAACAGGGCCTTAGGGGCCTCTACCCTGACTCAGCAAGTTGCAAAAAACTTTTTAATAGGCAATGAACCATCCTTTAAGCGCAAAATCAAAGAAGCTATTTTAGCTTTAAGGCTTGAATTTACGTTTCCAAAACAACGTATTCTAGAAATTTATTTAAACCAAGTTTATTTGGGTCGTGGCAGTTATGGTGTGGCTGCTGCGGCGCAGACATATTTTGGCAAGGATATCAAAGATTTAAGTTGGGCAGAATGTGCTTTCCTTGCTGCTTTACCAAAAGCCCCAACTTCTTACGATCCTGAACGTGAGGTTAAGCGTATTACCAGGCGGCGTAATTGGGTTCTTCAACGTCTTTATGAAGATGGCAGAATCTCATGGGCAGAGGTTGCAGAAGCTCAAAATGCACCTTTACAAGTCTCTAAAAAAGTTGTTAACGACTTACAGGCTGATTACTTTGCTGAAGAGGTACGTCGTCAGTTAAAACCCCTTCTAGGCCCCCTGGATTTACTGAAAGCAGGCCTAAAGGTTTTCACAACCCTTGACCCTGAACTGCAAACTATAGCTCAGGCCAGCCTTCAACAGGGACTCAAATCTTATGATCCTTCTGTGCAGGTGCCGCAAATCAGTGGTGCTATTATTGTCATGGAGGCAGAAACAGGTCATGTTTTAGCTTTAAAGGGGGGATTTGACTATAAAGAAAATCAATTTAATTGTGCAACCCAAGCCAGGCGCCAACCAGGTTCCCTATTTAAGCCTTTTGTCTATTTAGCTGCCCTTGAGTTAGGTTATACACCTGAAACACTACTTGAAGATCGTCCTTTAAAAATTAATTTGGGTGATGGTTTGGGCGTCTATCAGCCTAAGAACATCAGTGGCAAATATTATGGTCTTTGCCCCCTTAGAACCGGGATAGAAAAATCACAAAATGTTATGACGGTACGTTTGGCCCAGCAAATAGGCATGTCTTCTATCCAAGATATTGTTAAACGATTAAAGGTTATGGATTTTATGCCTGCCAACCTGGCGATGGTGCTGGGGGCAGGTGAAACGACCTTGCTTCGTTTAACGACAGCTTACAGTATGATTGTAAATGGTGGAAAAAAGATTTCTCCTACCTTTTTGCATAAGATTGAAGATTATCAAGGGAATGTTCTTTATGAACCTGCGCTTCCTGGTGAAATAGTCATTCAGCCAGAAATTGCTGAAGCCATGAGGGGAATGTTGACGGGGGTTGTTCAACGGGGAACTGGCCAAAAGCTACGTTATTTAACCCAGCAATACCCCCTTGTTCTAGGCGGTAAAACCGGGACCACCAATAATTGTTATGATGCATGGTTTATAGGATTTCTTCAACCCATGCAAGGACCAACCTTGGTCGTTGGTGTATTTATGGGGTATTTAAAACCTCAAACTTTGGGGCCTCAGGCTACTGGTTCACAATTGGCTTTACCTGTCTTTGAAGATTTTGTGAAATCTTTCGTCAAACTAAAAGGTATAAAACCAAAATAGCTCTGTCGCTGGGGCTTATTAACAAAATATTAAGAAGTATGAATTACTCTTTAAAGAAGATCTTCAAAAAATAGGATTTACCATGAAAACAAAACTTTTCTATCTCCCCTTGGCAGGTGCTATGCTCATCGCCCCGTTAGCCGCAGCGGTAGAATCTTCTTCTCATGCTGAATTGATTCCTGTATCCATGGCAGAAATTATCCCTGGTGAAATGGGAAATCCTTATCTGGACGAACGAAACCTGCAATGTATGATGGGTTCTAATTTGTCAGATTGTTATAAAAAGCATGATGAATCACCTGTTCCCTTAAAAAAGTTAGAGGGGACCAAAGACCATACGGCTGAAAAAAATCTACGGAATCAAATTTTAAAGAACTTTTCTTTACCTGATGGTTCCAACCTTGAAAAAAATCCTTTGTTTGACCCATCCTATATGGCCTTGGACGCCGAAGACCTTCCTTAGCAGTATATAAAAAATGGTGCAATTACGTTTACCACCCAATTCCCGCATTCAAACAGGTCAGCTTTATACCCTAAAGAAAGAAAGGGCTGGCCCAGGGAAAGAAACTCAATCTATGCAAAACAGCTTACCTAAAACCATACGGACATTTCAAATTTATCGTTGGCAACCTGTAATGGATGGGGTGCAACAAGAACCAACGTTACCACGATATGACCGCTTTGAATTGGATACAAGCCAGTGTGGTCCTATGGTTTTAGATGCACTCATGACCCTTAAAAATCAGGTGGATACCACGTTGGCTTTTCGTCGATCTTGCCGGGAAGGTGTGTGTGGCAGTTGTGCAATGAATATTGACGGGGTTAATACGTTGGCTTGTATCCAACCCATCGCTTCTATCAAGGGGGTGATCAAGATTAACCCCTTACCCCACATGCCTGTCATTAAAGATTTAGTCCCTGATCTGCGGCATGCTTATGCCCAATATGCTTCAATAAAACCATGGCTACAATCAACCCCGCCCGCCGATGGGGTGGAACATCGCCAATTACCACAGCAACGTGCTCAGCTGGAAGGGTTATGGGAATGTGTTTTATGTTTTTGTTGTTCGACAGCGTGCCCTAGTTATTGGTGGAATGGGGATCAGTATCTTGGGCCAGCCACTTTGTTACAAAGTTTAAGGTGGATTTATGACAGCCGTGATGAAGCGCGCCGTCAACGTTTAGAACAGTTAAATGATGAAATGAAACTCTATCTCTGTCACACCATTATGAATTGTGCAAAAACTTGCCCAAAAGGCTTAAATCCTGCTAAAGCAATCAGCCAAATTAAGCAACATATTGCCACAGAGTTAGACTAGAAAAAGTAGATTAAGGAAGACGCCACGGTCTTTGCCCTAAAAAATCTTTTAGGTAAATAATGCATGAGCCTGTCTGGCGAAGATAGACAAAACAGCTACCTTTTTGCTTTAAATGATGGCGGTCAACAACTTTCTGTGGCTGGACAGCATGACACCTCTGCAAGATAGAGGCGTTACTAAATACCCAGGCTGTCGGGTGCTGGTCGCAGACTTCGCTGATGAACGTATACGAGGGAGGATAAGGCGCCGCAATTAAAATAATTCCCATTTTTAACATCAAGGTGTCAGAAGGCCAAGGCTTCATAGGCAGGCCCCCGCGTTCCCGTGCCCATTGCTCTGCGTAAAATTTACCCCGCCCTTCAGAGGAAACATAAAGACTACCCTGATAGGAATAAGCCATAACGCTACCATCTCCTGCCAGATAAATATCAGGATGACAGTCATAAAATAAAAAAGCTAAAGATGCTAGGATGGGAGCTAGACCCCACCAACGATAACGATGCTGCCATAAACACAGCCATAATCCCCCTATGCTGGTTAACCCTAAAAAAGCTGGGTGGGGGGTTGGCACTAAAATCGCTGCTCCTGGTAGGCCGGCAATGAATTGAGCGCTGCCCATTAATAAACGAATTCCTAGCCCCCACAAGGAAAACAGCCATTCAATACCACCAAAATTTAAAGAAAAAACAGCAAGAACCGCTGTTGGCATAATCCAAAAACTGGTTAAGGGAATAGCGATCAAATTCCCCATCATAGCTTGTAAAGTAAAACGATTGAATGTGTGAATGATAAAAGGCGTCGTTGCCAAGGTTGCTACCAAGGTTGTCAAAATTATCCCCGCCCCATACCCTATCGGTCTTCGGTACCATTGTTTTTTTTCATCTTGATAGATCCAATTCTTTAAGGGTTTATATCCCCCTTCATAGACCGCAACCAAGGCTACGACAGCGGCAAAAGATAACTGGAAACTAATGGATAGAATACTTTCCGGATATAAACTTAAAATAACAATGGCAGCAATTGCCAAAGTTCGCATCGATAGGGGATTACGATCTAATAAAATCCCCAGCATAACCAGTAACGTCATAATAAATGCACGCTGAGCGGGAAAGCCAAACCCGGAAATTGCTAAGTAAAAACCAGTGGCAATAATAGCAACGACAGCTGCCCATTTTTTGATAAAAAAATTTTCTGCCAACACGGGAATGCAGGCTAGGCTGCGCCTGATCAGGAAAAAAATAATAGCTGCGACTAAGCTGACGTGCAAGCCGGATATCGCTAAAATATGGGCAATGCCCGCATCGGTAAAGTGTTGACGAATTTCTTTTGGTATCCCTGTTCGGTCACCTGTGATCAAAGCTGCAGCAATTTCACCTGTGGCGCCTGGCAGGCGATGCCGCAAAGCTTGGGTTAGGTGGTATCGTCCCTGATAAAGCTGGGTTTTAGGAGAATTGCTGACAAGCTGGCAAGCAGACTCTAGACGGCCTACCGCTCCTATGCCTGCGAAATAAGCTTGCCTTTGAAAATCATACCCTTGCAGCGTTGTAGGTGGCGAAAGAGGCAGCAACGTCACCTGGCAACGAATCCGATCACCAGGAACCGCCTGTACCTGGGTCTTTGCTGCATTGATACGGATTTTAGTCGGCAATTTGCCCTTAGTTTCAGCAAGATTATGATAGTCAATGTTAGACAAAATAAAACGGCGTTTGTCAGGTTTCTTCAAATCAGGATGTTCTATGTCAATTAATGTGCCCGTTAGCTGGATATTTTTTAAGGCCTTCGTTAAAAGGGGGGTTCTTAGATAAACGGTTCTTATATTGGCAAGACTGAATCCTAAGATGATACTAAGCAGGCTATACAAGCAAAAACGAAACCCCGCGCTAGAAAACAGCTTGGTATGGCTAAAAAAGTAATGCCCAAACGCCACCCCCATCACCATAAAGCCTAATATTCCCAAACTTAAAGCTAAGGAAGGTTCTTGGGGCAAGTGAAAATACAGTAAAATACCCAAAGCCATACCAACTGGCCACCAAAGAAACCAGCGGGCAGGCTGTTGCGTTAACACAAGATTCTACGCAACTTTAAGAAGAAGACCTAAGGAATCAACCAATTCTTCAATCACGTGGTTTAGCATGATTTCATCATCGCCTTGTGCCATAATTCTAAGTAACGCTTCTGTTCCAGAAGGGCGCACGAGCAATCGGCCGTGGGAAGATAATTTTTTCTCTGCTTGATGAATGGCCATTTGTACGCGAGGTGAAGATAAATTAAGGGGTTTACTAGTTTTAATGTTCTTAAGGATTTGAGGGACAGGCGTAAAGACGTGGGCAATTTCACTAATTTTTCCACCCTTCCTTTTTAATAAGCTTAAAATTTGTAAGGCTGCAATCAACCCATCGCCTGTGGTTATATAATCGCTAAGAATAATATGGCCTGATTGTTCACCACCAACATTGCACCCTTTTTCTTTCATCATCTCTAAAACAGAACGATCTCCAACCATGGCTCGGTACAACGTAAGGCCACGCTGTTCCAAATAACGCTCAAACCCTAAATTCGACATAACGGTAGCAACGACGCCAGACCCTTTTAAAAGACCCGTTTCTAGCCAAATTGTCGCAATTAAAGCCATCAATTGATCCCCATCCAGGACTTTTCCTTGCTCGTCAACCATTAGCAAACGATCGCCGTCTCCATCCAGGGCAATGCCTAAGTCAGCTTGGTGATCCAACACAGCTTGTTGAAGGGTTGCTGGCGATGTAGCACCATAGTTATGATTAATATTGATTCCATTCGGATCAACCCCCAGGGCGACAAGATCAGCGCCTAGTTCCCATAATATTTTAGGCGCAACTTTGTAAGTTGCTCCTTGGGCACAATCAACCACAATTTTTAATCCATCCAGCCGTTGTCCGCGGGGAAATGTCGCTTTAGCAAATTCAATATAACGTCCCGCCGCATCATCAAGGCGTTTTGCCTTACCAATTTTTAAACAATCTGCTAACGGAATATTTTGGGTTGTCAAGTGCTCGATTGATTGCTCATCAGCCTGGCTGATTTTATAGCCATCAGGGCCAAAAAACTTAATACCGTTATCTTGAAAAGGATTATGAGAAGCTGAAATCATCACCCCTAATTGGGCGCGCAAGGATCGGGTTAACATCGCCACTGCGGGCGTGGGCAGGGGACCCAACAGTACTACATCAGCACCCATTGAAACAAACCCCGCCACCAAGGATGATTCGACCATATATCCTGACAATCTGGTATCTTTGCCAATCACCACCGTGAAACGATGGTCGCCATGTTGCCATCGATCAAAAGTTTTTTGCATCCCATGATAGGCAGCGGCTGTTGCTAGTTTTAAAATACCCTCAGGCGACATAGGCCATTGATTGGCTTGTCCTCTTACTCCATCTGTGCCAAATAAAATTTGCATCCTCGATTTACTCAGACTTTGGTTTTGTTACACTCAGGGGAACGCTAGCACGTGGCATGCCAGTATCCGCAGGATGAGGGGTGACTTCAGGCAGGGTCCCACCTTCTAATACAATCCGAATCTCATCCCCTGTTAGGGTTTCACGGTCTAATAACGCTTGTGCTAATAAATGTAGGTAGTGAATTTTATCTTGCAACAAAGCTTTTGTATGCGCATAAGCGGTACTCAATATTTTTGCTACTTCTTCATCCACTTTTTGGGCGGTTGCTTCGGACATTGTTTTATTTTGCCCCATAGAATATCCTAGGAAGACTTCTTCTTGCTGCTGACCATAAGATTGGAATCCTAAAAGATCACTCATGCCCCATTCCGTAATCATACGGCGGGCAATGTCGGTAGCCATTTTAATGTCTGAGGAAGCACCTGTTGTAACTTTATCGTAACCAAAAATTAATTCTTCCGCTAATCGCCCCCCCATAGCAACTTTCAGATCGGCCAATAATTTACTCCGTGACAGCGAAATTCGGTCACCTTCTGGTAGACGCATTACCATTCCTAAGGCTCGCCCGCGTGGGATGATAGTGGCTTTGTGAATAGGGTCAGAATCTGGGGTATAATAGGCTACCACGGCATGGCCACCTTCATGGTAAGCTGTCAGGCGTTTTTCTTCATCTGTCATCACCATGGAACGGCGTTCTGCCCCCATCAAAACTTTATCTTTCGCTTGTTCAAATTCATGCATGCCAACGGCCAATTTTCCTTTGCGTGCAGCCATCAAAGCCGCCTCATTCACAAGGTTGGCTAAATCGGCCCCTGAAAAACCTGGCGTTCCACGGGCAATCGTGCGCGGGTCTACATTTTGCCCTAACGGTACTTTCTTCATATGCACTTTCAAAATTTTTTCTCGCCCGTTAACATCAGGATTAGGGACCACCACTTGGCGATCAAAACGGCCCGGACGTAAAAGGGCAGGATCTAGAATGTCTGGCCGGTTTGTGGCCGCGATTAAGATTACGCTTTGGTTTTCTTCAAAGCCGTCCATCTCAACAAGCAATTGATTCAAAGTTTGTTCTCTTTCATCATTGCCTCCACCAAGTCCTGCGCCCCGATGGCGGCCAACGGCGTCTATTTCGTCCACAAAAATGATACAGGGTGCATTTTTTTTAGCCTGCTCAAACATATCCCGGACCCGGCTGGCGCCTACGCCTACAAACATTTCCACAAAATCAGAACCAGAAATGCTAAAAAACGGTACTTCTGCTTCGCCGGCGATGGCGCGCGCTAAAAGGGTTTTACCCGTGCCAGGTGGTCCGACCAACAAGACACCGCGGGGGATACGTCCCCCTAGCTTTTGAAAACGTTGAGGATCTTTTAAAAAATCTACAATTTCCTGCAATTCTTGTTTGGCTTCATCAATGCCAGCGACGTCTTCGAAAGTAACTTTGGTGGATTTGTCGCCAATAAGACGGGCACGTGATTTGCCAAAACCAAGTGCTTTATTACCGCCCGCTTGAATCTGACGAAAATAATAAAACGTTATGCCAAAAAGCAATAAAATAGGCATCCATGGTAATAATAGGTGAAATAACGACACATCTTGGTCAGGTGCAACAGCCCGCACAATAACATTTTTTTCTAAAAGTTTATTGACCATATTCTGTGTTTCAGGCGCATAAGTTACAAAAGTTTTGCCATCTTTGGTCTTTCCCAAAACATGTTGACCACTAATGGTAACTTCCTCCACCTTATTATCATTAATATCCTGGATAAATTGTGAGTAAGCTAAAGGTGAATTGCCTTGATGGGATGATGAACCAGGGAACATTTGGAATATAATAAATAAAACCGCACCGATTACTGCCCACAAGAATAGATTGCGCGTTGTTGGGTTCAAGATAAACCTCTTTAATTGGGGAATTACTCTATATTCTCTGAAATTAGCCTTTGGCGCAATGGTTATTTCAAAGCTTTTGCTAGCTTGAGGCCCAAAGCCTCTGGTTGGTCAAGCAAACCAATTTCTTGCTTGATAACCAACTGTTTACAGGACATAGGATAGTCAGGGGCGTAACAAATTTTCAACTTTAACTCTGTGGGCGATAAAATGGTTGATAAGGCAGCAACGGCCGTATGACAATCTCCATTAAGTTCTCTTAAAAAAGCTCGCTCAGCGCGAACACAGCTTTCAGTTGGTGGATGATTAACAAACGATAACAGCGCTTTGACTTCTTCATCGTCACTTCGACATTCAACCGCTAAAACGCCCTGACCTACTGCAGGTAACATTTGATCCAGGGGTATAAGATACCCTGTAAGGGGATAACCGTGTAGGGACGGGTTATCTTCTTGCCAAAGACCTAAACGTTTTAAGCCGGCGGCAGCTAACACGATTGCCTCTAAACCCTCCTCAAACATTTTGCATAAACGCGTAGGCACATTACCCCGTAGAGGCACAATTTTCAAATCAGGGCGATGGTAAAGAAGTTGGGCTGTACGCCTGGGCGAACATGTGCCAACTGATGCACCCACTTTTAACGCAGATAAAGATTTCTTACCAGAATGTGTGATAAGAACATCACGGCAGTCTTCCCTTGGCAGGACAGCGCCAATGGTTAAGCCTGGAGGTAATGTGTGTTCCAGGTCCTTTAAAGAATGAACGGCAAAATCTAAACGCCCCTTCAAAAGTTCTTGTTGAATTTCTTTTGTGAATAAAGCTTTTCCCCCTATCTCAGCCAGCGGTCGGTCAGTGATTTTGTCGCCTGTTGTGCAAATTGACAGGCACTCTGCCTGTTTTAGCCTTTGATTGTCTGGATGGTAATGTTGCAGATTTTGCAGGACCAGGGTGGTTTGGCATTTGGCTAAAGCACTGCTACGGCTGCCGATTTGATAGGGGCGATTGTAGGGCATGGAAAAAGCTGGAGCTTTTAAGAAACTTGAGGAATACTAAAAGAATGGCTGTCTTATGAAAAGGAAAAAATATGAAAATTTGGTTTTTGATAATAGGATGGTTAGGGGTTATCGCCGATTTCCCAGGCGCTTATGCCAAAGACTTGGTACCTTCTCAAACACCAATGCCGATTAAAACCTTGCCTGATATCAGCTTGGGTAGCTTACAGTCCCCTATAACTGTCGTAATGTATTTTGCGCCGACTTGCAATCACTGTGCCCAATATGAACAAAACATCCTTCCTGACATTCAAAAAGACTTCATAAATGCAGGGAAAGTACATTTTATCATGCGGTTATTACCTTTTCATCGTTTAGACTATTTCGTCGCTAAACTCGTTTGGAGCAGGGGAGAAGAAAAAATTTTCCAGAATGTCCAATTATTTTTAAGCCATCAAAAAGATTGGTTAGAACCTGCATTGGAAGATATAAAAGAACGACGTAAAGTATTACAAGAAACTGTTAAGCTTGCTGCCGAAGAGACAAGGACGACTGCCCAAGCCTTGATGGATGAGCTTAATATCACTTTAGAAGATGAAGATGCTTTTTTAAAAATCTTTGCGCTTAAAAATGGTTTTACGGTGGAAGAAATTCACCAAGCACAACAGGAAAATACGAATTTTGAAGAGGCGCTAACAGCAAACCACCTGCAGGCTGCGAAAGATTTCGGTAAATCTTTAGATTATGTACCAGCGTTTATGGTCAATGGTACGCCCAAAAAAGGCTGGGTCCGCCCTAAAGATTTAATAAAGGCTTTTAAGAAAAATGCTAATAAGAAGATTTAAAATTAGCTTTTGTTTGTTGGTATGCCCATTCTAACCAAGGCAGAACAAGCTCTATATCTTTTGTTTCTACCGTAGGGCCGCACCATATTCTAAGGGAGGGAGGAGCATACATATGATTAATAATATCATAGGCAGCTTGTTCTTCGCGCAGCAAGGCTGCCATCATAAGTAAGAACTCTCGTTGTTCTAGGAGGGTATAATCTTGCAAAAAAGGTAATGTTAAACACACCGAAATGGGTGACCTAATAGCAGGTTCAAAAGCCATAAAGTTTACCCAGTCTGTTTTTTCTACCCATTCTTTTAAGCATTGATAATTATTTTGGCATCTTTGAATTAACGTTTTTAATCCCCCAATAGCGTGTGCCCATCCTAAGGTATTTAAACAGTCTTCTACACACAACATAGAGGGGGTATTAATAGTTTCACCTTGAAAGATACTTTTATTCAAACGGCTGTTTTTGGTTAAACGAAAAAGACGGGGGATGGGCCAGTGGGGCTGATAATTTTCTAGACGCTCAACGGCACGGGGGCTTAGCACAAGAACACCGTGGGCACCTTCGCCCCCCAACCCCTTTTGCCAAGAATAGGCAGTAACATCTAGTTTTGACCATGGCAGTTCTAGGCAAAAGGCAGCAGACGTAGCATCACATATTGTCAGTCCTGACCGATTATCAGATATCCAATCTGCATCAGGCAGGCACGTACCTGAGGT
>ERZ1066127.450-NODE-450-length-21783-cov-11.924844_pt1 | contig 21783 bp, 15 predicted proteins | sample MGYA00382774_ERZ1066127 | MGnify/ENA primary metagenome ERZ1066127 (study PRJEB33369, sample SAMEA5778357) | biofilm metagenome | biome: Industrial cooling water; feature: Water cooling tower basin; material: Biofilm | place: United Arab Emirates | collected... | reverse complement strand
AAGTCGCCAACACGAATACCTGGCTGAAACCCTCGCGGGAGTGGAAGAAATACAAAGGCGCGTGGCGCGAAACTGAACTCGTGATTGATCCGAATTTTTACATCCACGTGAACCGGGTCGAGTAACGGGTGGCGGCAGCGCAAATGTTATCTTTGCCACGCTATGAATATTCTCATCATCGGCAGCGGGGGGCGCGAGCATGCCCTGGCCTGGAAGATCAGCCAGAGCCCGCATTGCGAAAAACTTTTTGTTGCACCCGGTAACGCGGGCACGTCTCAAGTCGCTGAAAATGTGGCGCTCCGGGTGGACGATTTCTCCGGGCTCGGCCGTTTCTGTGTTGACCGCCAAATTGGTTTGGTGGTGATCGGTCCGGAAGTTCCGCTGGTGAAAGGGCTGCGGGATTATTTTGAAGCGCAACCTGACTTACACAACATTCCGATTGTCGGGCCGGGACGTTCGGGCGCGCGGCTCGAGGGTAGCAAGGATTTTTCCAAGTCGTTCATGGTTCGTCATGGCATTCCCACTGCGCAGGCACGAACGTTCACGGCTCCTGAACTGGACGAAGGGCTTCAGTACCTGGCAGGCCAGCAACCGCCCATCGTGTTGAAAGCCGATGGGCTCGCAGCAGGAAAAGGTGTGGTGATATGCGCAACGGTGGCCGAGGCTCAGCAGGAGCTACGCGAAATGTTGGGCGAAAGAAAGTTTGGCGATGCCAGCGCCAAAGTGTTGGTTGAGCAATTCCTGACCGGCATCGAATTGTCTGTGTTTATCCTCACCGATGGAAAAGATTATGTTGTGTTGCCCGAGGCCAAAGACTACAAACGGATTGGCGATGGCGATGCCGGCCCGAACACAGGCGGCATGGGGTCTGTATCACCCGTGGTCTTTGCCGACTCGGCCTTTTTGAAGAAAGTGGAACAACGGGTTATTGAACCTACACTCCGCGGTCTTCAGCAAGAAAACATCCCGTACCGCGGCTTCATTTTCATCGGGCTCATGAACGTGAAGGGCGAGCCGTTTGTCATTGAGTACAACGCCCGGATGGGCGATCCTGAAACGCAATCGGTGATGAGCCGCATTGACAGCGATTGGGTTGAGGTGCTCAGCGCTTGCGCCAAGGGCGAGCTGGCCGGAAAGAAATTAAAGATCAGTGATGAATTTGCCGTAACGGTGGTCATGGCAGCCGAAGGCTATCCGGGCGATTATGCCAAAGGACAAATGATTACCGGCCTGGCTTCGACATTGGATGCCCGGGTGTTTCATGCCGGCACGCGACAGACGGACGAAGGCGTGGTTACGGATGGCGGGCGCGTGCTTGCCGTCACCGGCAAGGGCGCCAGCCTGGACGAAGCGCGGCAACGGGCCTATCGCACGGTGGCTGGCATTCACTGGCCGGGTGCACAATACCGTAAGGATATTGGCCTCGATTTGATTAATTTTGGAAAATGATCCGAAACTACCGTTGGTAGTGATGGTGTTGGAAAAGAAGTAACTGAGTTGATTCCTCGGCCGATGTAAAACGGCTGTTTATAATTTTCGAGTGAATTCCTGTTCGCGGGCCTTCTGCCGCGTGGCTTCTATCCAATTACGAAATCGCCAACGAAACAACGAGCACGATGGGTTGCGCATGCGGAACAAAAAAAGATGGCCAGGTCAGCGGCTGCAATAACAACGGGGCCTGTGGCACCGGGGGTTGCAATAAGATGAATGTGTTCGACTGGCTGTCGAATATGGACATGCCGGTGGAAGACCGTTTTGACGTAGCCGAGATTCGCTTCAAGAACGGACGCAAAGATTTTTATCGCAACACCGAGAAAATCCGGTTGACCACCGGTGATGCCGTAATTGTGGAATCGTCAACCGGCCACCACATCGGCCACGTATCGCTGCAGGGTGAGCTGGTTCGGTTGCAGATGCAAAAGAAGAAGATTGCAAACGACAGCGAAATCAAAAAAATTTATCGCCTGGCGAACGCCAAGGACCTGGAAAAGTTTGAGGAAGTTCGAAAGCGTGAGCTGCCTACGCTGTATCGTACCCGCGAAATCATCCGCCAGATGAACCTCGGGATGAAGCTGTCGGACATCGAATACCAGGCCGACAACACCAAAGCCACATTTTACTATTCGGCCGAAGATCGTGTGGATTTTCGTGAGCTGATTCGTGTACTGGCTGGCGAGTTCAAAATACGGGTGGAGATGCGCCAAATCAACATGCGCCAGGAGGCTGGCCGGCTTGGCGGCATTGGTGTTTGCGGGCGCGAACTCTGCTGCTCCACCTGGCTCAGTGACTTCAAAAACGTAGCGACCAGCGCGGCCCGATACCAAAACCTCTCCCTTAACCCCAGCAAGCTTTCCGGCCAATGCGGTCGACTCAAGTGTTGCCTCAATTATGAGTTGGAGACGTATATGGAAGCCTTGCGCGACATTCCGGATGTGGAGAAGCCCTTGCAAACCGAACGGGGCGATGCCTCATTACAGAAGACCGACATCTTCCGCAAAATCATGTGGTTTGGTTTTCGTGATGACAACAACTGGCACCCGGTGAGCATCGAGCGCGTCAATCAGATTTTGGAAATGAATAAGGCAGGTAAAAAGCCCGCCTCACTGGAAGTAGACGTGGAAGAAGTGCGCGAGCCCGTTCAAATACTCAATAAGGACCTCGAGAATCTTGACAAAAAGTTCAAGAACAAGAGCAAGAAGAAGCATAAGAACCGCAACAGGCGTAGAGACAACCGCGGTCCTCGCCCTAATCAACCGAAGCAAGGATGAGAGTTCTCGTTGCGGTAACTGTTCTGGCGTTAATGGCTTCCTGCGATCGCACGCGTGTGTTTGAGGACAATCACGATTTTACGAATCGTGTCTGGAATGTAAATGACACGGTTCGCTTCACTTTTCAAATTGACGATACGACCCAGCGTTACAATATCTATTATAACATCCGCAATTCCCGCCATTACCCGTGGTCGCGTTTGTTCGTCAACTGGTCGCTTCAGGATTCTACCGGCAAGCCATTAGCATCCAGTTTGTCTTCGGCTTACTTGTTCGAACCAAAGTCGGGAAAGCCGTTGGGCGAAAGTGCCCTGGGAGATATTTATGACCACCGGGTGCCCCTGGTGAGCCGGCAGGCGTTCGCCTACCCCGGCCCCTATACCGTGTCGCTTCAGCAGTTTATGCGAACGGATTCGCTTTCGGGTATTCTCGCGGCAGGTGTTCGGGTGGAAAAGATCGAACTGCCTTAAAGCCGCATAATCCATCAAAATTTCAGGTATTTCAGTCGGATTTGTAGACATCTATGCCATTGTGTCACCTTTTGGCACAAAAAAGCCGATGGCATAATCCTTGACCCTCCCCCAGCAGATTTGAAATCGTAATCAAAAGCTATATGGGAAAGATAATTGGCATTGACTTAGGAACAACCAACAGTTGCGTAGCCGTTATGGAAGGCAACGAACCGGTGGTAATCGCTAACAGCGAAGGCCGCAGAACGACCCCTTCGATCGTAGGCTTTTTGGACAACGGTAAAGGCGAACGCAAAGTGGGCGACCCGGCCAAGCGTCAGGCCATTACCAATCCCAAGAACACGATACAGTCCATCAAACGCTTCATGGGCAAGAAGTACGATGATGTGACAGGCGAAATGAAAATGGTAAGCTACCAGGTAGAGCGGGGTAACAACGACACCGTGCGGGTGCGCATTGGCGATCGTTTGTACACGCCTCAGGAAATTTCGGCCATGATCCTGCAAAAGATGAAGTCCACGGCCGAAGATTATCTGGGCACTACCGTGACGGAAGCCGTGATCACCGTTCCCGCGTATTTTAACGATGCGGAACGCCAGGCTACCAAGGAAGCCGGGCAAATTGCCGGCTTGGATGTAAAGCGAATCATAAACGAGCCCACGGCCGCAGCACTTGCCTATGGCCTCGACAAGAAAAACAAAGACATGAAAATCGCAGTGTACGACCTGGGCGGTGGTACGTTCGATATTTCCATTCTTGAATTGGGCGATGGCGTTTTTGAAGTGAAGTCGACTAATGGTGACGTGCACCTGGGTGGTGACGACTTCGACATGCGCATCATGAACTGGCTGGCGGATGAGTTTAAGGCTGAGAAAAATATAGACTTGCGTAAAGATCCGATGGCCTTGCAACGCCTCAAGGAAGCTTCAGAAAAAGCTAAGATTGAGCTATCCAGCGGAAACGAGACTGAAATTAATCTGCCGTATATCACGTCTGTAGATGGTGTGCCTGAACACCTGGTGAAGAAATTGAGCCGGGCGAAGTTTGAGCAACTCTGCGATGACTTGATTCGCAGAACGCTGGAGCCGTGCCGTAAGGCCGTGGCCGATGCCGGTGTAAACGTTTCTCAAATTGACGAGGTCATTCTGGTGGGTGGTTCAACCCGCATCCCTCGTATTCAGGAGGAAGTAGAAAAGTTCTTCGGTAAGAAACCTTCCAAAGGTGTGAACCCGGATGAAGTAGTGGCCGTGGGTGCTGCTATTCAGGGTGGTGTACTCACCGGAGAAGTGAAGGATGTGTTATTGCTTGACGTTACGCCACTGTCGCTGGGTATTGAAACTCTGGGCGGTGTGATGACCAAACTCATCGAGTCGAACACGACCATTCCTTCGAAAAAATCGGAAGTATTTTCGACCGCAGCTGATAATCAACCCTCCGTTGAGATTCACGTGCTTCAGGGTGAACGCCCGATGGCGAAAGATAACCGCACCATTGGTCGCTTCCACCTCGATGGCATTCCTCCGGCACCGCGTGGCGTTCCTCAAATTGAGGTAACCTTTGATATCGATGCCAACGGCATTCTCCATGTGTCGGCCAAGGACAAAGGCACCGGCAAAGAGCAGAAGATTCGCATTGAAGCTTCCAGCGGATTAACCGATGCCGAAATCCAGAAGATGAAGCAAGAGGCCCAGGCCAATGCGGAATCAGATAAGAAAACCAAAGAGCGCATTGAAAAAATCAACCAGGCTGATTCACTGATCTTCCAAACAGAAAAGCAGCTGAAAGAGTACGGTGAGAAATTGTCGGATGGTAACAAAAACGCGATCAACGGTGCTTTGGAGAAACTGCGCGAGGCGCACAAGAGCCAGGATCTGGCGGCCATCGACAATGCGATGAACGCTTTGAATACGGCATGGCAGGCAGCCGCATCGGAAATGTACCAGGGAGGCGCCCAGGCTGGCGCGCAACCGGGTGCCGGTGCGCAGGGCGGCCCGGCTACCGGTGGCAACGAAGCCACTGATGTAGAATATGAAGAAGTGAACGACAAGAAGTAGATCTCGCGATGATTGATCGCCCGAAGGGTCACCGAAACCGGTGACCCTTCTTTTTTGAATGAAGACAGAGTCTGCTAAACAAAATATTGGATTGAAATCGTTTGAGATGGGTCGACCCCTTTTCTAACCTGCTTTCTGTCTGTTTCGTTGCCTATCTTTGCCGCCCTAATAAAAGCCGATATGATCGTTGTAAAGTTTGGTGGCACTTCCGTTGGCAAGCCCGAGCGTATGAAGAAAGTGGCAGACCTTGTGCTCGCCACACCCGGTAAAAAAATTGTTGTGCTTTCCGCTCTCAGTGGCACCACCAATACGCTCGTGCGCATTGGCGATCACTTGATGAACCATCAACCCGGGGAGGCAAGCCGGGAAATTGCATTGCTGGAGAAGCACTATCATGCGTTTGTCGGGGACCTTTATCAGTCGGCCTCGTATCAGGCCATAGGTGAAGAAATTGTCGGGCGGTATTTTAGTTTGTTTCGCCTGCTGGCGGCTGGCCGTTTTGACGACCGGAGCTACCGCGAACTACTGGCGCAGGGCGAACTGATTTCAACGGAATTGTTTTATCATCACCTGCAGGAGCGTAAGGTTACTGCCCGCCTGCTGCCGGCCCTTCACTTCATGTCCATTGATGAAAACCAGGAGCCTGAACTTGATAAAATCAGCGAACGACTTGAACCGCTGATAGCCACCCTTGGCAATGTGGAGATCCTGGTGACGCAGGGCTACATCTGCCGAAACCACCTTAATGAAATTGATAATTTGAAAAGAGGCGGCAGCGACTACACGGCTTCATTGATTGGTGCAGCCATTAAGGCCGATGAAATTCAAATCTGGACCGATATTGATGGCATGCACAACAACGACCCGCGCGTAGTGAAGAAAACGGTTCCTATTGCGGAGTTAACGTTTGATGAAGCCAGCGAGCTCGCCTATTTCGGGGCTAAGATTCTGCACCCCTCCACCATTGTGCCCGCGCAGAAATTTGGTATACCGGTACGTCTGAAAAACACGATGGATGAACAAGCAGCCGGCACGTTGATCAGCGACAAGGGTAGCCGCGGACAAATTAAAGCCGTAGCCGCCAAAGACAACATCACGGCCATTCGTATCAAGTCTTCGCGCATGCTGTTGGCGTACGGGTTTCTTCGCCAGATTTTCGGTGTTTTTGAAAAATACCGCACGCCTATTGATATGATTTCCACTTCGGAAGTTGCCGTTTCCATTACAATCGATGACGCGCGTCACCTGGAGGAAATTGAACGAGAGCTTCGTTCCCTGGGATCAATTGAAATCGATCAGCAGCAAACCATTATCTGCATAGCCGGCCAAGGCCTGGCCGAGAAACCGGATGTTTTAAAGCTTGTTTTTGATGCCCTCACATCCGTCTCGGTGCGTATGGTCTCCTTTGGCGGAAGTCCAAACAATATTTCGATTCTGGTACCCACCCCATTCAAAGACCAAGCCCTCCAGCAACTGAATCAGGGCGTTTTCAAGTTGTAGCTACCAGTCGTTCGGGATTCATTTGCCGGATTTGTCTACCAAATAATAAAACAAAGTTTTAGATTTGGTAACCTTGGCTGTAACAGGCTTGAGGCAAACCCTTAACCCCATAACCCCAAAATCCCCAAATCATGAAAAAACTGCTATGCATGGCGACCCTACTGATCGCCAGTACGTGGGCTTTTGCTCAGGACCGGACCGTGAGTGGCACGGTGACGGATAAAAACAGCGGCAATGGTGTGCCCGGAGTAAACGTGCTGGTAAAAGGCACCGCCTCCGGAACCCAGACCGATTCCAACGGCTCTTATCGCGTATCCGTACCAGCGGGAGCAACCACGCTGGTGTTCTCGTTTGTTGGCTATACCACACAAGAGGCGCGAATTCCGGAATCAGGACAACTGAATATTGCCTTAGAAGAGGAGACCGGCCAACTGGAAGAAGTTGTTGTTTCCGTTGGACGCGGATCACAGCGAACGATTACTGACTCGCCCGTGCCCGTGGACAATTTTAAGGCAGCCGATTTGATCACCACCGGTCAAATGACGTTTGATAAAGCTTTACAATACCGGGTACCCTCTTTCAACACGGTAAACACTCCTGTTAATGATGCCACTTCGTTGTTTGACCCCTACGAAATCCGAAATCTTGGACCCAGCCGTACGCTGATCCTGATTAACGGCAAACGAAAAAATCTGACTTCGCTGCTGTATACCCAGACTTCACCGGGTCGGGGTGAAACAGGTGCGGACTTGTCGGCCATACCCATCGATGCCATTGAGCGTGTCGAGGTGTTGCGCGATGGTGCTTCGGCCCAGTACGGTTCCGATGCCATTGCCGGTGTAATGAACATTATCCTTAAAGATAGTTACGAAGGCACCAGTGTTTCGCTGTTGACAGGTTCCACGTTGAACTATGGTGGCTTGATGTATGGCATTAACTACAACAGCGGTGCAAGTTTTGGTGATAAAGGTGGCTACATCAACTACCACATCTCGTTCAATCAGCAAGAGGCCGCCATTCGTAAAGATAAAATCGATGGTCCCAGCGATTTCCGCGATTTGACGGATGGTTCGCCAGCCGCTCAGGCGGGTGTTAATGCTTTCCTTGCTCGCTTTCCTGATGGCTTGAATAAAAACGGCACTCCGGAAAATACAACCGCCCGCTTCTTGATCAACACGGCCATTCCGGTGGGTGAAAACTCCGAGTTCTATGCCAATGCCGCCTACGTGTACCGAAAGTCATTGAGCAATGCAAATTATCGCCAGCCGTATTGGCGCATTGACCAGGGTTTGTTGCACACGCGCATTCCCGGGGCACCCGACTACACCGGTGATGATTACACCGGGGGACCCAATGGGGCTGCCGTACAAGCCGCCTTTGCAGCCGACAAGGCGGCCGGTTTGTACGAAGGCTATATTGGCTATCAACCCTCATTTGATGGCGACCTCAACGATTACAACGCCACCATCGGCCTTCGTTCGCAAGACATCGGAGGATGGAAGCAAGATATGAGTCTCACGGTTGGCGGCAATAAGATGTTATTCACGGTGAACAATACCGTAAACCGCGCCTTGGTAAAAAATAGCCCAATCTCGTTCAAGCCGGGTGGATTTAACTTCAACCACGTGGTGGGCAACGTGGATTTTTCCAGACCGCTGGGGGAGAAGGTTTTCCTCGCTCTGGGTTCAGAGTTCCGCGTAGAAAACTACCAGATCATTGCAGGCGATACCGCATCCTATTCCAGCGAGGGCGCTAACTCATTCCCCGGATTCCAGGAGCGCAATGCCGTGAAAGCTACACGTTCCAACATCGGTGGTTATATTGACCTGACGTGGGACATCACCGAGAATTTTCTGGTGGGTGGCGCTTACCGGGCAGAATTGTATTCTGATTTCGGCAATGCAAATGTGTACAAGGTGAACTCACGTTATAAATTTGGGAATAAGGCTACGCTGCGCGCTTCTTACTCTACCGGTTTCCGTGCACCAACGCTTCATCAGCAATACTTGTCGCTGAGTCAGGCCTCTTTTTCGGGTGGCGATATCGTGATTACCGGGTTGGCCAACAACTACAGCCGGGAGGCTCGCCTGTTGGGTGTTCCCCAGCTAAAAGCGGAAAAAGCCAATAACTTCTCCTTTGGTGTGGGGCTAACGCCAAATTCTAACTTCTCACTGACAGTGGATTATTACAACATCAAAATCAAAGACCGCGTGATCTACAGTAACGAGGTGACTACTACAGTAGCCGGTGTGCCGATTGACGGAATCAGCTTCTTTATCAACGCGGCCGAAACCAATACCAGCGGTATTGACCTGGTGGCCAGCTACCGCAACCTCAGCCTGGGCAGCGGAAAGCTCGGCTTTAACCTGGCCGGTAACTACACTATTGAGAACGAGTTGGTGGGCGGGTATGAAGGGGTTAAAAGTACCTCTGTAATTGAGGCCACCGGTCAAAGGATTTATAACAAGACCCAGGAATCGCTGTTAACGACAAGTAGACCGAAATACAAGTTCATTCTTGGTATTGACTGGAGCATAGGAAAAGTAACAATCAACCTGAACAACACGTTATTCGGACCGACTGAATTCCACAATGCCGACTTAAGCAGCGAGGTGTTGCGAGATGCAAACCTAAATCCCATCTTGGATCTCAATGGAGACGAAATACCAACTGGGAACAAAGACTTGCGGACAGAGTTTGTTCCTAAAGTGGTAACCGATCTCAGCGCAACTTATAACTTCAATAAAAATTTCAGTTTCTCGGTGACCGTTCAAAACTTGCTTAACGTTTTCCCCGAGTATCAACTTAAGGCGAACAACGCCTATGGTCAGACCCTTTTGGAAAGTCCGACCGATCTAGCCGAGCAAAAGAGCTTTATCACATTCAACGGCCGATACCCGGTGTTGACTTATGATGGTTCACATTTTAGCCAAATGGGAACCATGTTCCAGGCTCAAGCGACCTACCGGTTCTAGGAGCATTACGATTGAGTGTTGATTTAACTGCCCGCACCCTTTCGGTGCGGGCAGTTTTGTTTACATTTCATCGATGACCAGCACCCGCTCGCCTTACCTTGTTTCCGGTGTGGCCTTTGCCATACTCTGGTCTTCCGCTTCAACGGCCGGGAAGTTCGGTCTGCAATCGGCCGATCCGTTGTGGTTTTTTACGCTTCGCTTCCTCATCGCAGGGGGTCTGTTGCTGTTTTACGTTCATGGTATTCAGCGCAGCCGCCTGCCCCATGAGCGCGAGTGGGTACCCTTACTTGTCTTTGGCTGTTTTAACACCGCGCTCTACCTTGGCATTTTTATAATTGCCCTGCAATATGTTGCCGCGGGCATCACGACACTCAGCATCGCCCTCAACCCGTTGTTGATCGGCTTGCTCTCGGCATTCTGGCTGAAGCGATCGATTGCCGGGCGGGCGTGGCTAAGTTTGCTCATCGGGTTGGCCGGAGTTGGCGTGGCAACCTATCCGCTCGTTGCCACCAGCCACGCCACGCCTGGTGGATTAGCGCTTCTCGGCCTAAGCATGCTCACGTACTCCATCGGTTCCGTATATTATTCCTCCGTGCCCTGGCAACTGCCGCGGCTCGCCATCAACGGCTGGCAGGTGTTGTTTGGCGGGCTGATGCTGCTTCCCTTCGCGTTGGCGTGGCCGGTGCGGTCAACCGAATACGATCTTCGGTTCTGGGGCTCCCTGCTCTGGCTGGTCGTGCCGGTGTCCATGGTTGCCGTGCATCTATGGCTGCAATTGCTCAAGTCAGATGCCGTAAAGGCAGCCATGTGGCTATACCTCTGCCCCGTCTTCGGAATTCTCTTTTCGTGGTGGCTTTTGGATGAGCCCTTTACCCTTTTCACTGTGGTTGGCGGTGGGCTGGTTATTCTCGCCTTATACCTGGGCCAATCCCAAACGTACTCGGCCCGAACAGGCAAATAAGATCGGTTCGGCAGTTTCATTTTTTCATTTATCTTTAGTGCGACTGACCAAAATCTTGAAATATGGAAACGCTGGTGATCATCGTTTTTGTAATCGGCTACCTGGCGATTGCACTTGAACATCCAATCAAAATCAACAAGACGGCAACCGCACTGCTAACGGGCGTTTTGTTATGGACCATTTATGCCATGTCATCAGCTGATGGCCACGTAGGCGAACAATTGTCTCATCACCTATCCAAGATTTCCGAAATTTTATTTTTTCTGCTGGGCGCTATGACCATTGTAGAACTGGTGGATGCCTACCAGGGTTTTCGACTGATCACGGACCGCATCAACACGAAAAACCCGGTCAAGCTTCTATGGCTGATCTGCTGGGTTACATTCTTCTTGTCCTCCATCCTAGATAACCTGACTACGTCAATTGTGATGGTGTCACTCATACGCAAACTCATCCCGAACAAAGACATGCGCATGTTTTTTGCGGGAATGATTGTGATTGCCGCCAATGCCGGGGGGGCCTGGACACCCATTGGGGACGTGACGACCACCATGCTGTGGATCGGTGGTCAAATCACCACCGTCAACATTATGAAAGTACTGTTCCTTCCCAGCGTGATCTGCATGCTAGTACCTCTCGTATATCTCACCTTTACACTCAAAGGCGACCTTGGTATCACCTCGGGTGCGTCAAGCACAGCTGAGTTAGGCGGACATGGCGGGTACAATCATGAAAAGGTCCGTGGCGGCACCACTGTGCTGTTGCTGGGCGTGGGTGCACTGATATTCGTTCCCATCTTTAAAACCATCACGCACCTTCCGCCCTACATCGGCATGATGCTCGGCCTGGGCGTGCTCTGGGTTGTATCCGAATTCATTAACCCCCATGCCGATGAGGCGATGCGAAAACCCTACACGGCTTCCGGTGCGTTGCAACGCATTGACTCTTCAAGTGTGCTTTTCTTCCTCGGCATCTTGCTGGCTGTTGGAGCGCTGGAGTCCATTGAACTGCTGCATCACTTTGCCGTTTGGCTCGATGCCACCGTGGGAAGTCAGTCCATTATCGTTACGCTCATTGGCCTCCTTTCGGCTGTGATTGACAACGTGCCGTTAGTGGCCGCCAGCATGGGTATGTACGACCTGGCTACCTATCCGCCCGATCATTTTATCTGGGAATACCTCGCCTACTGTGCCGGCACCGGTGGTTCAATCCTGATTATCGGATCGGCCGCGGGCGTGGCGGTCATGGGCATGGAGAAGATTGACTTCATCTGGTACATGAAGCGCGTCAGCCTGATTGCCATGCTGGGGTACTTTGCCGGATGTGGCGCTTACCTCCTCATTTACAACTTTCTGCATTAGACAATGTCCCTGCATCTGCGTATCCCGCAATCCAACCTGCCAAGAATTGTAATTGTGGGCGGTGGATTCGGAGGGCTGCGACTGGCCCGTCAGTTGGCTAGGGGCAAGTTTCAGGTTGTGCTGATTGATAAGAACAACTACCACGCATTTCCTCCGCTGTTGTACCAAGTGGCAACGGCCGGCCTGGATGCCAGCGCAATTGCCACTCCATTCAGAAAAATACTGGAGCGGCAAAAAAATATCGTGTTTCGAATGGCTGAAGTGCTGGAAATCCAGTCGGAGCACAACCGGCTGATTACCAACATAGGTGACCTCACGTACCATTACCTGGTCATTGCCACCGGCTCAACCACAAATTTCTTTGGCATGCAGGACGTTCAGGCCCACAGTATGCCGATGAAGTCCATCCCCGAGTCATTGGATATCCGGAGCATGCTACTTCAAAACTTTGAAAAAGCGGTTAACCTCGACCATCGGAGCGATGAGCAGGAAAGTCTCATTGACATGGTGGTGATCGGAGGTGGCCCCACCGGGTTGGAGATGGCTGGAGCCCTGGCCGAATTGCGAAACCATGTGCTGCCGGACGATTACTCCGAAATAGACTTTGGGCAAATGGATATCTACCTCGTGGAAATGGGCCCGCGATTGCTTCCGCCCATGAGTGAGGAGGCCTCCGCCAAAGCCAAAGCGTTCCTGGAAGAAATGGGCGTGGTCGTTTGGTTAAACACCGCGTTGGTTTCGTACGATGGCTACAAAGCCGTTTTTAATAACGGAAAAACGATACTTACCACCTGTCTGATCTATGCGGCAGGTGTGGCTGGCTGTGTCCCGGGCGGGTTTGCACCCGAGCTAATTGTGCGGGGCAGGCGATTAGTGGTTGATTCGAAATTGCGCGTGAAAGGGTATTCCAATGTTTTTGCTATTGGTGATGTCTGTGCTTTTAGCCCGGCAGAAGGTAAACCCCCTTTGCCCATGGTCGCTCCTGTGGCCATACAAATGGGAACGTACCTGGCCAGGTTTTTTCGGGCCGGTGCACCGGACCATTTCCCCGGCTTCGCCTACCGCGATAAGGGAAGTATGGCCACCATCGGCAAACACCGGGCTGTGGTTGATCTCAAAACCTGGAAAACGCAAGGCATCTTTGCCTGGTTTATCTGGATGTTTGTGCATTTAATGTCCCTCGTTGGATTTGGCAGCCGGGTGCTCGTGCTGTTGACATGGGGACAAAGTTATCTGAGCTCAGATAAACGATTCCGGCTCATTATTCGGCCCTTTAAGAAAGCGGTTGCCCGCTAATCGATGCTGATCAGGTACACCGTATAGCCGATATACGCAGCCAGCATGAGAAACGCTTCCCAGCGGTCGAGTTTATTCTTATGCAGCGTGAACATAAAGAATGTCAGCAGGGTGGTGCTGGCAAAAAGAACGTACATATCGAAATTCATCGCAGCGTTGTAGCCCATGGGGCTTATCGTACTGGTGATGCCGAGAATGAAGAAGATGTTAAAGATATTGGAGCCCACCACGTTGCCAATGGCTATGTCCGCATTTTTCCGATAGGCAGCCACCGCTGAGGTAGCCAATTCGGGCAGCGATGTGCCCGCAGCCAGAATGGTAAGCCCAATGAGTTTTTCGCTCAGACCAAAATGCTGGGCTATCGAAATGGCATTGTCAACCACTAATTTGCCGCCACCGATCAGCATGGCCAAACCGGCCACAATCATGCCTACTGACACCCACGTGCTATAAATTTTTATCCCATCGCCTTCATCCATTTCCGATGTCTGTTTCATGGTTCGATAGATGTAGATCAAAAACAGACCGAAAAACCCAAGCATGATAAAGCCATCGACCCGGCTGGCGATGCCTTGATAGCCGGTTGGCAGATCTGATGACCCCCACAGCAGCTGATCGTTTACGAGAACGAACAACACAATAGCCGCCACCAGCGAAAGTGGAATTTCATACTTCACCGTATTGCGCTGAACCACCAACGGGAAAATGAGACCCGAAATGCCCAGGATAAACAACAGGTTGAAGTTGTTGCTGCCAATAACATTACCAAATGAGGCATCATTCTTTCCGTCCAGCGCGGATAAAAGACTAACGATGAGCTCGGGCATAGACGTACCGAACGCCACCACGGTGAGCCCGATTGCCAGATTAGACACTCCGAATTTCTTGGCAGCCGAAGATGCTCCGTTAACGAGAAAGTCTGCGCCTTTGATCAGGATAACAAAGCCAACCAGCAGAAGGAGTACAGGATAAAGCATAGGGGTAGGTGTTAGGTGTGGAAAGTTAGCAGTTTCAATGATGTATACCGATATCCGAAAAGGATTTTGGCTTCAAGTCCCCCCGATCAATTCGAAAACCGACCCCTCCACCTACGAATTTAAACGGGGAACCCAAGGCCCAACGCTTTCCGGCATATAGATCGAGCTGAAGGCGTGGAGCCGCCAGGTAGGTTATACCCGCATCAAATGAGAAATTGCTTCGCTCCTCCCAGGTGCGAAGCGTGTACCCCTCTACAAAATAGCCCAGCCGGTGGGTATGCAGAAAGCTAAGGGATGCGGAAACCAGCATGCGACTTTCGTCAGAGCCGATCCAGAAAAAGCCGAGGTTATAATTCAAAAAAACCTGACGGTGGAACGTGTTGTTGAAAAGCAGGAGGAAATCGTACGTCCACTCCGAGAGGTCAGTGGTAGCCTCGCCACGACTGGTGAGAAAATTGACTTCCGGCTGAATAGCGATAGATGGCCTCCATCCTTTCTCCTCAACGATTCGGTGTTTCACCGATACTGAAAATCCGGAAAACCGTTCGTTTTGCCGACCCAAGGCAGAATCAATACGAACGAAGTAGGTGCCCAGCCTCAACTCGGTTTTTTGCCCTAAACCTGTACGAAACATGAAATTGGGCAGATACCACTCATTGGCATTTGCATTTTTGTCGTACTCCATACCCATCTCTACCTGAAAGTGGCCGGGGCGAACCGTCACCGGTAAGTTGGAGACATCCGGCCGGTCGATGGAGAGCCACTCAAAATCGGAAGATGTTTGAGCAACCACCCGGCCAGTTACTACACTGGCGATCAGCAAAATTCTCAGAACAGCCATCCAAGCCGGATTCCATATACGACATTCCTGCCATCCGCATTGGGGAAGAAGCGGGTATCAAATACGTTTTTTGTTCCCCAGTTGCCATAAAGGTGTACCTGAAAAACGCATGCATTTGCGGCATCGATGTCAAGCCCAACCGCACCGGCCAGAAAAAGATCATTTTTGTAGTATTGATCGGATTGGTCCTCGACAAAATGAAATCCGTCCTCAATGCTTAAGAACGTATACTTCGAACACACATTCCAACTCGGAATAATGCCGAATTCGCCCCGCAGTCGGGTGCCTTTAATTGGTGAGCCCCCTCGTAAGATCACAACCAACGGCAATTCAAAGTTGTAGAACTTGATTCTGGCTCGGTGCGTGCTGTCCGGATCGCCAAGGGCCTGGAAATTATCAGGCGTGATGATACCTGCGCCCTTTGCCTGAAAGGTAAATCCGGCTGATACCCCGATGTTACGATGAATAAACCATTCCGTCTTCAGCGTGATACCCAACCCTGGCCGCCAAAAATAGTCTTGCGGAAGGTTGTCTCCTTTAAACGTGACTAAGGCATTGTTAAAGGTTGCTCCCCAGAAAAAGGCTTTGTCGGCCCTATTCTTCGATTTGATGGAATCGGAGAAATCTTGCTGAGCCGAGCAATGCATACTCCCCAGCAAAACGATCAGCAGCAGAGTGCCGTTAGTGACCAAAATCCTCATAATCTTTCTTTTCAATTTTTGTTTTCTCGGTTGTTAACGACTTCCTATAGCCCCATTCGTAGACTAAAGGGAATATCAGCAGCGTAAGAATAGTAGCGCTCACCAAACCGCCAATGACCACGATGGCCAACGGCTTTTGTGTTTCTGATCCAATGCCCGTTGACATGGCTGCTGGCAGCAGACCAATAGCCGCCATTAGTGCCGTCATAATTACGGGTCGGGTACGTTCCTCAACCCCGCGAACTAACGCAGCCTGCATCGATAATCCGTTTTCGCGATTCTTCTTAAATACCGAAATGAGGATAACCCCATTTTGGATACAAATGCCAAAGAGCGCGATAAATCCAATCCCCGCTGAGATGCTGAAAATAGTTCCCGTAACGTGCAAAGCCAAAATACCACCGATCATAGCGAATGGCACGTTCACCAACACCAGCCCGGCATCTTTCGCATTTCCAAACGCAATAAACAGAATAAAAAAGATCAACAGGATGCAGATCGGCACCACCTCACGCAAGCGGGCCTGCGCCCGCACCTGGTTTTCGAACTCACCACTCCAATTAATACTATAGCCTTTTGGAATGGTCACTTGTGCATTCACTTTCTCCTGGGCTTCGGCTATCGTGCTACCCAGATCGCGCTCGCGAATCGAAAACTTAATGGCAATGAAACGTTTGTTATTGTCGCGATAGATGAAGGCCGGGCCCGTAACAGTTCTGATCTCTGCGATTTCTTTGAGGGGTACCTTATTTCCCTTTAATGAAGGCACCTTTAATTCCTTGATCTCGCGTTCTGATTGTCGATACTCTCCCGCATACCGCACACGCACATCAAATTTCTTCTCCTGCTCGAAAAAGCGCGTTGCCGTTTTTCCCCCAATGGCCATTTCAATCACCGCATCAGCATCGGCAATGGTGACACCATAGGCGGCCATTTTTGACTGATTCAGAATGATGCTTAATTCCGGTTGACCAATGTTTCGAAGAATACCCAAGTCTTTCACACCCTGAACCGTTCTCAGAATCGTTGCCACGGAGTCTGCCATTGAGTTCATCTTCTCCAGGTTATCTCCAAATATCTTCACGGCAAGCGAAGCATTGATGCCGGCCACCGCCTCCGCCACGTTGTCGATGATCGGTTGGGAGTAATTGTAAATTACGCCAGGGTACTCGCGAAGCTTGGCATCCATTTCTTCGATCAACTCTTCCGTAGTGATGTCGCGCGGCCAGTCGTCTTTCGGTTTCAGGTTAACCTGGCATTGCACATAGAAGAAACCGGATGGATCGGTACCATCGTTTGAGCGACCAATCTGTGAGAGAACCGACTCAACTTCGTCAAACTCATTGATTTTCTCCCGGAAAATCGTCACAAACTTGTTTGTTTCATTGATCGAGCTGCTCATCGGCAACTTCGCTTCCACCCACAGGGCACCTTCATTCAGTGTTGGCAAAAACTCGGAACCCAAAAAATTAAAGGAGAAAACACTCGCCAGGAATATCACGATAGCGCCCCAGAAGCTCTTATTCTTATGGGCATACGTGAAACGAAACCCGGAAGACACAACACGATTAAAAAAATTCACAATCGGGTTATTTCGCTCTTTTACATCCTTATCAAACAGGATGCTGCAAAGAACCGGCACCAAGGTAAGCGTAAAAAAAAGCGCACCAACCAGCGCAAACCCGAGTGTATAGGCCAGCGGTGAGAATAATTTGCCCTCCACTTTCTCAAAAGAAAAGATGGGAATAAGACTCGTGATAATAATCAGCTTCGAAAAAAAGACAGCCTTACCCAACTCGGAGCCTGCCTTCTTAACCAAACCCAGTTTGGAAAGACTGTTGTATTGCGTCATCCCGATGTCTTGGGCACGATGCGCCAATAGCACGAAAAGGCCTTCGACCATAACCACCGCGCCATCGATAATGATGCCAAAATCGATAGCTCCCATGGAAAGCAGATTGGCCGACATTCCTTTGATCTTGAGGCACATGAAGGCAAACAGCAACGCAAGCGGGATAATGATGGACACAATCACCGTGCTGCGCCAGTCCAACATGAATATGAACACCACAAACGTAACAAAGAGTATTCCCTCTGTCAGGTTCCCCAGCACGGTTTCACGGCAATAGTCCATGAGCTTATCCCGGTCGTAGAAGGTTTTCATCTGGATGTCTCCCGGAAGAATTTTTTCGTTGATTTCGGCAATCTTGCTTTTCACCCGGGCCAATACCTGGGCCGGGTTTTCTCCTTTTCGCATCACGATAATTCCCTCCACCACATCGTCATTTTCATCCAAACCCACGCGACCCACGCGGGGAAGAGCTCCTTCTTTGACCTGCGCCACGTGCCTGACCAAAATCGGCACATCGTGGATGGTTTCAATCAGAATATTTTCAATGTCATCGAGGCTGGACAACAAGCCAATACCACGAACGACATACGCCTGGCCGTTCTTTTCGATGACATCGCCTCCCACGTTGATGTTGCTCTTCGCAATCGCCTCATACACTTCCAGGGGCGTAATGTCATACTTCGAAAGCATGAGCGGGTTGATGTTGACTTCGTAGACTTTTCGCGAGCCCCCAAATGAGACAATGTCGGCCACCCCGGGAACCGCGCGCAGCTGACGGTCAATGACCCAATCCTGCCAGGCGAGCAACTCCGTGGTGCTTCGATCACTTTCCAGTGTGTAGCGAAAAATTTCCCCTGTCGGACCGTACGGTGGCTGGACATCCGGGTCAACACCTTCGGGCAAGCTGACATTTCGTAGCAGGTTATTCACCTGTTGTCGGGCAAAAAAATCTTCCACATCATCCTCGAAAATGATTTTGATCACCGACAGTCCAAACATTGAAATCGACCGTACACTCGTCTTCCGCTGCACGGAATTCATCGCCACCTCAATCGGTATGCTCACAAACCGTTCAATCTCCTCAGCACTTCGCCCATTCCATTGCGTAACAATGATAATTTGGGTGTTGGTGACATCCGGGAAAGCTTCGAGAGGTGTCTTCACGTAGCTCCAGATTCCCACGATGATTAAGACACCGGTGGTAAAAAAGGTGAAGAACTTATTCTTCAGCGAAAAGGAGACTATTCCCTTAACAAACTTGTCCATGTGAGCCTGGTTAATCGTTCAGCGCATCGTAAACCAGTAACTGAAAGCGCGTCATGACCTGCTCGCCTTCCTGAAGTCCGCTGTCGAGGTATGTGATATTGTCATGTTGCTTGAAGATCCGCACTTCACGTGTCTCAATGTCCTGATCACTTTTATACACCATTACGAAATAGCGACTCTTGTCAAAAATGACGGCCGAAGACGGGATCGCCATTTTTCGAAATGGCTCGTTATAATGGATTCGTACCTGCGCAAACATTTCCGGCTTTAGTTCGAAGTTGGGGTTGGGCAACGTCACGCGGGCACGCAGCACTTTGGTTTCTGCATCAATGATGTTAAAAACTTTGTCAATCTTGCCCTTGTAAACATGATTGGCATACGAGGTTGTTGTAATCTCCGCTTCATAGCCTTCCTTCACATTGGGGATGTCGGATTCGTAGACGTTGGCCATCACCCACACTTCGTCCAAATTGCCGACCACGAATACCGGGCTGATGTCCTCGGTGCGCAACTCCATATTGAGCGCAATATTCTTTTGAACAATCACTCCGGATACCGGTGACTTGATCGGATACACGGCCTCTTTCCCCGCACTGTACATGTCAAGCACCGCCCGGGTACGTTCCACCTCTCCGCGTGCGGACTCGAGTTCCTTACGTGCATTAATGAGTTCTACTTCTGAGATATTACCCGTTTTAAAGAGGTCTTCCGCCACCTGAGCGTTCTTCTCCGCAACCCGCAATTGCGCTTCGGCTTCGACCCCTTCGCGGGTAAAGCCGGCAATCTCCGGACTTCGAATGATTGCCAGCACCTGGCCTTTTTTCACGTAGTCACCCAGCTCGACATACAACTCGCGTACAAAACCTCCGGCCAGCGGAAAAACACGGGAGACTTTATCTTCGTCAAGCGAAATCTTGCCATTCAGCAACAATTCGGTTTGCACAATCTCACTCTTGGCCACGGCTAATTCTTTGCCTTTGGAAATGGTTTCGGTTAATCGAAACGCAGATGGTTTCGGCTGCTCCGGTTTGGGCTGACATCCCCAACCTATCATCGCTCCAATAAGAAATAATGGTATAGATTTCATGGTATTACTTTTTTGCCAACTGAAAAATTTAATTGATTCACCGAGGTGAGGTAAGCATTTCGCAAATCGATGTATTGCGTCTTATTGATAATGTAAATGCGTTGCAGGTCGATGAACTCCAGAATATTGATGTTCTTCTTCGTGTAGTTGTCGTTCGCATTGGTATTTAATGACTCGGTTTGCTGAAGAAACTCAGTGGTGTAATCTTCAAAGCCCCGCTTGCTGTTGACGAACTGCTCATACGCCATCGCCACTTCATTCCGAACGGTAGTTTCAGACAAAGCCAAGAACGTCTGGGCCTGCGTTATCCGAACCTTTGCCAACTTGATATTGCCCTGATTGCGATTAAAAAAAGGAACGTTAAACTCCAGGTTTACTCCCTGGTAAGGCCGCACATAATTGCTGCCCTTGTCGTGGGGCTGGTAGGCAATATTGAGATCTGGAATCGCCAACGATTTCTGAAGTCGTAGATTCTGATTCTGATAGCTGACTTGTTTTAGTTTCAACAAGTGATCAGGCCGTTGAGAAAGAGCATAGTCAATCAGTTGGTGCAGCACGACCGGTTCATTACCGGGCATTTCCTCTTGATCGGCCACCACATAAACGCTTTCCTTAAGGTTGAGCAGAATCCGAACCACGCTGAGGTGGTTGAGTATGTCGTTCTGGTTCTGCCGAAGTTCGGCCCGGACGGCAATCTGTTCAGACTTGAGTCGAACAACCTCATTACTGGCCATGGCCCCCACCCGCAGCCGCTCCTCCGCACTGGCAATGAGCTGATCGTAGCGGGCCACGGTGGCCTGCAACAGACGCTGCTTCTGTTGCGAAGCTTCTAATGCAAAAAATGACTGTCCAAGTTCAAACAGAAGACTTCGCAGGATGTCCTCCACCTGCAAGCGGTTTTGCTCCAGCGAAATGCGTGCGAGCCGAACGGTATTGGTATGCTTGCCGGCAATGGAAAAGACTTGTTCAACCTGCACCAAGCGCTGGTTCTTGACATTGAAGTATCGGTTCTGCTCGTTGCTGTAGAGATCCTGGTTCCAGACAAAGTTTGGATTGACCCAAAGTCGTGCCTGAATGAGCTCAGCCTCTGCAGCATCAATGTCGTAGTAAGCGGCTATCAAATTTAGATTTGACTTCAGCAGACCGGCTTCAGCGGCCACCAGATTAAGGCGAAGCGTATCGTTTCCGAGTGGCTGGGTGACCGCGACCAATTGCTGAAACACCAACCACCCAGAAAAAAGTAATTTTTTCATGGGTTAATTGAACTAATAAATGATAGACAGATACTGACCGGAACGATCAGCAAACGAAACAGAAGACGGGAGGAAAAAAGATCAGATCAGAAAAACCCGAAACAGCAGGTGGCGGTTATCGCCCACTTTGTGCTGATTCAAACAAAGCCTAAATGCGGCTGTGCGGCTATTCGACACCCGGCTGTGATACACCGGCATGGCCGAAATCAAATCGCTGCCGTCACTCTTATCTAACGATAGCTCAGATGCACCATGCCGGTAATGCGAAGTCAGGGGATTAACAGCATCTTCATCACAGACTTCATAAAAGTAACCCTGGCTGTGATGATCAAGGGGCGCAGCTTCGGCCAGATCGCAAAGCAATACGATGGCCAGAATCAGCAAAAAAAAGCTTGCGCGATGGTGCCGTGGTATTTTCATT
>ERZ1066127.449-NODE-449-length-21854-cov-10.474655_pt1 | contig 21854 bp, 17 predicted proteins | sample MGYA00382774_ERZ1066127 | MGnify/ENA primary metagenome ERZ1066127 (study PRJEB33369, sample SAMEA5778357) | biofilm metagenome | biome: Industrial cooling water; feature: Water cooling tower basin; material: Biofilm | place: United Arab Emirates | collected... | reverse complement strand
GAACAACCACGGTCCAAGGGGATGTAGGGAACACGAGCGGCAGCGCCACCGGCGGGTATGGAGTCTCTGGGGGCACACTGAACGGTTCCGCCATGCTTTCCGTGGCGCGAGGCTACTTCAGCAATGGCACCATGGGCGGCACAGTAACTCTGCGTCTCACAGGGGCATCGACCAAGGCCTCTAGCACAGTGCTCAACATGAATGGCGGCATCATCCGCAATGAAGGCACCATGACGCAACCCGCCAGCGCGGATTTCAATCTCGATAGCAGTTCCAGCGCGGGTGCCGGTAGGATCATCAACGTCGGCACTTGGAATCAAACGGGAGGATCGAACATCTCCAATGGCAGCAACGGTGGCACCATTGACAACCACAATCTGTGGCACGTCAGTGCGGGCAACAGCAATCATTATGCGTATTTCACGCACCATGGTGATTCGGTTTTCCGCTGCACCACGGGGCAGGCGATATTTCTCGGAGGCAGCCGCCTCAAAGCGGGAGCCACGCTCGATGCCAATGGCGGCTATCTCTACTTCAGCACCGGCACGCACACACTGGAGGGAGGAACGATCACGGGGAACACATTCGTTTATACGAACGCGGGCATCACCAGCGTAACGGGTGAGGTCGGCCCCATCACAGGCGCAGCCACGGGCGGCTATGGCATCATCGGTGGCGTTTTGAATGGCTCGGGGCTACTATCGACGGAGCGAGGTTATCTCGCGAATGGCACGATCAGTGGCACAGTCACCCTTCGTCTCACAGGTGCATCCACCAAAGTTGCCAGCACTGTTCTCGACATGAACGGCGGCACCATCCGCAACGAAGGAGCAATGACAGTGGGTGCCAGCAGCGATTTCAGTCTCGATTCTTCCTCTGGAGGCGGTGCAGGCACGATCATCAACACCGGAACCTGGACAAATACCGGAGGCTGCAATTTCACAAACGCTAGCCTCGGTGGTAGCATGCAAAATTCCGGCACCTTTGAGGTCGCCTCGGGAACAACGCAGATTTATGCACCGTTCACCAATAGCGGACTCACACGAGTGACCTCCGGATCCTTATTCTTGCGCGCCTCTTCGGTTCACACCGGTGGACTGGTCAGCAACGGCAACCTGACCTTCATCGGCAGTGGCCACAGCTTGTCAGGACCTAACGCTTTTCTTGGCGGCAGCGGATCGGTCAGTGGCAACGCGACACTGACGAATGCAGCACGCATCGCACCGGGCAATTCACCGGGCGCTCTCTCCCTTTTCGGCACGATGCAATTTCTTGCCAGCACGGAAGCCCCCGCCATTCTCATGGAACTGGCCTCCGCCACACAGTTCGATCAAATTGTGTTAGGCAATGGTGCCAGTCTTGCCCTGGGCACGGGCGTGACGGACCTGCTGCTGGATTTGCAATTCCGCCCTGATCCTGGCCAGACCTTCCGCATTATTTCCGCAAGCACCAGCACGGGCACATTCAGCGGACGTTTTCGCAATGCGGCCACCACGGGCACGCTTATCTCAGCAATCTACCAAGGATACCCTTACCAGTTCCGCGTCAACTACGATGCGTCCAACAAATTCATCGATCTGGTGTATCAAAGCGGGTATCAACTCTGGACGGCCCAGTACAACCTGACGGGCAATGATGCTCTCTTTAACGCCGATCCTGATGGTGACGGGGTGCCGAATGGCATCGAGTTCATCACGGGCCGCGATCCTCGCCCGGGTTTCCCTGATCCGGCGAACCCCGGCGAGAATATCCCGCTCCTCGATGAAACGCATCTGCGTTTTGTCCATCGCCGTGTGGCCGCCGCGCGCTACCTGCCCGTGGTCGTGCAATACAACACCGATCTCTCCCCTGCATGGAATCTAGCCACCCATGGCGTGAATGGCGTGACCATCACCACCGAAACCGATTTTTACGGCAGCGGCATCGACAAGGTGGAAACCCGCATCCCGCGCGGTCTTGCGAGTGCGGGAAGGTTGTTCCTGCGGATGTGGGCGGAGGAGTGATGTAGGATTAAAAAACAACCCCGCCGGTGAGGGCGGGGTTGTGGGAAATCGATCAATAGGCTGGGAGGCGGGACGCCTCCGCCACGGTCAGTAGCGGTAGTGATCTGCCTTGAAGGGGCCTTCGGGGGAGACGCCGATGTAGTCGGCTTGATCGGGCGTGAGCTTGGTGAGCTTGGCTCCGATCTTGGCGAGGTGGAGACGGGCGACTTCTTCGTCGAGGTGCTTCGGCAACACCGTGACTTGACCGGCTTTGTAAACGTCTTTGTTTTTCCAAAGATCGATTTGCGCGAGCGTTTGATTGGTGAAGCTGTTTGACATCACGAAGCTTGGGTGGCCGGTGGCGCAACCGAGGTTGACCAAGCGTCCTTCGGCGAGCATGTAGATGCTGTTGCCGGCGGGGAAGGTGTATTTGTCCACCTGCGGCTTGATGTTGAGTTTGGTGACTCCGGGTGCTTTGTCGAGCTTGTCGATCTGGATTTCGTTGTCGAAGTGACCGATGTTGCAGACGATGGCCTGGTCTTTCATCTTCTCCATGTGCTCAATGCGGATGATGTCCTTGTTGCCGGTGGTGGTGACGTAGATGTCGCCCCAACCGAGGGTGTCTTCCACGGTCAACACGCGGAAGCCTTCCATGGCGGCTTGCAGGGCGCAGATCGGATCGACTTCGGTCACCACGACCTGAGCGCCTTGTCCGCGCAGGGCTTGCGCGCAGCCTTTGCCCACATCGCCGTAGCCGCAGACCACGCCGACCTTGCCGGAAATCATCACGTCGGTGGCGCGCTTGATACCGTCCACGAGCGACTCGCGGCAGCCGTAGAGGTTGTCGAACTTCGACTTCGTCACCGAGTCGTTCACGTTGATCGCGGGCACGAGCAGAGTGCCGGCTTTCGCCATTTGATAGAGGCGATGCACACCGGTGGTGGTTTCCTCGGACACACCTTTCCATTCCTTCACGATTTCGTGGAAAATGCCGGGTTGGTCCTTGTGGATTTGTTTCAGCAGGTCCTTGATGACCTGTTCTTCATGGCTGCCGGAAGGAGTGGTGACCCAATCCGAACCGTTTTCCAGTTCGTAGCCTTTGTGGATGAGCAGGGTCGCGTCGCCACCGTCATCGACGATCAACTGCGGACCGAGACCTTGCGGATTGACGAGGGCCTTCCACGTGCACCACCAATACTCCTCCAACGTCTCGCCTTTCCAAGCGAACACCGGAATGCCACGGGCGGCAATGGCAGCGGCGGCGTGGTCCTGGGTGGAGAAAATGTTGCAGCTCACCCAGCGCACTTCGGCACCGAGGTCGACGAGCGTTTCAATGAGCACGGCGGTCTGGATGGTCATGTGCAGCGAGCCCATGATGCGCACGCCTTGCAGCGGCTTTTCCTTGCCGTATTTTTCACGGGTCGCCATCAGGCCGGGCATCTCGTGCTCAGCGATGTCAATTTCCTTGCGGCCGAATTCTGCGAGGCCGATGTCGCGTACTTTGTAGTCTTCCATATTGGTTAGAGGTAAGATTTTCAGACATAAGACATAAGACTTGAGTCTGCTAATCAGCTTGTTGTGTAGTTTGTGTGTTGGTTAGATAAAAAGTGATACGATTTTGTTGATGAATCCATCGCCACCGAGACGCTTGCGGAATGCTTGGATCATTGCCGCGAGCTCTCTGGTTTCTGCGATGAGAGGTGTGACTTCGTCCGTTGTTAGAATCTCCGCTTTGACTGCGATGTAGAGTTGAGTGCGCAGCTCAGCGAGCGAACCTTTGGCGATGGATAGAAATCTGCGGAATTCCTTGTCACTGTCTCTCTCAGTACCTTCGGCAATATTCGAAGGCACGGAAATCGAGCTTCGTGACATCTGATCACGCAGAGCATGAATGGATATTTTGTTAGTCAATTGCAGCACCGAAACCGCAAGACGAGAGCTTCTTTTCCAGATCTCCAATTCTTCAAAATGATGATGTGCCATATGCGGAATCGATCTGGTTGAATCACTCAAGTCTTACGTCTTATGTCTGAGGGTCTGAAGTCTACTTGATGGCTTTTTTGAGAGCCTCCACCTTGTCCGTGCGCTCCCAGGTGAGATCGGCATCGTCTTTGCCGAAGTGTCCGTAGTTGGTGGATTTGGAGTAGATGGGGCGCAGCAGGTTGAGCTGCTTGACGATGTCGGCGGGCTTGAAGGAGAAAACTTTCTCCACGGCAGCCAAAATGGCGGCATCGCTGTGGGTGCCGGTGCCGAAGGTGTCGATGTGGATGCTCACGGGAAGCGGGTGGCCGATGGCGTAGGCGAACTGAACCTCGCACTTCGCGGCGAGACCGGCGGCAACCACGTTTTTCGCCACCCAGCGACCCATGTAGGCGGCACTGCGGTCGACCTTCGAGGGATCCTTACCGGAGAATGCACCGCCACCGTGACGACCCATGCCGCCGTAGGTGTCGACGATGATCTTACGACCGGTCAGACCACTATCGCCCTGAGGCCCGCCGATGACGAACTTGCCCGTGGGGTTGATGAGATACTCGGTGTCTTTGGTGAGCATGTTTTTCGGCAACACACGTTTGATCAGAGCGATGCAGAATTTTTCAATCTCCGCGTGCTCGACGGTGGCGGCGTGTTGGGTGGAAATCACGACATTGACGATACGAGTCGGTTTGCCATCAACATACTCGACGGAGACCTGCGTTTTGGCATCGGGGCGCAGCCATTTGGCGACTTTGCCGGCCTTGCGCACTTTGGTGAGCTCACGGCCTAACAAGTGGGCATACATCACTGGCGCGGGCATGAGCTCCTTCGTCTCATTGCAGGCGTATCCGAACATTATGCCTTGGTCCCCTGCCCCTTGTTCCGCATGCTTTTTGCCCTTGGCTTTTTTCGCATCCACTCCTTGCGCGATGTCCGGCGACTGGGTGGTGAGATAATTGTTGATGAAAATCTGGTCGGCGTGGAACACATCGTCGCTGTTCACGTAGCCGATGCCGCGCACCGCATCGCGGATGATTTTGTCGATGTTGATCACCTCGCCGATCGACTTCTGGCCGATCTTGGGGATGGTGATTTCACCGCCCACGACGACGACGTTGCTTTTCACGAATGTCTCGCAAGCCACGCGGCTGTTCACATCCACGCTCAGGCAAGCGTCGAGAATCGCATCGGAAATCGTGTCGGCTACTTTGTCAGGATGCCCTTCACCCACGGACTCGGAGGAAAAAATGTATCGGCTCATAATTGTTTATTTTTCGTATCGTCAAATCGCGATGCGTTGATACAATCACTAGCAAGATGAAACTGTCAACACTGAAATGTCTGAAGCTGCTTGCCGACCCCACGCGGCTGAGGATCGTGCTGTTGCTGCACAGTCATCCGCTTTCGGTGGTGGAATTGCAGGATATTCTCGGCATGGGCCAGAGCCGTATATCCACCCAGCTTTCTTTGCTGAAACAAGAAGGACTGGTCACCGACCAGCGCTCGGGGAAAAACAACATCTACCACTCCGAGCTACCCGCCGAGTTGCTGCCCATCGCCCGCGATGCCGCCGCCGAGTTGCCGGAATCAGCCAAGGACCAAACGGCATTGAAGCACCTCAACCGCAAGCGCAAGGACAAGGCGCGCGCCTACTTCGATGAACTGGCGGGAAAATTCGGCAAAAACTATGTGCCCGGCCGATCCTGGAAAGCGCTCGCCGAGGCCTTGCTCAAGGTGATGAACTACGAGGTGGTGGCCGACCTCGGTGCCGGCGAGGGAACCCTCTCGCAGCTCCTCGCCCAGCGGGCGAAGCATGTGATCGCGGTGGACATTTCCCCGAAGATGGTGGAGTTCGGCAAAACCCTCGCCCGCGAGCATGACCTGCCGCATCTGGAATTCCGCCTCGGCGAAATCGAAGACGTGCCGATTGACACGGGCAGTGTCGATCTCGCCATCCTGAGCCAGGCCCTGCATCATGCCGAGGAACCGACGCGAGCATTGAGCGAAGCTCATCGCATTCTCAAGCCCGATGGCTGCCTGCTCATTCTCGACCTCGCCAAACACAGCTTCACCAAAGCACACGAGCTCTACTCCGATCGCTGGCTGGGCTTTTCAGAAGGCGAACTCGCCGAGTGGCTGGAGCAGGCGGGATTTCTCCAAGTGGAAACCGCCATCGTCGATCGCGAAACGAAAGCCCCGAAATTCCAGACCCTGGTGGCCACGGCGCGAAAGGGGTGAATCGCGTTCACCCGTCCCTTACTTCGCCGGAATTTCATTCACCGTGTAAAATGCATGGCGGTGAAGAAGCTCCTCGTTGTCGCGCGAACGCAGGGCGATGAGGTCGATTTCATGGCAGTGGCCTTTGAAGCGCTCGACTTCGATCACCGCTGACATGCCATCCTCGGCGAGTGCCACCGCTTTCACTTCCGGTGTTTGTTGCTCGATCTCCGGCCCGCCATAGCCCGCGTGGTAGGGATGGGTGAAGGTTTTGATCACGTAAGACTTCGGATTCGCGCCGGTGGCGGCATCCACGGGTTTGGTGAAATTCACACGAAAACCTTTCGGCGTGATGGTGACACGCTCGATCTCAAAGGGCATGCGTCCCGTCCATTCGAGACGTTCGAGGGCGAATGGTTTGAGCCCGCGCACCGGCCATCCGCGGTTGGTCCCGCCACTGAGCAGATTTCCCGCTGGCGTGAATTGCAGGTTCATGATGCCAGTGGAGAAGCCCTCGCGGAAAGGATAGCAAGCGCCTTGCCAGACTCCATTGACTTGTTCCGTGGTGGCTCGCATGATGAGGGAAAGCGTGTAGTCGCCGAGAAACAGTTGGTTTTCGAAGGGACCGAACTTTCCTTTGGTATCATTGATGACAAAGCCGGTGATCGATCGCCCCATGCGGATGTAGGGGAAAATCACCGCGTAGGGATCGAGCTCCGGAATGCGTTGGCTCTCGATGATGAGACGGGAACCCGACTTGGGTTCAGGCGGCGCGGTTCCCACATTCGGCGCATACGGATACCAATTGTAGCTGGCGGGATGCCCCATGAAGCCTCCTTCTTTGACAAACTTCAGACTGCAAGAGGAATTCCATGGGCCTTGGCTTTCGATGTAAAACAGCGCGCCGTGCTCGTTCATGCCGATGCCGCCCGGGCTGCGCATGCCACTGGCGATGGGAATGCTGCGCCCGTCCGGTGTGACCTTCATCGCCCATCCTCGCAGGAGTTGCCAGGAATTGTAGGACATCGATAAACCAAGTGCGACGTAGAGATTGCCTTCCTTGTCGAACTTCGAGCCAAAGGCGTATTCGTGATACGTGCCGAAACCCCATGCATCCGAGAGGCAGTCGAAACGGTCCGCCTTGCCATCGCCGTTGGTGTCGGACACTTTGGTCAGCTCACACGTTTGCGTCACATAAAACGCTCCGTCTTTCCACGCCAGGCCGAAGATTTCATCCAACCCCGAGGCGAAGACTTCATACTTGGGCTGGGGTTTTTCCTGATCCACGCCGGAAATGAGAACGATGTCGCCGCGTCTGGTACCCACCGCGATGCGACCATCCGGCAGAGCCACGAAGGAACCGGCCTCGATCACGGGATCTTTGGGCAATGGCAGATCGACCATGCGATAGTATTCACGTTCGCGCGTCTCCGTGCCCCAGCGCTCGCCTACTTCCTCGGCATGGAGCGAAAACAGCGTGAGGCCGACCAGGGAAATGTATTTCATGTGATTCATGGCGGAAGAAATTCGTGCATGAGGTGGAAAGAAGGCATGCGGGATGCCAGCTTCGCGATCAAGGGAGCAGGGCATAGTCGATGATGAGAGTGGTGTTACCTTTTTTGAGGTTGAGCGGTAGCAGCAACTCTTGCGATCCCTCCTGTTCGCCGAAGTGGCGGAGTTGAGCGGGAGCGGGCAGGAGCACACTCACTTCCTTGGTTTGATAGATTCCCTGACCGGGTGATGTGATGATGCCGGTCAACACACGAAACACCAACGAAGCGTCTTTTTCCGTGGCAAATGTCAGGGTGCGGCGCAAGGTGGGATTCGCTTGGCTGGGCAGAGCCTTCATGGAGTCCGTGATATTCACGTCGCCACTGCGGTAGGTGAACACCGGCACGTCGTTTTCACCGAGAGCATAGCCTTGAAAGGCATACTTGTAGGCGCGAGGATAAGTGGGATCCGGGTTCACGGGAGCCTCCTTGGTTGTCTGCGGCAGCAGAGGCCACTTGGCAGGCGCGGCGGATTGAGGAAGAAAGCTCACATCTTGCGGCAGTGTGGCGTATTTCCCGATGGGATGGAAATCCCCCGCCCCTTGTGACTTCCAGTTGGCTGTGACGAAATCCCCACGCCAGAGCGCGGAGAGCGAACCGTTTTGTGCATTGAAGGCGTAGTTGAGTCCACCGGGCAGTCCCACGGCGATACCACGATACCCGGCCACTCGACTGCGACCACGGTGCATCACCGCCTTGGCCTTGACTTCGAGGCGATTGTCGGACTGCTTCAAGCCGGAAGGATCTCGCGCCGATCGGCCTAACGAAAACGTGTGCCACAGCGCTTGAAGTTGCTGCTCGGTATCACCGTCGAGGATTTCTGTCTGAAGCGCTTTCCCATCCGGCCAGTAGCTGGGCATGATGATGCCCGGTCGGAAGGCACCGGGGTTTTTCATGTATGCGAAAAACCACTCCGGCGTGAGGCGCTGGTAGCTGGTCATCAGATCGATTCCTTTCATGCCTGGTGATTCCGTGCCGTTGTAGTTGTGACAGGCGATGCAGTTCAGGCCCTTGTCTCCCAGCAACTGCAACCCGCCTTCGGTGTATTTTTTCTTCAGCTCGTTGTTAGGTTCGGGGATGGTGACAGGCTTCATGCGATCCACCTCGCCGAGCCACTGCGCCAGATCGCCCATGGCCGAGTCCCCGTAATGCGGCATGCGTGTGTTCATGTAGGGACGAGAGCGCTCGCGATCATACAACAGACGGTTCAGCCAATCCGCGCGCAATTTGCCGCCAACGCCGGTCAGTGGCGGAGGGATGCGAGCTTCATTGCCCAAGGCTTCCTCCTTCGAGTGAAAAAAGGCATCCCGACTGGCGGTCACGCCGCCGTAGCCATCGCGCTCGTGACATGCGATGCAATTCAGTTGGGTCAACTTCATCTTGATGCGATCCGCAGAAGAAACAGGCTCTCGGTCCGCCTTCAATGCCGCGCGGATGACCTCGCGCTGCTTGGCACTCAGGGAAAAATGCGGGGCTTTTTGCGGCGATTCCGACAAACATCCGGTCTCAAGATTCATCTTCTCGCGCTTGGGCGCGGTCGCTGGCAAAGGTGCCTTGATCTCATGGTCCACTTGGTGGCAGGACACGCAGTTGTAGGTGCGAAAATGCTTGGCTCCCTGCTCTGCCAACTGAGGCACGGCCTTGGGCTCGGCATCCGCCTTTTTGCCTGCCATGAGATAGGCGGCCAGAGCTTCCGCATCGTATTGATTCAAATTCATGTCCGGCATGCGCCCCCCCGGACGCACTTTAAGAGGTTCATACAAAAACGCTGCCAGCGCGCGAGGTTGGTATTTCTCCGACACATGGGAGAGCGACATATAGCCCTCGGGCGCGATTTCCTTGCCTGCCTGATCTCGAGGAGGATGGCAGGCGACACAGCCCAAGCTGTGGAAGCGCTCAAAGCCGTCGTGCTCCTCATCCGGCAATGGTTCCGTATCCACCGGAGTTTTTGCCAGAGACAGCAGATAGTGACTGATCGCCTTGCTGATCTCTTCGCGCTTCTCCTCACTTTCTCCCGCCAGCATTTGCGGCATCGTGGAGCCAGGGTGAGCTTTCGCGGGATTGGCAATGAACTGCTGCATCGCCTTGAAGGTCAGGCGCGATCCCACCTCTTTCAAATCAGGTGCGATTTTCATCTGACTGCCATCGAGCCCCTCATGACAGGAGGCGCAACGCAACTCCGCCATGAGGACTGCTCCCTGCTGAGCCTCGGACAGCGGATGCTTCAGATGAAGTCCCGGCACTACCGGCCCCTTGGCCTGCTCAGCACTCAACAGACCGCAGCAGGCGAAAAAGAGGATACTGGCAGAGCGCAAAATGCGGATCGACGTAAGCATGGTTTCTTGTGATGGGGATTAAAATTTTCTGACACAAGATAATTGGCATTACCCGTTAGGCAAGATCAATCTGAATAGAACGTAGCGACAGCTTCCACACTTATCGGCGTAGAGATCAGGCAGTCATGCAAGAGAGCAAGGCGCGCACTTTGTCGAAATCTTTCACGCCCGGTGAGGATTCCGCGCCGGAAGCGATGTCGATTGCCGCCGGCCGCACCATCGCGATCGCGGCACGGGCATTGTCAGGAGTAATTCCACCTGCCAACAACAAAGGCATTTGAGGTTGTAGCCTTCGAGCCTCGACCGCCAGTGACCAATCAAAAGTCGCCCCCGTGCCCCCATACACTCCGGGTGCCGCGGTATCGAGCAAAAGGGCACGGGCGCTCGCGTAATCCGCCAAGGAAACCAGATCACCGGCATCATGAATGCCCAGGGCCTTGATGCAGGGAATGCCCGCGTCCGCCAGCAAGCGCATGTCATCCGGACTCTCGTCGCCATGCATTTGCACCACGTCGATCAACCCATCCTGATAGATTTCCGCCATGTATCCCGTCGCAGCGTTGACAAACACGCCCACTCGTAAAATTCTTCCGGCACTGGACCTCAACCAAGAAGAAGCATCATCGGGCGCGATGAAACGTTTTGAAAGAGGCCAAAAATTCACACCCAAGGCCGTCACGCCGCAGTCGATCAACCCTAGCGCATCCGCGTCGCGGGTCACACCACAAATTTTCAGGGAGCAATGATCCGTGGCGAAAAACGAGGCAAGGAGCGCTGAGAGATCGGACATAAAAATCTGCCGCTACGCTTGCACGATGCCTCATGAATGCAAGCGGGAAAATCCGCATAAATCCGGTTGCCAGAGCAGCGAACCGCACTAGCTTGAGACGGATCTATGCAATCCCAGCTTTTCCCACCCGACATCACTCCCGCAACGCGCGATGCGGCCCTGGCGCATTTGCATGCTTTTGCCAAACGCGCCCACCGCTACGCCCGCGAGAGAAATTTCGTGGTCGCGGATCATCGCAATGTGTCACGTCTCTCCGCGGCGATCCAGCATCGGCTCATCACGCAGCAGGAGGTCATCACCGCCGTGCTGGAGCATCATCCGCTGGAGGCTGTGGAAAAATTCGTGCAAGAGGTGTTGTGGCGCAGCTACTGGAAAGGCTGGCTGGAAATGCGACCGGATGTGTGGCAGGCCTATCGGCAGGAACTCAGTGGCTTTTCCGCTGCCGAAATCGAACGCGCCGAACGCATCGCCAGCGGACACAGCGGTTGCGCGGTGATGGATGACTTCGCCCGCGAGTTGATCGATACCGGCTACCTCCACAATCACGCCCGCATGTGGTGGGCCTCGTTTTGGATCCATCAACAAAAACTCCCGTGGGCACTGGGAGCACAGCATTTCATGAAACACTTGCTCGATGCCGATGCCGCCAGCAACACCCTCAGTTGGCGCTGGGTGGCCGGGCTGCATACCGTCGGAAAAACCTACCTCGTGCGCCGTGACAACGTCGAACATTACCACCACGCCCCCGCCCGCGCTGGACTGGAAATGTTAGAAAATACCAAGGCGGTGAGCATAGCGGAAAGCCATGCCGCGCCGCGCCTGCCCTACCAGGCCTTGCCGACATCGTGCCCGGTCAGCGATTCGCGCACCGCCCTGGTCTTGCACGAAGAAGACTTGTCCGTGGAAACCACTGCTGCGGTGGGAAGTCTGCGGCCTGCGGCGTTGGCTTTTTTCGATCGCCAGGAGGAAAGTCAGTCATCGCCACGCGACACTTGGCGCAAGATGGCTTTTGCGGATGCCTCGCAGCGCGCTTCGACTCATTTCGGCTTGCCGCTTACGACACAGAAAACCGTGGCAGGTCTCGTTGCATGGCTGAGCGCAGAAAAGATCGAACGCGTGGTGATGATGGAGACCATGGTGGGCCCGCTGGCCGATGCTCTCGCGGACTTGCCGGGTTTGCTGGCAGAAAACGGCATCGCTCATGTGCGTCTGCGCCGCGAGGAGGACAATCGCTATTTCCCCCACGCCGGCAGCGGCTTTTTCACCTTCTGGAAAAAGGCCAGTCGCCACCTCACGGTGTAAAAAAAGGGCGACCCACCGCGGGTCGCCCTGAGAAATGGATCAGGAGGCTCGATTACTTCGAGGCCTCTTCCACCGTAAGCGGACGATATCCGCCGATCGCTTTGAAGTAGAACAACAGCAGCAGGTAGATCACGGCCATGCCGCACGGCAGCAATGCGTCGTAACGCAGAGTCTTGCGACTGCCGCTGATCTCCGCATCCACCATGGCTTGCTGCTCGGGTGAACGCTCTTCTTTTTTCATCTCCTTGGCAGCGGAGACTTTTTTGCCGTCGAGCGCTTTGATTTCTTCAAAACCGAGCCACTTGCTGGATTTTTCGGCCTGATTGGCCTCGAGAACTGCTTTATTGCCGCTTTCCACCATGCTTTCCGCGGTGAAGCGGTCTTTAGCATAACCAAGACCAGGGCCACCCAACTGACCGACGGACAGCATGCCGATGCCGCCCATGATCGACATGGCGACGGCACCTGTGCGTGGGAAGCGGTCACCCACCACGGCCAACATCGTGGGCCAGAAGAAGGTTTTACCAATGCTGTAAATGAACATGGCGACGAAGGCAGCAGCCACGCCCGAGGCACCAGCGGCTAGATACAAGCCAGCGATAGCGAACAGGGCGCAAACGAACAGGATGGCCACAGGGGAAAGCTTCAATTTGCTTTCAATCCAGTGCGAGCAGAAACGCAGACCGAACATCATCGCACTGGCGAAGATGAAGAGGATTTTGCCCAGGCTAGGAGTCAAAATCGTGCCGTTGATGTTTTCAATCCAGGAGTCAGTGCCCAGCTCGAGCGAACCAAGGATCGCGTGAGCGAGGAACAGCACGAACAACAGCCAGTGGCCGATGGAAAATTTGGTGATCACGGCGACCCACAGCACGAAGCCTGCACCCACAGCGATGGAGATGGAGTTCCATGCCTTGCTCACGAAGAAATCGGAACCGGTAAGACCGGAAAGGATGTTGGCACCCAAAGCGTCGCGGGTGAACAGATAGAGCAACAAACCGGCCACGCTGGCACCGAGGATGCCGACGTCTTTCATCATTTCGCCAAGAGAAAATCCCTTGCTGGAGGCTTCTGATTTAGGGAAGCTCTGGCCGAAGAACATGAATCCGTAAATGAAAGTGGGAACCAAGTAGAGACCCAACTGGGCCTTCCAGCTCCAAGAATTGCCCACCAACAAGGTGATGACCGCACCGAGAATCATGCCCGCTGGCCAACTGGCGTGCAGGATGTTCAGGTAGTGCGTGCGGTTCTGTGGGAACAAAGTCGCAACCAAGGGGTTGGCCACCGCTTCCAGAGTTCCGTTGGCGAGGGCGAAAATGAATGTGCCGGAGAAGAGCAGCAAAAACGCGGTCTGCTGGGTCATGCCCGATGATGGCATCAGCGTCACCACAGCCGAGAGCACGTGCAGCAGGAAGGCGGCGATCACCAGTTTGCCGTAGCCGATTTTGTCAACGATCATACCGCCGATGATGATGCCGAAGCAGAATCCGGAAAACCCAGCGCCGCCAATCAGTCCGTTTTGCAAGTTGGTGAAGCCGAATTCGGCCGCCCAAGCAGCGTTGATGCCATTACGAATGGCGAATCCGACCCCTGCGGCGAGAATCGCCATAAATCCCGCCCATAGCAACCGCTGTGCATTGGACGCCGTCGTTGTGTCATGTGAATTACTCATGTGTTCGTGTGTTTTTTCCGTGAGGAGAGCCGAACTCCTAAACAATTCCGTAACAGATGACAAGATTTCATTGCGTCAGGGAGGAAAAATCTAATTCCTACCGGAAATCATTCGAACTCCCCATGCCAACACGATGATAAGCTGTTGAAAATCAATGGTTTATTGAGCTTGTGAAATTTTTCACAAATAAAACTTGTCAATTTTACCGAATTTCGCCTAAACATCGCGCGCCCGCTTCCCTTTTTCCCATGCGCAAGATTTTCCTCTCTCTTTCCGCTCTTCTCCTTACTTCACATGTTGCCTCGGCAGCCGGCGCTGGTCATGATCATTTGCCTGTCCACGCAGAAGAACTCTTCCGCCTGGGGCCCATCGCGATCAGCAACTCCATGCTGATGGTGTGGATTGTGGCCGCAGTGATTATCCTCGTGGCGCAACTGGCTACGCGCAAGGTGGCCATGATTCCGAGCGGTCTGCAAAACTTCGTCGAGTGGTTGGTGGAAAGTCTCTACAATTTCCTCGAAGGCATTCTCGGTGCCCACTTGGTGAAAAGAACATTCTGGTTTTTCGGCACGATTTTCATCCTGATCCTGTTCACCAACTGGTTCGGCCTCATCCCGGGTGTGGGCACGATCGGTCAATACAACCCCGAGGGCTTCGGTGGTGACAGCCACGACACCTTCCGCCCCTTCCTGCGCGGTGGCAATGCTGACCTGAACATGACTTTGGCCATGTCCATCACTTTCGCCCTGCTGTGGTTCTACTGGGCGATCAGCGAAAACGGCTTGGTTGGTTTCTTCAAACACATCTTCGCGCCCAAGGGTAAATTCTCCGGAATCATGTCTGTGATGATGCTGGTGGTGTTCGGCGTTGTCGGCATTCTGGAAGTGGTGTCCATCATTTTCCGCCCGGTGGCCCTCTCTTTCCGTCTTTTCGGCAACATCTTCGCTGGTGAGACCACACTTGAAACAATGACCGCGATCACGGGTCAATGGTACACCGCATGGCTGCCACCGATTCCCTTCTACTTCATGGAAATGCTGGTGGGTCTCATCCAAGCTCTGGTGTTCACCCTTCTTACCGCCGTTTTCTTGAAACTCATCTGTGAGCATCACGACGAAGAAGGTCACGAGCATCACTAACCCCTTTCCCGTTTTGACCATGGATTGTAACCGTGGGAAACGGAAAACCAACAACCAAACAAACATACATCATGTCCACACTTCCTATCCTTGCCGAGATCTCCGGTAACCTGCACATCGCTCTGGCCGCCGTTGGCGCTGCTGTCAGCATCGGCCTGCTCGGTGCCAAAGCTGCCGAAGCTACCGGTCGCAACCCCGGTGCTGCTGGTAACATCCTGACGCTGTCCATCATTTTGGCCGCTCTGATCGAAGGTATCGTGTTCTTCGCGATCTTCCTTGCCAAAGGTCAATAATCTGCAAAAACGAGACTTCGCCATCGTGTGTTGATCTTGACCTTTTGGTCACTAACACTCGATAACAAGTCACTAGGGAGCACCCTGCGGGGTGCTCCCGAATTCCCTCTCTCTCCTCCCCTTCTCTCTTCCTCACCACTGAACCGGGCTCTTTCTCACTCACTCCTATGTTGAACGCACTGACACTACTCGCCACCACCGCAGCTCCTGCCGAGGACGCAGGCATCGCTGGCACCGTCAAAAACATCGCCAGCGACTTCAAAATTCTTCCCGAGTTGTTCATCCCGCAGGTGATCAGCTTCCTGCTCGTTGCCATTCTCTTGAAAAAGTTCGCCTTCACTCCGGTGCTGGCCATGCTGGATCAGCGCAAGCAGCGCATCGCTGATGGCGAAGCAAAGCTGAAGCAGATCGAAAAGCAATTGGCCGAGTCCGCTCAGCACACCGCTGAGGTCATCGCCAAAGCCAATGCCGATGCCAAGCGCATGATCGATGAAGCCAAAGCCAGCGCATCTTCTCTGACGGAGCAAAAAGCCCAGGAAGCCATCGCCACCGCGCAAAACATCATCGCCAAGGCCGAAGCCGCTGCCCAAGCCGAGCGCGCTCAGATCGCCGAGGAGCTTAAGCGTGAGTTCGGCCGTTTGGTCGCCAGCACCGCGCAAAACGCTACCTCCGGCAAACTCACCGCTGACCAGCAACGCGCGATCAACGAGGAAGCCCTGACCCGCGTTCAAGCTTAATCCTTTTACCTGCCGTCATGAAAGTTTCCAAAGTTGCCAAAACTTCCGCGAACCGCATTTTCCGCCTGTGCATGGCCGGTGGCTCGCTGAATGAGAACCTGATGCGCAGCGCCATCCAGAAACTGGTGAGCCAAAAGCCGCGCGACTATCAGGCCATCCTCGTCACGCTCAAGCGCTTGGTCCGTTTGGAAATGGAGCGCAAGCAGGTGACAGTGGAAAGCGCCTCGCCGCTGGACCTCGCGGAGCGCAGCCGCGCTGCTGATTTTGTCATCGCCCAGTACGGCAAGGACCTGACCTTTAGCTACAAAGTCACCCCCGAGCTCCTCGGCGGACTTCGCATCCAGGTTGGCAACGATGTCCTCGACGGCTCCGTCCAAGGTCGCATCAACCGCCTTGCCAAAGCATTCTAATTCAACACTCTGATCACTTCACACTCACCACTTCCCACTTACCATGAGCAACATCCTGCAAGAACTCGAAAAAGAGATCGCCAACATTTCTTCCTCCATCGATAAAACCAACGTTGGCATCGTCCGTGAAATCGGCGACGGCGTCGCTCGCGTCGAAGGCCTTTCCGACGTGATGCTCAACGAGATGATCACCTTCCCCGGTGGCGTGACCGGTCTTGCCATGAACCTGGAAGAAGGTTCTGTGGGTGTGGTGTTGCTCGGCAATTACACCGCCATCAAAGAAGGCGATCAGTGCTCCACCACCGGCAAACTCCTCTCCATCCCCGTCGGTGAAGCCCTGCTCGGCCGCGTGGTGAACACCCTCGGCGAACCGCAGGACGGCAAAGGTGCCATCGCCGCCTCCGCATACTATCCGATGGAGAAAATCGCTCCCGGCATCATCAAGCGTAAATCCGTCTCGGTGCCTGTGCAGACCGGCATCATGGCCATCGACGCGATGATCCCGATCGGTCGCGGTCAGCGTGAGCTGATCATCGGCGACCGCGCCACCGGCAAGACCACTATTGCCGTGGACACCATCATTTCCCAGGCCAAGCAGAACAAAGCCGCCGAGCAAGGCAAACTGCAAAACCACAAGCCACTGTATTGCATCTACGTCGTCATCGGCCAGAAGCTCTCGAACGTGGCCCGAATCATCAAGACTCTCGAAGACGCTGGTGCGATGGAATACACCACCATCGTCACGGCCTCGGCTTCGGACTCCGCCGCCATGCAGTATCTCGCCCCGTACGCCGGTTGCTCCATTGCAGAATACCTCATGGATAAAGGCCAGGACTGCTTGATCGTGTTCGATGACCTTTCCAAGCACGCCGTCGCCTATCGTCAGGTCTCGCTCATTCTGAAGCGCCCCTCCGGTCGTGAGGCATATCCTGGTGACGTGTTCTACCTCCACAGCCGCTTGCTCGAGCGCTCCGCTCGTCTGTCCGACAACGCCGGTGGTGGTTCCTTGACCGCGCTGCCCATCATCGAGACCCAGGCTGGTGACGTTTCCGCATACATCCCGACCAACGTGATTTCCATCACCGACGGTCAGATCTACCTCGAAACCGACCTTTTCTATCAAGGTATCCGTCCCGCTATCTCCGTGGGTCTCTCGGTGTCGCGTGTGGGTTCCGCTGCGCAAACCAAGACCATCAAGTCCGTGGCCGGCACGACCAAGCTCGACCTCGCCCAGTATCGCGAGCTGCAAGCATTCGCCCAGTTCGGTTCCGACCTCGATGCCTCCACCAAGAAGAAACTCGACCGCGGTGCCCGCATCGTCGAACTCTTCAAGCAAAACCAATACAACCCGCTCAGCATGGAGATGGAGTCCGTTCTCCTCTTCGCCATGCAGAACGGCTACTTCGACGACGTTGCCGTCAACCGCGTGCGTGAGTTCCAGGCTGGCTTGAGCGAATTCCTCGAAACACGCAAGGCCGATGTCCTTGACAACATCCGCAACAACAAGCCCGACCTCAAGAAGGACGCTGCTGCCGTTGCCACCGTCAAACAAGCCATCGAGGACTTCAAGACTTCCTGGAAGTAAGTAGATCGTTATGGGTTATTAGTTAATTGTTATCAGTGAAAACAAACAACTCAAATACCCATAACTCATAACCAATAACTACTAACTATTTTACAACGTAAAATCACATGGCCAACCTTCGCGACATTCGCCGACGCATCAAGTCGGTCAAGAACACCGCCCAAATCACCCGCGCGATGCAGCTCGTGGCTGCCGCCAAGATGAAAAAGGCGCAGGACCAGGCTGTGGCCGGGCGCGACTACGCCAATCAACTCAATCAGGTCCTTGTCAACCTCAAGGAGAACATCGAGGAGGAAAGCCATCCCCTGCTCCAGGCCCGCGAAGGCAAACGCGAGCTGATGCTGGTGATTTCCACCGACAAAGGCCTCTGCGGAGCTCTCAACACCAACCTGTTGAAAAAAGTGCGCAGCGAGAGCGGCACGGAGACGCACTTCGTCACCGTGGGTCGTAAACTGCGCACGATTTTAGGCAAAATGGGCAGGGAAATGCTCGCCGACTTCGAAGTGAAGGACCCCGTTCCTTTCGCAGAAGCCCGACCCATTTCCCGCTTCCTGACCAAGCAGTTTCTCGATGGGCACTACGATAAAATCTCCATCGCCTTCAACAACTTCGTGACGGTGATGAATCAGGAGCCCACCGTCATCCAACTGCTGCCACTCAGCAGCGACAAGGTCGGTGAAAAGCAGGATTTCGAGGGCGTGGGCAATCACGTCGCGGAGACTGACAAAAGCGCCGCGTTGGGCAAGGACTACACCTTCGAGCCATCGCCGATGCAAGTGCTGGACACCTTGCTGCCGCTTTACATCAACTTTCAGGTCTATCAAACCCTGGTCGAAGCCCGCGCTTCCGAGCACAGCGCCCGGATGGTGGCCATGAAAGCCGCTACCGACAACGCCAAGAAATTCATCAAGGAACTCACCCTGGAATACAACAAAGCCCGTCAGGCCGCGATCACCTCCGAGCTCCTCGAAATCACCACTGCGATGAAAGCGATGGAATAGAAAGTTACTAGTGAGCAGTGATCAGTGATCAGTGCTTACACGATGAAACCTCTCAAAATATCAACTACTCCAACTAACCACCACTGATCACTGATCACTAACAACTCACCACTTCTACTTATGAGCAACCAAGGAACTATCGTTCAAGTCATCGGCGCCGTTGTCGATGCCGACTTCTCCCAAGCCAGCAGCCTTCCCGCGATTTTCAACGCATTGGAAGTGCGCTACAATGCCAACGGCGTTGAGACCACTCTCGTGCTGGAAGTGCAGCAACACCTCGGCGATGGCTGGGTGCGTGCCGTGGCCATGTCCTCCACCGATGGTTTGAAGCGTGGCCTGGCCATCGTGGACACCGGCGCGCCGATCTCCGTGCCCGTGGGCAAACAAATTCTCGGCCGTATCTTTAACGTCACCGGCGACCTGGTGGACGAAAACAAGCCGCTGGAAAACGCCGCTATGCGCTCGCCGATTCACCGCTCCGCTCCTTCGCTCACCGAGCAAAGCGCTAATACGGAAATTCTCGTGACGGGCATCAAGGTGATCGACCTCATCTGCCCGCTGCTCAAAGGTGGTAAAGGCGGTATGTTTGGTGGTGCCGGTGTGGGCAAAACCGTGGTGATCATGGAGCTCATCAACAACATCGCCAAAGCGCACGGTGGTTTCTCCGTGTTCGCCGGTGTGGGTGAGCGGACCCGTGAAGGTAACGACCTCTACTGGGAAATGATCGAGTCCGGCGTTATCGCTACCGAAAAAGACGAACACGGTCACGTCAAGGTTTCTGCCGAAGGCACGCCGATCCTCACTGAAGGTTCGAAAGTGGCTCTTTGCTACGGCCAGATGAACGAGCCGCCAGGTGCCCGTCTGCGCGTCGCTCTCTCCGCCCTGACCATGGCCGAGCATTTCCGCGATGAAGACAACCAGGACGTGCTGCTCTTCGTGGACAACGTTTTCCGTTTCTCCCAAGCCGGATCGGAAGTGTCCGCTCTGCTCGGACGGACTCCCTCCGCCGTGGGTTACCAGCCGACCCTCTCCGAGGAAATGGCCACTCTGCAAGAGCGCATCACCTCCACTAACAAAGGTTCGATCACCTCGATTCAGGCCGTTTACGTGCCTGCCGACGACTTGACCGACCCCGCTCCTGCGAACACCTTCGCTCACCTTGACGCCACCGTGGTGCTCGAGCGTTCCTTGGCAGAACAGGCTCTGTTCCCCGCCGTCGACCCGCTCGCTTCGACCTCGAAGGCTCTTGCTCCCGAAGTCGTGGGTGCTGAGCACTACCGCGTCGCTCGTGGCGTGCAACAGGTGCTTCAGCGCTACAAAGACCTGCAGGACATCATCGCGATTCTCGGTATGGACGAGCTGTCCGATGAGGACAAACTCACCGTGTTCCGCGCCCGTAAATTGCAGCGTTTCCTCACCCAGCCCTTCCACGTGGCCGAAATTTTCACCAACGTTCCCGGCGCACTCGTGTCTCTCGAAGACACCGTCAAGGGCTTCGGCGAAATTCTCGATGGCAAGTGGGACGATGTGCCGGAAGGTAACTTCTACATGCGCGGTGGCATCGATACCGTTTCCCGTAGCTAATTCGCGTTTCAACATTTCAGCTTTTTCCCAACCATGCCCTTACATCTCGAAATCGTCACGCCGGAGAAAAAGGTATTCTCGGACACCGTGGCTAACGTCTATCTGCCAGGAGCCGATGGTGAATTGGGCATTCTGCCGGTTCACAGCTCGCTGGTGACAGCGCTGGCCCCCGGCGAATTGCGTTATGAAAAGGATGGAGTGGTGACCGCTCTCGCCATCGGCAACGGCTTTGCTGAAGTGACCCAGGAAAAAGTCAACATCCTCACGGACATGGCTTTGGGTGACTCGCAGATTGACGAAGCCATGGCCGAGGAAGCCATCCAGCGCGCCGAGAAACAGCTTCAAAGCATGGACCACAACGTCGATGCTGAAGAAGTAGCCCACCTGCAAGCCATGATCGCCAAGTCGCTGGCCCAGCTCAAGCTCAAGCGTCGCCCGCACTGATCATCGTATCTTCCATTTCACTAAAACCGCACCTGTCACGGTGCGGTTTTTTTATTCCTCAAGACGCTCGTCCAGCCACTTCTTCATCAAAAATTCATCGAATTCTGTTTGCTGCCACACAGTGATGGAAGTAAGAAAGAGGAAAGCAAACCGTTGCACCACCGGAAATATTCCTCATGAAACAAGTTCTGAAATCTGTCTTGCCCTTGCTAACCGGAACTTTTGTCGGTGCCTTGGGTGCGGTTTTATTGCAGCGCAGCATGCCGCCCGAGGAAGGCTCGTTGGAGGAACGCATCGCCCTGCTGGAGAACGATCTCAAAAAATCAAAAGCAGAACTCCGTGCGTGGGAGGACACCAGCCCGCGGAAACGTTTTGGTGCCACCACTCAGGACAATGTCCGCAGCATCGCCCAAGCCATCAAGGAGGGCCGACCGGTAAGCCCGGATGATGTGTTCAATTCATTCAAGCCGCTTATGCGCGATCTCTCACCGCTCACAGAACGGATGAAAGCGATAGAGATCAAGCGGAGCGCCGAAGCTCGTGCCGGCGAATACGCCCGCAAATACGGACTGTCCACGGAGCAGCAAAATCAACTGATCGCTCACATCGTCGTACATGATACCGAGCAAAGGAAAATTCTGCAGACGATGCTCGAAAGCGACCACGTGACCATGCGCGACTATATCAAAGCCGAGCGTGAGATCGATCACGAAAAGCCTGTCGATGAGGCCATGACCTCACTGCTTCAGGGCGAGAAACGTGATGAATATCTGCTTGAGCGGATCAACGAAAAGTCCGAGCGAGTGCAACAGGAGGCAGATGGCCAGGTGAAGCG
>ERZ1066127.447-NODE-447-length-21892-cov-11.188808_pt1 | contig 21892 bp, 17 predicted proteins | sample MGYA00382774_ERZ1066127 | MGnify/ENA primary metagenome ERZ1066127 (study PRJEB33369, sample SAMEA5778357) | biofilm metagenome | biome: Industrial cooling water; feature: Water cooling tower basin; material: Biofilm | place: United Arab Emirates | collected... | reverse complement strand
CTAACTGCCCTGCCAGATGCGACGATGCCTGTGCCCTCACTCAGGCGGCAATGAACGTCACTCAAACTTGCTCGAGAACATTCGATTCCTGCGCCCGTCAGCGCCCGTGCTAGCTCCTCAAATGACTGACGGCCTAACTCGGGTTGGATGCAAGCGGCGATGACAACGATGCGTTTCATCGCAACCCGCAACCCCGCTGCTGTGATGCGGTCACTAGGGAAAACCAGTCGAATGAAAGCCGTTAGTGTTTCGGCGTGCAACGGGACTTCGGGCAGGTCGAGCGGCTCGTCGTCAACATCTGAATACTGCGCCTGCTCCCACAGATGAAATGCTTGGTGATCCATGATTTGCGCCACAACATCTGATTCGATTTCCATGCTTTAGAAATGGTGTCGAAAATGCCGATTCCCGCGCCTGTGCGCCCCGTGGTGAGCGTTTCGCATGTCGGCAGGGTGGTCATAGCGTGCGGAGTATTGCGGCGATGACGTGGCATGCTGCATTGGTTAGGATTGCGATGGTGAAAAGATCGGTGGTCATGGATTGGTGGGGTTGTCGATTTCGATGACATATCCAGCGTATGGCACGGGCCGCGAACAATGCGCGATGCGATGCACTAGCTTGCTGTCGTCATTGGGTGCGCCATGGATGTGGTCGCGTTTGCATCGAGGGCAATACGCTTTCAGAAATCGGCCTTCGATGCGGCCTGTAAGGATTGGTTCGTTCATTGGTTCGTTTTGTTTTTTGGGTGTGTTGGGGTTTTGTGGGGTAATGGGGGAATTATATACATTCCCCCATTCCCCCACTTTTTTGACGGGGATGTGGGGGAATTCAAAAATCAATTTCCCCATTTCCCCACTTCTCTTGTTTTATCAATGGTTTCAGCACAATTTGATTCCCCTCTTTCTGCCACTGACTAGCACACTCGCGCTTCCTATCCCCGAACGTGTCCTTGCTCATGTCATAGGCGGCAACGGCGGCTTGCAACCATGCTTCCATGCTCGGCTGTGGGAGTAGTTTCAGTATCATTTCGGTGGTGAACTTCTTCTTGGCCCCTGCCTTCTTTTTGCTTACTTCGGCCATGATTCCATCCTCAGCTTTCACCACGCAGGAAGTGATTTCCTTGCCCCTGCGATTGGTGCCCACGGTCACGGGTTCCAGTGAGAAACACAGCGGGGCAATGGTCACAAGGTCACGCTGTTTGCAGACGGTGGCGGTGCGGTATTTGCTGCCTGGCTCGGGGTGGGTCACTTCGATTTCGGTATCGATAGCGGCACGCAGACAGCTATGCCCTCGCGCCCCCCGTGCTTGGTCTTTCCCGCTGTGGTGAATAACGCAGACATGCGCGCCCGTGGCTTCCTTCACGATGTCGATAGACTTCACAGCCTCGCCCATGTCCTCGCCTGAATTTTCATCGCCCCCCGCCATCGCTCGCGCCATGGTATCGATGATGACGAGGCGAACGGGCATTTCAGCTTGTGCCGATACGCTTTCAATCATTCGTTTGATCGCCTCGGGGTGTGTGGGGTCGAGCAAGTTTACGGGAGAGAAACACAGATAAAACGGCGCGCCCTCGGGGAGAATGCCCCTTTGTCGCATCGCCTTGATTCTGTTCTTGGCTCCCGAACGCCCTTCAAGCGCGATGTAGAGAACGGCACCTTGTTCTACTTCTTTTCCTTGCCATTCGCGCCCAGTGGCAACGTGCGCGGCAAGGTCGATGGCAAAAAAGGTTTTTCCGCTGTTGCTCGCGCCATAGATGACAGACGCGCAACCGTCCTGCATGAGATCCTCCACAAAGTCGAATGCGCCATCCTCATCGGTTAGGTCATCGGCATGGGTGAAGGTGAAGGCGAGCGGCTTTTTCGGTGGCTCCCATCCGTTCGCCTTGGCGTGATGAATCACGGTGGCAATCGTGTGTTCCCCTGTGCGCTGTGGAAATTTGCGCTCATATTCTCCGGCCTCATCTTCCGGCCATCGAGCGGCAAGAATCGGTGTAGCGGCTTCCCCGAACGTGTTCCACGCCCCCGAGCAAATGGCGAGCCAGTCCGCGTAGTTGGGGCGGGGTATCACAGCAATCATGCTGGCAAGGTCTGCGAGCGTGTAATCACTTTTTGCATGCGGTGGCGGCTCCGACTTTTTCTCCTTCGGCTTGGTCACAATCGGGATTTCCCGCGCTGATACCTTCCTGACGCAATGCGGATCATGCGAAAGATAGAACATGCGCCCCGCGTCCTTTGTGCTCGCGTCTGCTGCCAGTCCGTAGTGGGTCGCAAAGTATTCACTCATCGAGTGCCACGCTTCCTTGTGCTGCTCATCTGTTGCGCATGGTGGCACGCAAACGAGAGCTTTCACGCCCTTGCCTGATGGTGAGAGAAAAGCGGCAAGGACGTGTTCGTCTTTTCCGATTTCATCACGAATGGCCACGGGGTCACGGTCGCCAAGGTCTTTCGCGTCAATGTCGAGCTGTATCAGTCCGGAGTGGACCATGCGCCCTTCCTGCATCGCTTGTTTGCGCTTGCCCGTGATCGCCCCCGAAAGGGTAACGCTTGGCAGCGTGTCTTTCAGCTTCGATGCGGCAAGGTCGTGTTTGTCTTTCTTTTCTGTCGATAGGGCGGACAAGCGGCGAATCTCTCTAATGGTCGCAACGTGTTTTGCGTTCGGGTTGGTGATCTTTAGCAGGAAGTCGGCAACGGTAATTTCCCCGTCTGGTTCCGTGTTTTGCTGGTCAAGAACAACTGAAATTTTTGTTTGCAAACGGTCGTTTGAAAAGCTACTTTGCCCGTGTCCTGTTTCTTGCCCGGTGGTGACTTGCCCGTTGCCCCGGGCTTTTTCGTTGGTGGCAATCATGCTTCACCCCCTTCCTGTTCGATTTCCGCAAATGCTTTTGCGAGTCCCTTGGGTTCATTGTCGAGCTGTTTCGTTAGAACGGCGGCGGCTTGCAAGTTCTCATCGAGAATCCGCTCGGCCTTGGCAATTTCTTGCTGAATCATCCATTCAATCCGCCTGGCTCTCTTTTGCTTGTGGTGGCTCATCGATCACCTCCTTCCACGGCAACGCGAACGGCGGCCAGATTGAAACGAACGGTTTTTGTGCCGATGCGGATCGATGGGATGATTCCCTGCGCGGCCCATAGCAGGACGGCGCGGGATGTGACGCTGTAGCGTTTTGCGACTTGTTCCGCCGTTACGAGCGGTTCAAGATTGGAGTTGCCCTCCTGCGCGGAGGTGGTATTTTGTTGTTGCGAATTAGCTTCTAGGCGATTTGCGTTTTGAGTCGTGGGACGTTGGCGCGTCTCACGGCTCTTTCCTTTTGTTTGTGAGGTCATACAGTTTTTGGTTGTTTGGTGTTAATTTTGAAATGTTCATATCGCGTGTCATTCTGTGTTATTGTGTCAAAATTCTCTGAACGCGCCCATTTTCGCTTTGGTCGTGATTTTGGCAATGACGGAGTATCAATTACCAAATGTTTGCTTTTTCATTGTGCCCATAAAAAACGCCCCGGAGCTTATCCCCAGAGCGTTTGCGGCTTTGAAATACTATGAACGTAGTTTTACGCGATATTCTCTTGCGCTGTTGCGGTCGGTGGCATGATCGCCATGTATTCCCTGGCCTGTGGGATTGTCAGCGCGTTGTGATAGTGCGTCTCAAAAGTCGCTGTGTGGCCGTGCCCCATGGTTGCGCGAACGTAGTCGATCCCCTCCAGTGCCACGGTGAAGCTGCCGAAGGTGTGGCGAGCTGCATCGGCCATGTCGTGCCCATCGATGCCAGCATTTTTGCGAACTCGTGCCGATTTGCGCCGCCAATCGTTAGGAATGATTTTTCCCTCGCGCTGATCGGCAGGAACGGTGTTGAGCCAGGCGCGGAGTGTGGGGGAAATGTGGACGTTTCGAGTTTTTCCGGTTTTGGTGATCGCGCCGCCCAGTCGAATGTAATCGCCTGTGAGATTGTCCCACGTTAGGCGAGTAAGTTCGGCAGGGCGTACGCCTGCAAAAATCAGGACCGCGAACGCCGCCACGCAATCGGTGCAATCTCGGCTGATGCCGTCTTTGTAGATTTTGCATGCCTTGAAAATGGCGCGGACTTGCTCAGGGGTGTAAATGATGACTTCCCCATCACGCTTGGCGCGGGGCTGATGGACGTTCGCGCATGGATTGGTTTTGATGGTTCCTGATTTCACTTGATCGCCTAGGACGGCGCGGAGAACGCGGAAAGCATTCTTCCACATCGTAGTCCCGCCTGTGGCATGATCGAGAGCAGCGGCAATGTCCTTTCCGGTGATCTCGTAAATGTTCATCGCCTTGATCTCGGCGGGGAGATTCTTTTCCAGCGTCCGCATGTCGCGGAGATACGCGGATGAGAGATTGCCCCGCCTGTTCATGGCCTCGGTGATCGCTTCGGCCAAGGTAGGGCACTTGGCAGCTTCGTCGTGGTGCTTGGCGAAGAATTGCGCGGCCTGTACCAGTGTGACGCCTGCGAACTTCTCTAGAATCGACATGGCATTGAGCGCGTCCATGGTGAGCTGTGCGGAGAGTGTCACCGACTTCATGCCGTGATCTTTGACGTTCTCGCGTAGGGTGCTGGCAAACTCGGTCGCAAGTTCGCGTGTCTTGAAAAAACGCCGTGCCCTTTCGCCTGTTTCCGAATAGGTGGCAGGGATGTTCACGAGCCATCCCTTAGCAGTATTTTGCACCTTGATTTTTGCGGGTCTTGCCATGCCGAAATGGTGCCCGAATTGCCCGAATTTTACCAGAATAATCTGAAAATGGCGTATTTTGAGAAAATGAACCATTGATTTATCAATGTTTAAGCGTTTGCTGCAAGAATTGAAAATCCGCGTGTCGCTGGTTCGATCCCGGCTCGAGCCACCTTCTTTCTCTTAGGATGTGAGAAAGTCTCTCAGTCACCAGACAAGCGTGGCATTTTCTAGTAAATCTCTTGGGGGCGTCATAGGCTGCTAGCTATGGCTTGAGTGGAGCCGGTAATACATGACGAGCGTCAAAACGCCGCAAACATCAGCAGAACAGATCGCTTCATCCCATGTTGCATCATCGCTCAGCGCATTTGGGCTTCCTCTGTCATCATCGGAGAGCTATCGTCGTATCCCTACAACATGACACGATCATTTGCGATCTCGGCCATTCTGGCATTGCTTCTCAGCGGCTGTGGGGAGCGTGAGAAGATTTCTGTGGTGGCGTCTTGGGAGATCCCCGCAGCCTTTTCAGATACCTCCTTGGGAAGCTGGTGCGAGGAAGTCATCTGGGCGACGGATTCCGTTCTCATTGCGACCGCCAGGAACAAGCGGATTCACGCGTTTGATGCGCATACGGGAAAAGAGCTTTGGACTAAGGAATTCGAGCGGGGGATCCATGCGGTGACTTGCGATGCGGATCACGTGTATGTGTCCTTGGATGCCTCTTATCCGCACAGGGAAGGCGAGTCGATCCGCAGGATTAGCGTGGCTGATGGAGCCGATTCGACGCCGAAAGGAATCCCTCAACCGTTTCTCGTGAAGGCACTCGTGTGGAGCGAGGATAGAAAAGCTTTGTGCGCTTTAGAGCACGAAGCCTTCTGGATCTACTCCGCTGACATGCTCAGCGTGGCCCAAAAAATTCCTTACTCCGGCAGACTTCCCATCGTCACCAGTGATGGAAAGTCGGTGCTCCTGGCGGAAGCAACGGGAAGCTGCACAAGGATCGACCTGGAGTCCGAGTCTATCACCCATATTCACGGGCCGCCGCATCAGGGAGATGCCTTTTCCCCTCCGATCGACGCTCCGTTTCTCAGCAATGCGTTTCATTCCTCGGGCGGTCCGTTGATTCGTATCATCGACAACAGTTGGGCGACGGGACGAATCTATTTTCACATCACGATCAAGGATGAGGCCACGGAAAGAGACTCGAAAAATGGTCATGCCGTCGCTGCTGTGCACTGGCCCACGCAGAGATTGGCCGTATCCGGCACGGAAAAAAACCTGTTGTTGTTTTCCACTAACGGAACAGCCCTGGCTGAGATCGAGCGCGCGACCACGGAGCGAACCTATTCCCTTTCATTTTCCCCAACAGGATCGAAGATCGCCGCACTGAGTGCCGATGGTCGAATCAAGGTTTTCCAATGGCAGTAAAACACACAAGCCGCTGCGGGGGCTCCGGCATCCATAGCATAGGAAGGTTGATCGATGGAATTTCTGCAATGCGAGCTCCGCTGTGACTCTGTGCCGGGTAAGATTTATGCGGTGAAAGCACGGCGAATCATGGCGGCATCGAGAGCGGAGACTTCGCTGGCCGCAGCCTGAGCGAGGGCGCGGGCGATCGCGATGACGGTGTGGGCATGTTTCGCGGGGTGAAAGGGTGCGATGAGATCCAGTGGCAATGGTGTTTGTGGCAGGGCCAGTGCTTGTGTCAGCCAATCGCTGGCGGGGAGGGCTAGGTTGTTTTGATGGATGATGACGGCAGCGGGGTGGGCTAGGGCGCGGGAGATGAGCTGCGTTTGAAGCGGTAGGGATTGTGCCGCGAAATCGATGCCGTCGATTTCGATGCGGTCGTACAGGGCGGGGTGATGGATGCCGTGGGCGGCCAAGGCTTCGCGGATGTGGGGGATGGCTCTGCCGAGCAGCGGGCGTTGCCACGCAATGGCTTCGATGAAGGCCATGCCGAAACCTTCTTGCGCGGAGGTGGTGAGCAGGTGGGTGGAGTCGGCGAGGCAATCTTCGAGCGTGCGTGAGGCGTGGGGATGTGCCGCGATGGCCCAATCGATGGGCAAACGGCAATCGCGCGCGAGCTGTTGCCAGTGCTCGTAATCGGCTTGGTGCTGGGATTTTCCCGGGCCCATGGTGGTGGCAAAGCGAGAGCCGGCGGGGGCGAGGGCGGCGAGCAGGAGCATCTCGCCGATGTTTTTGCGGGTGATGGCCCGGGTGGGGTAGAGCACGCGGGTGGCAGGACTGTTGGCGGGCGCGATGGAGCAGGGGATTACGGGATTTTCCACTACGGTGACTTGGTTTTCCGCGAGACCTGCGGATGTGAGCACGCGGCGATCGCGGGGGGTGAGCACGATGTAATGAATGCGTTCGCCGGTGGGAAACCACGGTGGTCCGCTCAGCAAGCGGGCGAGATTGTGCGGGCGTTGGTCCTCGGCGAAGTCGTGAAGGTGCAGCATCATGCGCTCACCGGCGTGGGCCATGGCGTGAATGAGAGCGGACATGTGAGGGTGACAGCCGAGGGTGGGATTGTGCACATGCCAGATCCAGGGCGTGGGGAGGTCGTGAACGAGGGCGGTCAATTCATCGAGCGGCAACGGTCCGGCTGCCGTGTAGTCGAGCGCGGGCCAAGTGCGGTGTTCGCCGCAGACGGCCTCTTGCGGTCCGGCGCTGATCGTCACGAAACGCTGGCCCATCTGCTGGAAGGCGGATGTTTGCTGCTGGATCACCCGCGTGACGCCGCCGGGGCGCAGGTGATAGTGGACAAAAATGTGCGTCATTTCCGTGGGGCAATCATTTTTCTTTTTGGCATTGGTAGCAACGGGATGAGGTGCTAGGAATGTTGCGGCATGGACGCGGAGGAAGCAAGAAGAGTCTTGGGCTTGTCATCGGACGATGACTGGCCTCAGCATGAATCTTCGTTTCAAGCGGCTCGCGATCAGATCGCCGATCTGGTGCGCAGTTCTCCCACTGAGGCGATGGCGCAGCGCTATCAGGATGGACTGATGGAGTTTGATCGGGCGCTGGCATTTTATCGTGAGAAAAAACAGGCGGAAGGAATGCGCCCGGTATCTGCGGTGGTGAAAGAGGAAATTTCGCCTGCGGATGCCGTCGAGGCTCCTGTGAGATCTTCGGGGGCTTGGTGGAAAACCATCGTGTTTCTTGCCTTGTTGGGCGGGGGAGGATTTTTCGGTGTGAAAGAATGGCAACGCCGTGAGGAGGCCAAGCGGCAATGGCAGATCGCGCAGTGGGAAGCCGAGGCGGCCGATCACATTTCGAAACGCCGTTGGCAGGACGCGGTGCAGGTCTATCAGTGGATCGAGACCTTGGAGCCGCGCAGCGAGATTTCGCTCAAGGGGCGTCGCAGCATCGAGGCGGGCATGATGGAGGAGCAGGGGCAATATCTTGCCTACTGGGCCGGGGAGGCGGTGGCTGCCTTTGAGGGCAGTCGCTGGGACGAAGCGCTGGCGGCGATTGCGAAAGTGCATGAAATGCAGCCGCGGCATGAGGAGATGAACGCCCTCGCGGACAAAGTGCGCTTCATGCAAACGGCGGGAATTCGCCAGCAATGGAAAGATCAGGCTCAAGCTGCCATCGATCAACGCCAGTGGGATGTGGCACTGGGTTGGGTGGAAAAAATCCTGGCCGCGGAACCGCAGTCCGAGCAAGCGAAGCAGTGGCAGGTTGCCGCAGTGGATGGCCGTAAGACCGATGCCGCGAATCGCCGCCGTGCCGAGGAACTCTACGAGCAGGTCAGCAAAGGCGACCAAGGGCGCTATGATCCGCGTTTGTTAGAGATGATCCGCGAGGCGAAAAAACTGGCTCCCGCTGATGAGCGTGTGGCGGCCCTCTATGACAAAATCGCCAGCTACACCCGCACCATCCGCGTGCCGCAGGATTTCCCGCAACTGCAAGCGGCCTTCGATGCCGCGCAGGCGCAGGACCGCATCGTCATCGCTGCAGGCGAGTATGCGGGACCATTTTCGCTGCATGTGCCGGTGGTGATCGAGGCAACGGCGGGCGAGGTGGTGTTTGTCTGTGCGGCAGAAACGGCACCGGCCTTGACCTTGGGGAAAGAGGCCGCGGGTGCGCAGATCAAGGGGGTGGCATTCCGCCACTCCTCGCTTCATGCCGAGGCGGAGCGCTATTCCGCCGTGCTGGTGGTGGGGGCGAAGGTGGGCTTCGATGCCTGTCGTTTTTCACGAGCCGCCGGCCATGGCCTGGCGGTGATCCAAGGCGGCGAGGTGACGGTGGAGCAGTGCCGCTTTGAAGAAAACGGCTGGAACGGCGTATCTCTGCAGGACCCGGGCACAAGCGCGACGGTGCGACAATCGCAAATGATCGGAAACATTCATCACGGCATCGAGGTCTGGAATCAGGCCGCGGCTGTGCTGGAAAACAATCGCTGTGCGGAAAATTGTCTCAACGGCATCCTGGTCGATACCACGGCGGTGGTGAGCGTGAAGGGGAATCAACTGACGGCGAATCGCGATTACGGTATTGTCTTGCGTCAAGCCGGAGGCGGGGTGTGCGAGGGCAATCGCATGGCGGATAATCTGTTAGGCGGCATGGTGGTGGCAAAGGCGGCATCTGCCATGAGCTGTATTCGCAATGTTTTCGGCAAGAACGGCGGTGCCGCGCTATCGTTGGGCGAGGGCTTGGAGGTGGGGAACTACCAGGGCAATCAGTTCGCCGAAGGGGCGGAAAAATCGATACGCCGCGACTTGCCGGTTGAGTGATTCCCCGCGTTCTTCGCGCAAGCCTGTGCTTTACAATTCGGCCTTGCTGTGGCAAGCGTGCGGGGCGATGTCAGAGTTACCCAAAGGATACGAACCGAAGGATGTGGAAGCCAAATGGTATGCCGCGTGGATCGAAGGCCGTTGTTTCGAGGCGGACCCACGCTCCGCGAAACCGGCGTATTCGATCGTGATTCCACCGCCCAACGTCACAGGCATCCTGCACCTGGGGCACGTGCTGAACAATGCATTGCAGGACATTCTCGCCCGCCGTGCGCGGCAAAAAGGATTCGAGGTGCTGTGGCTGCCCGGCACCGACCACGCGGGCATCGCCACGCAGACGAAGGTGGAACAGCTCATCCGCAAGGAGGAAGGCAAGACCCGTCGCGATCTGGGACGCGAGGAGTTTCTTAAACGTGTGTGGGCCTGGAAGGAACAATACGGCGATATCATCATCGGCCAGTTGAAACGCCTGGGCTGCTCCTGCGACTGGAGTCGTGAGCGTTTCACGATGGATGCCGACTACACCCGCGCGGTGCAGGATGTGTTCGTGAAGTTGTTTGAAAAAGGCCTGATCTATCGCGGCCTGCGCATGGTCAACTGGTGCCCGGTATCGCTCACGGCGCTCAGCGACGAGGAGGTCATCCCGAAACAACAAAATGGCAAGTTTTACACGATGCGCTATGAAGTGGTGGAGGAGCCGGGACGTTTCCTGGAAATTTCCACCACACGTCCGGAGACGCTGATGGGCGACACGGCGGTGGCGGTGCATCCGCTCGATGAACGGCATCAGGATTTGGTCGGCAAGCATGTGTGGCGTCCGTTTCCGCGCATGCCCATTCCCATCATCGCGGATGAAGCCGTCGATAAAGAATTTGGCACCGGCGCGCTCAAGGTCACGCCCGCGCATGACCGCGTGGACTTTGAGATCGGCCAGCGCCACGACCTGCCCATCATCGATGTGTTGCATACCGATGGCCGCATCAACTGTCCGGAATGCCCGGACCTCGATGGCCTGGATCGTTTTGTCGCACGCAAGCTGGCGGCGAAAAAACTCGCCGAGCTCGGCGCGCTGGTGAAAGAGGAGGACTACTCGAACAACGTCGGCTTCAGTGAGCGCGCGGATGTGCCCATCGAGCCCCGCCTTTCGCTTCAATGGTTCCTGCGTTACCCATCGGTGGATCGCACGGCGGCTGCGGTGGAAAACGGTGAGATCGTTTTCCGCCCCGAGCGTTGGAAAAAAACCTTCGCGCACTGGATGGAGAACCTGCAGGACTGGTGCATCAGCCGCCAACTTTGGTGGGGACATCGCATTCCGGTATGGTATCGCAAAGAGAAATCCGAGGCCTTGCAGAGTGCCGAGACCCTTGATCTAACGGATCGTCAGAAAGGCGACATCCACGTCGGCACCGAGCCGCCGGCCGATGCACAAAACTGGGTGCAGGATGAGGACAGCATGGACACCTGGTTCAGCTCGTGGCTGTGGCCCTTCGCGACCATGGATGAGGAGACGCGGAAAAAATTCTATCCGACCAGCGACCTCGTCACTGGGCCGGACATCATCTTTTTCTGGGTGGCACGCATGATCATGGCGGGCTATGAATTCATGGACGAACTGCCGTTCCGCAATGTCTATTTCACCTCCATCATCCGCGACCTGCAAGGGCGAAAGATGAGCAAGCAGCTCGGCAACTCTCCCGATCCGCTCGACCTGATGGATCAGTTCGGCGCGGATGGCCTGCGCTTCGGCCTGCTGCGCATCGCGCCGGTGGGCAGCGACGTGCGTTTCGATGAATCGCAGGTCGAGGAGGGGCGGAACTTTGCCAACAAAATCTACAATGCCTGCCGTTTCCGCCAGATGGCCAGCGATGGCGGTGTGAAGCCGCTGCCGGCTCTCGAAACGCTCCGCCCGTATCACATCGACATCATGGCGAAGCTCGATGCCCTCACGGCTCAGTTGGAGGATTCGTATGCCGAATACCGCTTCGGCGAGATCGCGCAGAAAATGCACGAGTTCCTGTGGAGCGAGTTCTGCGACTGGTTCCTCGAGGCGGTCAAAGGCGACCTGCGCAACACGGCCTCCGCCGAGGAGCGCGATCGCACCCTGGCGGTGTTTGATGCGGTGATGAGCCGTTTCCTCCAACTGCTGCATCCGTACATGCCGCACGTTACCGAGGAATTGTCCGCCCGCATGGGCTACGTGCCGCAGGGCGAATTCCTGATGAACCGCACCCTGCCGGAGCACGCCCTGCTGCACGGCTTTGCGCCCGCCACGGCGCAACAAAAAGCCGCGGCTGTCTATGAGGCCACCGGTCGCATGCGCAATTTGAAATTTGAATACAACGTGGCGACCCGTCGTGATGTGACATTCATCGTGAAAAACGCACCATCGTGGCTGACTGAGGAATCGGACGTGCTGGCCCTGCTCGCCGGGGCGGGGGAGATCCGCATCGATGAAGCCTACGAGTCGCCCAAGGGCACACCGGTGGCGATCACGCCAGTGGGCGAGGTTTATCTTCCGTTAGAGGGTTTGATCGACGTGGAAGCGGAAAAAATCCGTCTAGGCAAGGAGATCGAAAAACTCAGCAAGGAAGTGGCCAAGTGTGAGGCGAAGTTGGGCAACGCCAGCTTTGTTGAACGCGCGCCCGCCGAGGTGGTGGAGCAGGAAAAAGCCCGTCTCGGCGAGTGGAAAGGCAAACTCACCCAACTGGGCGAGATGCTGGACGCGCTGAAATGATGCCGTGATTCGCCATGCTGCGTGTTTTTTGCTTCATGTAAGCTGAGCAAAATATGCGCAGTTTTGCGCAGTCGGAGGGTAGATCGATTTTGTGAGTTTTCCTATCTTCGCGATGTGACCGAGACCAAGTCTAGGTCCGCACAACAAAAGATACTCATGAAAACGACAAAAGTGATTCTTACCTTTGGTGCCGCGATGACGGCTTCACTCTGGGCTGGTTCCACCACTCCAGTCATGCCCGACAACAGTTGCGAGTCGATTGATGCCTTCGCCACGGCGATCCGTCCCATCAGCAATCCCACTCTGTTTGACCTGGCGCTGCCACGCACCAATGCGCATGCGATATTCATGCATCAGCAACTGCCGAGCCGTGCGGCCATCGTCGGCGGTGGAAGCGTGCCGTTGAACGGTGACATGCAGCTTTATGCCTTGCAACTTGAGTATGCCTTCAACGAGAGACTCTCGCTGGTGGCGACCAAGGATGGCTATGTGAATTTCAATCCGGATGCCACACTCAGCGAAGAGGATGGTTTCGCCAATCTCGCCGCCGGTCTCAAGTATGCCTTCATTCTCGATAGGGAAAATGGTTTTGCACTGAGTGGAACGACCACGATCGAAGTGCCCACGGGCAGTGAAAGCATCACGCAAGGCAGTGGTGACGGAGCGGTGAATCTGATCCTCAATACCCTGAAGATGACCGATGGTTGGCAGTTCGCCGCAGGAGCCGGTCTTCACATTCCCTTCGACAATGATGAAGAGGCGATGACTTCTTTCATCAGCACACATGTCAGCTATGAAGTTTGCGATTACTTCATCCCGCTGATCGAGCTCAACTGGTATCACGTCATCGATGAGGGAGACGGTGGCTCGCGCTACAAGGATCAAGTGGGCGGAGGTGTGCCGGGAGTGATTGGATTTGAAGGTGGGGATTTGCTGAACTGGGGCGCTGCCAATGCCAAGGACAACGGAGACATTGTGACTCTTGCCGCCGGTTTCCGTTCTCGACTCAAGGACAATGTGCACCTTGGTGTGGCTTATGAAATCCCACTGACGGATGAAGAGGAGAATCTCATGGAGAACCGCCTCACGGTGGACCTCGTGTGGTATTTCTGATCTGACATTTTTTCCCATGAAAAAACTGCGCCGGCTTCCCGCCCCCCGGGGAAGTCCGGTGCTTTTTCGTTGGATCTAGCGAACTTCGAAAGGGGCGTTGGCCGTGGCGACATGGCCCTTGCCGTCCTTGGTCCAGACATACAGTCGATAGACGCCGGGCTTGGCGGGAGCGGTGATTTCCGGCAGGGCGGCATCGGCTTTTGTGATCGTAGCTGGTACCGGATCGGGCATTTTGCGACCATTGTGCTGATGCCCCTGAAGCTCCGGCAGGACGGCCCAGTGCCAGGTCAATGGATCGGCATCAGGGTCCGCCGCTTCTGCGCGGGCTTGCCACTTTTGCCCCGGCTTGAGCGGAGAAGGCGGCATATCTTTGATGGGCGTGATGGAGGGTGCCTGGTTGGCGGGCTTTTGTCCTTTCCATTGCTTTTCTAACACATCCACGGATGCGGTGGTATCGCCCTCGTGGCTGAGGAGTCCGAACCAGGTGGCCGTGGACTCGAATTTCCATCCCCAGACGAAGGCGTAGTTGCCGAGACAGCCGCCCTCAGGCGAAATCACTTGTTCGTAGGCACGTTGCATCATTTCCGCCTTTTCCGTACTGGTTTGCTCGATGGGCGCGCCAAAGGTTGTTTTGTGCCGTTCCCAGAACCCCTGCGGGCCCCACTCGGTGAGCATCCATGGGCGATCCCAACCGACATTTTTCAAATGCTTGCGCAAGCCGAAAACGCCGCCGTAGGTGTTGATGCCGACGTAATCGAGATGCGGAGTGAATTTCATCAAACCGCGCGTTTTGGCGGGGCTGAGTCCGGCCACGGCGGTGAAGGTCGGGTGCGCCGGGTCGATCTCTTTGATCATCACGGCGAGACGTTCGAGTTGCTGCCAGTAGGCGTCATTGGTGCCATCGCCCTCCGCTTCGTTGCCGATGCCCCAGGCAAGGAGTGCGGGGTGATCGCGGAAGAGCATCACTTCCTTGCGCACGCGCTCGGTTTGTTTCGCGCAATGCTCGGGATTTTTGTAAGAGAACCAGTCACATTCGTTTTCCAGCCAGATGCCGGCGCTGACCGTTAGTTGCAGCGATTCGGCTTCATCGAGAATCTTGTCGAGGCCCTTGGTTGTCCAGGTGCGGATCGAATTGGCACCACGTGCGGCGAGAGCAGGAAGATTCTTGTCACCACCCACGCCCTGCACGTGGTATGTTTGGCCGCCGCGGGTCATCCCTTGCGGGGTGACTTTGACCGGAACCGCGGCCCTCACGGGGGGCGTAGTCGGTGGGGGCGGGTTGTTGGTTACTTGTTCGTTGGATTTGGGCTTGCAACCGAAAAGGATCAGGGATGCGGTGAAAAGCTTGAAGGATGAGTGCATGGTTCTGCTGTGGGCTGAGGTGCATCATCCAACCGTCTTGAGATTCTACAAGGATTTTTTCGATGGGATTAACCCGCAGTGTAGAGTTTTTCGTAATACTCCCGGGCCATGCGATGGGAGTCGAAGGCCGGTGCCACATCGTGCATGGAACGCAAGACCATGTGCCACCAGTCATTCTTGTGCTCGTAGTAGAGAGGGCTGATCTTTTCGTTCAAAATCTGATAGAGATTCATCATGTCCATTTGATCTCTCAACACCGGGCTGAGTCCGGGATCGGCGGGCGGGATGATGAAGGAATTTTCGCCGTCTTTGCCGAACTCACAAATCCAGCCATCCCAGGTCGAGAGATTGAGCGAGGCGTTCATCGCCGCGGTCATGCCGGAGGTGCCGGAGGCTTCGCGCGTGACCACAGGGTTGTTGAGCCAGACATCGCTGCCGTTTTTGAGATCGCGTGACAATTCGAGTTCGTAGCCGACGAGCACGGTGGCATTCGGGTAGGGCTCGGTGAGATTGATCAGCTGGTTGAAGGTCTCGATGGCGTTGTAATCAAAGGGATAGGGCTTGCCAGCCCAGATGATTTGCACCGGGCGCTCGGTGCGGCTGAGCAGATCGCGGAACATCTGACGGTCGCGGGTGATGAGGTCCGCGCGTTTGTAGGCGGCGAAACGGCGGGCCCAGACGATGGTGAGCACATCAGGGTCCATCAGCTTGCCGGATTGATCGGCCACGATGCGGAAAAGACGTTCTTTGAGCTCGCGTTTGCGCATGCGCAGGGCATCCAGATCACCGTGCAAGCGGGCGTTTTCGAGAATGGGATCAGCCCAGTATTTTTTATTCTGCGCATTGGTGATGTGATCGATGGGACAGATGTCATCGTAGCCCTGCCACATTTGTCGGGCGACCTCGCCATGGAGCTTGGACACGCCGTTGGCCCGGTGCGAGACACGCAGCGCGGCGAGCGAATGATGGAAAGTGGCATCCTCCTGGCCGATGAGTTGGCGCACCTCAGCGACCGGCACCTCGCCGAAAAATCCCGCACGCTCGATGAGGGAGAAGTCACTTTTTTCATTGCCCGCTTCCTCGGGGGTATGGGTGGTGAAAACAAATTTTTCGCGCAGCTTTTGTTTGTCGCGGGTGGTTTCGTAGTAGCGGAAAGCGGCAGACACGCCATGCGCCTCGTTGAGGTGATAGACATCCGGATCAACGCCCATTTCCTCTAACAAACGAACGCCGCCGCGCCCCAATACCATGTACTGGGCGATGCGGATGTTCGGATCGTGATCGTAGAGACGCTGGGTGATGGTTCGGCCAAAGGCATCGTTTTCCTCCATGTCCGTGCTCAGGAAAAACATCGGCACGGTGCCGAAGACATCGCCGGAGAGATAGAGGGCGCGCACCAGCACATCGTGATCGAAGATGCGCAGGGTGAACTGGATGCCGGTTTCGCGCAGGAAAGCGGGGTGCTTGCGGCGGAACTGCACCGCCATTTCGCGGCCGTCGCCACGGGTCTGGTTGTAGTAACCGCAGGTCCAGAAAATGCCGATGCCACAAAAGTTCTGCCTCAGCGCCGCCGCCGATCTCATGTGTGAACCGGCCAGGAAGCCCAAACCACCGGAGTAGATCTTGAACGACTGGTCAATGGCATACTCCATGGAAAAATACGCCGCGCTCTTGGCAAAGGCGGGATTGATCTCATACAGGGGGGCGAACTTGGCAGGCAGAAATGACTGGGACATATCAATGGAAAAAAAGCAAAGGATAGAAAGCTGTGGCAAGCATCATTCGGACCAATCGAGCACGACTTTGCCGGATTGCCCCGAGATCATGGTTTGGAACGCTTGCTCGTATTCGGTGTAGTGGAAGCGGTGGGTGATGATGGGCGATATGTCCAGTCCTGCGCGGATCATGCTGCTCATTTTATACCAGGTTTCGAACATTTCGCGCCCGTAGATTCCTTTCAGCACCAGGCCTTTGAAAATCACCTTGTCCCAATCAATCGCCACACGGTCGGGGAATATGCCCAACAAGGAGACTTTCGCGCCGTTTGAGGTGTGATCGAGAATGTCCTGCAAACCCGAGGGATGCCCGGACATTTCCAGCGCGACATCGAAGCCTTCTTTCATGCCCAGTTCGTTTTTCACATCGCTCATGGTTTCCACCGCGACATTGACCGTGCGGGTGGCTCCGAGTTTTTTCGCCAGCTCCAGGCGCCAGGGGTTCACATCCGTCACCACCACGTGGCGTGCCCCGGCGAAGCGGCAGATGGCCGCCGCCATGCAGCCGATGGGTCCGGCTCCGGTGATGAGCACATCTTCCGCCACCAGATTCCATGATAGCGCGGTGTGCACGGCGTTGCCCAGCGGATCGAAGGTGGAAATGACATCCTCGGGGATGCTGGGATCGACCTTGTACACATTGCGGGCGGGGATGGACAGAAATTGGGCAAAAGCTCCCTGACGATTCACGCCGACGCCCAGGGTGTTCGGGCACAGGTGCTGTCGGCCGCCGAGGCAATTGCGGCAGCGTCCGCAGACGATGTGGCCCTCACCAGAAACGAGATCACCGGGTTTCAAGTCGCTCACGCCAGAGCCCACGGCTTCCACCACGCCGCAAAATTCATGACCTACCGGCATGGGCACAGGGATGGTGCGCTGGGCCCAGGCGTCCCATTTGTAAATGTGCACATCGGTGCCGCAGATGGAGGTTTTCTTGATGCGAATCAGCGCATCCATGGGTCCCATTTCGGGTTCGGGCACATCCTGCAACCAGATGCCTGGTTCTGCTTTGGCTTTGACGAGAGCTTTCATAAAATCAACATGCTGGCCGCTGGCGGCGCGCCGAGTGTCTCTGAACTTCCCGCGGAATCAAGCGCATAGTCGTGGCTGTGACAATTCTCCGCACAGAGGAGATTCAGCGTTTCAGCCAACGCGACGCGGGGATTTCCACCCAACGGCGGCAGGCCCAGGTCATGGCTGCGGTCGCCGCCGCATACAGCGGAAATCGCAAGATCAGCGAGAGTGAGGGGTCTAGCGCCGGACTCCACAGGAACCAACATACTTTCCCCACCAGAAATGGAGCGAGATTGTGAAACAGATAGATGCCATAGGACCATTGCCCCACCGATACGAGCAGGGGATGCTCCAGCCAGCGTGAGGCCACTCCGCAACGACCGTGTGCGGCGCGGGAAATCAGCGCCATGAATGCGAGAGCAAGACATGTCTGCTGAAAATGGCACCAGTGCGGGATGTGGTGGTCCATCTCCCACGACACGTACAGATAGCCATAGCAGCCCAACGCGATCAGGCCCGCCAGGTCCATGATGCGATGGGGAAACACCACGCCGCGATGCATCAACAGCGCCAGCAATGAACCTAACGCAAAATCATCGATGACGCCCCAGGGGATCAGATCCATCGAAAGCCAGCCATCGCCAGCGGAGCTCAGGCGCGTGAGCGGGGAGATCAGCGTGAGCAGAATCAGGGCGGGACACAGCAGCTTGCGCGGTGTTAGCAGAATGACCAGCGGCCACACCAGGTAGTATTGCTGCTCCACCGCCAGGGTCCAGAAATGCGAGACGCCATGCGGCCAGTAGCCGAGATTCAGGATCAAAAAGTTTTGGGAATTGAGCAGCCACCACTGCGGGGTTAGCCAGATTTCCTTCACACCAAAGGCCGCGGCGACCGCCAGTGCGGCGTAATAGGCCGGATAGATGCGCACCAGGCGCTTCAAATGAAAGCGCTTCAGGATGGTGCCCAGGGGCATGGATTCGCGCTCCCGCAGCAAGCCTTGTGTCATCAGGAATCCGCTCAGCACAAAAAAGAAAAACAATCCGGCTTCCGTCGGGAAATGAAAACGCCATGCCGCCGGCAGCCAGTGGTGGTAGATCACACCGCACATTGCCACCGCGCGCAGGCCGTCCAATTGGGGCATGTGCATCCGCTGATCGCTCACGCGCGCAGTGTGGCGCATTTTTCCCGACTGACAAGCCATGTTCGAGGCAGCTCACGCTTTCGCGCCGCATGCCAAAAATTTTGATTTTACCCCGCCTGCTTTCCCTGTCAGACTCCGCCCATGAATCAGGAGGGACCTCAGGTCCATAACATCATTCTCATCGGCTTCATGGGCTGCGGCAAGTCCACCGTGGGCCGCGAACTCAAGCGCATGCTCGGCTACCAGTGGGTCGATACCGATGCCGTGATCGAGGCGGAGGCGCACTGCTCCATCACAGAAATTTTCGCGCGCGAGGGCGAGCAAGGTTTTCGCGACCACGAAAGCCGGGTGCTGCGCGAGCTGCTGGAAAAAAAGCCGTCGCGCATGATCATTTCCACCGGTGGTGGCGCGGTGCTGCGTGAGGAAAACCGCATGATGTTGCGGCAACTCGGTTATGTGGTGTGGCTGCGTGCCAATGCCGAGATCGTCTATCAGCGCACGCGGAAAAATCGCGACCGGCCGATTTTGCAAACCCCCAATCCCCGCGACGTGATTGCGGATTTGCTGCAACAGCGTGAGCCGATTTACCGCGAATGCGCGCATCTGGTCATCGATGTGGCGGGGCTCAATCGCACGGAGATTGCCGTCGGCATCGTGGAGAGCGCACGGTATCATTTTGCCAATCCGGAGTGATGGAGACGCAGGAAAGACATGCACTGGCGGACACCATCCGCGCGCGTGCCCTGGTGATGGGCTTCGATGTCTGCCGATTTGCCATCGCGAAACGAGCCACTCATGCCGATGCCTATCTCGATTGGATCAAAGAGGGCATGCACGGCGACATGGCCTGGCTGGAACGCAATCAGGAACGCCGCTGTGATCCGCGTGAAGTGCTGCCCGGCTGTGCCACGGTCATTTGCCTGGGGCTGAATTATTTTCCCGGTGACTCGCCGGGGCGCGAGGATTACCGCATCGCCCGCTACTCCTGGAACGAGGACTACCATGATTCCATCGTCGATCGACTCAAGGAGTTCGATTTTTTCCTGCAATCCCTGGGCGGCACGCAGCGCTATTACGTGGATACCGGTCCGGTGCTGGAGCGCGATTTCGCGACCGATGCCGGACTGGGCTGGAACGGCAAAAGCACCGTGCAAATCCACCGGCAATTCGGCACTTGGTTGTTCCTGGCGGACGTATTGACCACGCTGGAGATTCCCGCGGACGAGCCCTTTGGCGATCATTGTGGAAAATGCACCCGCTGCATCACCGCGTGCCCTACCCAGGCCATCGTCAGTCCGCATCGCGTGGATGCCCGGCGCTGCGTTTCCTATCTCACCATCGAAAACAAAGGCCCCATCCCCGAGGAGTTCCGTCGCGCCATCGGCGACCGCATTTACGGCTGCGATGACTGCCTCAGCGCCTGCCCGTGGAATCGCTTCGCCCAAGTCTCCCGCGATGCCCGCTTCCACGCGAGGGAGGAAATTTTCCGGCATTCGCTGCGGGATTTCCTCTCGTTCGATGAAGATACCTTCCGTCGTGTCTTCGCCCGCTCGCCCATCAAGCGCATCAAACGCGTGCGTTTTTTGAGGAATGTCTGCGTCGCCCTCGGCAACACCGGCACACGCGAGGATCTGCCCGCTTTGTGCATCGCAGCCCACGATGCGGATGAACTCATCGCCGAGCACGCGCAGTGGGCCATCGCGGAGATCGAAAGCCGAATTGGTTTATGAATCCGTCATGAACGATCGTTTCAAGCAAAAGTTCTTGTTTTGATTTCTGTAAAATTTTGTGAAGTGGTCATCAAAGATTTTAAAATGCTTGATGTGGGAAGATTGGCCGATGAAGTCAAAAACCTCGGAAAATCAACATAATTCGATGATTTGGTGAAATATCAACACGAATATCGATCTTTCAAAGGTATCATCGAAGCTGAGCAAATAGGAATATTTTAAAATTTAGACTTGATTACTATCTTGGTTTTCGATTGATTGCTTGCGTCCCGATAAACACGCCTACGTCCCAATTCGGCGGGTTTGTCATTACTCACATAACCAGCCATGAAAAATGTTCACTCGATGAATACGGGCTCTGCTGTACAGGCAGAAGCTGATCGCCTCGCAGACTTTGTGTTGTTCACCCAGCGCAGCTGCATTCTCAACCTCTCCGGAGAGCTCAGCAAAGGAAATGTTTCGTTTCCGCAGTTCTTCCTGATGGCCTACCTTTCCAGTGAGGAGTATCTGACGATGTCCGACATCGCCAAAAAAATGGGTCACTCCACTGCGGCCGCCACCGGATTGGTGGATCGCCTGGAGAAGCTCGACTACGTGGAGCGCATTCATGCAGCGGAAGACCGCCGCAAGATCATGGTCCGCATCACGCAAAAAGGCGTGGAGCTCGTCTCCCGCATGCGTCGTGAAATTTCCGCGGATCTGGCCAACATGCTGGCCAATATGGATCAGGAGGAAGCCGAAACGGTCGATGCCACCCGCCGCGTCACCACCGCCTTGCCCCAGGCTTGATGCCTGGTAGCCGTTGACACGGTTTCGAGAAAAAAGCCTCCCGCGCTCCGGCGAAGGAGGTTTTTTTGCGTTTTGCCGTGGAAGCTGGTGTCGATCTGCTGTCTTTCGGCAGCGGGATGCCGCGCCTGCGAAAAATGCCTTGATCGTGGCGGGCGGGCGGGGCACAACAGGGCATGGCGTTTGGCGAATCATGGCACATCAAATCGCGCTCCCACCAGTGCGCGGTGACGGGGCAACACTTTGCGGATGGCGAAACGATCATTGCAGCGATTTTTCCGGATCCGGAATCCTCGGGCTGGTTGCGCAAGGATTACTCCATCGCCGGTTGGGCGCAGCGTGACGTGGCCGAGGGCGAGAAATTTCCCCAGTGGAAAACCGTCTATAAAGCGCCGGTGTCATCGGAGCGGGTGGAAGTGACCAAGGAGAGTCCCATCGATTTGCTGCGCCGCATGGTGGACGAGGATGAGGAGCACACGGAGAAAGTCCGATTCATCCTGGCTGTGATGCTGGAGCGGCAGAAAGTGCTGGTGGAAAAGGACACGCAGCCGGTGCCCTCGGGGATCCTGCGTGTCTATGAACACCGCAAGGAAGGCGATGTCTTTCTGATCCGCGATCCGAATGTGGCCCTCGATCAGGTCGAGGCGATGCAGCAGGAGGTCCTGGAATTATTGGAAAATCACGGGCGCAGACGAGTGGAGGAGGAACCTACGCCCGAGGCAACCACGGAGAATTTGCTCCCTGAAGTGGAGGCGGAACCAGTGGGGGATTCCGCCGAGCCAGCGCCTGCGGATGAGGAGCAGCAACCG
>ERZ1066127.440-NODE-440-length-22095-cov-15.807849_pt1 | contig 22095 bp, 21 predicted proteins | sample MGYA00382774_ERZ1066127 | MGnify/ENA primary metagenome ERZ1066127 (study PRJEB33369, sample SAMEA5778357) | biofilm metagenome | biome: Industrial cooling water; feature: Water cooling tower basin; material: Biofilm | place: United Arab Emirates | collected... | reverse complement strand
CTTAACGGCATTGGTACAAAATACCGGATTACTTTTGAGATCTAACTTAGTTATTATAGTCGGCAACAGCAGGAGGGAGATAGCGAATCCATGCCGTACCGGAGCGCGAGACTTTGGCAAGGAAGTATTGCTTTTTGACTTCATCTTTAGCGAGGATATAGACTGCACCACCCTTGCCGTGGGCAATTTGTGTATCGGTGATTTCGCCAGTGGCTTGAAGGCTGACAGGAAAGGTCTCGGTAAGGAGTCCGTTGGTATCGAGGCGGACGATGTTGTAGCCCGTTTGGACATTGACGAGCGTGCGTGTGGCGGAGGTGATAGGGAAGGGTGTACCTGCGCGGAGGAAGATAGTAGCATTGCCGATATTGTCAGAAGCGACATCGTAGGCGAGGTCGTTTTCCGGTCCACCCCATTGCAGATAGACAGGTACCAGATGTTTAAAACAACGCACAACAAAACAATCAGCTTTACCAAAGGTTGGCGAAACACCACGTTGTTGGCTAATGAAGAAATTATCGGTAAAAGTACCAGCCATCCAGATTGAAAAATAGTTAAATCTATCAACAAAGGTTGCAAAAACAGTGGAATCTGGAACACTTGGTCCTTTAGCAATCGTAGGACCAACGACATATTGATACCCAGACCAAGGATCAGGGTTTATATCAGGAGCCGCAGCACTAGTATTATAACGGGTGTATGCGTTCGTGTATTGGAGACCTCCGCGACCATCTAACAACGAGTAGTATTTATTTCCACTTGTGGGATGATCAATAAGAATAGCCCCCTGTTGCGATACAATTACTTCTCTAATTAACCCCTCACTAGTAGGGCTTGAATATAGCAGTTTTCCTTCGGGTGTATATCGGTCTAAAGAAATTTTATAAACGCTATTTACCAATATATCCCCAATAGAAAGAACATCACCATCTTGATAGACATCCATTACTACGCCCCGTGTAGATTGCACCCATGCAAGAGTCGGCGAAAAGGAGGTTGTCGCATCAGGTCCAACAGGAAATAAGAAACATCCTTCAATCACCACAACGAGGAGTACAATGGCAAGTACTGATAAAAGACGGGTCTTCATAGTTTTTACTCAAAAAGGTTCACAATATCACGGCTCAAAAAAGAACAGGCGAGTATCACAATTTTGAACGGCATTTGTTTTCAATATGCCTTTGCTGTAAAGTTGGTATCGTCTTGGAATCGCATGAGATCTTCGTTAAAGGTTACAACGTATAAGCCTGCTTTTTGTGCCGCCTCTAAGGCTTCGCTGTTTGCGTCTGCCGCCGCCAATATCCCATAGAGTTTTTTGTCGGCGTATTCAGGAAAAATTGACCGAAATTCTTCCAGTAGTCGCAGCAATTGTTCCACAGAATCCTGCCGGAGATGACTTTTAATCTCAACAATATAGGCTTCGTTGCGGCTGCCATTGACAATACCCAATGCGTCTATTTCAATGCTCTTGCTACCGAAACGTTTGCGTCGGCGCGGCATAAAATCTTCCACACCAAAACGGTCGAAAAGCAGTTGTTGCACCAACGGCATAACGATATCTTCGGTAAAAGAGCCGAACTTATTGCCAAGCCCACCGATTTGTTTACCGAGTTCACGGATTTGACGGTCGGTTTTCCATGCTCGTTTGTCGGCTTCTTCGGAACAGCGTTCCGCCTCAGCTTTCATGCACTTTGTATCCTCTGCAAGCGAGGCGACAAGATCTTGAAGCTCTCGGTCTGTCATAACGAATTTGCCGTTCGATGAAATACGTGAATTGATGAAAGTGTTTCTTGGGAAATTACAAAAAAATGAGGGAATCGCCCCACGACAAAGGCGGATTCCCTCGCAAAAAACATTCATTCAACAAACGTTCATTCAAGAAAACCATTCGTTGAACAAAACCCTGTTTACAAACGGAAGCGTATTCCCAAACCGCCTTGGAAATAGAGTATTTGTCCACTCGTAATATACGGGTCGCCCACGTACTCATACCCAAGTCTGACGCTTGTCAATGGTATGCCGACCGATAGCTCCGGCGCAAGCACAACACTCCCCGACAAATAGACATCATACCCAAGAGCGACTTTTGCCGCTAACCCAAGCGACTCATAGTTCAATACTTTGCCCGAAGTCAGAATCGGCGACGAACCGATAGTAATGGTTTCGGTAAACGTGCCTTCCGTGTAGAGTTGAAGCGATGCTCCTGCTGCTACCCAAGCGTTACCCAGCATCAAACGCAGCAAAATATCCGTCGTAATATTGGGTAAACGAAAAGCAAACGAATCACCTTCGTTCAATCCGGCATATAAATTTACTTTCAGATTACGCGCATCGTACCCCACGTTTACCATCAGCCCCAAGGCATCCGAAAAAGGAATCGTAGCGGTAATTCCACCATGAAACCCCAGACCGCTCATAATATCGCCATCGGGGTCATCACCCAAAAACGAGACATTTTCATCATATGCCATCGTTGAGAAATTTAATCCGCCGCGTACCCCCAACTGCACACCCGGCGCTGTGGGTGGTACTTGAACAGGGCGAGCTGCTGCCGCCGCATTCGGCGAAGCCTCTTCCACACGAACATCGCTCACGACGGGCTTCATCGTACCGTTTTCATCAGGCTTCATCGTTACAGTTACCCGTACATTAAAGACAAAATCGCCTTTGTCCAAATTAGGATTGCGGATTTTGCCGTATTGCGGGTGCTGACTGTTACGGCTGTAATTGACAACGCGGTCTTGCAAAAATTCTCCTAATTCCGTTCCGGTAACAAAGCCGTCCTTGTTGCCGTCCGCCTCGCCGTCCAGCGCAGCGATGAGCTGCTCTCGAAAGACACTCTTGTCCGGTACGGTCTCGTCAGCGCTGCCGGAGGTAATAAATTGGCGAACGGGTTTTGTGGTTTTGTACGAAATATTTTCGGGAATAGCCCGCGACAAGGCAAAAATCGAACCCGAAAAACACGCATCGAACAGAAACAGCGCGTGTTTCGATTGAATTTGCTTTGCATAAACTTCCAATTGCTGCATTGCCATTGCTTTCGCCAAAAATCCTTGGGGATTTTTCACGGGACTGGGAGCATCCACGGGAATCAAATACCCCATTTCCTCGCCGTAGGATTGCCGCATGGTGTGTCCGTGTCCGGCAAAGTAGAAAATCACGCGATTCTCCACGTCCATGCAGTATTTATTGATAAAATTTTTGAAGGCATCTTGCAATTGATTATGGTCGGGGTCGGTAATAATAATCACCGTAAAACCGTGTTCTTCCAGTGCTTTTTTCACTTCGGCAATGTCATTCGGAACGCCGGGCAAACGGGGCCAGCCTTCGGTATAGCCGCTTGCACCCACAAGGAGCGCATAACTCCCTTTGTACAACTCAGAGGCTTTGCCGTTATCCGTTGGAATGATGACATTTTTCTTCGATGTCGCAAACGACCTGTCCACCGATGCGGTCGTGTTCATATTGTTTTTGTAGTTGCCCGTATCATCGGAAGCCGCCATTTCTTTCAACACATAATTTGCCAGTTGCGACACTTTGCCTTGCGAAATCGCAACAGCCTCTTTCATCAAATCCCTGATTTCATGCGTTCCGGCGGCACTGAGTTCAAACGTTTTGCCGGAAGTAATGTAGGTAATACTTGCGTAGCCGCCTTTGGTAATACGAAGTTTATCGTCTGCGCCAAGCGTCGTCCCGACGGAAACCTTATCCCATGCGCCCTTGTCTGTTTTTTGTACCTCGACTTTCCCTTTGATAACCAATACCTTAAAGACATTCGACTGCGCAGAAAGCTGCATCACCACACAGAACGTGAGCAGACATAGTGCGCCACAGAAGCGAAGAATTGTTTTCATACAACCACCTTAAAAAAATCCCTTTTGAAACAAAAAATTATAGATTCACAACAGATTACATTATTACAGTACGATACTTGACTTAGATTACTTTACTATTACCCGCACGAATCTTTGCCAGAAGCGTCAGTACAAGCGGTTTGAAGGATTGTGCGTATAATTCAAACACTCCGGCGGAGAGTGCAATAACGGTAATACTGAGTGTAAAATCTGCTTTGTAGCCAAGTTCGTCCAAAATAAACACCAACGCCGAAAGCAAAATGATAGATTCCGTAATTTGCACCATAACGCTAAAGACTTGATACAACTGCGAATAGGTATCTAACAAATAGTGAAACAATACCATATTGAGATAACAGATAATTCCCGCCAGCATAAATGCCACGACCTTCGACATTGTATTAATCGGTGCTTCATGGAGAATCATCGAAACGATATTTGCGTGGACAACGATACCGTACATATCCGGCAAGGTTTTACCGACATTGCGCGGGTTCATCGGTGTATAGAAAATATCTTCCAATGACGGCTCTTCGAGCGTTGTGCCCATATACCCCATCAACACAAGTTTCCCTCGCACAAACTCAAGATTGGTAGTGGGGTCCAGAACATCATCGGCATCCAGCGTGTAAAATCGAGAATAATTTCCGCGAAAATTGATAACTTCCGATTCCTGATTGCGCTCTAAAAAGCGCTTTGTTGCTTCAGGGTTGAGCCTTCGCGCCAGTTCAACCGAAAACGCATACTGCACCGAATCCCGCCCATGCACCCGCGCCGTTTCTTTTGGACTGAACTCCCGCACCGTATTAAAACCCGACACCGAATCCGAAATCACATTCGCAAAGGCAAACGCCGCACGGCGTGTAAACATCGGGTGTGACGTTTCCAGCGAATCGAATGCGTTCCGCGTCGGATTGTATTTACTGAGTTTGGAGACCAAAACAATGTTTGTGTTCTCCGTCAGCACCCGCACGAGCGCCGTATCCAGCTCGTCCCGCTTGGGCTGACGAAAAAAGGCATCAATCCCGATGACTGCTGGGTGATGCTCTGCCAAACGCGCTATCTGTGCGGCGATGAGCGGACGGGGCAATTTTCCGATATTAACTATCACAATGTTCGTATCGGCGGCGATTTGTGCATCAGCGCGGAGGCGCGAAAATGCTATATCCGTCAGTTCAAAATCAGCAAAGGCTTGAACAAACGGATTCAAAAAATCCACATTCACCGGGATAGAAGCTAACGCACCGATGACAGCAAATACTGACAACGATGCAAAAAAATTATCGCGTTGCTTATTCCAGCGTGATTGAAACCATTGCGAAAGCGTGTTTATCATGTTCTGCTTCAAGAAGTGTTATTTCGATGTACCAACCCTTTTCTTGCTTGCTTTTCTTACTTACTTTTGTGCGAAATCACAGCAGGCTTGTCTTTGTTGCTCATTATCGTCGTTACTCGTGATAGCTTCGTGATGTGCTGCATTGCATTCTTCAGCAATACTCCATTCTCAACAATACTTTTTTCAACAATACTTTTTTCAACAATACTTTTTTCAACAATACTTCACACGAACCCCACACCGCATAGAACAATGCTTTTTCAAGAAAAATCATATTTAAGAGTTTTCACTCCTAAAATACAGTTTTTTCTTATTTCGACAAAGTTTATTATGAATTTTCTATACACTCACCAAAGTTGTAGAATACATAACTACACCTTCTTCTTCCCCACAAGGAAATACGTCTCCATCGTGCCTTTTCCTTTGACTTCCAGCATACGCGGACCTTCAAAGTCGTATTCCTCACGTAACATTGCAAAAACTTCACGGCTGCAATGAATTTTTCCCGTTTCGCCGTGAGATTCCATGCGACTTGCGGTGTTTACCGTGTCTCCCCAAAGGTCATACGAAAATTTCTTTTGCCCGATAATCCCCGCCACTACCGGTCCGGTATGCACACCGATGCGCACTTCAAGCGGAATATTCATCGTGTAGCGCAGAATTTCGAGCGTATGAAGCATTTCAATCGCCATTTCCGCAATCGCGGAAGCATGGTTCGGCATTGGCTCCGGTACACCGCCGACAATCATATACGCATCCCCAATAGTCTTGATTTTTTCCAGCCCGTATCGCTCGGAAAAAATATCAAATGCAGAAAACACTGTGTTCAAAATTTCCACCACATCATGCGGTGATTGCTGCGCAGCGAGTTCCGTAAAGCCGACAATATCAGCAAACATAACCGTCACAGCATCGAAACCATCAGCAATACGCTGCTCCCCTGCCCGAAGTCGTCTTGCAATCGAAGGCGGTAGAACGTTTAGTATCAAGCCTTCTGATGTGCGGCGCTCTTCCTCCAATTCAAGATTTTTCTCTTGAAGCGTGGCATTAGCAACCTCGATTTCCCGCGTTTGTTCGTCCAAAAGTGCGATTTGACGCTGAATCTCTTCGTTTGCACCTTGCAAACGCTCATTGCTTTCGCGTAATTCGAGTGTACGTATCTGTACTTCGCGCTCCAAGTCGGCAGCGCGGCGCTTCATCATCTTCATTCTGCCTTGGTAGGCAATCACACCAATAATACCAATAACCGTTCCTACAAGAAGACGAAACCATAGAGTCTCCCAAAATGGTGGCTCAACGTTGATAATAAGACGCTTCCCGACTTCGTTCCAGATTCCGTCATTGTTACAGGCTTTCACCCGAAAAACATACGTTCCGCCCGGAAGATTGGTGTAACGGGCTTCGAGGCGTTTTCCGGCGCTCATCCATTTACCGTCGAAGCCTTCAAGCGTATATTTGAAGCGGTTTTCATCGGATTGCACAAAACTAAGTGCGGCAAATTCCAATGAAAAAACATTATCTTTGTAGGACACAACCAAGGTATCCAACAAGGAAATATCACGCTCCAACTGTACTTCTTCTCCAAAACGGCGCAGCCCCGTCAGGACAATCGGCGGAATGAAACTATTGACCCGCACGCTGTCAGGGTAAAATTCACTAAAGCCGTGCAGACCACCGAAATACAAACGCCCGCTTATACCTTTATAATACGCACCAGCATTAAATTCGTTATTTTGCAACCCATCATTGACATCATAATTCCGAAAGGGTGTGTAGGCTTTCGCAGCATCGGCGACAGGTTGTTTTGCACCGACATTACCTACACTCGGTGGTGTCATCCGCGATAAGCCTTGATGCGTACTCATCCACAAATCTCCGCGCGTATCTTCCAACACGGCATAAACAACATTGTTCGCCAAACCATGCTCTTCTTTCCACGCAATACACTCCTCCGTACGAGTATTCATGCGACACACGCCACCGCCTTGCGTTCCAATCCAGAGCACAGAGTCATTCGCAAAATGCAAGGAAAAGATTGCGTCATGGCTGAGGGAATGAGGGTTTGCATCGTCATGGCGGTAGGTTTTCCATTCTCCGGTGCGAGGATTAAAACGGCTTAGACCTCCTCCGCGTGTGCCAATCCAGATTCTTCCCTGAGCATCTTCTTTAAGCGCCCGAACAAAATTATGTCCCAAAGACGGCTGTCCGTCCTGCTTCACATAATGCGCAATAAAGCGCTTTGTTCCGGGATGAAATACTTTCAGCCCTGCACCGCGCGTACCAACCCAAATTAGCCCGTCGCGGCTTTCAAGCGTAACAAATGTTTGCTCAATCAATTGCGGTTCAAAGCCGCGCAAAGCACGCTCCAATGCGCTGTCTGTGGTCGTCATCGTACCCGACCATACGTTACGTTCAAGTGTTTTAGGATTGAGACTTTGCAAACCACCGTCGGTTGCCAGCCAAAGCGTACCGTCTCGCGCCTCAGCAATATGCCGCACAAAAGCTGAAACTGTTTTTGCGCGAATCTTTTCTTGCAAAGCTTTTGGTGCCGGAATACGCTCAACCTTACGCAAAGGCTGCTTCAAACGCAAGAGACCTTCTTGTGTGCCAACCCAAAGCGTTCCTGTACGGTCTTCCAAGAGAGCATACACAGCATTAGAAAGAAGGTCGTTAGGTTTTTCCGGGAAACAGAGCGTCGTTTGGAAAACGTTTGCCTGCCCGTGAAAAACATTCAAACCATTACCGTATGTTCCCACCCACGAAGCACCGGAGCGGTCTTCACAAAAAGCAAATACGATATTTCCACTTAACGAGCGTCCATTGGACGGGTCGTAGTAATACTGAATAAACGTTTCATTTGCGCGGTTGTATAGCTGTAAACCGCCGCCGCCGGTACAAATCCAGAGTTGTTGTTTACTATCCAGCCGGAGCGCAATAACATCATTTGAACGCAACTGCCCGGAAGCCGCAGACATCTGAGAGCCACGCGCACGAACAATACCATTCCCGGGGAAATGGCGTATGACCTTGCGTTCACGCGGGCTAACTCGATACAACCCCGTCGTGCCGGTTCCAAGCCATACATCGCCATTCACATCTATTAAAACAGCATTGATATCATAACTTTTCATACCGGCTACATAGCGCTCTTGCGGCTGTTTCAAAAGACATTCTCCCGTCTGAGCATTGATAATATCAATACCGTCATCAGTTGCAACCCAGATATTTCCATCGTGGTCTTCGGTAATAGAATTAATCACATTTGCCCCAAGCGTTTTACCATCGGTTGAGGTATGCCGAAGCGTTGTATTGATACCGGATTGCGGGTCGAAACGATTCAAGCCGTTTTCCGTACCGACCCAGATCATTCCGCGTTTGTCTTGAAAAAGCGTTTTGATGTAATTACTCGAAAGACTATTTTTATTGGCAGGATTGTGTTTCCATGCCGTGAATGTGCCGTTTGTACGGTCAAATTTATTCAAGCCCCCGTCGCGCGTGCCGATCCATAATGTTCCCAAGCGGTCTTCGATCAAACAGGTAGTAAAATTATCGGAAAGCGAGGTTTTATCAGAAGGAGTACGTTTATAAACCTTAAAGGATGTTCCGTCATAGCGATTTAAGCCATCGGCTGTAGCAATCCAAACAAACCCGACATAATCTTGCACAATCCCATACACATTGCTTTGCGACAACCCCTGTTCGGTATTAAGCCGCTTAAAGACAATATCGTTATCGCGGCGAAGATAGCCTTCAGATGCTAATGCTGCGGGTGCTAGTGCTGCGAGATTTTTGTTCGTCGTCTGAGAAAGGTTCTGAGCTTGGGCTGCGGGATGAAGAGAAAAACCACCAAGAAACAACAGAAATACGATACCTATCGGACAATATAGACACCGTATTCGAGCAGAGCAACTCGAAAAAAAAGACATTGGCAAGCGCGTGACACCTTGCATTATAACATCGTATTGCGTCATTACGTGCGGTCAATAACCGAATTATGCACATCAGCATAAAACGGAAGATGAACGGTAAAGGTCGTGCCTTCATTTTGAACACTAACAAAACTAATCATTCCATCGTGTGCATCAACGGCGTATTTGACAATAGACATTCCTACACCTGTCCCTTTGATATTCTCGACATTGTGAGCGCGGTGGAACGCCTCAAAAATATGCTTTTGGTCTTCTTGCGGAATACCGATGCCTTTGTCACTAACGCGGATTTCGATTGTTTCGGTAGTGCATTTGACAACAAATTCTACTTCATCCTGCGAGTATTTCAGCGCATTAGAAAGCAGGTTCGTCAAAATTGACCGCATCAGTTTTTCATCCAAATGCGGCAGGTCTTCTGTTGTTGAGCTAAAATGGAAACGGACTCGCTCTGTACCACCGGCAGCAACCGTAAGCTCATGAATAATTTCTTGACAAAACGGCTGTAATGACAAAGCAGCAAAGACAGCGCGGGTCTTACCGGCTTCACCGCGGGCAAGAACTAAAACATCATTCAGCATTTGCTCAATACGTCCCGATGATGCAATAATGCGGTCCACGTGGACAATTTGTTTGTCCGGAGACATTTTCCCCATACTTAGATGGAGGATTTCCGCCGATGAATTGATAACCGTAAGCGGAGTACGGAATTCATGCGAAACCATTGTAATAAAGCGGCTTTTCAGGTCGTTGAGTTCTTTTTCTTGTTGCAGTGCTCTTTTTAATTCTTGTTCCGCAGCTTTACGAGCCGCAATATCACGAGAATTCAAGACTACACCGCTCACAGCGGCATTTTGTAGTTGATTACTTGCCGTCACCTCAATCCATTCATAATCATGTTTAATATCGGATTGGTGCAAAAACTCGATTGTCCTCACAGCATTAGGCTCGTGAACGATATTATGTAAAAATGCCCGAACATCTTCTTGATAATCAGGATGAACACGGTCAAGGAAACTCCGTCCGATACGCTCAAAGGGCTCAAAACCAAAGATTTTCTCCGTTGCAGGCGATTCGTAACTAATTTCCCCACTTTCTTCAACAATCGTAATAACATCGGAAGAATTTTTCAGAAGGCTGTTTAAGCGCTCACCACTTTGCAAAAGCATTTCTTCAATACGCTTCCGCTCGGCAATTTCGTGTTTCAGTTCTGCATTCGCTCGCTTGAGCGCTTCGGTGCGCTCGTCAATACGACGCTCTAAAAACTGGCTGAAAAGAACATTTGCCTCTTCACTGTTTTTTCGCTCGGTAACATCGTTGATAATAACAAAAGCACCGGTAAATACGCCATGTTCGTCTATGCGTGGCGCAGAATTAATCGCTTGCCAACGCTTTGTACCGTTAGGACGAATAATCTCTAATTCATATCTCCCTGCCTTACCATTTCGCCGCTCTGCATTTTGTGCTTCGACCGCAGCCATTGCTTCTGCACTGATAAATTCTTTGATGTAGCGCCCGACCAACTGTCCGGGTTCTACACCAAAGGCTTGTTCAGCCGCAGGATTCGCAAAAATAAATTTGTCTTCGGTATCCGTAATAATGATACCTTCCGAAAGACTATCCACCAAAATCTTATATTGTTGCTCACTTTCGCGGAGAGCGCCTTCAATTCCGGCACGTTCGGTAATGTCTCGTGTATTGACAATAATTGCTCTAATTGCGGGAATATGCAACCGATTTGTCGCAATACCTTCCATTACTCTATATTCACCGGTCGATGTTCTGGCTCGAAATATTGCGGTGGACTGTGCATCCGGTGCAGAAAAGACCATCGCTAACGCCTCAGACATCGTAGCATGGTCGTCAGGATGGATAATATGAAGTGTATGGAATCCTAAGATTTCAGGCGGTTGATACCCAAAAAGAGCATAAAATGAAGGACTATGATACATCACATTTCCCGTCTCATCCAACAGTGAGACAATTTCGCTGGAATAACGTAAAAACTCGGCGAACCGTTCTGTATAATACTCTTGAGTATCATAGATATCACGATGCTTCTCGGTATCAGTCACTCCAAGACTATCGGAAATATGATTATCCGTAAAGTGATAACCATTAGCAGAAAATGTTGAATCAGCAGCAACCGTCGCACTGCGTACAGCATCAAACAACACTTTCTCTCGGCGCAAACTTGAACGCAATCGTGCTTTGTTACTTATCGGAATAATATCTGTTACGCCGGATTTAATCAAGTCAATTGCCTCTTCGAGCGGATAATTATCGGGAGCAATAGCAAAAACTAACATTGGCAGAGATGAGGCATGACTGCCGCGAACAACTTGAACCATACTCAAAAGAGCATCCATTGCAAAAGCAGGAGTACCGATACGGCATATAAGTATATCCCATGCTTCAGCAGTCAAGGCTGCGGAAAGATGTTCAACAGTAAAAACCATGCGGAAATTCGGTACATAGTCCTCGGACGCAAGTTCGCGCATCAGTGCATATCCTTCACCAAAGGACTGTACAGCCAGTAATACACGTAATTCTTCCATCGAAGCCAACTCAATGGTATCAAAGGATGAGTCTATTGCCGTATTTTGTACTTCGATGTCCATAGTATTGGTAAACTTCAGCAAAGGAAGAATTGTCATCTACTTTCCAAGATCTTTATCTTACACGTCTCTCAGCTACTCGTATTCAAGCCATACAAAGCCCAACCATCCTGTATTTTTAGTACCATAAGAATTTAGCGGATTTGCGCCAAGGCTTCAGCTTTTTGCCATGCAGCAAAGTATTGTTGAATCGTTCGGATGTACCCGATTTCCCTATGAAGCATCGGCACAAGGCGCTCTAGATAGCCTTTAATAATAAAATCCGAAGCACCGGCATTCATGGCAGTAACAACTGCATTTTCATTCAAAATACTTGAAATCATTATTACCGGAACAGGCACATTGGGCTTGTCAGGACGCATACCACGTTCACGCTCGGCAGCACGGATAATCGCCAGAGCATCCATTCCGGTAAAGCCTGTGTGAATATTGTAATCACAAAATATCACATCCCAATCTTTCTTCAACGCCAATTGTAGTTGGGGAATCGTATCAACTCGTTCGTATGCGATGTCAATATCATGATACCGCAAAAAACGAATCAGGACATCAGCATCCAATGCCGAATCTTCTACTAATAGTGCATTAAGATGCAACAAAGAGCGAGTAGGCTGTTCCACGTGATAAACAGATGATAAAAGTGAACAAGAAGATGCAAACAATTTTAGTATCACCGAAGTATTGATAGCAATACTTCCATAGTGTTTATTGCGCCTGACGCTGACGCACAATTTCAAACAAAATAATTCCTGCTGCCACGGAAGCGTTTAGAGAGGAAATTTTACCGTGTAAGGGTATCGCCAGAGCATCCGTACACAAACGGCGCACGGCAGGTTGAATCCCCGCACCTTCGCTGCCAATCACCACCACAAGCGGCTCTTGAACAAGTGCGTTTGCGGCAAGGGCTTCGTTATATTGTAACTCTGCTGCGGCATCTAAAGCAAGTATTCTAAACCCCGCATTGCGGCAATCTTCTAATGCTTTTGTGAGAGAACCCGTCTTTGCAACAGGAATATGCTGCAATGCGCCTGCGGAGGCTTTCATTGCCGTTCCACTAAGCGGCGCGGCTTTGACATCGGGCAGTATGACTCCATGAAAACCGGCACATTCGGCAGAGCGAGCAATCGCGCCGAGATTGTGCGGGTCGGTAATGCTATCCAGCGCGACAAACAGGGGATTATCGGTATTGGCGAAACTGTGTTCTATCAATTCGCCGATACTGAGAGTCCTGACCGATTGCATGAGTGCAATAATACCCTGCGAATGAGCATTTTCACCGCACACTTCGCGTTCCAATGCTTGGAATTTACGTTTGTCCATTTGAGCAAACGGGATATGCGCTTGCTCGGCTTGTATGCGAAGTGCCGTAATTACAGCGCCTTCGGTGCCATATTGACAAAAAATTTTTTCAATCTGCTTGCCGGAAGCTAAGGCTTCTGAAACAGCATTACGCCCAAAAATATACACAGGTAACGGGTTTTTGTGAACAAAATACGACAATGAAGAAAAAAAAGTCCTTCACAGAACGGGAAAAATAACAAAAGTCTGTGAATTTTCCTGTGTTTTATCACCAACAACCAGGCTTAATCCATATTTTTTGACAATGGCTATACAAGAGGCTTAGTTTCATACAAAAAATTCCCGACATTTCCAAATCGCTCGGACATTAGTTTGGGGGGTCTCGGACATTAGTTTTGACTTCCGGGACATTGGAGTTGCATCGTATTGAAAAAATGTTGTATATTTCTGCCCACTCCAATTCCTCCTGTGCTTCATACCTTTTTACGGTGAAAAAGGCAGCATTGCCTTTAACGTACACCGAATTACTGAACGTCATCTATTCCTCTCTATGCCTTTTTCTGGGATTTTGACCATGACAAAAGACTTTGCCAAAGCACTTGCTCAAGCAAAGCAAAGCACAAGCAGTGACACGCCGCCTGCTGATAAGTTTGTGAAAAAAGCCCTCTTCAGCGCCCGAGCATGGTCGCCGGAGATTTTCCATGCCTTGCCGCCTGAAATGCAAAAGTCAAGTTGTATTTGGCTGACTACCAAAGCTGCTACCCCCGAAACGCTTCTGGAACTGTTTTCCTTGGGGCTTCCCGTTGCACTTATTATCAAACAATCTCCTGCATCTGTCCGGTGGGCGCAGCGTTTGTCCTACCAATACACCAATATCGTGAGAGTTATTACCGAACCTCTACAGGAAGAGGATTGCACCAAACTTCTCGAAAAAATGCGCAATGTTCTTATGCGGAGGCGTTTGGATGAATTTCTGGAACAGCATATTATTGCTACTCAATTTGCTACTCAACAAGTTACTACTCAAGGCATATATACAGATTCTTCTGACCATGCCGAACGTTCTCAGCCTGTGCCGCCATATCTTTCCGCTCGGAGCAACGATACAATGCGTGAGGAAAAGCAAACATTTCCGATTCTTCCAGAAGCAATCACTCTGGCGGATGCACAAATGCAATACACTGCGATCTTTGATTCCGCTAATGGCAAATACTTCCTCCCCAATACGCTTCGCACTGTCATTGCGCAAGTACAAGCCCTTGTGCCGAGGAGCGCAACACCCCCGCTTGTGCGTGTCCATGATAAATACGCCGTGAACCCCGCTTTTGTGCAGGATGTACGCCGCAGCGAAAGCAAGCGAGATTACCTCCTCACGCTGAAAAACGGACGCGAAATCAAGATGTCCCGCACCTACAAAGACGCTTTGCAGTATTTCTCCGTCAAACTCCCACGCACACACTCCAAACGAAAACAATCAAGCGACAAACACCGTAACCGTGCGCGGGGGGGGGGGGGGGGGGGGGGTGAATCTCATAACAATTCCACGCAACAATCCTAACAATAAATGTCATTAAGTTAAGCATAAGACTATGACACGTAAACATTTGGACGCTGTCCCCATTTGCCCCCTTGATAAAGGGGGAACGGGGGATTGTAGTTTGACGAACTTGTGTGGAAATCCCCCGCTCGCTTCGCTCCCTGCCCCCTTTTTCAAGGGGGCAAGATTTCATGCGGCTTTCAACCTTAGCTTAATGATATTGATCCGAACAATACTGTTTGAAGTAATGTTACCCAAAATCGGATTTACCCAAAATCGGACGGGTTATTCAATACTTCGGACGGGATATTCAATTTTGCTTGAAAAGTTTTGCGGCACTCAGTAATTTTGTTGCATGAAATTTTTGCATCATATCTCACAGAATTTTTCGCGTCTGCTTTTGGTCATTCGCATTGTGCTTGGAGTGATACGGCTTGCCTCCGGCGTTGGCAAACTCATAGATGCTTCGGCGGCAGTGAACTTTTTGAAATACCTGCTCACAACGATGAATAAGCCGCTCCCCGTAGCGCCGGAAACGCTCATGCTAACGCTGTCGGTACTGGAAATCGTCTTGTCGGTGCTGTTTCTGACAGGACGCTTGCTGAAACCCGCAATGTTTCTGTTGAATGTCCTTTTGGGCGGCTTTACGGTGATATTGGCAAGTAGTGTTGGTGATAACAACGTTCCCACGTGCGGCTGTTCAGGCGTGTTTGATTTCGGAATGCCGGTAGAAGCGGCACTGGTGCGGAATATTGTGCTGATGATACTTGTGGCTGCGGCGTGGCAGCTTTTGGAGCGACAGCGCACAATGGCGACGCAAAATCCCTAAAAAAAACGCAAAAAGACAGTTTGCTGCAATCTGCCCGTCAGCAAACCATCTTCCTGCTGGATTCTGAATGGTTGGAGCCATGAATCTGGAAGGCAAAATACTAAATTTTTCGGGCAGAAAAATCTATTTTCTCGGAGTATTTCCATGAAAGAGCTGAATTTTGAGCAAATGGCTCAGGTTGAAGGTGGCGGTGAGAGTGACTGCGCGGGTGCAGTTGTAACTGCTGTTGTTGTTACAATTCTTTGCTTCTTTGGTGGTCCTGTTGCTGGTGCAATCGGTGCAGCGGCAGGTGCTGGTTTAATCGCAGATCGCTGCTAAAAAATCGTGGGGATATGAGTAAAACATATCCCCAATCTTTTTACTCTATATTGTCCCTTGCGGTTTATGCTTCTGCTCCGAAGAAGAACAACAACATTGCAAAGAAACCTCGTTGTTTTGACTTTTTATCTGGTTATTGCGCAAATCAACGTATCATTCGCGGCACAAGATATTTTGCAAACAACAGATACTTCTGAAAGAATATGTTGTGTTACTGATACTTTAGGCAAGCCAATAATAGGTGCATCAATACGATTATTATCTACGAATGCCCTCGTCCGAACCAATAATGCCGGATGCTTTACACTAAGGATCCATTCTCCTTCCCTTCGGATTCGTGTATCGGCATTAGGTTACGCAAGCGTGGAGCAATCTATTCCTTTTTCTCAAAGACCGGATACACTTCCAATTATTCTGAAGGTGCTTCCAATCAAAATGCAAACGATTGATATTGTCGCAGGTCCTTCAGCCTTGGATGTCATAAAACATGTTGTGCAAAAGGCAAGTCTGGGCACTTTTACTTCTGCCTCAATGAATTTATACACAAAAACGCGCGTACAAACAACAACATCACGACAGACACTTTCTCAGGGAAAACTATCACAGGACAACGCGTCTTTGGTAGAATCTTGGCAGATAGTGCATCATAAAAAGGGTACAGAAGAATCATCATATCATACGCTCATACAAGACATACAATTTTCTCCCAATACCGACCCCCGAATTGCAGCGGCAAGTATGCTGCCGCTACAATCTCTGAATACATTGGACGGAGAAATAACCTTTTTAACAACAACAATATTATCACCTCTTTCGTATAAAGGACTAGCGTGGTATAACTACACTTTATTGCCGTCAAAGAATGATAAAATCTATCATGTAGGCTTCCACCCTCGGCAATACAACGCTCCCGGTTTGGTTGGTATGGTAACAGTAAGGGCATTGGATTATACAATCGTTCAAATAGCATATTCAACAAGTCCAAAGACTTCTATACCATACATTGATTCTCTACGAGTTGAACAAGAATATCAAGAGTATGTTATTGACTCCTTACGTCAAATAACAACGCAAATACCAATTTCCACTCAATACGGCTTATATGGTAATTTCAAGATACTACCGTTCTTCGTGGGTACATTTTATCTCGAAGGTTTGGCAACAATTGATAGCATCAGATTTAATAATCAAACAATAGCAGAATATAAAAACAATGAAACTCTTGATTCTGTAAGCACACTGCTTCGGTCAATACCATCTGGAAAGACAATCGCACTTACACGCTTACGTTTACTGACATTTCCACAATTAACGAAAAACCCTGTGGGCACTGTCATTACAAGATCTCGCAGAACTCCTTTAACTCCCGACGAAATATTGCTTTACACCCATTCGCCAAAATGGAAACCACCCGCTTTAGAACAAGCAACATCAACATTATTTGTAGGCGGTGATGCAAACTCGCTTAACTGGCATAATCCTTACACGATACGTGAGTTATTCCCACTCAATACCATCTTTACATTTCGCCCTGCAAAAGAAGATACGACGTGGCTTTTGGGTGTAAATGTTACAGGCATACGCTCAAGAACAACCAATATTGGCATAGGGGCTGAGATTGCAGCACAATGGCAACGCTCAATAACATTGAGAGCAGGCTTTATAGCCAATGCAACACCGATATTGTATAATCTTGGCGCAGAATGGACAGTTGCTCGATGGAATCAAGGAAACATAAGCATTGCTGGCTCAGTCTTTTCCAAAGTCAAGACAATTCAATCTCGGCGTTGGGATGACGAAATGTTTTCGCCGATATTTGGATTGAATATTGATTGCCTCGCATTTAGTGCATGGTATGATTTTTTTCGTGAGACTGGATATAGCCTTGAGGCAAGATATTTGAACGGTCCGTTACATCTTGTATTTACAGCACAACAAACGCATAATGAAAAAATGCCCACGATTGCAACAATTGACAATGATACACGCCCCAATATTGCAGCACAAAACGGAGAATTTCGTTTCTTAAAAGCATCACTAGCTTGGAATTATTGGCAACCAAGTAATATTGCGATTTATACTTCGCTAAAGCCTCACTGCGGAGTACGACTGAATGCAACATACGGTGTAGAGACTACTCAAGCCCTGCCATATTACAAGATTGATGCTTCAATACATTTACTTTTACCAACATTTGCAACAGATTACGCACCAATGTACGGAGAAGCAGCTATTTCCAGCGGCTGGGCTTCTGAGCAAGCACCGATACAAGAGTATTTTTTTATGCAAAAACGCTATTGGGTTAATGGTCATCTCGCAGATTTTTTCTCGGTACCCACAATAAGTTTTGGCGGCAACCAATTTTTTTCGGTGCGGGCTGAACATAATTTCTCTGACATTCTTTGGCGTATGATCGGCTTGCCGACGTACAAAGGACGCGGTATAGAAATGATTGCTCATGGCGGAATAGCACGATATACTCTATCAACACATTATTCCGCCTATGACGACCAACAGTTATTTGCACCTTCTTCTGATTGGTACACGGAGGTAGGTTTTGGCATTGGGCGTATACCAACTGTTATTTTTGATGTGCTTTCACTACGTTTCGATGCAGCTTGGGGTATTGGCAAACAAGGCACAGGAAAATTTGGTTGGTCTCTTTCTGCGCAAGTAAGTTTATGATGTAATCTTGTATTCATATATTTTCATTGCAGTATAACATCGTTTATGGCAAATATCTTAGCATCCAATTTTCGACAAAATACGTTTACGCCTAAAGAAGTAGCAACCCGTTTTTCCTCCATACAATTCGGATGGATATTTACTTTCTGGGTAGCTCTCTATTTGATTTGTACACTACTAACAAACTTTGTAATACTTACAAATGAAATAATGTATCGCGGACTCGCAGCACAAATGCCCGCAGAACGTATAGCAGCTTTCATTGAAATGAGAATCTCTTACTCATGGATACATTATATTAGCCCAATTGTGATTGTTTTTTGTAAGACAGGATTTACAGCTATTTGCCTGAGCATTGGATTGATTATTGTTGGTCAAGACATTCAAATTAGCTATATCCTCAAAATAGCCCTCGTCGCTGAAGGTGTTTTTGTTCTCGCTATGGCAGTGCAGGTTTTTGGCGCAATGTACCTCATCGAAGTCCGCATCCCCGATGACTATGCCAATTTCGCCCCACTTTCCGCCTTGCAGTTTTTCGATGTTTCCTCGCTGAAACTCTGGATGAAGCACCCGCTCCGCACGTTGAATCTTTTCGAGGTAGCATATATGCTGGTCTTGGCATATTTCCTCACGCCCCTACTCAAAAAGCGGACGTACTGGCAAACATTGGGCTTGGTGGGTGCGTCCTACGGTTTGGGCTTGTTACTGTGGGTGGTGGCACTGGCGTTTTTGCTTTTGCAGGTGTCGTAGGGGAGGGATAAGGGCAGTCTTATATGTCAAGTTCATTCAAAAGTTGTTGTATATCGTGGTCGGTAACTGTTTCTTGTTCGGACTTGTCGTACAAAGCAAGCAAATAGATTGTATCGTCAGGAAACTCGTTACTTTGCTTGAGAGAAAGAATCAGATGCGTAATAATTCTTATTCCGCCTCGCTTCCCTTTCCCTTTGCTTTTGACCGCAAGGCGAATTTTGAAACAGTTTTTGCCGAGCGGTATGCCGTAATCAGGTTTATCCATCAAGAGTGTTTCAAGATTCTTTAATTCTTCTGCGAGTGAGGCATACTTCTTTATGAGTTTGCTGGCTTGCTTCTGAAACTTGGTCGTTACTCGAACAGTTGCCACGTCTTATTTTCCCAAAAATTCCGAAAGTGTTGGAAGTGAGGTTTTACCTTGTTGGTGAGCCTCTACATCGGCAAATGCGTCTTGCAAATCTGCTTTTACAGCACGGAGTTCTTGCAAATACTGAAGGTCTTTTTGAATCTTCAACCACGAGCGATACGAAATTTCAACGGCGAGAGGTTTGCCGTTTGCGCCTGAAATAATGCGGTGTGTAGGCATAACAAATAAGAGTGGTAAAACAACTATGAACGGTGCTAACATACAAAATTTTCTTTGATTTTCCTTCGGATAATGTATCATGAAACGTCTCATTTCGCTTGCTTTCGTTGGCTTGATTCTTGCGTCGGTAGGCGTACTTGCCTACAAAGTAGTTCGCGGCAATGCAGAAAAAGAAGCCGCCGCCGAGCGCATCAAAACGCTGCCTGATTTTCGCTTCGAGACCGCACAAATACAGGAATATACGCCCACCAGCATACCCGCAGAGAAGCCGCTTGTGATTATTCACTTCCTGCCCGATTGCCACTTCTGTCAAGGCGAAGCAAAAGAGATTGCCGCCCACGCAGAGTTTTTCCAAACGGCGCATATTCTCATGGTATCGGCGGCAGAAATGAAGCAAATACGCGATTTCGGGACATATTACGGCGTGGCGAATCTTCCCGCTCTCACGCTTGCCCGCGATTCAGCACATACCTTTGGTCAAATCTTTGGTACAGTCAGCGTTCCCACGACGTTTGTGTATAGTGCCGAGGTAAATGGCAAACGAAAACTCCTCAAACAATTTAACGGCGAGACCAGTGCAGAAGCGCTTAGGAAGGTGATTGAGAGGGCAGAGGGATAAGGGGCAGTAGAAATTCGCTGATTCAGGCTACATCGGCAAAGCGGTAGGCGTAGCACGACTCTTTTCCAAGAACTTGCTCAAGGTGAAAAATATCATCACAGGCAGCAAAGGTAAAAAGTTCATCGTCCATCACAGTCCAGTGCGAGCGCTCTTCAAGCGTAAGAGCCGCGACAGAAGGAAAATAGCCGACAGGAACATGAATGGCACGCCCGTCAGCAAGTATAAAACCGAGTGTTTTGCTATCATCGGTAATGATATTGACTATGGCGGGTCGAATGTGAGAAATGCCGTTCATAATTCTTTGGAAGATAGAGAGAATCGTTATGATAGAATGAGTGGGCGTACTTTTTTACCTTCAGCGAAATCGTTGATTTGTTTGCTGATGCTACCGCGATGTTCTTTGAGAGAACGTTCTATAAGGCGAAGCTCTTTGTCAGAAAAATCACCTCGTTCAAAGAGTTCGACCTCCGGCTCAAGCCAAAATTTTGCCGTGCGTTGAAAACCATCTTTTGTTCGTGCAATATGGACATGGCGGCGTTCTCGAAGGTCAAACGATACGACAAAAACAATAAATGCACCGATATAAGCAAGTTTAGGCATTATCTTTATGATGTAAGTTATCAATAGAATTTACCGATTTTATCGAAGTTTTCAAAATACCACTCATTTCTCTTTCCCCTTTGTGAAGAATCTCCCAAAAACCTTCACACGCCAGCAAGACCAAGCGGATTGCGGCGTGGCGGCACTGCTTTCGGTTATCCGCTTTTTCGGTGGCGATGAATCGTTTGAGCGCCTCCGTGAACTTTCCGGCACTTCACGGCAAGGAACGACCCTGTTGGGTTTGTTTCAAGCCGCCGGGCAACTCGGTTTGACCGCCAAAGCACTTCAGGCAGACAGCATCCACAATCTCATTGAAACCTTCAAAACCACATCCGAACCGTGCATTTTGCATATCGTTAAAGACAGTGTGCTGCTACATTACGTGGTTTGCTACGGCTTTGAGAACGGAGTTTTTACCATTGGCGACCCCGCAAGCGGCATCACCACTATCACGCCGGAGAAATTGGATGAACTCTGGCAATCGAAAACATTACTGTTGCTCACGCCGAACACCGCCTTTCAGCAAAAAACCACGCAAACGGCAGAACAGCGCCGTTGGGTGAGGGCGCTCATTGAGGATGATTTGACGGTGCTGCTCGTTACCTTTGCTCTGGGCATCGTTATTGCCATTTTGAGCCTTTCCACCGCGATTTTCTCTCAAAAACTTGTAGATAGTATTTTGCCGCAGCGAGATACCGTGCGTTTGGGGATTGGTTTGGGGATGTTGGCGTTGTTGCTTGCAGCGCGAAGTGGTCTGAATTTGCTCCGAGGGCGCTTTGTACTTGGGCAAACACGAGGCTTTAATAACCGCATTGTCGGGCGCTTTTTCGGTGTATTGTTACATCTGCCGCAGTCATTTTTCGACCGCAGAAAAACAGGCGACCTGATTGCCCGTATGAATGATGCACAGCGCCTGCAACAAGCACTGACCTACCTTGTGGGAGAAGTGATGATTGATGCACTGATGTTCGTCATCGCTTCGGTGGTGATTTTCCTCTATTCTGTACCGATTGGTATGTTTTTGCTGTGCAGTGCGGCGCTCTATTTCTTGCTCTCTTGGCGCTTTCACAAACCCATTGTGCAAGGACTTTAGTACCTAACGATTTTTCTTCTTCAAACGTCATAGCTGAGAAACCAAGTT
>ERZ1066127.439-NODE-439-length-22154-cov-10.819539_pt1 | contig 22154 bp, 16 predicted proteins | sample MGYA00382774_ERZ1066127 | MGnify/ENA primary metagenome ERZ1066127 (study PRJEB33369, sample SAMEA5778357) | biofilm metagenome | biome: Industrial cooling water; feature: Water cooling tower basin; material: Biofilm | place: United Arab Emirates | collected... | reverse complement strand
TGTAGCCCGTGCCGGCGTAGTCATTGCGCAAGAGATCGTTCCAGAAAGTCATCCAATGCGAGGCGTAGCCTTGTTTGTCATCGAGCAAAGCTCGGATCAGCTTGCTGCGCTTTTGCGGGTCCTTGTCGGCAAGGTGGGCTTGCAAGACGTCGTTGCTAGGCAGCAGACCGGTGATGTCGAGATAGAGACGACGCACGAACGCCGCCTCTTCGATAGGCGACGGACGCTTGACCTTTGTCTTGGTCAAATGGGCATCGAGGATGCGATCGATGGGATGCGTGCGACCATCCTGCGCGGCGGGGATTTTCGGCTTTTGCAACTTCAAAGGCGGCTCATAGGCGCTTTGTTTGAACGTGAATCCCGGCTCCCAGGGCGCTCCGGCATTGATCCACGCGGCGACAAGCGCCACTTCCTTTTCGTCCAAGCCATCGCCTTTCGGTGGCATGCGCTCGTCCTCGTCGTCCGAGGTGATCAGATGCATCATCAGGCTCTTCGCGCTATTGCCGGGCTCGATCACAAAACCCTCGTCGTTTTCCTTCATCAACTCCTCGCGGGTGTTCATGGAAAATCCGCCCTTGTGCTTGGTGCCCATGTGACATTCCGCGCAATGTTTTTTCAGCAAGGGGGCAACTTGGTGGACAAAATCCACAGCCATCACAGGACTGGCCATGATCGCACCCAAGAGACTGAGTCGTGTTAAGAAAGGGTTCATCTGAGCGAAACATTACGCATAAAATGGCATTTGTCTATCACGGGGTATGCAGATTGCACGGAGGTAGCAGCAGACAAAACTTGCATTTCGTGCCAATTACGCAACGATTCTTTGCAAGTTCTTGCGTGCGAACCGCGTAAGTCAGCAATTGTCTGGCATTTTTTCTTTATGAATCACCATCTTTCTCATTTCCGCCGGGTATTGACGCCGGTGCTCGGCTTTTTGTGTTTGAGCGGCTTGTCCCTGCACGCAGCGCCTAAATCCGCCCTGAACAATCCCGATTTCACGCAAGGAGGCACGATTCCCGCCGGGGCGAAACACGACTGGAATCTCGGTGCCACCGGTCTGCGCGGCTGGATGTTTTGCGACAAAATGGTGACGACGGATGCCCGCCAAATCGCCATCACCCAGGTCGCTCCCGGCTCCCCTGCGGAGGGGACCTTGCAGGTCGGCGACGTGATTCTCGGCGTGAACGGCAAGCCTTTTTCCCATGACCCGCGCACCGAGTTCGGCAAGGCACTCACGCTGGCGGAATCAGAGGCTGGCGCCGGCAAACTCAAGCTCACCCGCTGGCGCGCCGGTGCGAGCGAGGAGGTCACGCTCACGCTTACCGTGCTCGGCACCTACAGCCCGACCGCGCCATACGATTGCCCGAAATCGAAACGCATCATCGAACAAAGCGGCAAGGCTCTCGCTGCGGTGTTAGAGAAAAAAGGCGGCAGTGGAGATCCCATCGTGCGCGCGCTCAACGGTCTCGGCCTGCTGGCCACGGGCAATCCGGAATATTTACCTATCATCAAAAAAGAAGTCGAATGGGCCGCCAACTACAGCGAAAACGGCATGCAGACCTGGCGCTACGGCTACATCATCATGTTGCTGGCGGAATACACCATGGCGACAGGGGACCAGAGCGCCATGCCGGGCCTGCGACGCCTGGCCATGGAATCCGCCAAAGGACAAAGCGCCGTCGGTTCGTGGGGACACGCCTTCGCCCTGCCCGATGGTCGGCTGAAAGGCTACGGCATGATGAACTCCCCCGGTGCGGTGCTGACCATTTCCCTCGTCATGGCCCGCAATGCCGGAGTGAAAGATCCGGAAGTCGCCAAGGCCATCGAGCTCAGCGCGAAACTCCTGCGTTTCTACACCGGCAAAGGCTCCATCCCCTACGGCGATCACCATCCTTGGATCGAAAACCACGACGACAACGGCAAAAACGGCATGGCATCGGTGCTCTTCAACCTGATGAAAGAGAAAAACGGCGCGGAGTTTTTCAGCCGTATGAGCGTTGCGTCGCACGGCCCCGAGCGCGATACCGGACACACCGGCAACTACTTCAACATCCTCTGGGCCATGCCCGGCGTCGCGATCAGCGGGCCCAAGGCCACCGGTGCGTGGATGAAAGAATTCGGCTCGTGGTACTATGATCTGGCACGCCGCTGGGATGGAACATTCCCCCACCAAGGCCCACCCGAGACGGATGGCGACAGCTACGGCAATTGGGACTGCACCGGCGTCTATCTGATCGCGTATTGCCAACCGCTGAAAAAAATCATGCTCACCGGCAAACTCCCGGGCACCGTCACAGAACTCAAAGCCGCCGAGGCGGAAATGCTCATCGCCGATGGTCGCGGCTGGGACAACAAAGACCGCAACAGTTTTTACGATGCGCTCACGAATGAACAATTGATCGAACGACTCAGCAGTTGGTCGCCCATCGTGCGCGAACGCGCCTCGCTCGCCATCGGCCGACGACGCGATTTCCCCGTCGAACCGGTGCTGGCCCTGTTGCAGGAAAAATCGTTAGAACCGCGCTACGGTGCCTGTCAGGCCATCGAAAAACTGCGCGGACGGGCGGCGGCCGCCGTGCCCACCTTGGTGAATTTGCTGCGCGACAAGGACCTGTGGATGCGCATCAAGGCGGCGGACGCGCTTGCCAGCATCGGCCAGCCCGCGATGAGCGCCGTGCCCACCTTGTTGGAAATTTTTTCCCAAACCGATCCGGTCAACGACCCGCGCGGCATGCAACAGCGCTACCTGTGCTTTGCTCTCTTCGACGGTCGCGGCATGCTGGCGAACTCGCTGGAAGGCGTTGATCGCACGGCCCTGTACAACGCTGTGCGCGGTGGCCTGAAAAATCAGGACGGCCGCGCCCGTGGCAGCATCGCTTCGGTCTATCGGAATCTCTCCACCGAGGAAATCAAACCGTTGATCCCTGCCATTTTGGATGCTGTGGAAAATCCCGCTCCCAGCGGCGAAATGTTCGCTGATGAAATCCGCGTCGAGGGGCTGAAGATTCTCGCCAAGCATCGGATTGCGGAGGGAATCACCGCCTGTGTGAAATACACACGCCTGCAAAATCCGTGGTCGAGCGAAAACCGCACCCCCGAGCTGATGAAAATCCTCCTCACCTACGGCACGCACGCCAAAGCGACGATCCCCGAATTGAACAAAATTGCGGACTACTTTGAAAAAGAGGAAAAAGATTTCCCCCGCCAACTCATGATCAAAAAAGCCCAGTGCGTGCGCGAGACCATCCGCAGCATCGAGGCCTCGACAGAGACACCCACACTGATCCGCATTTCCCGCCGATGAAACACCTCTTCCCACAATTCCCTGCCATCGTCTTTGCCTGTTGTTCGCTCTGCCTCAGCATCGGGGCGGCGGAATCCGAGTTCTACGAACAGCGCGGCACGGATCCCACCTTTCAGGAGCTCGTGGATCAAGGGAAGCTGCCCAAGGGAGAAAACACCAAAGCGGGCGTCACGGGCTCCCGCATTTCCGTCAACCGCAAGGTGGTGGAAGTCCTGCCCGAGTCCAAACGACCGATCCCGCGCGACATCAAGCTCCACACCTTGCTCAACAGCGCGATTCCCCGCAACGATTTCGGCAACTGGACGCGCTGGTATCAGGAGGATGGGAACACGCAGATTTTCCGTTTGTTCAAGGGCGAGGAAAATCGTCGCAACGCCCGGGAACTGGCTGGACGCGTCGAGACCTTCAGCATCGAAAAATGGACGGAGGCGGAAAAGCAGTGGTATGAGTGGAGCGGTATCGTCACTGCCATCAAACCCACGGGATCGATTTTTCAGGCCAAGAGCCTCATCGAGGGCCCGGCGGTGATGATCCTGATGAATGAAACGGGACAAGTGAAAGTCAACCAACGCCGCGGCGAGGACAAAGTCATCGCGAATGGCATGATCGGAAAGCCGTTCCACCTGCGCGTGCGCGACAACGGCAAGGACTTCGAGGTTTTTTATAACGAAAAAAAGGTCTCCACCGGTCACTACGACAGACCGAAAAGCGCCACCAGTTTCCGCTGGGGCATGTATGTGGGCGACAAACCCATCGCCTACGATGCCATGATTCTTTTCTCCGGCGTCACCATCAAAAAAGTCAAATGATCCCCGGCACCGGGGCACAAAAATCACTCATCATGAAATCGATCCGCACACTTTTCCTCCTGGCACTCGCCACCATCAGCGCCCAGGCCAAGCCGCTGAAAGTCTTCATCCTCGCCGGGCAATCGAACATGCAGGGCCATGCCAAGATTTCCACCATCGAACACATCGGCATGGATCCCAAGACCAAACCGATGATGGATCAAATGCTTCAGCCCGATGGCAAGCCCCGCACCTGCCAGCGTGTGTGGATTTCATCGATCGGCTGCGGCGCGAACGACACCGAAGAGCTCACCGGCAAACTCACCGCCGGCTTCGGTGCCACCCGCGAAAAAATCGGCCCCGAGTTCAGCTTCGGCCTGACTATGGAAAAACTCACCGACTCCCCCATCCTCATCATCAAAACCGCCTGGGGCGGCAAAAGCCTCAACACCGACTTCCGCCCGCCCAGCGCCGGCCCCTACGTCTTCAACGAGGCCCAGCTCGCCAACTTCACCAAACAGGGCAAAAACCTCGATGAAATGAAGGCCGCCAAAGCCAAGGAAACCGGTGTCTATTACAAGATGATGATGGAACACGTCAAAAAAGTGTTAGGCGACATCAAACGCGTGGTGCCGGACTACGATGAAAAACAAGGCTACGAGATTGCTGGATTCGCTTGGTTCCAGGGCTGGAATGACATGGTCGATGGCGGCACCTATCCGCAGCGCGACAAACCCGGCGGCTACGATGCCTACACCGAGGTCATGGCCCATTTCATCCGCGACGTGCGCAAGGAACTCAACGCGCCGAAAATGCCCTTCACCATCGGCGTGATCGGAGTAGGCGGCCCCACCGCCCTCTACGGTCCTGGTGAAAAACGCTACCAATCGACGCACCAGAACATTCGCGACGCCATGGCCGCCCCCGCCAAGATGCCGGAGTTCCAAGGTACGGTGTCCGCCGTTCTCACCGAACAATACTGGGACCTCGAACTCAGTGCCGCCAAGGCCAAGGACAACGATCTCAAGCAACAGGCGAAAAAAATGGCCGCGGAAAAGAAACTGAAACCCGCCGAAGAAAAAGCCGCTTACGAAACACTGCGCCAAGAAAAACTCAGCGAGCGCGAGCGAACCATCCTCGAAAAAGGCATTTCCAATCTCGAATTCCACTACCTCGGCTGCGCGAAAATTCTCGGCGGTATCGGCCAAGGCCTCGCAGAAAGCCTCGCCAAGATGCCGAATCGATAGAATTTCTCCTTACGCCCGAAACGCCAACGTGCGCTTCGGCCGGATCTCGGCTTCGGTGTCCCTGCGCCAGCATGCACAAACCCATGGATATCAAACCGAGGACCGAGCCCCAAAAGACGCCCCCTGGAAAACCTGATATCACCATGCCCCGCAAAAGAATCCTTGAACTACCAAGCGATATCGTCTTGGGTGTTGGTGTAAGCAGATATTGAATATCTGGTTCCATCGTCATACGAATCTATACTATTCGGCAAAAGAAAATGAGAATCACAGCAAAGACGTTTATAGTGCAAGCGCTCGTTCTGATCTTCGCAATTGCAGCTTCCGCTGATGGTGCGACGTTTGGAATCCGCCTCGTTCAGAATGACCACCCAAGCCCCACTCTGTTTTCCTGCAAGCTTGCGGTGGAAGAGGGCAAGATTTCGATCACGGGCACCGGCTACAGCAGGCCGCTTCGGGCAATGATTTGGGAGCGCGACCACTCTAAATCCCCACAGTTTAAAGATCACCTTGTCTCAATTGAAGACGATAAGGTGGCTGCTGATTTGCTCATGATCGCAAAGCACTTCGAGCTGTGCCACGAAGGCTCAGACATGAAGTTGGTCAGTGGGGGGACAGTTACCAAAATTGAGTGCGTTAATGATCCTAAATTGCCAGCAAAGGAAGCATATTACATTGCGGTAGATCAGTCCAAGAGGCGTCCTAGTCTTATGGAGGATGTCTGTCAGCAAATCCAGATGCTGGTTGTAAGTGATGTCTTGAAAGAGGACGTATCGAAGAAGAGAGCGCTAGACTCTTTGCGAGCCAAGAGTGCCAAGCTTGCATCCAATATTTCGGCTTACACTAAGGCTTTATCTTTGTTGGAAGATGCAAATCAAAGGCAATTGGCCGCAGACTGGACGAAGATCACAGCTCTAGTCGAGTTTCGCCCCGATCAACCCCCACTTGAGAAGCGATCTCGTCTCGTGCGAACAGCTCACGACGTCTTGACTGCGTCATGCTCGGAACGTGGCCTTAAGCAGATCCTCGGGCGCAAGCTTTCGGAAAAGGAGGCTTTGATCCTCAAGATTGGCGAAGTGAGACGATGCCGTGGCTCATTCTCTTACCCTGAGAATCCAGACTGGGGATTCGATGATGTTGGAACAAGCCTTGGGATGGTGTATCCACCACACAATCCCGGCTTGCGTGTTGGTATTCTCGACTGGGGCCTCGAGAGGCTATTGCTTCATTTCCTGCTTAGCGGAGCCTCTGACGCACCGACCGCTTATGATCGATTCTCTTTGGCCATGTCCGGTCGAGACTGGAGCGTTGTGGAGCGTTGGAGTTTCAAGAAGGATCCAATTCCCGAGGTCACGGCGGATCGTCTTCGATACCTCTCATCCGCGAGCGGCCTCTTGGAATACTTGCTTAAAGGAGAGGTTTCTGAAGGTGTCACTTTTCTGAATGTTCAGGCGATAGTCATTGAGGACGATAATTGGAAGGCGGCTCGGCTTGATTACAGTATCGGCAAAGAGGAATACTGCTTGCCGCTTTTCATGGCTGATCAATCTTGGTCCCCTAATCGTCCTTGGCCAGAGCGTGCCTACCGTGATACTGGCGACGTCATCAAGAGCCGCGATTTTTTTCGATCTCCTGCTGAGGTCACAAAACACAATGATGCCGAACATGGCGGCACTGGGCAACCCGCTACTCGCCCCGAGTCGAAGTCGGAGGGTGCTGATAATCCTCAACCTGAGTCGGAGGGGCGCTCCCGGTAGAGGGTTGCCAGGCCTAAAAGTTCACTAGAATATGCTCAGTACCACCAAGATTACCTTAGGTTCGGATGACGCCGATTATTTCAGCATTTCGTCGGTGGAACGATTCTCCGATGACTCGGGCTGGCGAGGGTTGCTTACGATGCGATCCGCGCCGTTCGCACTGATCGGACACAAATTTTACTTTGACGATCTTCTGGAGTTTCGAGATCGGATTTACAGCATCTACAAGAACCTCGAAGGCATCGCGATACTTCGCCCACGCTATGAACAAGATTGCATTGAGGTTACAGCAACGACTCGTGGCCACATATCGGTCAAAGGTCATTTCGAGACTTTCACCCCCGAAGTCAACAGGATCGACATGGAGTTCACCTTGGATCAGACCTTTTTGCCTGCCCTAATTTCGAGCATTAACCGTGTCATCGAAGAAACTCAAAGCGAACAACCCGCACATGGCGACGCCGAGGAATCCGAATGATTGAATTCGGAGCTTCACACCGGCGCCGCCATTGCTATTCGTTCGGCAAGAATATGACTATTTCTCAAATTGACGACCTATTCAGCAACCACTTCACCTACCTTGATCGCGTCGTGAGCGACCGGCTTCCAGATCACGATCAGGGGCAACGTGGGCCGGTCGTTATGGCGCTCTCGGAGTTGGATCGCGATTTGTATTTTATCCACGATGTGAAGGCAATTACCTGCAATGCTGGAATAGGCGCTTGGGTTGAATCTCACATTGACGACAGCAACTGGATCGATGACGCGGCAAGAGCATTCGAAGCCATTGGATATGGTGTCGTAGGTCACAACCTCAAGGAATATCGGAAGCAGTACATTGCCGCCGCTAGGAATTTTGAGAATTGGGATGATCGGGATCTGTCAAAACCCGTTTGGGATTTGGAAGAGGAGTTGATGCAGGCTCTTTACGACCATCTGATCGCACGAAATTTTGTATTTAAGAAGCCATCGAAAGAATAAAGAAGACCAACAACCAGAACAAGCCGGCAATGGGTAACCCGCTACCCCTCCTGAGTTGAAGCCGGAGGGTGGTGACAAACCTCAAACTGAAGCGGAAGGGCAATCCAGCTAGTGGCTTGCCAGGCCTCTTTGTTGGCTGTAGAATTCAGAACATTTGCACGAAGATGAAGACGATTGCGGTAACCATCAAATTCTTACTGGTTCTGATCATTGCGACCATTGGATGGAGCGTTGTGTGGCAGTATACACTTACTGGACATCTGTACGATTGCACAGACGAAGTCGGCTTTGATTATCTCTCACCTGGTGATTGGGTTCACGGCTCAATCGAGTATGTTGACACTATCGACACAGCTAGAGTAATGGAGTTGCCGGACACACTCAAACGAGGATGGACCATTCATCACCTTTGGGGCATCTGGCTGACTATGTCCGCATTATCGGTAGGCGCAGCTCTGCTTTTGTCGAAGGTCAGTTGGGCAGGTTTGACATCACCTGCAGAAAAAGCGCGGCGGGCGGCTTGGTAGAAAAATATGAAAGCCAATCGGGTCCTCGGGAGTGATTAGCTCCCGAGTCCCACACCACCCTGCGTACGGCTCCGTACAGGGCGGTTCCAATCAGTTACCCTAAGCTTGCTCAGGGTTGTAAAGCGTGATCCAGATCGCGCTCATGTCGGGCACTCCTTATTTCTCTCACCAGCGGGGTGATTGCGCGTATTTCGCACGCTTTCATTCTGACTCATGCGCCCATATCCTTTTCGACAGCGTTTCGTCGTATGCACGTTGTTGGGATGAGTTTCCCATGCGACCGGTGGCGACCACGGGCGCGTGGTTGTTTACACCCAACCACTGCTGTAGTGGTTCAACTCGTCGATGACAGTTTCTATTGTTGTCGATCCTGAAGCCCAGTGCACTCTCTGAACTCTCAAGACAGTAGTCCGCGCTCCGATGGTGACAATGGTGCCTGATGCAAGGCACCAAGCGATGCATCATGGGCAGGTAGCTCAGTTCTTTTTGCGATGTGGGGCCGGACCGGTCAAGGGCCAATCGGGGTTGAGGCCGTGGGACTTTTTCATCAGCACTTCCGCCTCTTTGACCAATTCCGGGCGGGCTGCTGCCAGATCCTTGGTCTCGCCGGAGTCCGTGCGCAGATCGTAGATTTCGGTTTTTGTCTTGATGCCGTTTCTCACCGCTTTCCACTGAAGTTCGTTGCCGAATCGCAGGGCTTGGATGGGCTTGCCCTCGTGCAGCTCCCAGTAGAAGGAATCCCGCTTGGGAGCGGCTCCGCCCTTGAGGAAGGAAACCAGAGAGAGGCCATCGGTGGGGCAGGTCGCGGGGATCTTCGCACCGGCGAGTTCAGCGGCGGTGGGAAGGAAGTCCCAGAAGGCCCAAGGCTCATCGCGCACCTTGCCGGCGGGAATTTTTCCGGGCCAGCGGGCGATGGCTGCCTGGCGCAAGGCCCCCTCATACAGACCGCGCTTGAAGCCACGCATGCCGTTGGAGGCCTGGTTGAAGAGTTGCCCGATGTCGGACTGGGGTGAAAAGGACGAGCCATTGTCGCCCGCCAGCATGACGAGGGTGTTGTCATCGATCTTGAGTTCCTTGAGCAAATCAAGCAAGGCGCCCACATCGCTGTCCACGCGTGTGACCTGGGCGGCGTAGGCCTTCTGTCGATCGCTCCAGGGCTTGTCCTTGTAAATGCCGAAGTCATCAATCTCATGCGTGCCGTGCGGCAAGGTAATGGCGTAGAAAAGAAAGAAGGGCTGGTCTTTTTTCGTGCGCACCCAGGACAACACGTCCTGTTGGATCAGGTTCTGGGAATAGACCTTGCGTCCATTGTTTTGATTGCCTTCCAGCTCGAAGCGTTGGTTATCGCGGTAGAGGTACGAGGGGAAATAGGAGTGGGCGTGACGTTGGCAATTGTAGCCGAAAAAGTGGTCGAATCCTTGCTTCAGAGGATCGCCGGTGGTGTCGAACATGCCCATACCCCATTTGCCCATGCAGGCGGTGGCGTAGCCGCTGGTTTTGAGAATTTCCGCGACGGTGACAGTTGCCTCGGGCAGAGGGTATTGGCCCTCACCTTTGGCGATTTCCCAGTTCGCACGCACGGGTGCGTGACCGCTGTGAAGGCCGGTCATGAGCGAGGTGCGGCTGGGCGCACAGACGGTGGTGCCGCAATAGCCCTGGGTGAATTTCACGCCTTCCTGCGCCATTTGATCCAGGCGCGGTGTTTGGATGATTTTCTGGCCATAACATCCCAGGTCACCCTGCGCGAGGTCATCGCTGAGAATGAAGATGATGTTAGGTTTTTCCGCCGCCGCGAGCAGGTTGAGCGAGCAAGTGAGGAATGCGAGACCCAAGAGTATTTTCATGGAGTTTGGCGGTAGATTATTTCGCAGGTGTGAGGACGAACTCCTTGATGGTCACGCCACGGCTGCCGGCCACCAATTCATACTGGATGGTGTTTTTCCCTTGATTCAGGGTCAATTCCAAGGGCGAGGAATGCTGCCACATGCCGACAGTGTAAGGCACCTCGGCGGACTCCGGCTTGGCTCCGTTCACGGACACGAGCACTTTCTGACCATCCTGCACCGTGGTGACGCGGCTGGTGAGGGTGTATTTCCCCGCAGCGGGGACATCCACCACATAATCGGCCTTGAAGCCGCCCAACGCGTGCAACTGCATGCCGCCGCTGAAGCTCTTCATGGCAGCGGATTTCCCCGAAGCCTTGGCATGAGCCACGGCGGGAATGGTGATGACGCCTTGCTGCACGGTGATTTCCGTATCAGCCTTGGAAACGGCGGCGGAGTTGACTTTTTGTTCGCGGTCATTCGCCTCGGCCAGCTCCTGCCCCAGAGGCCCCAGTGTCACGGCGGTGGCGGCGAGTACTTTTGATTGATAGAGGGCGACGTTGCTCCACAAGCCGCCGACGATTTTTTTCCGCTCATTGTAAGCAGGCTCGCCCAGGACGCGGCTGACCCATTGCGCGCGCAGCACCTTGAGGTATTCCTCGGGATGGGCACGGGCCTGAGCTTCTAACAAAAACTGCGTGCCGCTGAGGGACACCTCTTCTTTGTCCCACCAACTGGCGTGGAATCCGGCACCGAGATTGACGACCCAGCCCTTGGGTGTCCAGTGACTGAGAGCGGCGTGGGCCTTTTGCGTGACGCCCCAGGTGGGAATGCCGAAACTCTTGAGCATGAAGCGGCCGAAGAAGGCGCGTCGTCCGCAGATGCCACCGTTTTTGATGATGTTCTGGTATTGATGTTGGGAGGGAAGGTCGAACTGCACGTTTTGAGATCCGTAGGGAACCTCGGTTCTGACGGCAGAGACGTAGCGCCAACCGTAGTCGCTCATGGTGATGTGATCGGGGCGGTAGTTGCGCAGCATGGTGCGACCCCACTGGAGGATTTCATCGGGGCAATCGCAGTTCACGACCATGCGGTATTCCCAGACGGTGAAATTTTTAAAGGCCGGGTCCAGTTCGCCATCGAGATAGGCTTTTTCGTAATGCATGTAGCGTTTCACCGGATCGATGAATGGCGCGCCATCCTTCACGGTGCTGGGGTGGGATTGTTCGATGGGCTTGGCATGTTCCAACGCGGTGGCGAGTGCGAGGCGCTGGAGGTTGCCGTCCTTGGCCCGTGGGCTGGTTTTTTGGATGGCGGTGAAAATTTCCATCGCGCGACCGTAGTGGCCGTAGCGAGCACCGCCCGCCACCAGCATGGCCTTCATCATGGCGGGGTCCTGGAGCAGACGATCGACAGCGGCGCTTTGCTCCGCGCCCTGGGAGGCATAGGCAGCGAGACCTGAGGGTGTGGCATGGAGCAAGACCACGCATTTCGCCAGTGCGGCATCCATTTTATCGCTCGCCAACACAGGAGCCATGGTGTCCATCAGTTCCTTGGCGGCCTTGGCCTCGGCGGCCGTGGCACTGGCGAGATCGGCGTTGGCTTTTTCCAAGGCTTTTTTGTTCGCGGCATCGTTTTTCAGGGCCTGGTCCAGCAAAGCCTGACGCTCGGCGAGTGCCTTGAGTCCGTCCTGCTTGTTCTGTTCCCACTTGGCCAGTTCTTTTTCCGCTGCTTGGCGGGCGGCGTTGTCCTTGGCCTTCGCGAGAGCCTCCTTGGCAGCGGCGATGCCTTTTTCCGCCCCGCCGATCCACTTGCCTTTGGCGTGTTCGACGAGACCCTTGGCGCTGCCCACTTGACTGGCGTTCTTCTGGGCGGCTTCCGCGGCAGCGGCGGCCTTTTGCACATCTTCGCCGGCTTGTTTCAAGGCCGTGACCTTGCGCTCTTCAAGGGTGGGCATGGCTTTGATGGTCTGCTGCTGGAGTTCTGCCAGCATGGCCGCATATTTCGCTTTCAGCGTCTCGCCTTCGGCATTGAGCGGGGCGACGGGAGCGGGTTTGGCCTCTGCGGTGATGACAAACATTCCGGATTGCAGCGCAAGGCCGCAAAGAGCAACTCGGGTAAGGGTCGTGAACTTCATTCGTTTCCTGTTACGCCGCAGCCCGCCTGCTTCTATCGCTGGATTTGGTGAATCAGCCCGTCGTTTCATCGGACCCATGGGAACCGCCACAGGACTTGATTTGACAGAACGGTCCGGATCCTGTGATCTCAGGGCACGATGTTGGTGAATTCGTTCAAACAATCACTCAAGCAAACGATATCGCGGTGTCCGCAGTGCCATCGCGATGTGCCGGCGGAGGTGTGGAAAAGCACAGGAACACCCGCCAAGGTCTATCTCTCGCGGGAGTGCCCGGAGCATGGCGACACGACCGTTTGTCTCGCCAGCGATGCCCGTTTCTACTGGCTCGCCAAAGGCAATGCCGGCAACTCCTGCGGTGCGGGGTGCGCTTGCTCCGCCGGCGAGGGCGGCATCGATGGAACCCTGGGAAAAAACGCAGAACCGGTGGATTCGAGCACGGAGGTTCTCTCCACCTGTCTGGCTCTGATTGAAATCGTGGATTCCTGCAACCTCGCCTGCCCCACCTGCTTTGCCGACTCTCCGGTAGGAGCCTCCGCGGATCGACTCAAGGCCCATTCGTTCGATTCACTGGTGGCTCGCATCACGGGGGTGCTGGACCGCAAAGGACACATCGAGATTTTGCAACTGTCCGGCGGCGAGCCCACACTGCACCCGGAGTTTTTCCGTTTGCTCGACTGGATTCACGCGGAGCCTCGCATCGACTACTGTCTCATCAACACCAACGGCGTGCGTCTGGCGAAAGAAGATGATTTTTTGCGAGAGATGGGACAACGGGCACGCCGCGGGCATCTGCAACTTTACCTGCAATACGACGGTCCGCAGGAAGCCGGACAGAAAGATCTTCGCGGCATCGACCTGCGCGCCATGAAAAAGCTGGTGATGGAGCGTTGCGAACAGGAAAACATTCCCTTCACGCTGGCGATGACCGTCACGCCGGAAAACCTCCCGCACTTGGGAGCCAGCATCGAGGTGGGCCTGGGCTATCGTGCCTGCCGCGGCATCTCCTTTCAGCCGATGTTTCGCTCGGGGCGGAATGCCTTGCGGGATGACGCCATTCTCAACACGGCGGACATCATACTGGCCAGCGTGGCTCAAGCGGCAGGGCGGCTTCGATTTGAAGACTTCACTCCCCTGCCCTGCGGCGATCCAAATTGCGCCACCATCGGCTACCTGCTGCGCACTCCGTTGGGCATACGCAGCATTTCCGAGTTCATCGACTTTGCCAGCGTGCAGGGCTTTTTGCGCGACAAGGTGCGCTATGAATTGGCGGACCTGATCCAGTGTGGCTGTGAAAACACCGAACTGGGTGACATTTTGCACCGATTTGAAATGAAGGAAAAAGACGCCTTCCGCCTGTTCATCAAGCCGTTCATGGACTCGTGGACCTGGGATCAGGATCGCATTGACCGCTGTTGCACCCATGTCATCCGCCCGGATGGCAAGCTGGATTCCTTCTGCCGCTATTACTCCACACCCCACCAAGACCATGTTGGAACAACCCCCTGAGAGATCTCAAATGGAAGTCGAGGCCGAGGCCGCCGCTGCCGCCCTGCAGGAGGAGCCACGCCGCTCCCATGGCTGCATGCGCCCTATCATCTGGTGTGCCCCCACGATGGTATTTTACGTTTTGCTCTTTGGCGTTGGTTTTGCGTTAGATACGCTTTATCCTGGTTGTCCCGCATCGGTCGGCATGACCGTGGCAGGGATATTGATCGCTGGCACCGTATTCGGCATCGGCTGCTTTGACGGGCTGCTTTCATCCAGCACCCTTGTCGCATCGCCATCGGAGCGGCAGAAACGCATCATCTTGCACGGGCTGTTTTTTACCGCGCACCAGGTGTGGCTGGTGCCCGCCATGTCAGTGCTCCTGATGGGAGCTTGCGCGGCTCTCTCATCCATCTGAGTGGACGCCGTGGACTCCTTTATCGTCAGACAGATTTCGCTCTATCAGGTGTTTGCCATCGGTGCGCTGATCGTGGGTGGATGTTTTTGGTGGTGGTCAGCCAGAGCGGATGCACGGCTGTGGTGGATCTACGGCGGTGGTGTGATCGGCGGCCTGCTCGGAGCCAAAATCGCTTACCTGCTGGCCGAGGGCTGGATCCATGCGGATCATCCGCAACGCTGGGCATTCTGGCTCACGGGGAAATCCGTGATGGGTGCGCTACCCGGCGGATGGATCGGCGTGGAGCTGGCAAAACGGCGCTGCGATTTCAGGCAAAACACCGGCGACCGATTCGCCCTCGCGCTCCCTCTGCCCCTGATGTTCGGGCGTTTCGGCTGCCTTCAAGCCGGTTGCTGTCAGGGCATCGCCACCTCACAGGGCCGCTGGCCCGCCGTCGAAGTGGAGGTGATTTTTCTGGCAGGGATGCTCGGGCTGCTCCTGGTATTGCGTGCGAAAAAACTCCTCATCGGCCAGAATTTCCATGGTTTTCTGATGATCTACTCGCTGTTCCGCTTCGGTCATGAATTCCTCCGGGCCACGCCGAAAATCATGGGCTCACTCTCCGGCTATCAATGCATCGCGGCGGTCACCTTCGTCGCGGCATGGGTTGCCTTTCGTCATCGACAAAAACAAAATCACGGCTCAGCGGCGTTAACCTAGTTGCTATGAAAAAGACTCCTATCGTTCCGATGATCGCATGTCTCGCGCTGGCCAGTTGGTCTGCTTGGGGACAAGATGCCCCGAAACCCGATGCTCCGCGCACGCCAGTCGATGGCGCGGATGTCATCAGACGTGAAGCTCGCGAGCGCATGATGAAAGACCGTGCCCGTGATGCGGAAACTGCCGCCCAGCCTTGGCGCATCGGACTGATGGTCGACCCCATCGATGCCACCCTGCGCAACCACCTCGACATCCCGGAAAAAACCGGCGTCATCGTCGCGCAGTGCGCGGAAAACTCTCCCGCCACCAAAGCCGGCATCATGAAAAACGACATCATCCTGATGGTGAATGGACAACCTGTCGGCTCGATCGAACCCTTGCGCGAAGCGGTCGAAGCCTCCGGCAAAACCGGAGCGCCCCTGCGCTTGAGCACCCTTCGCAAAGGGCAACGCCGCGAGGTAATCATCAAGCCGGAACTGCCGAAACCAACGCCCGAGCGCGAGAAAAGCATCGCACGTCCCGCTCCGGTCATGCCTGGCATGATGCGCGACTCGGACATCATGATGCGCCGCGTGGCCGAGCAACACAGCAAGCTGATGGAGCGTCTCGAACGCCAGGAGGGCGAGATGAAACGCCTGCGCGAACAAGTGGAACAAATGTCCAAAGCCATGCGCGAAATGAAGCGCGATGGAGACAAGGAATAACCCGCTTCCACCAAGATTCCGGGCCCGGGCTGAAAAGTCCGGGCTTTTTTTGTGCCGCAAGCCGCCGCATCCGGCGAATTATCGTTTGTTTTTCAGGCAAAAGCCTCTAGCTTCCTCGCAGACGTATGCCATCAGTCCGACCATCGCTACCGAGGAACGAGGGCATCGTCTATCAGGCAAAAGGTTTGCGCAAAGTCTATCACACCGGCGACCTGGATCTGGTGGCACTGCACCAAGTGGATCTCTCCCTGAATGCCGGAGAACTCGTGTGTTTACTCGGTGCCTCGGGCAGCGGCAAGTCCACCTTGCTCAACATTCTCGGTGGGCTGGATGTGCCGACATCGGGTGAACTGATCTACAAAGGCTGGCCACTCCATGGGGCCGATGATGACACCCTCACCCTGTTCCGCCGGAATTGCGTGGGTTTTGTCTTTCAATTTTACAACCTCATCCCCTCGCTCACGGCGCGGGAAAACATCGCCCTCATCACCAACCTCGCCCCTGATCCCATGTCACCGGAAGATGCCTTGGAAATGGTGGGACTCGGGGCACGCATGGACCATTTTCCCTCCCAGTTGTCCGGGGGCGAACAACAGCGGGTCGCCATCGCCCGCGCCATCGCCAAGCGACCGCAAGTTCTCCTCTGCGATGAACCCACCGGTGCCCTCGATGTGCTCACCGGCATCACCGTGTTGGAGGCGGTGGAGCGCATCAATCGCGAGCTCGGCACACTCACGGTCATCATCACCCACAACGCGGTGATGGCGGAAATGGCGGACCGCGTGCTGTATCTATCCGACGGAAAAATTGTCAACGAAGTGCACAACGACGTGCGCCTGCCCGCCTCGGCACTGAAGTGGTGAACCACCCCACCCCATGATCGCACCCCTCGACCGCAAACTGCTTCGCGAGATCGCCCGAATGAAGGGGCAGATCATCGCCGTCAGCCTGGTGATGGCATGCGGACTCACCATGATGATCATGACGCGCAGCTTGATCCTCACCTTGGAAAGCACGCGGGAAGCCTACTACCGGGAGTATGCGATGGCGGACTTGTTCGCCCGGGTGAAACGCGCGCCTCTGGCGATGACCGATCGTATCGCTGCCATTCCCGGCGTGGCAGCGGTGGAGACGCGGGTGGTCGTGGACGTGACAATCGATCTCCCGGACCTCGATGCGCCTGCCACCGGCCATGTGATGTCCCTGCCCCTCGATGGCGGCGAGCAGAAACTCAACCGCGTGGTGCTGCGCAAGGGCCGTTTCCCCCGCCCCGATGAACGCCGTGCCGTTGTGCTGGGCGAGGCCTTTGCGGAGGCGAATCACCTGGCACCCGGGGACTCGCTGGTAGCGGTCATCAATGGCCGGCGCGAAGTGTTGCAAATTTGCGGCATCGGCCTGTCACCCGAGTTCGTGTTTGAGGCGCGCGCCGGGGAAACCCTGCCGGATCACAAGCGCTTCAGCGTGATGTGGATGAACTACCGCGCCCTCGCCGTGGCCTACGACATGAACGGAGCGTTCAATGACATCTGCCTCGATCTCACTCCGGGAGCCTCCGCCCGCACGGTGATGGCGGAACTGGACCGCTTGCTCGTCTCCTACGGGGCCACCGGCTCTTTCGAACGCAGCGAACAGGCATCCGCCCGGCGGCTGGATGATGAAATCCGCGTCCTCTACTCGCTTTCCTACGTCTATCCCGTGGTATTCCTGAGCGTGGCGGCTTTCATGGTGAACGCGGTGCTATCGCGGCTGGTTCGCTTGCAGCGCGAACAGATCGCCCAACTCAAGGCGCAGGGCTACTCGTCACGCAGCATCGCCTGGCATTTCCTGAAGTTCGTGATGTTCATCGGCATCACCGGATCCATCATCGGCGGCATCGGCGGATTTCTGTTAGGAAAACAACTTGTCAACATGTACACCTTGTTTTTCCGGTTTCCCTCGCTGGATTTCCAATACAATCAGCGCGCCCTGTTGGTGGCACTGGGCATCAGCATGGGAGCCGCGGTCATCGGGGTGTGGTCGGTGGTGCGCCAGGCGGTGAAACTGCCACCCGCCGAGGCGATGCGGCCCGAGCCACCGGCCAGTTTCCGACCGTCCGTGTTTGAACGCCTCGGTCTCAGCCGCTGGTTCAGCCCCACCATGCGCATGGCCTTGCGCAACATCGAGCGTCGGCCGTGGCAATCGCTTTTCACCAGTTGCGGCCTGGCATTGGCCACGGGGCTGATGGTCATGCCCGGTGCGATGAGCGATAGCGTGGATCACCTTCTCACTTTTCAGTGGAACAGCGCGCAACGTCATGACGTGCTGGTATTTCTCAATGAAACCACCTCCGCGCGCGGGCTGCATGACATTTCCCATCTGCCGGGCGTGACCCTGGCGGAGCCCGTGCGCAGCGTCAGTGCCCGGCTCAGATACGCGCAATATTCGCGCAAACTCTCGATCACCGGCATTCCCCGCGATGCGGATTTGAACCGACTCCTCGATGAAAACGAGCGCCCCATCACCATGCCGCCCGATGGTTTGTTGATGTCGGCCAAACTCGCGGAAATCCTCGGCGCACGCATCGGCGATGAAGTCAGCATTGAGGTGTTAGAGGGCCGCAGGCGCACGGTGGAGATTCCCATCCGCGGGCTGGTCATGGACTTTGCCGGCGTGGCAGCCTACATGGACATCGGCGAACTGAGGCGTATCTTGCAAGAGGGCGACACCGTCAATGGTGCCTACCTCAGCGTGGATTCATCGCGTTGGGATGACTTCATGCGCACCATCAAGAAAACGCCGCGCATCGCAGTGACCATGGTGAAACGCGATCAATTGGCGGCGTTTCGCGATACCACTGGCAAAAGCATCGGCATCCTGCGCACGCTCTACTTCGTGCTCGCGGTGATCGTCTCCTTCGGCGTGGTGTATAACAGCGCCCGCATCGCCCTCTCCGAGCGCAGCCGCGAGCTGGCCACCCTGCGCGTGGTGGGTTTCACCCTGCCGGAAGTGCGTGGCGTGCTGGTAGGCGAACTCACCATTCTGGTCTTGATCGCCATTCCCGCCGGATTGATGTTTGGTCGAGGCCTCGCCCTGTTCATCATTTCCTCATTCAGTACGGAAACGGTGCGCCTGCCCATTTTGATCAATCACTCCACCTACTCGATCGCGGTCATTGTGGTTCTCACCGCCGCCATCAGCTCTTTCGCCCTCGTCAGCCGCCTGCTCGCCAAACTCGATCTCGTCAGCGTCTTGAAAGCACGCGATTGATGCACTACATTTCTCCCGTCCCATGGCCACCTCATCCTCGAACAACACCACCGCACCGTGGGCCAATCCGCCGAACAAATCCGGCCGCCAATGGCTGCGCAAACTCATCCCCTGGTTCCTCATCGTCGGCGTCGTCGCGCTGATTGTGGCCGGGCTGTGGCCCAAGCCCATCGTGGTGGAAACCGGCGTGGTCACACGCGCACCGCTCACCGTGACCGTGCTCGAAGAAGGAAAAACCCGCATCCGCCACCGCTACATCGTGGCCGTGCCGGTGGCGGGTCTGATGCAACGCGTCACGCTGCGGCCCGGCGATGCCGTGAAAGCGAATGACACCCTCATCACACGCATCGAGCCCAGCGCCGCGCCGCTGCTCGACCCACGCGCCCGCGAGCAAGCCGAGGCCGCCATTTCCTTGCAACTGGCTGCCACCCAGCGCTCCGAGGAAAACCTCAAGGCAGCCCGTGCCGCACTGCAACGCGCGGAATCCGAGCATCAGCGCATTTCCTCCGAGAAAAACCAAGGCATTCTCTCCGTGTCCGACCGCGAGGCGATCGAAACCGATGCCTTCATCAAAGCCGCTGAAGTGCGGGCCTTGGAATTTGAACGACAGATCCGCGAGTTCGAACTCGCCCAAGCGCGGGCTGTGCTCACGCGTCCCGCCGTCCAACTCGAACAAAATTCCGTGGAAATCAAATCTCCGGTCTCCGGCGTTGTGCTCCGCGTAATGCAGGAAAGTGAAACGATGGCCACGCCCGGCATGGAGATTCTGGAGATCGGTGACCCGTCCGACCTGGAAGTGGAAGCGGAAATTCTCTCCCGCGATGCCGTGGCCATACGCCCCGGTGCGACAGTCACCATCGAACAATGGGGTGATGAAACGCCCTGCCAGGGCCGGGTGCGCCGGATCGAACCCGCGGCCTTCACCAAGGTTTCCTCGTTAGGCGTGGAAGAGCAGCGGGTGCTGGTGCTGATCGAACTGATCCAACCGCCTGAATCCGCCCGCGCGCTGGGCGATCGCTTCCGCGTGGAAGCACGCATCGCCACCTGGCACAAAGATGAGGTGCTCACCGTGCCAGCCAGTGCCCTGTTTCGCGAAAACAACAGTTGGAAAACCTATCGAGTCGAGGCCGGGATCGCGCATAAAATCGATGTGGAGATCGGTCACAGCGATGGCCGCAAAAGCGAAGTGCTGCAAGGTCTGCAAGCCGGTGACAGAGTGCTGCTCCATCCCCCTGATGCCGTGAAAGACCAGTCCCGCGTGACCGAGCGGCAGTGAGGAGTCAGCGCCAGAAGAGCGACATGAGCAAAAGAGCGGCGTAGAGATACAGCACAACCGTCAGAAGCACCACGGCACCCCACAACAATATGTTGCGCAGGTGGACAAGAAAACGAGCACCGAACGAATCGGAATCGCCATTAATGGGATTGTCATGAAACAAAGTAGGAAGCATGTCACGGGCGTTAGCCTTGGGAAACACCATGGACTTCAATCCCTTCAAGGGGACCTCTCGTAGCGGAATGGGCCGGCTCACCGTCACCCGTGGCGTCGTGTCCCCTCCTGAGGGACCGGGAAAACGCTTGTAGGTGGGGAGATTTGACATGACACCGATCTAACACCGTGGCGGTGCCGGGTCGATTCCAAATCAATGGAAAATTTCCACGCCTCAGCGGCGGTAGTGTTGGAACGGATAGGAGTAGATCGTGGCGTGGATGTAACTGTGCAGGGTGTAGTTGTTTTTTGCCGCATGGGCCACGATTTTATCGACGGCGGGTTTGTCGTAGTAATCGAGGCCACGACCCAGGGCAAAGGTGAGCATTTTCACGGCGAAGGCGCGGTGGAAATCATCCGCGCGCTTGGTGGAAATGATCCGGGCCAGCGCGGCAGGCGAGTCCACCATTTCACCGGAGGCGAGATTGCCACGGGTATCGATGTCCGGTCCGCTGCGGCGCGAGCCATCGACATCGTAGCCTTCAAAGGCGAAGCCGATGCCGTCCATCAATTTGTGACACGAAGCGCAGGCGGGGTCTTTGCGGTGTAGCTCCAGTTGTGCACGCAGGCTGGCGGAATGGATGCCGTTGTTGGAAGCCGGCAGTGAGGGCACGTTCGGCGGTGGCGGCGGTGGAGCGGCATCGAGCAAGGTTTCCAGCACCCATTTGCCACGCTTCACGGGCGAGGTTCGGTTCGGATTCGAAGTGACGGCGAGGATGGAAGCATGGGTGAGAATCCCCCTTCTCGTGGGATCGGGCAGTTTCACCTTGCGGAACTCACCGCCCTGCACATCAGGGATCTTGTAATGACGGGCCAAGGTCTCGTTGACGAAGGTGTAGTCGGCATCGATCAAGCGGGTGACCGGCAGATTGTTTTTGAGCATGTCCTCGCAAAACTCCCGCGTTTCCCGGATCATGTGACCGCGCATGGACGCCACAGTGGAGGGATACAATCGCGAGTCGATGGGGATGAACTCGGCGTCTTGATACTGCAACCACTGGGCAAAGAAACGATCGATCAATGCGGCGGATTTCGGGCTGCGTATCATGCGGTCCACCTCCTCCGTGAGGAGCGGGCGCAGTTGTTTGTTGGCTGCCATCGACAGCGTGGAGTCATCCGGCGCGGAACTCCAGAGGAAATAGGACATGCGCGATGCCAGGGAGAGATCAGGCACTTGCAGGATGGTGCCGGGCTTTTCCAGCGAATAGACCGCGTGCAGCTCGCGGAACAAGAACTGCGGCGAGATCATCGCGGCCTCAAATGCCGGGCGCATGGAGTCCTCCAGGCTTTGTTTGGCTTTCCGTTGGGCCCGGGCGAGACCGGCGTAGCGAGAAATTTCCGCATCCGTGGCAGGGCGGCGGAAGGCATGAGAGAGGAAATTTCGCAGGATCACCGCCACGTATTGATCGTCCGTGAGTTCCTCTTTACGCGGGGGGAACAAGAGCAGGTTGCGTTTGTTCTGCTGGTTCAGCGGCCCTTCCAGTGTAATGGAATGCACCAGCAAATTGCGATCCGCCTTGGTGGCTTCATCCCAGAAGTCATTGAGAAA
>ERZ1066127.433-NODE-433-length-22318-cov-13.264250_pt1 | contig 22318 bp, 23 predicted proteins | sample MGYA00382774_ERZ1066127 | MGnify/ENA primary metagenome ERZ1066127 (study PRJEB33369, sample SAMEA5778357) | biofilm metagenome | biome: Industrial cooling water; feature: Water cooling tower basin; material: Biofilm | place: United Arab Emirates | collected... | reverse complement strand
GAAATACAGTTTTGTTTCTCTTCAATGGCTGTATTGTTTCCTGCCAATCGCCCTGTCCTTGTGTCCTCGCGCGCGCTTTTTGGCTTGGCACCGGTGGCTGTTTTGAGTTGAATTCGTTTGGTTGTCTGTGTTGGTCTTGTTGTGGTTGTTCATTGCAAAGGCATCATGCCAAATCAACCAGCAACCATTCCATTTGCGAATTCGCCCACCATCACATCCTATGATTCTGACGCTCTGCCGCGCAGCGGCTTAGTTCAACAAGACGCTCCATCCAACGGCGGGCAATGCTCCAGTTCGAATTCGGGCTTCCTTTCCCGCCGTGGATGAGCTATACGTTCAGTAGAAAAAATGAATAGATCACGTAATGGATTACTAGCATTATTGATTGCGATTTTCGTCGCAATATATGTCGGTTCTTACTTCCTTATCATCACACCGCGAACAACCGTGCGATTCGGTGATCACCACGGTAACAGCACTACCTTTATCTACAGTGTTGAAGCTGAATCATGCATTAATGGTTCCATTGGTCAGCGTGTGTCTAGGCAAGTATTCGAGCCTCTAGTGAAGGGTGATCGTATTCTCAGGCCTGCCGTTTGGGGATTCGATTCCGCAGATGCGGTGGCACTGCGCTCTCTACCTCCTGATGAGATTTCTCGCATTGCGTGGTCGAATGAATAAACTATAACCCAATCGGGTCCCCGGGAGTGATTAGCTCCCGGGTCCCACACCACCCTGCGTACGGCTCCGTACAGGGCGGTTCCCATCAGTTCCCTAAGCTTGCTCAGGGTAGTAAAGCTCGATCCAGATCGCTCTCATGTCGGGCACTCCTTGTTTCTCCAACCAGCGGTTGTTGAGCGCGTTTCGCACGATTTCGTTCTGACTCATTCGCCCATATCCTTTGCGGCTTCTTGTCGCCATGTGCACTTTGTTGGGATTGGCTCCCCATGCGAGCAGGTGACGACGGCGGGTGCGTGGTTGTTTCCACCTAACCGCGTGGGCGTAGCCTTTTACGCGGGTTTCCAGCAGTATAATCTCACGCGTCTTCTGACCCATACCGCTGGAGCAGCTACGGCGATGCCATCGGCGGCGGCACCCGCGGCAACGGCAAAAAGGCCCGCGCCGGCCTCGTGCGCGCGTGCTTGAGCCCCATGCCTTTAAGGATTGGCGATGGCCTTTTTCGTCCTGAAAGGACGACTCATGCCAGCCCACGGAGAAACCGTGGGAACCGTGCCCGCTCTCCTCCTTTGCGTCCCAGCGGGACGCTTCATGAGCAAGTCGCTGTTACCTGAGCGACAGACGCCTGATCATCATGCCATCCAAAAGGACATGGATAGCGAAGCGCAAGTGTGGATGGCAAGCGCATCTCATGATGAAGCGTCCCGTTGGGACGCATGGATTTTTTCCATACAGCATTCCCACGGCTTCACCGTGGGCTGATATGAGACGTCCCGTTGGGACGAAAGACAGAAGATCGGTCCCGAATCCTGAAAGGCATTATGCTTGAGCCATCGCGGTGCGGGATTTGAAGCCGAAAAATGGCACGAAACCGCCAAAATCTATCGTAACATTCTCGGCCACGCCCCAAGAACGCAAAAGCGGCCACGCCAGCGCGGAAGTCCACGCTGCCAAACAAAAACGCCTGCACACCGTCCTCTCCGACCTGCGTGTAGCGGAAATCCTGCTGCACCGCATCCGCTATTTCACCGCCGGACCGGTGATTGGCAGCAAAGAATTTGTCAACGAAGCCTCCGCGACCTGCGGGTGTGAAGGGCTGATCCCACACCCGCTCTCATACCACGGCCCAGCGCAGCTTGGCCGGAATGGAGCGCGGATTGGCACGGCGCTCCTCACTGCCAGCCGTGATGACATCCTCGCTCACGGCCTGATAGAGACCGGCACGCATGCCTTGTTGAAAGGACTTTTTCACACGCCTGTCCTCACCGCTGTGAAATGTCAGGATCGCGATTCTACCGCCGGGTTTGAGAAAATGCGGTGCCGTGCGCAAAAACGCATCCAAGCCACCGAACTCATCATTCACCGCGATGCGCAGCGCTTGAAATACCCGGCGTACGGTATCACCGGAGTCATCACGCACGGCGGCATCGATCTCACGCACTAGGTCCATCGTGGTTCGCAAGGCAAGCCCCGCCAACCGGGCGGCCATGGCATCGGCCTGCGGCTCATCGGCATTTTCCCGCAGAATTTCCGCCAGCTCATCCACCGAGCAACGCCGCAGATACTCCGCCGCGCTCAGGCCACGGGTGGGATTCATGCGCATGTCCAGTGGTCCATCCGCCTTGAAGGTGAAGCCGCGCGATGGATCATCGATCTGCATGGAGGAGCAGCCGAGATCGGCAAAGATGAAATCCACGGCGGCGATGCCGCGCTGCCCGAGCACCTTGCCAATGCCGGCATAGTTGGAGAGCACCGCTTCGAAGACATCAGGTCCGTAGCCCTCGTCGTGCAGACGCGCGACTGTGCGCGGTTGCTCCACGGGATCGACATCGAGTCCGATGAGCTTACCGCCGGGCATGATGTGTTGGAGGATTTCACGGGCATGCCCACCGTAGCCAAGGGTGCCATCCACACCGGTCATGCCGGGTGAAAGCTGGAGGGCCTCCATGCACTCGCGCATGAGCACGGGAATGTGCGTGCCTGCGGGGGTTTTTCCGGAAGCAGCGACTTTTTCGAGAATCTCAGGATAGCGCTCGGGTGCCAACTCCTTGTATTTCTCGGAAAATTTGCGCGGATTTTTTCCCGAGTAGCGCTTGCGCCGCACATGCACGGGTGCCGGACCATCGGGCGGAGAAGAGTCAGAGTTCATGGTATTTGCGGTTGTTGCCACGCGATTTTTCCACAGGATAGCGCAGTTCGTTGTTGGCAATTTTTGCCGCCATCACATCGCCGAGCTTGAGGCCTAACAGATCAGCCATTTCAAACAACAGAATGCCCACGTCGGCGATTTCCGATGCGATTTCCTCGCGCCTGTCTTCCACCCGCGTGGCGAGTTGATCCGGCTGTTGCCATACGAAGTGCTGCATGAGCTCACCCGCTTCCGCCGCGATGGCCACGGCCATGTCCTTGGGATTGTGGTATGGCTGCCAGTCCCGCGCAGCGACAAATTCACGGATGCGGCCCGTCAGCTGCTCGATGGAATCGTTCATGTCATGAATGTGCCGTGTTCTCCAAAGACAAGCAAGGGCGAAGTCAACCCCGTGCCGGAACAGGCTCGCTACCAGGTGATGCCTCGTCGGACGAATGACGAAAACTGATCAAGGTCCTGGCAGGCGCGGGCGGCATCATTCACCCGCGAGCGTTGTTTCAGCTCAGCAAACGGTAGGCCGCCCGTGTGAATGTAGCGTCGCTCGTAGAGCATCTCATCCCCCTTGCCATTGACCAGCATGCGCCAATCGAAGGGCAGGCGTTTGGCGGCATTGCGCTGCTGACGAATGGCCGTCGTGCAATTGGTGGTGAGCGCATTGTACCAACGCGGGTGATCGTGCAGGCGATTCATCGCCTTGAGATATTCCAGAAATCGCTCGCGCGCGTGTTCCGGAGTGACCTGGAGACGATAGAGATAGCAATCCTGTCCCTCGCGGAAATTCGTGCGCAGACGGACCACATCCCTTTCCTCGGCCACGGTGTAGACCAATGTGAATTGGCGATAGAGGCCACCGATGGCGGAGTAGCTTTGACCGTTTTTTTTGCGGGTTTCGATGGATACGCAAACAGGTGGCGCGTCGGCAAACTGGAAGCTGGCAATGGGATGGGCCATGTAGGGTGAGCCCCAGGTGCAAACAAACAAGTCGATGCCGGTGATTTGCGAGAGACGCACGGTGCGCTTTTCCCAACGGGCGGTGTAGTCCGTGGTGCTGCGGTAATCGCAATCGCGCACGTTGTGCAAAGTGACGATGTCGCCCTCGATCTCCGCATAAGCGAGCTGGGCCACGTCCGGCTGCCAGTCGCCCTCATTGCCGGGTCTGAGGCAAAGCCAGGCGATGAGTATGATGGCAAACCACGAAGAGAAAATGATGATTTTTTTGCGCCATGGCCGCACGAGGCAACAAACCACGGGCAACGCCACCGCCTGGATGATGGCAAATGTTTTTCCGGGACCGTCAAACCACAGCGCGCCGAGGGCCCAGAGGTAGCAGAGCAAGACGACAAGGCATAGGGTGACCAAACCGGAGACCTTCAGGAAACGGATCAAATGACGGGGGAGCTTCATTTTTTGCGCAACTCGAGGAGGTGTTTGGGATCATCGATCAAATGCGTGGGATCGCTGGCATGCAGGGCGGCGCGGGAGTTGAAGCCCCAGGTGACGGCGGCCACGGCGATGCCGGCTTTGTGGGAGGCCTTGACGTCGCGGATTTCGTCGCCGACGTAGAGCATTTCCTCGGCACGCAGGGAAAAGGTTTTGCGGATGGCCTTGAGGTGCTTCGCCTTGCCGGTGAGTTTGGAAGTGGAGGACACAAAAGTGAAATGATTGCGCAGGCCGTGGGTATCGAGAAACAGGTTGACGTTTTCGGTGGCGTTGGAGGTGAGGATGCCGAAGGTATCGGTGCGGCGGCGCAGTTCGGGAATGACGGCCGCGATGCCGGGAATGATGGGAATTTCCGCTATGCGTTCACGCAACATCGCGGTGCCGCGGGAGAGCAGTGAGGGGACGCGGAACTTCGAGATATCGAGGTGTTTCAGCAGCTCGCTGAGGGAAAAATCGCGAAGGGTTTCCAGTTCGTGAGACTCCACCGTGCGCAGTCGGTAGTCGGCAGCGAGTTGATTGTAAATGCAGCGGGTGTGCTCCAGGGTGTCGGCCAATGTGCCGTCGAAGTCGAAAATGATGGCGCGGTAGTGCATGTGGATTCAATGGGTGGATTCGCCGGCAAAAGCCCGATCGAGCATGTCAGGCGTGAGAACGGCATCGACCGGACCAAAAGCGAGGCCACGACGGTCCAGCAACAAGGCTTCGTTGAAAAGCGCCGGGGCGGTGGTGAGATCGTGATGTGACGCGATGATCAACCTGCCCTCTTTCGCGAGTGTTTCCAGCAGCGAACTGAGGAGCAGCGAGGCATTGCGATCGAGGCCGGTGAATGGCTCATCGAGCAGGAGCACATGGGCTTCCTGTGCGACGGCGCGGGCCAGAAACGCCCGTTGTTGTTGGCCACCGGAAAGCTCACGAATCTGGCGGTCTTGCAGGTTAACGAGGTCCAGCGCGTGCAGTGCCTGATCGACCGCCGCTTGATCTTCGGGCCGGTACTTGCGCCACCATCCGGTCTGCGGGTAGCGGCCCATTTCCACCAAGCCGCGCACGGTGATGGGAAAGGACCAGTCCACCTCCTCGCGCTGCGGCAGGTAGGCGAACTCGCGCGACCAGCGTTTCACCGAGGCGCCTCGCCAGCGTATGCTGCCGGATTGCCGCGGCACCAGACCGGCGATGGCCTTGAGCAACGTGGACTTCCCCGCACCATTGCGCCCCACGAGGGCGACGCGCGTGCCGCAGGAAGTGGCAAAGGAGATGTTTTCCAGCGCAGTGATCTTGCGGTAGGCGACGCTGAGATTTTCCACCACCAACTCGTGGTGTTGATGATGGTGAGCGCAGCAGTCGTGATGGGCGTGAGGCTTCATGGCAGTTCCCAGAGATCATCGATGTCACCACTGGCGTCGAAGACATGCGTGAGGCTCTCGCGCGCCGGCACATCGAGCCTGAGTTTGGCAAAATAGCGCGGTGCGGGCGCACCGGACCAGGAGATTTCCACGGCAATCTGGCGCGGCAAGCGGGGTAGTTGGGCGAGAAATTCGCTGCTCGCCGGTCCGTCGGTTTGCCACAAAATTTCCGCGTTTTCATCGCGCAGCACCAGCCTGCTGGCGGTAGAGGAAAGCCTGATCTCAAAGGGCACCACGACATTTCCGGCTTGATCTGCCGCAGGCGTGACGACCGGGGCTACGGCATCGACCGATCCATCCGTCGCCCGGCTCATACGCCACAGCGGCCACGCCGCCAAGCCCAGGCCCAGCGCCGTCAGCAGTGTCCGCAGTATCGGTGAGCCCCGCACGCCAAAGGTATTGAACGAGACCAGGCACTTGTGCAAGCCAGATGCGTCCACTGCCGGGATTTTGGGAAAAAATCATTCGCGCGATCAAAAAATTAGAGTATAAGAACGCACCAAAGCAGCATGACCAAGAAGAAAGTGATTATCGTAGGCGCCGGTCCCGGTGGGTTGACGTCGGGAATGATTTTGGCCCACCGCGGCTTCGATGTGACCATTTTGGAAAAACAAAGCCGCGTCGGCGGTCGCAATGCCGAGCTGAAAGTGGGCGATTTTTCCTTCGATACCGGCCCGACCTTCCTGCACCAGAAATTCACGCTCGATGAGGTCTTCGCCGAAGCCGGTGCCAAGCCCGAGGATTACATGGACCTCGTGCTGCTCGATCCCATGACGCGCCTGACCTGGGGCGATCTGTCCATGGAAACCACCTGCGATCGCGAGCGCATGGAAGCCAATGTAGAAAAAGCCTTCCCCGGTCACGGCGAGGGCTACCGCCGTTTCATGGCCGATCACGCGGTGAAACTGGCCGCCATTTACCCTTGCCTGCAGCGCCCCTATCACGAGCTGAAATCCTTCCTCAGCACCACCCTGATGAAGGCCATCCCCTACGTCGCCACCGGCAAAAGCGTGGTCGATGTGTTGGAAAATTACTTCCACGATGACCGCCTCAAGCTCGCCTTCACCTTCCAGGCGAAATACCTCGGCATGTCCCCCTGGCGCTGCCCCGCGCTCTTCAGCATCCTTTCCTACATCGAGTACCGCTACGGCATTTACCACGTCCAGGGCGGCCTGTGCAAAATCTCCGAAGGCATGGCCCAGCTGTTCGAGAAAAACGGCGGCACCCTGCGCCTCAATACCGGCGTGAAAGAGCTGAAATTCACCGGCACGAAATGCACCGGCGTCGAGCTCGAAAGCGGCGAGGTCCTGGAGTGCGATGACATCATCATGAACGCGGACTACGCCCACGCCGTGACCAACCTGCTCAACGGCCACTCGAAGCCCGCCACCCAGATGGAGAAGAAAAAATTCTCCTGTTCCACCTTCATGCTCTACCTCGGCCTGGACAAAATCTACCAAGACGAGCCGCACCACCACATCATCTTCGCCGACAACTACCGCCACAACGTCGAGGACATCCAGAGCGAAAAAATCGTCTCCGATGACATGTCGGTCTATGTCCGCAACTCCTCCATCACCGATCCCTACGTTGCCCCGCCGGGACAATCCGGCCTCTACATTCTGGTGCCCACCATCAACACCCGCCACGGCTTCGATTGGGAAACCTACAAGCAGGAATACCGCGACAAAGTCATCGCCCGCATCGAGGCCAAGACCGGCATGAAGGACCTGAACCAGCACATCATCGCCGAGCGCATCCTCACCCCACAGGACTGGCGTGATCAGGGCGATATCTTCATGGGTGCCACCTTCAACCTCGCCCACACCCTCGACCAAATGCTCTACCTCCGCCCGCACAACCGCATGGAGGGCTACGAGAACTTGTTCCTCGTCGGCGGCGGCACCCACCCCGGCAGCGGATTGCCCACGATTTACGAAAGTGGCCGCATCTCCAGCAACCTGCTCTGCGACCGCCACAATGTCGCCTACGACCGCGTCGATCTGGCACCGGCGTTTCTGAGCACGGCGGGGTGACAATCTACCAAATGACTTGCGGCGAAAGTTCCATCGGAATATCATCAGCTCATGAAAAGGGAATTCAACGTAATCATCGAAAAGGACTCCATGGGATATCTGGTGGCCACCGTGCCGCAATTGCCAGGATGTCACACTCAAGCGAAAACGCTCGATGCCTTGCTCATGAGAATCAAGGAAGCCATGGAGCTTTGCGTGGAAGAGTATGGTTTGCCGGTTGATCCCAATGAATTCATGGGCATTCAAAAAGTCGCGATTGAAGCATGAGCATCAGACACCCAAAACTGACGGGCCGTGAGCTCATGAAAATCTTGGGGGAATTTGGATTTGATGTGATTCGAACAAAAGGCAGCCACCACTTTTTGAAACACTCTGATGGAAGGGCGACTGTTGTCCCCGTGCACCGAGGTGAGATGATAGGCCCCGGTTTACTAAACAAAATCTGCAAGGATGTTGAGATCGAGATCAGTGAAATCAAAAAGCATTTGTAAGCTCTGGACATTTCACGCCTGACCACCTTCCCGCAGCTAATTTCCGCGTGCGCCAAAAGTGAGAATGCACGTCCCTCCTTGACAATAGCCAGCTAACCAGCAAACTGTATCCATGAAGGCGACATTCCAAATCCCCGATGAGCTCTACCGCGAAGTGAAAGCGGAAACGGCACGCGCGGGACTGACGCTGCGTGAAGTGACCATCGGTCTCTTTGAGCAATGGCTACAGCAAACAAAACAGCCTGCGCAGAGTTCGCCTGCCGTCGATTGGCTGAACTTTCCGGCGCCTCTCGCGCATCTGGTCGCGGAAGACACAACCGATTACGATACCGCCACCATGAGGAAATCGATCACGCAACACTGGGATGAGCAAGCCTGAGATTCGTGGCGCTTTGGACACCTCCGTGGTCATGCGACTTCTTACGGGGCAACCGTGCGACCTCGCGCAGGTGGCTCGTATGTATCTCGCCGAGACAGAGCAGTCGGGGGCAAAAGTGTATGTTTCCAACCTCGTGATCCTCGAAGTCTACTTTGCCTGCCAACACCACTATCGAATGCCCAAGGCCGACGTGCTCAAGGGATTGCACACGCTCTTGTCGCTGCCTACCTTTGTCGTGCATCCGCAACTTCTCGCTCTATTGGCCACGGCTGGCCTTGCCACGGCTCAGCCTGGCTTTCTTGATCGACTCATCCACGCCGAAGCACAAAGCGCCCATCTTCCCTTGGTGACATTTGAAAAGGCATCGGCTCGATTGCCGCATTGTCAGGTCTTGGCGGCGGGCGGTTAGCGGAGAAGACACCACTGGCCTGCTCCATGTTGAATTCCTCTCCATGAAATCCGTTTTCATCCGTCAATCCGTGGTGCATCAGGTTCCCATCCCCAAAAAATTTCCCACAAAATCACCTTGCCAAATTCCCAAGCTCGTGCGATCTTGGGTGGCCGACATTAGTATCTTTATCAACAAACTAAGGTTATGCTTCCTGCCCACGCTCCGTTTTCTGAATCCGCACGTCGATTGATCGAGACCGCCCTCGTGGGTCTGGATGCCACCCAGCGCGCCTGGCTTTCCGGCTACCTCGCCGCAGCTCCCGCGACTGCCGCCGCCGCCCCCGCCGCTGCGGTCAAAGCCCTTGTTTTGTATGGCACAGAGTCGGGTAACTCAGAAAAACTCGCCGATCGCACCGCGAAGGAAGCGAAGAAAAAAGGCATCAGCGCCGTGGTGAAAAACATGGCCGACGTCAAGGCCGCCGATCTCGCCAAGCACCAGAATCTCATGGTCGTGGTCTCCACCTGGGGCGATGGCGAGCCGCCCGATGGCGCCACCGCTTTCTACAAGGAATTCATGGCGTCGGAGAAAAAACTCCCTGACCTGCGTTTCTCCGTGTGCGCTCTGGGCGATACTTCCTACGAAAAATTCTGCCAAACCGGCAAAGACATCGATGCCAAACTGGAAGCCCTCGGCGCCCAGCGCGTGGCACCTCGCGTCGATTGCGATGTCGATTATGAAGACGCCTTCACCGATTGGCTCAAGGCCACGCTCGGCGCATTTGCTCCCACCGCCGCCGCTGTGATCGAGGCTCCTGCCGCAGTCGCCGCGCCTGCCGCCGCCAGCTACGGTCTGAAAAATCCTTTCCCCGCCGAGGTGCTGGAAAACATCCTGCTCAACGGCAAAGGCAGCGCCAAGGAAACCGTACACCTCGAGCTCTCCCTCGCCGGCTCCGGCCTCAGCTACGAGCCCGGCGACGCCCTGGCCGTGATCCCTTTCAACTCCGATGACGTCGTCGCCGATCTGCTCAAGGCCGCCAAACTCACGGGCAAGGAGGAAATCGACACCAAAGTCACCGGCAAAAAATCACTGGCCCAAGCCCTGCGCGAGGACCTCGACATCACCGGCCTCTCCCGCTCCGTGCTGACCAAGCTCAACGAAGCCTCGCCGAACGGCACATTGGCCGCGTTGCTGGAAGAAGGAGCCAAAGAGCAGCTCAAGGAATACACCTACGGCCGCGAAATTATCGATGCCATCCAGGACTTCGCGCCCCAAGGCCTGCCCGCGCAAACCCTTGCTTCCATTTTGCGCAAACTGCCGCCCCGCCTCTACTCCATCGCCTCCAGCCCGTTGGCGCATCCCGATGAAGTCCACCTCACCGTCGCAGCCGTGCGCTACCAAGCCCATGGTCGTGCGCGCAAAGGCGTGGCCTCCACCTACCTCGCAGACACGGCACATACCGGCCAGTCGGTAAAAGTTTACACCCACACCAACAAAAACTTCCGTCTGCCGGAAAGTGGCGACACTCCCATCATCATGGTCGGCCCCGGCACCGGCATCGCGCCGTTCCGCGCCTTTGTCGAGCACCGCGCCGAGCTCGGCCACAAGGGCCAGAACTGGCTGTTCTTCGGCGATCAGCGCTACATGTTCGATTTCCTCTACCAACTCGAGTGGCAGGAGCACCTCAAAAACGGCACACTCAGCCGCCTCGACGTCGCCTTTTCCCGCGATCAGCCGGAAAAAATCTATGTCCAGCAGCGCATGCGCGAGAAATCCCGCGATCTCTACGATTGGCTGCAAAACGGCGCCCACTTCTACGTCTGCGGCGATGCCTCTCGCATGGCCCACGACGTCCACGAAGCCCTCATCGCCATTTACCAGGAACACGGCAGCCTCACCCGCGAAGCCGCCGAAGCCGAACTCGAAGCCCTCAAAAAAGCCAAACGCTACCAGCGTGATGTTTATTAAAGTTTCTAGTGATCAGTGAGCAGTGAGCAGTGTTTTTGAAATCCAAATTCTGAAAATTCTGTAATTCTGTCAAAATTGGTCACCATCATCTCGTTACACCTTACTTCAACCCGTTGTTTCCCCAATTCCAACCACTGATCACTGCTCACTGATCACTAACAACTCACATCCATGTCTGACACCAAACTCGCCGCTAACGAATACATCAAGATTCGCTCGAACTACCTGCGCGGCACTCTTGCCGAGGAACTGACGGATGTCTCCACCGGAGCCATTTCCGAGGACAGCCAGCAGCTCATCAAGTTCCACGGTTCCTACATGCAGGACGACCGCGACTTGCGCGCCGACCGCCGCAAGCATCGCCTGGAAAAGGCCTACTCGTTCATGATCCGCATCCGCGTGCCCGGTGGCGTGTCCACGCCCGCCCAATGGCTGGCCACCGATGCGCTTTGCGAAAAATACGGCAACCACGACTTCAAGCTCACCACTCGTCAGGCCTTCCAGCTGCACGGCGTGATCAAGTCGAACCTGAAACGCACGATCCAGGAAATCAACCAAGCGGCCATGGACACCATCGCCGCCTGCGGTGACGTGAACCGCAACGTGATGTGCAATCCGAATCCGCACCTTTCGCACATCCACGCCGCTGCCTTGAAAGCTGCGCAGGACATTTCCGATCACCTCACCCCGCGCACCCGCGCCTACCACGAGATCTGGCTCGATGGCGAAAAGATCCAGTCCTCCGAGGAAGAGGTGGAGCCCATCTACGGCAAGACCTACCTGCCGCGGAAATTCAAAATCACCGTCGCCGTGCCACCGTCGAACGACGTCGACATCTACGCGAACTGCCTTTCTTTCATCGCCATCGTTGAAAAAGACCAACTGGTCGGTTACAATGTCGCCGTCGGTGGCGGCATGGGCATGACCCACGGTGCGGAAGAGACCTTTCCGCGCATCGCCGATGTGATTGGCTTCTGCACCCCCGAACAAGTGGTGGAAGTCGCCGAGATGGTCGTCAAGGTCCAGCGCGATTTCGGCTGCCGCACCGACCGCAAGCACGCCCGCCTGAAATACACCGTGCAGGACAACGGCCCCGAGTGGTTCCTGAACAAACTCAACGAATACCTCGGCTGGAATTTGCAGCCTGTGCGTCCGTTTGTGTTCGAAAACAACGGCGACCGCTACGGCTGGGTCACTGATCCCAGTGGCAACTCGCACCTCACTCTCTTCATCGAAGGCGGTCGCGTGATCGATCGCCCCGGCAACCCGATCCGCAAGGGCCTGAAGGAAATTGCCAAGATCCACACCGGCGACTTCCGCCTCACCGCCAACCAGAACGTCATCATCGCCAACGTTACGCCGGAACAGCGCCCCGTGATCGAGGCGCTCGTGGAGAAATACGGCCTCGAAGACGGCAAAAAACGCAGCGCCCTGCGCCTCAACGCCCTCGCCTGCGTAGCCCTGCCGACCTGCGCCCTGTCCCTCGCCGAAGCCGAGCGCTACCTGCCTGTGCTCATCGATGACCTCGAAAAGGAAATCGAAAGCGCCGGCCTGCGCCACGATGCCATCACCATCCGCATGACCGGCTGTCCGAACGGCTGCGCCCGCCCCTACATTGCCGAGATCGGCTTCGTCGGCCGCGGTCCCGAGCGCTACAACGTTTACCTCGGCGGTGGCCACGCCGGTCAGCGCCTGAGCAAACTTTACAAAGGCGATGTCCCCCAAGCGGAAATCCCCGCCCTGCTCAGCCCCGTCATCCACCGTTACGCCAAGGAGCGCGAGGAAGGCGAAAAATTCGGCGACTTCGTTATCCGCGCCGGCATCATCGCCGCCACCGTCCAGGGCGACGATTTCCACAAAAACATCGTTCCCTGCCCGTAAGCAGGGAACAGTTCAAAGTTAAGAGTTATGAGTGATGAGTTTAAGCCTTTTAACCATTAACAAATAACCATTAACCCTCACCAACCAGTGACCAGTGAACTAACAGCACAAACCCTCTCCGATCAGCTTTCCCCGTTGAAGGCTGCGGAGCGTTTGCGTTTGCTACACGAGGAATTCGGCACTCGTGTCGTTGCCACCACCTCCTTCGGCCTGCAGGCGGCGGTGATGTTGCACCTGATCCACCACCACGCGCCGGAAATCCCGGTGGTGTTCATCGATACCGGCTATCTCTTCCCCGAGACCTATCATTACATCGAGACCCTGATGGAAAAATGGCCGGTCGATCTGCGCACGTACACGCCCCAACTCACCGCCGCGCGCCAGGAAGCCCTCTACGGCAAGCTCTGGGAACAGGGCAAAGAGGGCAATGAAAAGTACGCCTTGCTCAACAAAGTCGAGCCCATGAACCGCGCTTTGCAGGAACTCGGAGCGGACGTCTGGCTCTCCGGCCTGCGCCGCAGCCAAAGCTCCACCCGCGTGAACCGCCCCTTCGCCGAGCAACAGAAAAAAACCCTCAAAGTCTATCCCATCCTCGACTGGGCGGACGCACAAGTCGCCGCCTACATGGCCACGAACAGCATCCCCCCGCACCCCTTGGCCGATTCCTACGTCACCATGGGCGACTGGCACAGCACCCGCCCCGCCGAGCAAGGTGTGGAAGCCGAGCACACCCGCTACAACGGCCTCAAGTACGAATGCGGCCTCCACGAAACCTCCACCAATTCAGATTTCCAGATCTGAACACCGTATGGAGCGCGGACTTCCATCCGCTGCTAAGAATTCACTGCGGATGGAATGGCGCACTCGATTCGTAGGTGAAAGTTGAGCCCGGATTCGCTTGAAAAAACTCCTTGTGCCATCGTCCCATCTGACGCTTTCTTTTTGAGTCAACGCTGCGATCCATCATCTTGCATCGCCTTTCTCACAAAAATGCATCAGTCAACAAACATGATCACCATCAAGAATTGCCGCATGTGGATGGCGGCCTTGATCTTGTGCATGGTTCCGACAGCCACGGCACAAGAGGTGACTCTTTCAGGATATCTTCATTATCAAAAAGTCGGTAAGCGAAAGCTGGAAGCCAAGGAAACATTGGGGGCTTTCGTGGACAGGCTTGGCGGGGTGATCAGAGGTGAGTATGAAAGGGACGGCAAGAGACATGTGGTGGATTGTGTGGTGGACGTCTATCGCGAGGACAAAAGCACCAGGTTTTGGTTTGACCGCGATGGCGCAAAAGCCTGGAACTTCGAGTTGCAGGATGGCGATCAGATTGAGATAGCAGAGAAATTGTGGATACCTGCCGATCCGATACCTCAGACGAAATTGAAATTTGCTCCTGCGCGTATCCTGCGCCAACCATGAATGACGCCTCCGCGAAACCTCTTCCGTATCTTCCACCCTATGAAACTTCCCTGGTCCCAACTTCTCAGTTTTACCGCACTCGATGTGGTGAAAATCCTCGTCACCGCGCTCATCATCGTGCTGGTGAACAAGATCCAACTCGTCAATGACCGCCTCTCGGCCTTGCTCATCGCCCTGCCGTTCACGTCATTGATAGCGATGATCTGGATGCATCAAGAAAAGCAAACGACCACTCGCATCGCCAACCATGCCGAGGGCACGTTTTGGTTTGTGCTCCCGACCTTGCCGATGTTTCTCGTTTTCCCCTGGCTGCTGCGCCAGGGCTGGGGCTTCTGGCCCGCGCTGCTGGCGAACTGCGCCATGACCATCGCCCTGTTCTGGCTGACCGTCATCGTGCTGCGCAAATTCGGCATCGATCTCATGCCGAAGTGATCGCAGCCCATGACGGCTCACCGCCAGGAAGCATACCACGCGTCAAACTCCGAGGGCCTGACACGGTATCTGGCGAAATTTCCCTCGTGGATGCCCGCGAGCGTTTCTTCCGCCGCCGCGACAAAGCGCTTGCGATCGCGCTCCACGATCGATTGCTCCGCCCACTCGCGCAATTTCGCCACTGCGGCACGCCGATCACAGCGCGAACGGATGATGGCCGCCACTTGCTCGATGAGAACCTGGCGGTACTTCACCCGGAACTGGTCCGGCTCGCCGATCGCCCCACGGATGACCGTGTAGCGCTGGGCGGATCGCTCGCAGGCTTGCACAAAGACCTCGCGCAAAAGACTCACATCATTCAGCTCGTAAACCGCCAGCATGCCATCGGTGTAGTCGGTTTCCGAGACATCGATGAACGACAGCGGAGCCAGATTCTGCTGAAAAAGCGGCAGGTTCGCGGCCAAACGTGACACGCGTTTATTACCATCCAGAAATGGCTGCAAGTAGGGCAGGTGCACCATCGCAAAAAACGCCTGCTCATACGGATCGCGGATCACGCGGGCTTTGGCGAGGATCTCGTCAAACACCGTCTCGATCAGCGCCGGAATCGCCGTGGGCAGATACACGGATCGCCCGATGCCCACCGGCACCGTGCGCAGTGCCCCTTCCGCCGCCGGATCGCTCAACAAATCCGCCGTCAGCAAGGCGTGCAGGTTGAAGATCGTGCGCCGGTCAAAGGCCGCCTCCGCTGCCGATTCTAACAAAAACTCGATCGCTGCCTTGTGATTGAGAATCATGATGGCCTCGTTCGACAACGAGCTATCTGCGTCCTCGCCTTGCTGGAGTAGTTGCTCCGTTTCCAACAGCGAAAACGTATTTCCCTCCAGGCGGCTGGAGTTCCACGACAGATCGATGAGCAGGCGCTGGCAAATGTGGCGCGCGTAGGTCCCGGCGGGCGCGGATTCCATGCCCGTCTGCGAGCCGGTCTTGCGCAATTCCCGCCGCGTGGATTCCGTCAAGTAGTGGTTCCGATTCGGCACATAGGCATCGAGAAACGCGCGGTTGTATCCCACCGGACGGCGTTCCCGGACTGGCCGGCGCAGAATGACACGCGGGTCTTCTGCGACGATCGAAACCGGTGCCTCGTCTTCCTCATAGCGGGTCAAGACCATGTCGGGGCGTAAGCCGGCGAGGGCCCTGCGCCCCATGATCGTGAGTAGGTAGATCGTGGCGCGGGTCTCCCCTTGTTGCTCAACATACCCGGCCTGGCGCAGGCGATTGAGCCGATTGAGCGCAGTGCGGCGTGGCAGTTGCGGTACAAACGCTTCTTCATACCCCCGCGCGCTGAGGATTTCGTGCTGGCGAAAAGGTTCAAGCCATGTGAGGTTCGCAGGCGCTTTCATGGCGTGAATATGGCGCATAACGGCAAAAAGCACAAGTATTTTCGCAAAAATATGGCGATAAAATTATGTTTTAGGCGAGAAACGGCGTGAAATTATGGCGAAAAACGGCGTGATGAGTGGACGCGAAAGCATGCGTTGCCCTCCTATGCCGAGGCGTCACCGTGAGCAAGTGTCCGTCTTCCTTTCAGCACAAGAAGGCCCTGGCGAGATCCCTATTCTTTTCCGTCCCAACATCCGAATCGTCTTGAGCGCTCGCCACCATCCGATAGGGTGCTTCCATGATGACAGAGCAGGTCCATGCTTTACTCCCCCTCGCAGAAAAAATCGCTCGGGAGTTCGCCAACATCCCCGGCCTGCCCTTTGCGCAACAACCCGTTGCTCAATTACCCTGGGGGCAAATCATCCGCCTCATGCAAATGGTCAAAGACCCTGCCACCCGTGATTTTCACATCCGCGATGCGCTCAATCGTGGCGGCGCTTTCCAAGCGCAATGCCCAAATCAACATCCAACAATCTCCTCCCCTTACCAACGGCATGCATGGAGAAAGCGAAGGGTGATTTCCCGGAAATCACCCAGGGATACCAACCACCAGAAAGGCAATCGCGCCCGAATCGAGGCGAACGGAGCATACGCACAGCGCGGCTTCATCAAGCGCAGCACCGGCCAAGCCCGCGGCATCCAGCTCACCATCGCCCCCGATCTCATTCCGCCCCTCGCCCAAATCAACTCATGAAATCTTCCCGCAAATCATCCTCATCCGCATCGACCAACTCAAAAAAAACGTCTGTCGCCAAGACAGCCACCGGCACCACCGAATCGAGTCCAGCACTCGTATCGGATCTACGCCAACTTATCATCAGTGCCCGCGAACAAGTCGCCCGTGCCGTGGACTCCGGACTAGTCTTGCTTTACTGGTCCATGGGTCACCGCATTCGCACGGATGTACTCAAAGAGAAGAGGGCGGAATACGGTCAAAAGATTTTGCACGCAGTGAGTGCAAAATTGGTGAGCGAGTTCGGGCAAGGATTCACGGCGCGAAATCTCGCGAACATGACTCGTTTCGCGGAAGTTTTTCCGGACCCCCAGATTGTCCACGCCCTGTGTGGACAATTGAGTTGGACCCATTTCCGCCGCATCATTTACCTAGACGATCCCCTCAAACGCGACTTCTACGCCGAGATGTGCCGGATCGAGAAATGGAATACCCGGACCTTGCACCAAAAAATCCAATCCATGCTCTACGAGCGAACGGCACTCTCGAAGAAGCCGGACAAATTAATCGCCACAGAATTGAAAAAATTACGCGACGAGGACAAGCTGACACCGGACATGGTCTTCCGTGATCCGTATGTGCTGGATTTTCTCGGACTCAAGGACACTTATGCGGAAAAAGACATGGAAGCCGCGATTCTGCGTGAAATCGAGAGGTTTATTCTCGAACTCGGAGTCGGCTTCGCCTTTGTGACTCGCCAGAAACGCATGCAGATTGATGGGCGGGACTACTACCTCGACCTACTGTTCTACCATCGCAAGCTTCGGCGCTTGGTTGCGATTGATCTGAAAATCGGCGATTTTGAAGCGGCAGACAAAGGTCAGATGGAGTTGTATCTGAACTGGTTGAAACGCCACGAAAATGAACCAGAGGAAGCAGCACCCATGGGAATCATCCTCTGTGCCGGGAAGTCGGCAGAGCATGTGGAACTACTGGAAGTGGAAAAATCAGGGATTCATGTGGCCTCCTACTGGACAGAAACCCTTCCCAAAGACCTGCTCCAGAAAAAACTCCACCAAGCCGTCGCCACCGCACGCGCATCCCTAGAGGCACGCAAGCAGGAAGCAGACGAACCTCAGCCGAATGCCACCGCCACCACAGCACCGAAAAACACACACAAAAATGCACCAACCCGCCAACAAGGCCAGTTCCTCGCCTTCCTCCACCACTACATGATGCGGAACCAACAGAACGTAGCCCCCACCCATGCGGACTTTCAGAAATTCTTCAAACTCACGCCACCTTCCGTAAATTCCATGCTGATTCGGCTCGAGCAGCGCGGCTTCATACAGCGCACCCCCGGCCAAGCCCGCAGCATCCAGCTCACCATCGCCCCCGATCTCATTCCGCCCCTAGAACGCCCCTTCCAGTTCTGATCCACATCCTCAGCTTCTCCTCTCCCATTCCTCACCAAGATCCCATCATGAAATTCCCCCGCAAACAACGTGCACGATCATCACGAAGGAAGACATCCTTCCCGGCTGTCCCGGCAGACGGGCGTCCTGCCTATCGTCAGACAAAACTCACCGCAACAGGCTGGAAGCCCATTAGCCAAGACAGGCAAGATGCCTATCCTCTTACCACTCATCAAGATTCGCAGCAGCATTATCAAAAGAACACAGCCAATGACCGTCATTGCATTGAAGAACGGAAAGGCCTCATTGTCGGCACCTTCGAGCCAGAGTATGCGGGTAAAATGGATTTCTATCTGAATCTTCTCAACGACAAAGAGCGCGGCCCCGACGATCAACCCTCAATCGGCATCATCCTCTGCGCGGAAAAGGACGACGTGGAAGTCGAATACGCCCTGCGCACCAAAACCAACCCCATCGGCGTTGCCGCCTACCAATTGCAAACGAAACTTCCGACAAATCTCAAAGGCAAACTCCCCAGTGCTAAACAACTTGCGGATTTGGTGAGGGGGGAAATGGATGCGTAAAATCAATGTGAATTGACATTAGGATATTTTCTAAGTTGCATGATCACGCAAAATACTCTGTATTTTTATCTACATATAGAATAACAAATCAATGCTTTCAACAAATCAACAGCGTTTGACTTCCATGCTCGATTATCTCGAAGAGTGGGACAAACTGAATCGAACACCTGTTTTCGACATTGTCTCACATCAGGCCTTGATGATCTGGCAGCAGGATATTGCAGAACTGCCGGGATTTTCCATTAACAGTTCGGACGAATCTGGAGAAGTTTGGCTGACAATTGACCGTTTACGACCAACCAAGCCCCCTCAATTGCCCGTCGATCTGGAGCCTTGGGTTGTGGTCTCAGATGATCCCTCGCAAGCGCCGCATCGTCGCGAATCAATCCCCCACCCAACTGAATCAGAGCAAGATATCAGCTTCGACGACGCACCTGAACGAGGGACCGCCTTTAACGCATACCTCGAAAAGCAGTGGCACGATTGGTCAATCAACGAAAAACCCAAGCGCCTAAGCATTGCCTACTACGACAAGCTCTTCAATCTGCTCCAGACCATAGAAACAGAAGGGGCGGAGACGGCGATGGAACTCGTATGGGGAATAGGGGTAGCCGTTTGGAAACCGGAAAAGCACCAGTCGGTGCGTCATCCGCTGCTATGCAGATTAGTGGAAATTGATCCTGTCGGCAGAGACATGGCGCTTCGCATCCGGCCTCGGGTGACTCCGACTTTGTTGGAGACCGACATTTTCGCAGCCATGGAGATCCCTGGATTGCCCGTATATGAGAAGGCTGCCCGCACAATTCTGGAAAACTCCGAAAACTACGTAACCCCTTTTGAAGAGTCGTCCTTCGAGCAAATTCTTTCTGGAGCGGCGGGCACACTTGATCGGCATGCCCGATACTGGCCGAATGATCCCAGCTATCAAGAGGGTGTCGTTCCGGCGGCTAGCGAGCATCTGACCATCACCAATACTTGGGTGATCTTCGCCCGCCGCAAGGGCACTAACTTTTTAGTTGATGATGTCCGTCGTCTAAAAGAAAGGGTTACGAGCGGAGAAGTTCCTGACGGTGCGCCTACGGCTTTGGTGGATACTCCCGCAGGGGAAGCTCCACCTCGACAGGATCAGAGATGGCGCGGGATGTCCTCGACGGGATTTTCCTCCGGCTGGTCTAGCAGCGGATCCACGAGCGGATCCAGCGGCATGGCTGCCGCAAGAGAATTGTATTTTCCCAAGCCGTTTAATTCGGAGCAAATCCAGATCATTGACCGACTGGAAAACTCGGATGGAGTAGTCGTCCAAGGGCCACCTGGCACGGGAAAGACCCACACAATTGCCAATGTCATTTGTCACTATCTTGCGGAAGGCAAGCGAGTGCTCGTGACCTCGAAGGGCGAGTCCGCTCTCGCCGTGCTTCGGGATCAACTTCCTGCTGCAATTCAAGATCTCACTGTCAGCTTGCTCACCAGCGAACGGGACGGACTCAAGCAACTGGAGCAAGGTATTGCCAATATCACCACCGAGGTAACCACTCTGAATCCACAGGAAGTTCGCCGTCAGATAGAACGACTTCATTCTCGGATCGGCCAGTTGCATCAGGGTATCGCAGAGATTGATCGTGAACTCGCCAGTTGGGCGAAGAAAAACATCGATGAAGCCCCCGGCTCTCTCGGTGGACTCAAGCCCGCAGAAATGGCGAAAGCGGTGCTTGAGCAAACAAGAGCACACGAATGGTTCCCCGACCCATTGGATAGTAGGCCGGAGCATGAAATCAAATTTTCGGACTCTGACGTCGAGGCATTGATCAAGGCTCGGCAGCATGTTGCGGATAACATCGCTTATCTCAAAACGCCTATCCCCGCCGTAGATTCCTTACCATCAGCCTCTGAAATGGCCGATCTTCATCGGCTACTATTGGAATATCATGAACTCAACCAAACGCTCGATGACAAAGCGATCGAAAGCCTAAAAGCGCCATCAAGGGAAGATATTGCGAATCCCGAGCGTCTTCATCGGTTGCTAGAAAATGCCGAGAAAGCAGCCGAACTACTTCGTGATGCTGCTGCCATCCGCCGCAAATTATTTGACCCTTGGGTTGCTTGGTTAAAAGCAGGATTTGAGAAAGAAAAGCAGCACACTGCACCGCCAGTGTTCACTGTCGTTCAGAAGGGACGTGTTGAACTTGATCGCCTAGCTGACACAAGAAAGCATTTCATAGGCGTTGCTATTGAATGGTCGGAGGATTGGGACGACGACGAGCAACTGTTAGAAGCGATCAATAAAGCAGCATCAGGAAAACCAGCATTCAGTTTGTTGTCATTAGGCAGAAAATCCGCAAAACAAAGAATGCAGAAAATTCGCCTCAATGGTCAGACGCCAAAATCAGCAGAAGAGTGGCAGTGGATACAATCACACGCTGCGTTGCGTAAACAAACCCGTATCGTGGTTGCTGGCTGGAATGCTCTCAGAACGGATTGCCCAGCTCCGCTACTCCCCACAGCCCCGGCGGAAGCTATGAGGATGACCGAGGAAATACTTGATCAAATGGCGATGGTAGAACGTTGGGTCAACGAACTCGCCCCCAATTTAGAAAAAGAGGTCAAAGCAGTATTTGCCGACTTGCGGACTGATGGTGTTGTCGATGATCCTGATAGAATGGAAAGGTTGGCCATTGCGATCGACCTACGTGTTCGTCGGAAACGTCTCGAAAACGCCAAGTTACGTGTCTCCCACCTCACCGATCTATTTAAGCAATCCACGCTACCTGTCTTCGTTGCTGCAACCGATCTGCTTGAGTGCGAACTAGGGAATTCTGAATACAACGGACAGTTGATTGAACAAAGTTGGTCATTAATCCTGGACTCGTTATCGCGCCTCCGGGCGCTTCAATCTTCACTGGAGACGATTCATCGTGTCACTCTGGCCATCGAGCACAACGGAGCGCCCATATGGGCGGATAAACTGCGCACTGTGCCTGCAGGCGGGGGAGTGGATTCTGTCCTTCCTTCAGCTTGGGCTTCATCTTGGAGGTGGCGCCGACAGTTCGGACACCTACTCGCTATTGATGGCCGCCAAAGGATGCTAGAAATATCAAAGAAACGGATAGTACTCCAGAATGACCTAGGAAAAGCGTATGCAGAGATGGTCGAGCAGCTTACATGGCTAAAGCTCAAAGAGACACTGGACAAGGACAGGGGATTGATGTCGGCACTCCAGCAATACATGGCTGCGATCAGAGGAATTGGAGCCGGAACTGGTGTTAGAGCGATCCGACACCGCTCAAATGCCCGTAAAGCAATGCTCCGTGCTAACGAAGCCGTTCGTTGCTGGATCATGCCTCATTGGCGTGTATCAGAAAGCCTCCCCTCTGAGTTGGCTTTATTCGATCTCGTGATTGTCGACGAGGCTTCTCAGAGCGACATGTGGGCTCTTCCCGCAGTTCTACGAGGCAAAAAACTACTGGTTGTAGGCGACAATAAACAGGTCATCCGCGTCAGCTTAAGGCTAATATCCCTGATTCTACGGGGGATTTGCGGGA
>ERZ1066127.432-NODE-432-length-22340-cov-13.162621_pt1 | contig 22340 bp, 18 predicted proteins | sample MGYA00382774_ERZ1066127 | MGnify/ENA primary metagenome ERZ1066127 (study PRJEB33369, sample SAMEA5778357) | biofilm metagenome | biome: Industrial cooling water; feature: Water cooling tower basin; material: Biofilm | place: United Arab Emirates | collected... | reverse complement strand
CGTAGACCGTGACCGCTGGGAACGCAGCGTGACTGGCAGGGGCGGACTTCATGTTTCGCACCTGAATGCCGGCGTCGGCACGAGCTTTCAGTGGCGCCAAAACCTCGAGTTGCACGCCATTTTGAACTACTACCACCCCTTGCGGCCGCTTGGTCTGAACCGCTTGGAGGCCGGTGCATTGTCGCTGCAATTGGGGTTAAATTGGCTGTTGCTGCCGAGGTAGCCCAAGCAATTCAAAATTGAAAATTCAATATTCAAAATGGGTGCAATGGCGAATGTCCTTGTATTCCGATGCGTTGCGTCGAAGCGATTGTTCGAGAACCTGTTATTAAAAGCCAGCGCGAGCCCTTCTTCCGCATTGCGGTGCCCTCCTACGGGCCATTTCCCGCTTTTTGCGTAGGTTGCATACAAAAATCCGTATGCGTTTGCTTTTTGTGTTGCTGCTGCTGGGAGCAGCTGCTTGTTCGCCGGCAGGCCAGCCTGCCGCTACCCTCCACTCGCCCGATGGCCGGTTGACGGCTGAAGTGTTGATGACCGAAGACGGACAACCCGCTTACCGGTTGTTGCGGGGCGATACGGTGCTCCTGGAGACCAGCAGTTTGGGACTGGCGTTCGAGGACAAACAAACAGGACGATGGACCTGGGAAGACAGCGAATCCAAAGACATCAACGAACGTTGGGAAATGCCCTGGGGCGAACAACGCTGGGTTGAACACGAGGCCCAGGGCCTGCAAGTGCATTTAAAAGGCGTTGGCAGCAACCGCCTGATGGTATTGCACTTTCAATTGAGCAATGATGGTCTGGCTTTCCGCTACGAACTACCGGTCCAGGGCAAAGATTCAGTGCTTTACCTGCACGAAGAACACAGCCAATTTCAACTGCCCGCCGATGCCACGGCCTGGTGGCTGCCCGGCGATTGGGACATCAACGAGCACCTGTATACACGCTCGGCGGTGAGCCAAATCAACGCCCTCCCCAAGCGCAACCACCCCAACCTGGCGCAAACCTACATCCCTCACAATGCCGTGCTCACGCCTTTTACCGTACGGCGCGCCGATGGCATCCACCTGGCCTTCCACGAAGCCAGCTTGGTAGATTATCCCGAAATGACCTTGGGGGTTGATACCAACAACCTCCGCCTTCACAGCATTTTGGTGGGCAGCGACAATACGCCCTACAAAGCCGAAATGCGCCCCCCATTTAAAACACCCTGGCGGGTGGTGATGGTGGCCGATGATGCCCCGGGTTTGCTGGCCTCGCGCCTCATCGACAACCTCAACGAGCCCGCGAAACTGGCCGATGTGAGTTGGTTCAAACCCACCAAATACGTGGGCATGTGGTGGCAAATGCATCTGGGCATCAACAGTTGGGACATGGCCAGCGGCAAACACGGAGCTACCACCACCAGGGTGAAAGCACTCATCGACTTTGCGGCCGAAAGCGGCATTGGGGCCATTTTGGTGGAAGGCTGGAATACCGGCTGGGAGCATTGGATTGGCTTTGAAGACCGTGAAGGGGTGTTCGACTTTGTAACACCCTATGCCGATTACGATTTGGAAGGCATTGTAGCTTACGGCAAGGCCAAAGGCGTGGAGCTGATCATGCACCACGAAACTTCCTCGGCCGTTACCACCTACGACCAGCAGCTCGACACTGCTTACCGCCTCATGGACCGCCTGGGCATTCGCGCTGTGAAGACGGGTTATGTGGGCAAAATCATTCCCAAAGGCGAATACCACCACGGCCAAAACATGGTGCGGCACCACCACCGCGTGATTGAAAAGGCGGCCCAATACCGGGTGGCGGTGAATGCGCACGAGCCCATCAAAGGGGCTGGCATCAGACGTACTTGGCCCAACGTGATTGCGCGCGAGGGTTTGCGTGGCCAAGAATTCAACGCCTGGAGCAGCGATGGGGGCAATCCGCCTAACCACTTGCCTACCGTGGCTTTCACCCGCCTGCTCGACGGCCCGATTGACTACACCCCCGGCATTTTTAACCTATCGCTCAAACCCCACAAGCCAAACAACCAGGTAAACACCACCCTGGCGCATCAGTTGGCCTTGTACGTGGTGATTTACAGTCCCATCCAAATGGTGCCCGACCTGCCCGAGCATTACCGTGGCCATCCGGCTTTTCAGTTCATCAAAGACGTTGCGGTTGACTGGGAGCAAAGCCGTGTGCTGGCAGGCGAAGTAGGCGAATATGTAGTGCTTGCCCGGCAAGAACGCGGGGGCGAACGATGGTTTTTGGGTGCCATTACGGGTTACGATGCCCGGCAGCTCGATCTACCGCTCGATTTCCTCACATCGGGCAAAAAATACCGGGTGGTGGTATACGAAGATGCCCCCGATGCCCACTGGCAAAACAAACCCGCAGCCTACAACATCCGCAGCCTCACACTACAAAAAGGCGACCGCCTGCAGCTATCGCTGGCACCGGGTGGTGGGGCGGCGGTGAGTTTGGTGCCGGTGGATTAAAAAAGCGCCGTCGAACCTCTCCGGCGGCGCCAACCAACCTAATTCGCTCGTCTTAGAGCATGGTGGTGGGGCAAACGTAATCGCTTACGTTGAATTTGCCCGAGGCTTTGATGGCCCCAAATCCGCCAGCTACATTGATGAGGTTATCGTAGCCGCGTGCCTTCAAAATAGAAGCGAAAATCATGGAGCGGTAACCGCCCGCACAATGCACATAGTAGGTTTTCTTTTTATCGACCAGCAACATGCTGTCGTTGATGTAATCGAGCGGAGCGTTTACCGCGTTGAGGATGTGTTCGCTGTCGTATTCGCTCTTCTTGCGCACATCGAGGATGTTGATTTCGGGATTGGCAGCTGCGGCAGCGGCAAAGGCATCTACCGAAACACTGCGAATGGTATCAACTTCCAAACCAGCAGCTTCCCAGGCAGCAAAACCGCCTTCGAGGAAGCCAATGGCGTAGTCGTAACCTACGCGGGCCAATCGGGTCACTACCTCGTGCTCGCGACCGGCATCGGCCAAGATGAGGATTTGTTGCTTGATGTCGGGGATCAAAGCACCGACCCAGGGAGCAAAACCACCATCAATGCCGATGTTGATGCTGTTGGGGATGAAGCCCTTGGCAAAGGTTTCGGCATGGCGGGTATCGAGGATGAGGGCGCTGGTTTCGTTGGCAGCAGCTTCAAAAGCGGCAGGCGAAAGGGCACGGGTGCCACGTTCCATCACTTCATCGATGCTGTCGTAACCCTGCTTGTTCATCATCACGTTGAGCGGAAAATAGGCAGGAGGTGGCATGAGGCCGGTGGTTACTTCGGCGATGAATTCGTCCACCGTCATGTCGGCACGCAAGGCATAATTGCTTTCCTTTTGGTGACCCAAAGTGTCGAAAGTTTCTTTGCTGAGGTTTTTGCCACAGGCAGAGCCGGCGCCGTGGGCAGGATACACCAGCACATCATCGGCCAAAGGCATGATTTTGTTACGTAACGAATGGAAGAGGTGGCGAGCCAGGTCGGCCTCGGTGAGGTCTGACTTCACGGCCAAGTCGGGGCGCCCCACATCACCGATGAACAAGGTATCGCCGGTGAACAAAGCGTAGTCTTTGCCCTCAGGAGTGCGCAACAGGTAAGTGGTGCTTTCCATGGTGTGGCCGGGGGTGTGCAATACCACCAATGCGAGTTCGCCTACTTTCAACACTTCGCCGTCGGTGGCAATGTGGGCATTAAAATTGGGCTTGGCGTTCGGACCAAAAACGATTTCCGCGCCGGTGGCTTTGGCCAGGTCGAGGTGGCCCGATACAAAGTCGGCATGGAAATGCGTTTCGAGCACATATTTGATTTTCGCACCACTTTTTTCGGCCCGCTCGAGGTAGGGACCAATTTCGCGAAGGGGATCAATCACCACAGCCTCACCTGCCGATTCAATGAAATAAGCGCCATGGGCCAAACAACCCGTATAAATTTGTTCGATGTTCATTGCAATTACGTTTTATAAAGACAAAAATACATTTTTGTCCAATAATGTTTTGTGACTTCGGTTACACGCATACATATTGCCAAAATTTGCAATTGTTTTTGCAGTCGAAATGAACTTCTTACCTTTGCCGCATCACATCGCTTTGACGATACTGCATTTCATAGGGCAAATCTTCCTCAGCTGGCTGGCGCTTACACTGCCGGCCACAGCCCAAACTACAGCTAAGGCCGACCTTTCTTTTTACCAGATTCAGCAGCTCGACCAAAGTGCTGTTTTGCCTTATTGGAAAGAAAGCGCAACCTCGGCTTGGTCGCTTTTAAGTGAAAGCCTCGAAGAAAATACTGCTGAAAACGAAGAAACACACGACGGCGAACCTGCTGCCAAACAGCACCAAGCTTTGTTGGCCAAAAACAGCGGTTTAGCTGGCGACAGCCACAGTCATCGCTTCGTTGCTGCCCATCAGCTGCCGCTTTACCTGCAATACTGCAGCCTCAAAATTCACCTGATTTAAGTCATTCTCCTTGCGCCGCTGGTATTTGCCCAGCGTTTTTCTGCATTTGACTTAAATCAATTTCCATGTCATCATCCACATCCGCTTTCGATGAAGCCCATTGGCTGCACGAATTGCGACATTATTTGCCCGCACAAGCTCCTTTGAAGGATTTTGTGCACCATAATACCCTGCATGCCTTCCAACACCTGCCTTTTCACGAGGCCCTGGAAGCAGCAACTGCCCAGTTTGGGTATCAAACCTATGCTGATCCGGCATACTACCTTGCAGCCTACCAGAAAGGACAAATCACGCACCTACAGCTGGCCAAGCAGCTGAAAAAGGCAGGCGTTAGCAGTGTAGAGGCACTTGTGCAGCAGCTCCAAGCACTTTCGGGCCATGTGGCTTGGGAGGGTGAGCTGGGCCAGCTACGCAAACGCTGGCACGAAGAGCGTCACCTCAACCTCGACAAGGCCGTGCACCCCCTGCTTTTCCGCACCGTAGGCAGTTACCTCGACCAAGGCTTTGCCACCTGGGCTTTTCCGCGTTCGGCCAGGGGTTTTTTGGCCTCATTGCGTGAACTCGACCGGCAGAGTTACTACCGTATTTTCAAACACAAAAGGGTGCGGGCCCTGCTCAAACAACCGGGCATGAGCTTGGAGCGTTTGCTGAGCTTGCTGGTTGGTAAGTCCGATTATTTCGGCCCTTATTTGGTCGACATGGCCTTTGCCCACCCTGGTTGGTCGGGTATGGTGGCTACCCTTGAACTGCAACCCGACAGCCTGCTCGACCAGCGGAAAATCAGCTTGCGCGAGTTCTTATTGTTCGAATTGTTGCTAGAGCTTGATGCGGTGTACCAACGTTTGGGCGATCATTTTGTGCCGCTTATGGCCGAAGTAACAGCGCCTCCTCCAGCTTATTTCGCCCAAAAGTCAGCCGTGCCATCACTGCGCATTTTGGCTGCATGGCAAGAAGCTTTGGAATGGAGTTATTTCGATCAAGTATTGGCTGGCATTGCCGAGGCGCCTCCAGGCAAGGTTCGCCGTGGCAGCAGTTTTCAGGCATTTTTCTGTATCGACGATCGGGAATGTTCGCTACGTCGGCACCTCGAAGCCCTCGATGCCGATTGTGCCACTTTTGGTACCCCTGGTTTCTTCCAAATAGATGCCATGTACCAGCCCGAAGGCGGCAAGTTCATGACCAAAATTTGTCCGGCCCCCATGCAACCCGGCTATGTGTTACAAGAGCTGCCCGCACGAGGCAAAAAATCGAGTCCGCAGGCCGACTGGCATTTTTCGCGCCGTAGCCATGGTCTTTTGGGCGGTTGGCTCACCAGTCAAACCTTGGGTTTCAGTTCCGCGGTACGTTTGGCAGCCAATATTTTCCGCCCAGGCGAAAGTCCGGCCACGGTTTCGGCCTTTCGACACATGGCGCCCGAGTCGAAGATGTATCTCCGCTACAAGGGCGAGTCGCACCAGGGTTTGCAAGCAGGTTATACCGTGGCAGAAATGGCCGATCGGGTAGAACGTTTGTTGCGGTCGACCGGTTTGGTGACCGACTTTGCGCCGCTTATTTACGTGGTGGCCCATGGCGCCAGTTCGGTGAACAATACCCATTATGCCGGTTATGATTGTGGCGCCTGCAGTGGCCGTCCGGGCAGTGTGAACGCCCGTGCCATTGCCGAAATGGCCAACGACCCCAATGTGCGTGAAGCATTGGCTGAACGGGGCTTGCATTTACCAGACAATTGTAGGTTTGTACCGGCCTTGCACGATACTACCCGTGACCAGCTCGCTTGGTACGACGAAAAAGGCATACCGGCGGGTTTACTTCAGCAGCACCAGCGCAACAAACAAACTTTTGAAGCCGCTTTGCGCTGTAATGCCAGGGAGCGTGCCAGACGTTTTGTGCTCATCGATATCCATCAGCCGATTTACAAAGTGCATGCTGCAGTTAAAAACCGGGCTTTGTCGCTATTCGAACCACGTCCCGAACTAAATCACGCCACCAATGCGCTCTGCATCGTGGGACGGCGGCAGCTCACCGACCACCTCTTTCTCGATCGACGGGCCTTCATGAACTCCTACGATGCAGCGGCCGACCCTAATGGCGACCTCCTGTTGGGCATCTTGCAAGCGGCAACTCCGGTTTGTGGCGGCATCAATTTAGAGTATTATTTCTCCAGGGTTGACCCTGATAAACTGGGTGCAGGTAGCAAACTGCCGCACAATGTGATGGGGCTGATTGGGGTAGCCAACGGCATGGATGGTGATTTGCGGCCCGGACTGCCCGCGCAAATGACGGAAGTACATGATCCACTTCGCTTGCTCATGATTGTAGAGCGTGCTCCAGATGAACTGATGGATATCCTCAGTCGTCATCAACCCACCCTCGACTGGTACCGCAAGCAATGGGTGCTTTTGGTGGCCATCGACCCGGGAACCGGTGCCATGTATCGCTTTATAGACGATGCCATGGTGAGGTACCTGCCGCCCATTACCCAATTGCCCCTATTGCGAAATGTGGAGGAAGAAGTGTTGGCCACTGCCGATAATTTGCCAGTGATGCGTGTAAAGCTGGAGGAACAGGCATGAAATGGTGGTTGGAGTTTTTCATTGCTGTACCCTTGATGGGTTTTTTCATCAGCCTGCTGCTGCCGGCCAATGCTGAAAAGGCATTGTCGCGCACCGCCTGGATGACCATTGCCTTGCATTTAGGTGGAGTGATTCCCTTTCTGGCTTATTGGTTGTGGCAAGGGGCGCCGGTGGTGAACCTGGCTGCTTTTACCCTCTTTCAAGATGCGCACAATGCCTTTGTAATCGATTTTTATTTCGATAAGACAACGGCGGTGTTTTTGGGCGTAGGCAGCTTTTTGACCCTGCTCATTACACTTTACAGTCGGGTGTATTTACACCGGGAGGCAGGCTACAAACGTTTTTTCAATACCATCCTGTTTTTCTTCAGCGGTTACCAAGTAGTGATTTTCGGCGGCAATTTCGAAACCCTCTTTTTGGGCTGGGAAATGCTGGGCTTGTCGAGTTTTTTGCTCATTGCCTTTTACCGCGACCGCTACTTGCCCGTGCGTAATGCTGTGAAGGTGTTTTCGGTGTACCGCATTGGCGATGTGGGTTTGCTGTTGGCCATGTGGGCCAGCCACCATTTGTGGAAAGCCAACATTCCCTTCATGCAGCTGAACAACTACGACCTGGTACACCAGCAATTGGAGCAGCATGGTGGCATCGGGCTCTTTATTTCGTTGATGATATTGCTGGGTGCAGCGGCTAAATCGGCACAACTGCCCTTCAGCTCTTGGTTGCCACGGGCCATGGAAGGTCCTACACCTTCAAGTGCCATTTTTTACGGGGCTTTATCGGTGCACCTGGGTGTATTCTTGCTGCTGCGTACCTGGCCTTTTTGGGAGCACCAATTAACTGCACGCATCCTCATCGGTCTGGTTGGGGCAAGTACCGCAGCTTTGGGCTATGCCATTGCGCGGGTGCAGGCAACGGCCAAAAGCCAAATTGCCTATGCGTCGGTGGCACAAATTGGGCTTATTTTCGTGGAAACGGCTTTGGGCTGGCGCGATTTGGCCCTGCTGCACTTTGCTGGCAATGCCTTTTTGCGGAGTTACCAATTGCTCATCAGTCCTTCGGTGGTAAGCTACCTCATCCGCGAACAGTTTTACCACCACCAAAAACGCGAGCACAGCATCGAAGATAGCTACCCCAAACGCTTGGAATATACGCTGTACTTATTGTCGCTCAAAGAATGGCATTTGGATGAGGGGGTGAACAAGCTCTTTTTCGCTCCCTTGAAGAAGCTGGGCCACAAGCTCGATTTTTTGAAAGTGACCAATGTGTTTTGGTTTTTCGCACTGACATTTGGCCTGGCCCTTTGGCTTTATCCACGCACCCAGCTTTTGCCCACACAACTGGCCCATTACCTGCCCGAAATTTTCTCGGGCATGGCCCTGATGCTGGTGCTAAAAGCTTTTTCGGAGCAGAAGTATCCCCGTTTGGTGGTATTGCTCATCGCCATGAGCCACGCCTGGTTGGCGCTGGCAGCCTCTTTCAACGAACATTACGATGCCAACCATGTACTTTGGTACCTAGGCGGCGTGGTGCCGGCTACCGTTTTGGCCTATGCTTGTTTGGACTACCTGCGAAAACGCGAGCAGGAGTATTTCGATTTGCAGCAGTACTACGGCCATCAGTACGAATACCCCCAACTGAGTTTCATTTTTTTACTGGCCATTTTAGGTCAAATGGGCTTTCCCATCAGTCCCAGTTTTGTGGGCGAAGACCTGCTCTACAGCCACATCCATGAAGATGAATGGCTGATGGCCTTGTTCAGTGCCCTCAGTTTTGTGGTGGGTGGCATTGCGCTCATCAGGGTGTATGCCCGCCTCTTTTTAGGACCGCACATCAAAACCTATCACCACCGGCCATGGAGGTCGGCTTAATCACCTGCTAATTTTCAACAGATGAAAAAAAATCATATCCCCCAGGCCGGGCTCAAAGGCCTTCAACAAAACTGGAAAAGCGACTTATCGTCGGGTTTTTTCGTGTTTCTCATTGCCTTGCCTTTGTGTTTGGGCATCAGCATGGCTTCAGGTTTTCCGCCGGTTGCTGGTTTGTTCACGGCCATCATTGGTGGCATGGTAGTGAGCTTCTTCGGAGGAAGTCAGTTGACCATCAAAGGGCCCGCTGCTGGTCTCATCGTTATTGCCCTGGGTGCTGTTGAAGAGCTTGGCCAAGGCGATGCCTTGCTGGGTTACAAATTGGCCCTGGCAGCCATTGTGGCCGCAGGGGTTTTGCAAATCGTTTTTGGAATACTCAAATCAGGCATTCTGAGCGATTTTTTCCCCTCGGCTGCGGTACACGGCATGTTGGCGGCCATTGGGGTGATCATTGCGGCCAAGCAGTTACACACCTTGGTGGGCGTAAAACCTGAGGGAAAAGAAACCCTGGAGTTGCTTTTGGAAATACCGCGATCTTTTGGCTTGATGAACCCTGAGATTTTCATCATCGGGGCAGTGAGTTTGCTCATTTTGTTCCTGTTTCCACTCATCAAGCATCCCCTTGCCAAGAAAATACCAGCACCACTTTTGGTCATTTTGGTCGCTATACCCCTCGGACATTGGTTTGATTTGGAGCACGATCACAAATACCTTTTCCTCGACAACCACACTTACACCATTGGACCACGTTTTTTGGTGACCCTCCCCGATAACCTGCTATCAGCAGTTACTTTCCCCGATTTTTCGCAGGTTTTTTCGGCCAGCAGCATCAAATACATCCTCATGTTTGCCTTGGTTGGCAGTTTGGAGTCGCTATTGAGTACCAAGGCCATCGACAGCCTAGATCCATGGAAGCGAAAGGCCAATATGAACCGTGATTTGTTGGGTGTGGGTGTGGGCAATACCTTGGCTGGCATGATTGGTGGCTTGCCCATGATCAGCGAAATTGTGCGGAGTTCAGCCAACATCAACTACGGCGGCAAAAGCTGGTGGTCTAATTTTTTTCACGGCTTGCTCCTGCTTGTATTCGTGGTGTTTTTTCCCATGCTGATCCACCAAATTCCTTTGGCTGCGCTGGCCGCCATGCTCATTTTTACGGGTTATCGCCTGGCATCGCCCAAGGAGTTTTACAAGACTTACAAGATTGGTAAAGAGCAGCTGCTCATTTTTGTGGTAACCATCGTGGTGACCCTAGCCACCGACTTGCTCGTTGGCATTGGCGTAGGCATTGTCACCAAGCTCCTCGTGCATTTGGCCAATGGTTTGCCGCCTCGGTATATGTTCAAGCCGCTTTTTTCGGTGAACCAGCGCGAAGAAACCGGCGAATACATCGTTGATGTGTATCACTCGGCCGTATTCAGCAATTACATCAAGCTTAAAAAATCGCTGGATGCACTGCCCCGACAAGCGCACATCATCGTAGATTTTTCTAATGCTAACCTTATCGATCATACGGTTATGGAAAACCTCCATCATTATAAGCACGACTATGAACATCAGGGAGGTACCTTTGCACTGGTTGGTTTGCAAACGCACAAAAAACTCTCTGCACATGATTTGGCAATTCGCAAAAAAAAGCGCCCAAAACAAGCATAAATCTTCGATTTGTTTGGTCTTGGTTTGCTTTATGGCACTTTCAACCTATGCGCAACAGCGCCAACAAGCAGTGCAGCAGCATGGCTGGTACATGTATTACGGCAACCACCGATTAAACGATACATGGGGTTTACACACCGAATACCAATTTCGGCGGCATGGGCTCATTGCCGAATGGCAGCAGTCGCTTTTGCGCGTAGGAGTCGATTATCATGTTGACCCCAATGTACAACTCACCGCAGGTTATGGCTGGATTGTAACCTTTCCCTATGGTGCCCAGCCGGTAATCACTATCCTTCACGAAAACCGCTTGTGGCAACAGGCATTGCTGCGGCAAAACACTGGCCGGGTGCGCATGAACCACCGCTTGCGGTTTGAGCAGCGTTGGGTAGAACACTTTACGCCTTTGAACGACGGCAGCCTGCGCTACGATGGTCGCAATTACAGCGACCGCTTTCGCTACCGTTTCTGGCTAGAAGTACCATTGAACAAAACCAAATTCGAAGCAGGAACATGGTTTGCGGCGGCTTACAATGAAATGTTTATCAATTTTGGCCAAAACTTGCGCTTGAACCGCTTCGACCAAAACAGGCTATACGGTGCTGTGGGCTACCAGTTCAGTCAGAAGGGGAATGTGCAACTCGGTTATATGCAGCAACTTATGGTAAAAGGCAATGCCTGGCAAGAAGAGTTAAATAACACTTTGCAGTTAGCCGTGACCTACAACCTCGATTTTAGACATAAATAAGCACTGCGGGGGAAAAGTGGGCGCTCATGCCAGATCGTTCTTGCTTAAGAACGCTTCGGCGGCCTTTTGCTCCGCCTGCTTTTTATTGATGTCGATGCCCGAGGCTACCACCTGATCGTCGACCAGCAGTTCTACCACAAATTGCTTGTGACGACCCTGTTGCCGGGTATCGGCTACTTCAAAGGCAATACGTTTGTTGTTGCGGTGGCTCCACTCTACCAGCCGGCTTTTGAAGTTAGATTCAGTATGCACCAAAGACTCGAAATCTACAAAAACCTTGAGCACCCTGCGCTGAACAAATAAATTGGTTTTGTTGTAGCCGTGATCGAGATAAAAAGCCCCAAGGAATGCTTCAAAAACATCAGCATTCATGTTTTTACTGGGCTTTTGATTCTTTTGATAGCCCGATGTCTCTTGCAACAAGGTATCGAGGCCCAACTTGCGAGCGATTTGATCTAAGAAATTGGCATTCACCACCTTAGACCGCATCTCTGTCAAAAAGCCCTCATCACGAAATGGGAATTTCTTAAAAAGCTGCTCGGCTACAATCAAATCGAGCACTGCATCGCCCAAGTATTCAAGGCGTTCGTTGTTCTTTTTGTAGCCTATTTCCGTTTCAAGTCGCGCACTTGAATGCGTAAACGCAAGGCGATAAAGTGTAAGGTTTTTGGGACGATAGCCGGTAAGGTTATGGACAGCTCTGTAAAAAGGGTCTTTCGACTTAAATAGGTACCCTGGTATACTGGCAAACAGCCTGGCCACGCCTTACTTTTCAAACTTCCGGAAAATCACCGAAGTATTGTGACCACCAAAACCAAAAGTGTTGCTCAATGCCGCGCGAATTTCCCTAGCCTGCGCCTTGTTGAAGGTGAGGTTGATTCGGGGATCAAACTGAGGGTCGTCGGTAAAATGATTGATGGTAGGTGGTACCAGGCTGTTGTTCATGGCAAGAATAGTAGCCACTGCTTCTACAGCCCCTGCTGCACCTAAGAGGTGACCCGTCATCGATTTGGTAGAGCTGATGTTCATGGTGTAAGCATGCTCTCCAAAAACAGCCTGAATGGCTTTGATTTCACTGATATCGCCCAATGGTGTAGAAGTACCATGAACATTCACATAATCAACTTCTTCGGGCTTCATGCCGGCATCGCGCAAGGCGGCCTTCATAACGTTGGTGGCACCCAGTCCATCGGGGTGAGGTGCTGTAATGTGGTGGGCGTCGGCCGACATGCCGCCACCACCTATTTCGGCATAAATTTTTGCCCCACGTGCCAAGGCATGCTCCATATCTTCGAGGATGAGCGCGGCACCGCCTTCTCCAAGCAAAAATCCATCACGATCCAAATCGAACGGGCGGCTTGCGGTTTTGGGATCGTCGTTGCGCTCCGACAAAGCTTTCATGGCATTAAAACCACCAATACCAGCTTCATTCACCGCTGCTTCCGATCCTCCAGTGATAAATACATCGGCATAACCCAAACGGATATAATTGAAAGCATCAATGATGGCGTTGTTCGCCGAAGCACAAGCCGATACAGTAGCGAAATTAGGACCTCGGAAACCGTACTTGATCGAAATGTAACCCGCCGCAATGTCACCTATCATCTTTGGAATGAAAAATGGATTGAAGCGTGGTGTACCGTCTCCACGGGTAAAGGCAGCTACTTCTTCGTAAAAGGTCAATATACCACCAATCCCTGACGCCCAAATTACACCAGCACGATCCGTATCCATCTTTTCCAAATCAAGACCGGAATCTTTCATGGCCTCTTCGGCCGTTACCAAGGCATAATGGGTGTAAGGGTCCATCTTCCGCGCCTCTTTCCTATCCATGTGCTGCATGATGTCAAAATTTTTGACTTCTGCTGCAAACTGGGTACGAAATTTAGATGCGTCGAAATGGGTGATAAAATCGGCGCCACTTACCCCATTCGACAAACCCTGCCAATACTCGGCAACGTTATTTCCGATTGGGGTAAGTGCACCTATACCTGTTACGACTACTCTGCGTAGCTGCATGTTGTTTTTTCAGTTCTTCAAAATTACTTGGCGTTTGCCTCGAGGTAGCTGATAGCCTGACCTACGGTCTGGATGTTTTCAGCCTGATCGTCCGGAATAGAGATGTTAAACTCCTTTTCGAACTCCATGATCAACTCAACGGTATCAAGTGAATCGGCGCCCAAATCGTTGGTGAAACTCGCTTCAGGAGTTACTTCGCTTTCGTCCACACCCAGTTTATCAACCACGATGTGTCGTACCTTTTTTTCAGTTTCTGACATTTTGAAAGTGTTTTGAATGATAAATTCCGTGCAATATTAGTGCATTCCGAAAAAAAAGCAATGCAATTGAGCAAAACTTTGTGCTAAGCACATCAGGTGGTCGTTGCGGTTGAGCGGCACAATTTCATTAACTTTGTTCTAAGCCCTCCAAGTGAACAAAAAAGTACTACAAGTCGAATTATCGCTCGAACAATCGGTTTTGGGCATCAGCACGCACTTGCGGCCGTTTCAGGTAGCTTGGCAGTTGAATAACCTGTTTGGCTTTGATTTGCGTAGAGACGAGGATTTGGAGCTGCTTTTGGGCAAGCAAAAGAGCCTTTGCCAGTTTCAAAAATTTTCTTTCGTCTTGTCGGAACCCGAAAGCGTTATATATTTGGTGGCCAATCAAGGCAGCGAAGGCAAGCTGATACCGGAATTGGGAAGTACTTTTGACTACTTCCTGCTCTACGATGAAATTCCGGGCATCAGCACCACGCACGAGTTGTTGCAAGGAATTAAAACAGCTCAGGTGTTCACCATCGCCCTGCCAATAGAAGTAAATGAGAAGTTGCGCTCCAAGCAACATTTAGTTTTTTGAAATGTATTCGAACGATAAAAAAACCAAGATTGTGGCCACCGTTGGCCCAGCTTGTTCCGAAAAAGATGTACTCGCTCGCATGGTGAAAGCAGGCGTGAATGTATTCCGCCTCAATTTTTCACATGCCAATTACGATGATTTACGCCAGGTAATAGCCAGTATTCGACAAATCAACCAGGAACTTGGAACCAATGTGGCCATTTTGGGCGACTTACAAGGCCCCAAAATCAGGATAGGCGAAGTTCAGAACAATGGAATAACCTTAAAAACAGGTGATCGATTAAAGTTGGTTACTGAAAAATGCGTAGGCACCAAGGAAAAGCTTTACCTGAACTACCTTGAATTCCCCATCGACGTGGAAGAAGGTGACCAAGTGCTGCTCGACGACGGCAAAATCAAATTTGAGGTAGTAAGTACCAACCGCCTCGATGAAGTTGAGGTGGTAGTGATACACGGTGGACTTCTTTCATCGAAAAAGGGGGTCAACTTGCCCAATACCAAGGTGTCGTTGCCTTCATTGACCGATAAAGACAAGCAAGACCTTGATTTTATCCTCGAACACGACCTCGATTGGGTAGCCTTGTCGTTCGTGCGTGAAGCCGCAGACATACATGACCTCCGCGACCGGATTATAGCAAGAGGCAAAAACATCCACATCATTGCTAAAATTGAAAAGCCGCAGGCCGTAGCCAACATAGATGCCATCATTGCCGAAACCGATGGTGTGATGGTAGCACGAGGCGATTTGGGGGTGGAATATCCCATTGAAAAATTACCGCTCATTCAAAAACTCATCGTACAAAAATGCCTGCGTGCTAGCAAGCCGGTAATCATTGCCACCCAAATGATGGAAAGCATGATCACAAGCTTCATGCCTACACGCGCCGAAGCCAACGATGTGGCCAACGCGGTATTCGATGGTGCCGATGCTTTGATGCTTTCGGGTGAAACATCGGTAGGACAGCATCCAGTGCAAGTGATTGAGTACATGGTACGTATCATCAAAAATGTGGAACAAGAGGCTGAACATATTTATCACCGCGACAACGAAACACCACAAGAAAGTGATACCTTTTTGTCCGACAGTTTGTGCTACATTGCTGGTCGTGCTGCCAAGTATGTCAATGCCAAAGCCATCATTGGCATGACCAAATCGGGCTACACAGCTTATCAAGTAGCAAGCTATCGACCCAAATCCGATATTTTCGTTTTTACTCCCGATACAGCTTTGCTAACACGCATCAGTTTGCTGTGGGGTGTACGGGCTTTTTATTACGACAAGCTCACCACAACCGACGAAACCATCACCGATGTGCTGAACATGCTCAAAAGCAAGAAGTTGGTACAAAAAGGTGATATAGTTGTGAACACGGGTGCTATGCCCATCAAAAGCAAACACCGGGCAAACTTCATGAAGTTTTCTGTTGTAGAATAAGGGCAAGAACACCTGATAGCATGAGGAGTCGCAGCAAATAAAACAGCATCTTTGCTGCATAATTGGCTACATGGAAATTTTCATTCTCTTCTTGCTCATTTTGTTGAACGGCTTGTTTTCCATGTCGGAAATCGCTCTGGTATCTGCACGTAAAGCCCGACTTGATGCTTTGGCTGCCCAAGGCAACCGAAAGGCAAAAGCAGCACTCGAATTGGCTAAATCGCCCAATACCTTTTTAAGCACGGTTCAAATTGGTATCACTGTAATTGGCCTGATTACTGGCATTTACAGCGGTGAAAACATCACCGATGATTTTGAGCTCATCCTGCGGGAAGTCGGCTGGCTTCGGCCTTACAGTTATGAAGCCGCATTGGTGACCGTGATTTTTTTGGTCACTTTTGCCTCTTTGGTCTTGGGCGAATTGGTCCCCAAACGCTTGGGCATGAGCCGACCCGAAGTCATCGCCATGGCGGTTGCCCGTCCAATGTATTACGTTTCGCTCATCAGCAAACCCTTCATTTGGTTACTAACAACTGCAACCGAGGCCTTTTTAAGGCTATTTGGCACACAAAACATGGCCCAACAACATGTTACGGAAGAAGAAATCAAATCAATCATACAAGAAAGTGTACTCACCGGTGAGGTGCAAGAGATTGAGCAAGATATCGTCGAACGTGCTTTTGGCTTAGGCGATTTGAGGGTGAGCTCACTCATGACCCATCGGCGCGATCTCGTGGGCATCCACATCGACAAGCCGGTTGACCAAATCAGACAAGGCGTAGAAGCTGAACTACACAGCTTTTACCCGGTATTCAAAGGTCCCGATTACGAAACCCTGGGCGTTATTGGCTTAAAAGACCTATTTAAATTGCCTGTGCCCTGGACTCGTGATGCCCTGCTTGGCATCTTGCGCAAACCGCATTATTTTCCTGAATACCTCACGGTTTACAATGCTTTAGAAAAATTTAAAGCCGACCGCATTCATTATGGCCTTGTCATTGATGAATACGGCGGTTTGCAAGGCATGGTCACCATCAATGACATTTTGGAAGCCCTGGTAGGTGAAATCAATGAACTGGATGAAGAGGAGTACCGCATAGTGGAAGTGGGTGAAAACGAGTGGCTTGCAGATGGCGCTTATCCATTTTTTGAATTCATCAACTATTTCGACCTCGATGGACCCATTGAAAAAGACCTGCCCTTCAATACCTTAGCTGGTTTGTTGCTCGAGGAAATGGAGCGTTTTCCGGTTGAGGGCGAGTCGATTACATGGCACGGACTTGAACTGGAAGTGGTAGGCATGAGTGCCATGCGCATCGAAAAAATCAAAATAAAGCGACAACTTGAAGCCAAGTGACATGAATTCTATTGAAAGCATGCACTATTAATGCCTTTTGGCTACTTTTGTCGTCCCCATTGGGGCTCTTAGCTCAGCAGGTTAGAGCATCTGACTCATAATCAGAGGGTCGCTGGTTCGAGCCCAGCAGGGCCCACCATCAAAGGCCGCGCGTAAGTGCGGCCTTTTAATTGAAAAGGCATGCATGCAACCATTCACCACCTCATTTTCGACCTTGGCGGTCTGTTCATCGATGTGTACATGGATCGATTTGCTGTCAATTTGCAAAAATTGGTAGGCAAAGAAGTGGGGCCAACACTCCAAAAACTGCAAAACGACAAGTTCTTTGACGCCTATGAGACGGGCCACATCAGCACGGCCGCCTTTTTGGATACACTGGCTTCGTCTTTTGACAATAAAATTGGGCATGAACATTATGCCGCCTGTTGGAATGCCATCTTGGGCCAGGTACAAATAGAACAACTTAATTTGATTCAATCGCTCCGTAAAGAGCACGATGTAGTGCTTTTGAGCAATACAAACAGCATGCATGTCGCAGCACTGGAAGCCGATTTCGAAAGACGTCATCCGGGTGAAAAGCTTAGCGCCTTCTTCGACCGTATCTTTTATTCACAAGAAATCGGCATGCGGAAACCAAATACCGAGGTATTTGCCTTTGTGACCGAAACGTTGGCCTTTAACCCAACCAATACTTTGTTTATTGACGATTCACCGGGCCATTTGTTGGGAGCGCAGGCATTGGGTATCCAAACCCTCCTTCACGAGCAGAACACGCCGCTTGAACCAACCTTAAAGCAAGTAGGTCTGCTTTAAGCGCTAAGTTCTTTGGTAAGGTTTTCGGCCGGAACAGTGATGTATACCGATTGCCCCAGAAAATCGAGATCAACCCTGAACTTTTTGTCACCAGCACGGCTAACGAGCAGCCCTTGCCTACCCGCCATGGGACCTGTTAGCACCTCTACCTTATCGCCCGGTTGTAAGTCGATTGCTCCCGTTTCCAATTCATAACCGGTATCGAGCATGCGTCGCAAAAAATCCATTTGGCTTTCTGGAATGCGTACTGCTTGGCCATTAAATGCCACAAACCGAACAATGCCGTATGAATTAAGCGTTTGGTAGTATTCCCGCTCACTGATGTAGACAAAAAGGTACGACCGAAAAACAGGCTCTTCTACCCATTTCCACCGATCGCTCCAGCGTTTACGCAATCGTTGCACAGGCAACCAATTGGCAATGGCTTGTTTATCGAGTTGGGCCTTGGCTTTCTTTTCGTTACGAGGCAAAGTGTAGGCCGCATACCAGTGATAATCGCTCACACCAGGGGTTTATTTGCGGGGAAAATTTCTGCCGTGGGCCTCACGGTACAAATCTTCTTCTGGTAACGATTTGAAATATGCATAAGTGATGCGCAAACCCTCTTCGCGACTAACCTTCGGCTCCCAACCAAGCAACTTCTTGGCTAAGGTGATGTCGGGCTGACGTTGTTTGGGATCGTCTTTCGGTAAATCCTTGTAAACTACTTTTTGGTTCGTGCCTGTAAGTTTGATGATTTCTTCGGCAAATTGCGAAATGGTGATTTCCGCAGGGTTGCCAATGTTCACAGGACCAGCATAGTCAGATTTGAGCAGGCGGAAAATACCCTCCACCAAATCGTCCACATAGCAAAACGAACGTGTTTGTGAACCATCGCCAAAAACAGTGAGGTCTTCTCCACGCAAAGCTTGTCCAATGAATGCGGGCAACACACGTCCATCGTTCAGGCGCATGCGCGGGCCATAGGTATTAAAAATGCGTACAATGCGGGTTTCTACGCCATGGTACGTATGATAGGCCATGGTAATGGCTTCCTGAAAACGTTTCGCTTCGTCGTACACGCCGCGTGGACCAACAGGATTTACATTTCCCCAATACTCCTCGGTTTGTGGGTGAACCATGGGGTCACCATATACTTCCGATGTGCTGGCCACCAGGATGCGTGCCTTTTTTTCTTTGGCCAAACCCAACAAATTGTGCGTTCCTAAAGAACCTACTTTGAGGGTTTGAATAGGGATTTTTAGGTAATCGATTGGACTAGCGGGAGAAGCAAAGTGTAATATTTCGTCGATTGGACCAGATACATGCACGTATTTGCTCACATCGTGGTGATAAAACTCAAAGTCGGGCAGCTTCATCAGGTGCTCTATGTTGCGCATATCGCCTGTGATGAGGTTGTCCATACCGACTACCTGATAGCCTTCTTTGATGAAGCGGTCGCAAAGGTGTGAGCCTAAAAAGCCGGCAGCGCCGGTAATCAATACACGTGGCATAGGAGATGTTTGGGAAGTAAAGATAGCAATATTTGCTGCTGCCAACGCCAAGGCCTATTGTAGCGCCATTTTTTCAGTTTCCAAAGCAGCCAAAACGCCATCCCACAAAGCGCGACGACAAGCCAAAGCAGCAACTACTTTGGCAGATGCCTCTTCCCACAATAGCGCTTCTTTGCCACAACATGCAGCTGTCATTTCCAAGGCCAAGTGGCTGTGGTGACCGCCATCTACTTCGATATGTCGCTCGAGGTAATAAATAAAGTCGGCCAGTTGCTCGGGATGTTGCTGACTTAGTTCTTGCACCATGGCATGGAACATATCGGGAATAAGGTCTTCTCGTCCAAAAGTAAATACAGCGGCCAAATTACTCGTCTTGTTCTCTGCCAGTAAATCAAAGGTGAAGCGAACGAAACGACGTGCGGCATCCGGAGTTTTAGCGCGATCGAAGGCTGTTTCAAGTGCTTCTCCCGCACGTAATGCAGCAATAAAAGCATGAATGCCACTGGTATTAGCGCCCATTTTTTCCATGGCATTCAGGTACATTTCAAAATGACTCATGCGTGTGCCATGGCGGTCTACGTCCGACTCTTCTCCAACAACGATTTCATTGATTAAAAAACGCGTGTCAGCCGAACCCACTGGCAACCATGGAAGTGAAATGCAGGTGAGGTTTCGTTGCAGTGCTTTGAGCAACGACATAAAATCCCAAACAGCATACACATGATATTCGCTGAAGGTTTGCAGCGCCTCCAACTTTTGCATCTGTTCGTAAAGGGGGTGGTTGAGTATGGCTTCCCGCTCAGGTTCTATGTGCGTGCGTAAAAGATTAAGGGCATTTTCCATGCCCTTAAAACCAGACTACCATTCATTTAGTTTGCCTGTTCACTCAAAAACTTGATGCGTACCAATTTTACTTCCTCTTCCGAGAAATCATCCCCAAAATGACGCATGGCCGCGTTCAATTCGTCGGTTTCGGCCGTGCGGAAATAACTGTAAACCTCCTCCTGCAACTCTTCATCCATCACCTCATTGATGTGGTAATCGATGTTTACCTTGGTGCCTGAGTCGACAATGGTTTTTATTTCTTCAAGTATATCGTCGTAGCTTAAGCCCTTGCTTCGTGCCAATTCTTGCAAGGGGATTTTGCGGTCAATGCCTCCGATGATAAAAACCTTCACCCCTGATTTGTTGACGGTACTTTTGACCACAAAATCGGCTGGACGATCTATTTCATTTTCTTCCACGTATTTGGCAATCACATCTATGAATGCCTTGCCAAATTTCATGGCTTTGCCCGGACCAACGCCGCTGATTTGCTGCAATTCGCTCATCGAAGTGGGATAGTTGGTGGCCATCTCTTCGAGCGAGGGGTCTTGGAAAATTACATATGGCGGCAAATTCCGCTCCTTTGCCAGCTTTTTGCGTAAATCGCGAAGTAATTCAAACAGTTTGCTATCGAGGGTGTCGGTTTGTTGGCTCTCAATTTCCTCGTCCCTGCCTGCTTCTTCATAGTCATGGTCGAGCGGCACATCGATGGGATATGGATCGGCGAGGTATTGTTCACCGGCGGGACCAAGCTTCAACAAACCATAATTTTCGATGTCCTTCAGTAAGAAATTGTTGAAAAGTGCCACTTTGATGACCGACTTCCAAAAGCGCTCACCCTTTTCTTTGCCTTTTCCAAAGCCTGACATGCGGTGGTGCCCATAAGCTTCGATGGAGGGACTCACTTCTCCCATGAGGTAAGCCAACACGTGGAAGAAATCGAACTTCTTGACCAATTCTTTCACCGTGTTGAGTAGCAACAGCATATCGGACTGTACCGTTTCGCGGGGTTGCGGATGACGACACGAATCGCACATATTATTGCAATTCGTCTCGGAATATACCTCTCCGAAATAATGGAGTATTTGACGGCGACGGCAAACAGCAGATTCGGCATACGAAACCACTTCATGCAAGAGCAGATGGCCAATTTCCTTCTCAGAAACTGGTTTGTCTTTCATGAATTTTTGCAGTTTAAGTATGTCCTTATCGCTGTAGTAGGCAATGCAGACGCCTTCGAGTCCATCACGTCCAGCACGACCTGTTTCCTGGTAATAGCTTTCGATGGATTTGGGGATGTCGTAATGGATGACAAAACGCACATCAGGTTTGTCGATGCCCATGCCAAAGGCAATGGTAGCCACAATCACATCCACTTCTTCCATGAGGAAGGCGTCTTGGTTTTTCATGCGTACCGCAGAATCAAGTCCAGCGTGATATGGCGCAGCTTTGATGCCATTGGCAACCAAGGTTTCGGCAATTTCCTCAGCTTTTTTGCGGCTGAGGGTATAAATGATGCCTGATTTACCAGGGTGATCTTTGATGTATTTGATGATGCTTTTGAGGGCATTGATTTTCGGCCGCACCTCGTAATACAAATTGGGGCGGTTGAAACTCGATTTGAAAACGGTGGCTTCCGACATCTGCAAGTTCTTCATGATGTCGAGCTGTACCTTGGGGGTGGCAGTAGCTGTGAGTGCAATGATGGGCACATCACCAATCAACTGCACCATTTGACGAATTTTGCGGTATTCAGGGCGGAAGTCATGCCCCCACTCAGAAATACAATGTGCTTCGTCAACGGCTACAAAACTGATTTTTACACTTTGTAAAAACTCAATGTTTTCGAGCTTGCCCAATGATTCGGGCGCCACATACAACAGTTTCGTAGTTCCTTTGGTGACATTTTCTTTCACCCGCTTGATTTCAGCTTTGTTAAGCGAGGAGTTCAAAAACTCCGCAATGCCTTCGGCACCTGCAAATGCCCTGATGGCATCTACCTGGTTTTTCATGAGGGCGATAAGGGGTGAAATGACGATAGCCGTCCCCTCCTGCGCTATGGCTGGTAACTGATAGCAGAGCGACTTGCCCGCTCCTGTTGGCATAATAACGAAGGTGTTTTTGCCCTCGTAAATGTTCTGAATGATGTCTTCCTGCTGCCCTTTGAAATAATCAAAACCGAAAAACGATTTTAACGCATCACGCAGTTTCTCTTTGGAATCCATACCGATAATCGCCTCGTGCACCGAAATTCAATACT
>ERZ1066127.431-NODE-431-length-22374-cov-9.931314_pt1 | contig 22374 bp, 21 predicted proteins | sample MGYA00382774_ERZ1066127 | MGnify/ENA primary metagenome ERZ1066127 (study PRJEB33369, sample SAMEA5778357) | biofilm metagenome | biome: Industrial cooling water; feature: Water cooling tower basin; material: Biofilm | place: United Arab Emirates | collected... | reverse complement strand
ACGGCACAGCCGGCAAAATTCTCCAATGCTTCTTCCAACGCCCGCAACGTGTTCACGTCAAGGTCGTTTGTCGGTTCATCCAGCAACAACAGGTTGCCACCCTGTTTCAGCGCAATGGCCAGGTGCACCCGGTTGCGCATACCACCGGACAGTTCTTTTACTTTTTTCTGCTGATCGGTGCCGCTAAAGTTGAATTTGCTCACATAGGCACGGGAGTTCATTTCCTTGCCGCCAAGCATGATCAGGTCGTTGCCACCCGTGATTGCCTGGAAAACCGTATCCTCCGGTTTCAGATCATCATGTTCCTGATCAACGTACGCGATCTTCACCGTCTCGCCAACTTTGAAGGTGCCCGTGTCCGGTTTTTCGCGGCCAATGATCATTTTGAAGAGGGTTGTCTTACCGGCTCCGTTCGGGCCGATAATCCCCACGATGCCGGCCGGGGGCAACGAGAAATTCAGATTTTCATACAGGAGTTTGTCGCCATATCCTTTCGAAACGCCCTGAGCTTCGATCACTACATTGCCAAGACGCGGTCCGGGGGGAATGAAAAGTTCCAGCTTTTCTTCGCGCTCCTTGGTTTCCTGGGTCAACAGTTTTTCATAGTTGGTTAAGCGGGCTTTACCTTTGGCTTGTCGTCCTTTCGGGTTCATGCGCACCCACTCCAACTCGCGCTCCAATGCCTTTTGTCGCTTGCTTTCGGTTTTCTCCTCCTGCTGCAGGCGTTTCTGCTTTTGGTCGAGCCAGCTGCTGTAATTTCCTTTCCACGGTATGCCTTCCCCGCGGTCCAGTTCAAGAATCCATCCCGCCACGTTATCGAGGAAGTAACGATCGTGCGTTACCGCTATAATGGTGCCCTTGTACTGGCGCAGGTGTTCCTCCAACCACAATACGGATTCAGCATCCAGGTGATTGGTGGGTTCATCCAACAGCAGGACATCCGGCTCGCGCAGCAACAGGCGGCAGAGGGCCACCCGTCTTTTTTCACCACCCGACAGAAACTCAACTTTAGCATCAGGAGGCGGGCAGCGCAGGGCGTCCATGGCCCGCTCAAGTTTGTGGTCAAGCTCCCAGGCATTAACGGCATCCAGTTTCTCCTGAATTTCGCCCTGCTTGGTGATCAGTTTCTCCATCTTATCCGGGTCTTCCATCACCTCGGGGTCGGCAAATTTTTCATTGATCGCTTCGAACTCGCGCAGCAGCGCTACGGTTTCATGCACGCCCTCTTCCACAATTTCTTTCACTGTCTTGGTTTTGTCCAGTTGGGGTTCCTGCTCCAGCAGCCCAACGGAGTACCCGAGATCGGAAACCACTTCGCCCTGGAACTCCTTATCGATGCCGGCAATGATGCGAAGCAGCGAAGATTTTCCTGACCCATTAAGACCCAGCACGCCAATCTTGGCTCCATAGAAAAACGAGAGGTAAATGTTTTTCAGTACTTGTTTGTTGGGCGGGTAGATTTTGTTGACGCCCGTCATGGAGAAAATGATCTTTTCGTCTGCCATAGGTGTAGAATAAGCCCGCAAATATAATAGAGGCGGCCGTAAGGCCGTTAGAGGTTAGAAAAGGGGCAAAACAGAGTCAATTCGCATGATTGATGCTTGAAAAACTCAGCTATTGCTGGTGCACGAATTACTTCTATTTTTGCGGGAAATTTAAAGGCGCTGATATGTACTGGACGTTGGAATTGGCCTCGTATCTCGAAGATGCACCCTGGCCCGCAACCAAAGATGAACTGATTGATTTTTCAATTCGTTCCGGGGCGCCACTCGAAGTGGTGGAGAACCTGCAGGAGTTGGAAGATGACGGGCAGCCGTATGAAAGCATTGAGGAAATCTGGCCGGACTACCCGACTAAAGAAGACTTCTTCTTTAATGAAGATGAATATTGATCGTCTGGTGACGTGACAATAAAAAAGGGCCGACCGGCCCTTTTTTATTTCCTGGCTTTCAGCAAAGCCTCACCAATCACAAGATCTTCGGGCGTGGTGATCTTGATGTTTTCGTAGCTGCCCTCAAAAAGCGAGATCACGTGCCCCGCCCGTTCGGCTACACTGGCATCGTCTGTCAGGCTGGGGTCTTCCTTGATTTCATATGCTTTTTTGATCACAGACACGCGGAACGTTTGAGGCGTTTGCACCAAACGGAAACGCGACCGGTCTACCGCTTTAGTGTTGTCCTGGTCGGTCATGCGGATTGACTCTTTGAGCCGCACAGCTGCGATAGCGGTTTCGTGAACAGCTGCCAGGCGAAAGGACGCCCCGATGATGTCCGAACTTACCAGTGGTCGAACGCCATCGTGAATGGCCACGAGCCCCTCCGTAGATATTTTTTCTAACCCTCGTTTAACGGACTGAAAACGCGTTTCTCCACCTGTTTGGAGGACCACCGGATGGGTAAACTGAAATTTCTTAACGATTTCATGCCAGATCGGGAAGTCATCCTCGGGAAGCACCAGCACGATTTTGATGTTGGGGGAGTACCTGAAAAAAGCATCGAGTGTGTGGAGTAACACCGGCCGCCCGGCCAGTTCCAGAAACTGCTTGGGCAGATGGCTTTTGATTCGCGTGCCCTTGCCACCAGCCACAATGAGCGCATACTCAGTCATAATCGGTCAGGTTGCTTAACTTTGAGTTATATGATGATCATCCGCATTCTGCTGCTGGGCTTCAGCGCTGCTGTCTTCACGTTTCTCATATACCGGTTGTTGCAGATTTACCGTTCCGGGCATCCGCAACGCAGCATGCAGTTAACCATTGGGGTTATCTTATTGCTGCTGCCGGCTGTTGTCATTGTTGGCTTTATCAAGCCAACCTGGCACTATCTTCTGCTCTACCCGGTTGCGATCTCCCTGTTCCTTTATCTGGTCAGGTCCAACAAGTAGACCTTAGATAATCAGCATAGCATCGCCATAGGTGAGAAACTTGTATTTCTCTTTTTTGGCCACCTCGTAAGCCTTCATCACCAGATCATAACCGCCAAAGGCACACGCCATCATCATCAACGTAGACTCGGGCTGGTGAAAGTTCGTGACCATGGCGCTGCAAATCTTGAAATCGTAAGGTGGGAAGATAAACTTATCCGTCCACCCGCTGCGCTCTTTCAACCGGTTAGTAGCCGATACGGCTGTCTCTAAAGCTCGCATGGTGGTGGTGCCTACCGCGCAAACTTTGTTTTTATTTTCCAGCGCCCGGTTGACCACCTTCACGGCTTCAGGCCCCACAATGAAATTCTCGGAATCCATTTTGTGCTTGGTCAGATCTTCCACGTCAACTGCACGAAAAGTGCCCAACCCAATGTGCAACGTAACAAACGTGAAGTCGATGCCCTTGATTTGAAGGCGCTTCATCAACTGCTTGGTGAAGTGGAGGCCGGCCGTAGGCGCAGCCACGGCACCTTTGTTTTTAGCGTAAATGGTTTGAAAACGCTCTTTGTCTTCCGGCTTTACCTTGCGCTTGATGTACTTGGGAAGCGGAGTTTCGCCCAGCGATTCCACCACGCGCTCAAACGACTCGGAATCTCCCTCGTACAGGAAACGGATGGTGCGCCCGCGCGAGGTGGTATTATCCACCACTTCGGCCACCAGGTCGCCATCACCGAAGTATAACTTGTTGCCCACACGAATTTTTCTGGCCGGATCAACCAACACATCCCACAGATGTAAATCGGGGTTTAGCTCCCGCAGGAGAAACACCTCGATTTTGGCACCGGTCTTCTCCTTTCGGCCGTATAACCGGGCCGGGAAAACCATGGTGTCGTTGCCGACAAATACATCGCCCTCGTCAAAATAGTTGACAATGTCTTTGAAAACCTTGTGCTCGATTTTTCCGGTGGCTTTGTGGATCACCATCATCCGGGCATCATCACGATTTTCAGCCGGATCGTTGGCAATTAAACTGTTGGGGAGGTCGAACTTGAATTCGGATAATTTCATAAGCTTACGGGCCGGGCATAGCTGCCCTATTTTATTTTAAAGGCTGCAAAAATAGGAAATTGTTTTAATTGGCCATTTTTGTAACCCAAAACCGCTTTTTCTGCGTTATTAGCAAAATGCTCACCCTCCGCCTGATTTACGAAAGCTTTGGATTTGCCTGGAAAGCGCTGCGATCCAACCTGTTGCGTACCATTCTGTCCCTGCTGGGGGTCACCATTGGAATCTTTGCCATCATTGCCGTTCTCACGCTGGTCGACTCCCTGGAGAAAAGCGTCAAGGATAGCCTGAATTCCCTCGGTTCCGATGTTTTGTACGTGGACAAGTTTCCGTGGGATGGCGGAGGGGGTGGTCGCGATTGGTGGAAGAGCTATATCAAGTGGCCAACGGCCTCTTACAAAGAGTACCGATTCCTGAAGTCCAATCTCCAGCACGCCTCGGCCGTGTGCGTATACGCGCAAATCGGTAATGTGCGCGTCAAACGAGGAAATAACAGTATTGGCCGCATTACACTCATGGCCGGTTCGGACGGCTACGACAAGGTTTTCGATACCAACATCCTGACGGGGCGCTATTTTAGCGAAGCGGAATTAAATGCCGGGCGCGATGTGATCATTCTGGGCTATCAGTTGGCCGACAAGCTCTTCCCGAATGGTGAAAATCCGATTGGCAAGGCCGTCAAGATCAAGAATCGCGGCTTTAGTGTCATTGGCGTGTTGGCGAAGAAGGGCAAGAACGCATTTGGTGGGGAGGGTGAGGACTACACCTGCCTCATTCCGTACGATGCCGTCCGAAAAATTTACAATACCGGAACAGGTCGTTGGTATGAATTCAACACCCGGTCCATTATCGGTCTAAAGGGTATCTCAACCGATGCGGGCCTGGTTGAATTGGAAAATGAAACGAGGGGTTTAATGAGGGTGAAAAGGGGATTAAAGCCGACTGAAAAAGAGAACTTTTCGATCAACCGGCCCGAAGCAATTCTGAAAATCATTAGCGGTGTTTTTGATGTACTCAGTTTGGCCGGTTGGGTGATTGGTGGCTTTTCCATTCTGGTGGGTGGTTTTGGTATCGCTAACATCATGTTTGTTTCCGTGAAGGAGCGCACCAGCATTATCGGTTTGCAGAAATCGCTGGGCGCCAAGAACTACTTCATCCTGTTTCAATTCTTGTTTGAAGCCATTTTCCTCAGCCTGATTGGAGGGTTAGCGGGCTTGTTCCTGGTATACCTGCTTACCTTGGCCCCGTTTGGGTCATTGCAAGTGATTTTGTCTGTGAAGAATATCGTGCTCGGGTTAACGGTATCCAGCGTCATCGGTGTGATAGCGGGTATTGTGCCGGCCGCACTGGCTGCCCGCCTCGATCCGGTGATCGCTATTCGGGCAAACTAATGCCGATTATTAAACATAAAAAAAAGGGTTGACGTTTCCGTCAACCCTTTTTTCTTGCTGAGTCGATTGACTACTCCTCTTTCTTACCTTTCGCTTCTTCCCCGGTAGCAATTTTTTCTTTGATCTTCTTTTCCAGTTCGTCTGCCAATTCCGGATTGTCCTCAATCAATTGTTTTACGGCATCGCGGCCCTGGCCCAACTTGTTGCCGTTGTAACTAAACCAGCTTCCGGATTTCTGAATCACGTTGAGTTCCACGCCCAGGTCAACAATTTCGCCTGACTTGGAAATGCCCTTACCGTACATGATGTCGAACTCAACTACTTTAAACGGAGGCGCCACTTTGTTCTTCACTACTTTCACCCGCACGCGGTTACCGGTTACATCATCGCTGGACTCCTTGATTTGTCCGATTCTCCGGATATCCAGACGCACCGAAGCGTAAAACTTCAAGGCATTACCACCCGTGGTGGTCTCGGGATTGCCGAACATCACCCCGATTTTTTCGCGAAGCTGATTGATGAACACACAGGCGCATCCCGTTTTGCTAATGGTTCCGGTAAGTTTGCGAAGGGCCTGGCTCATTAGGCGTGCCTGCAAGCCCATTTTGCTCTCGCCCATTTCGCCTTCTAATTCTCCCTTCGGCACCAGCGCAGCCACCGAGTCGATGACAATAATGTCAATCGCACCCGAGCGGATAAGGTGTTCGGCAATTTCCAACGCCTGCTCACCATTGTCGGGTTGCGAGATCAGGAGGTTTTCGGTGTCGATGCCCAGCCTCTCGGCATAACTCTTGTCAAAGGCGTGTTCGGCATCAATGAACGCAGCCATGCCGCCTTTCTTTTGCGCTTCCGCGATCGCGTGCATGGTCAACGTTGTTTTGCCCGAAGATTCCGGCCCGTAAATCTCGGTTACCCGGCCGCGGGGAATGCCACCAATGCCCAGGGCAATGTCTAGCCCGAGCGAGCCGGTAGAAATGGCCGGTACATCAATTACCCGCTCGTCACTTAACTTCATCACGGCTCCTTTACCGTAGGTCTTCTCCAGTTTGTCGATCGTTAACTGGAGCGCTTTCATTTTCTCTTTTACATCACTCATATACTTGTATTTATTATTTCATTCGGGGATGCCCGGTTGGGCAGGCTCGGGCGGTGAAATTACATTCTGTTTGCAGAAATCAGGTAGGCAGCACTCTTTTATTTCTTGTATTATTGAAGTCATGGAGTAAATCAGGCAGGGTATTGATTTTGAAAAAGAGCCAGTTATGCGGAGAAAGATTTTAGCGGTAGTGGCGGTGGTGGTGGTGGTCCTGGCGGTTTGGCAGTGGGAACTTCTTTCCTACGGTATCAACCAGGGCCTTTGGCAGTGGCGCATCGTTCGCGATGCGCGGCCCATTGCCGAGTGCCTGGCCGATCCCACGTTCCCCGACTCACTGAAGGCTAAACTTCGACTTATTCCGGCCATTCGCCAGTTTGCCATCGATTCACTGGGCCTGCACGACACGGAAAACTACCAGGCGGTGTACGATCAAAAGGGGAAGGAAATTCTTTGGGTCGTCATGGCCTGCGAACCCTTTGCCTTGCGCGCCAAGGAATGGACATTTCCGGTGGTGGGCAGCGTTCCGTATAAGGGCTATTTTGAAAAGCCAAAAGCTGAGCATGAACGCGATCAATTGATGGCGGCCGGCTACGATGTGTCCATTCGCAATCCAGGCGGCTGGTCCACACTCGGTTGGTTCAACGATCCGATACTAACCGGCATGCTGAGCCGTGATGAGGGAGACCTGGCCAGCCTCATCATTCACGAGATGGTGCACGCTACACTTTGGGTGCCGGACAGTGTAGATTTTAATGAGAATTTGGCTTCGTTTATTGGCGATACAGCCGCCTATTTTTTTTTAAGATCGCATTTTGGCGAACATTCACCTCAATACCGGGCCTACCTGGAGGATGATCAGGACTATCGGAAATATAGCCGACATGTCATTCGGGGCACGCGGCAACTGGACTCTCTCTATCGCACGTTCAGTCCCATTGACTCGGTCGCGGTGAAACAAAAAAAGAAGCAGGAATTGATTCATGAAATTATTTCTACGATGGATACGTTGAGCCTAAATGACAAACCGAAGCGAACCGCTCGCTTCCGTAAGAGGCTACCCAACAACACGTATTTTATTTCATTCCTGTATTACCAATCGCGGCAATCACAGTTTGGCGAAATCCTCGAACGGCAGTTTAACGGTAACATCCGCGCGATGATACAAGATTATCGAGAAAGGTACCCCCAATAGGTTGGGTACGCACCGGCATTAAGTAATTGTTAAGTGGATAACACTGCGTTTCAATTCGCTTAATTTCTCTCTACTTTTGATGTGTTAATCATTCACACCTATGGGTAAGCCATCGCACAAAGTACTCGTTGTAGATGACGAAGAGCCCATTTTGGAATTACTGAAGTACAATTTGGAAAAGCAGGGTTTCGAAGTTGAAACGGCTTCCAATGGTATTGAGGCCGTGGATACTGCCCGCAGATTTCATCCAGATCTTGTTTTGCTGGATATCATGATGCCCAAGATGGATGGTGTGGAGGCTTGCCGGCAGATTCGGGCAACACCTGAACTGCAAAATATCTTTATCGTTTTCCTGACCGCCCGCGCAGAGGAATATTCGGAGGTGGCCGCTTTCGATGTGGGGGCCGATGACTACATCCTGAAGCCCATCAAACCCCGGGCGCTGGTGAGCCGGATTAATGCCCTGTTTCGCAGGGATTCCAAGAAGAAGAACACCGCAACTCAAATCAATGTGGGTGGGTTACTCATTGACCGCACCAGCTACACCATCAAAGTCAAGAACAAGGAAATCAGCCTGCCAAAGAAGGAGTTTGAATTGCTGTTCTTCCTGGCGCAAAATCCCAACAAGGTGTTTAGCCGCGATGATTTGTTGCAGAATATCTGGGGGACCGATGTCTACGTGTTGGCGCGTACCGTTGATGTGCATATCCGAAAAGTGCGTGAAAAGATTGGAGATGACTATATTACCACTGTGAAAGGTGTGGGGTATAAGTTTAATCTCCCGTAATTCATGGTCTATAGTGCCCGGGTACTGGCCTTATTGCTGGCTGGCAGCATTGCGCTGGTAACCGGCTTATTTCTCTCGTTACTCGAAGGTATTGATTTGAGCGAGGTATTGGTGGCCTCCGCCATCAGTTTCTCCAGTGCCTACCTGTTGGTGTTTGTTGTGCTGGAGTTCCTGATCTTCAAAGAGATTAACAAAATCTACAAGTTGATGGGCAAGCTTCGCAAACGCGAGTTGTCCGGTCTTTCAAAAGCAAAGTCGGGTGCGCTTAATCCCTTGCAGAAAATCAATGAAGAGATATTTGCGTTTGCCTCACTCAAGCAAAAGGAGATTGATGAGTTAAAAAAACTGGAAGCCTTCCGAAAGGAGTTTATTGCCGATGTCTCGCATGAGTTAAAGACTCCCATTTTTGCCGCCCAGGGTTTTGTTCATACGCTACTGGATGGTGCCGTGAACGACAAACAAGTACGCACCAAGTTTTTGAAAAAGGCAGCCAAAAGCCTGGATGGCCTCGATGCCCTGGTGCAGGACTTGCTCACACTCTCGCAAATTGAGACCGGTGACATCAAGATGCATTTCGAACAGATTGACTTGCGCAAACTGGCCGAGGAGGTGATTGACCAATTTGAGGAAAAGGCCGAGAAGAAGAAGGTACGCCTCAAACTGCAGGCCGATGGCCATGATCGTGTGGTGGCGTATGCAGATTGGCAGCGCATCGGGCAGGTACTTACGAACCTCATCTCAAACGCTATCAATTACACGCCAGAAGGTGGGGACGTGACGGTCTCGTTCGAGGTTTCGAAAAAAAATGTGGTGGTCGTTATCCGCGACACGGGTGTTGGCATTCCGGCCGCTGATCTGCCCCGAATATTTGAACGTTTTTATCGGGTGGACAAAAGCCGTAGCCGGGAAAAAGGAGGCACGGGTTTGGGCTTGGCCATCGTTAAGCATATCCTGGAAGGACACGGTTCACGGGCAGAAGTCGCCAGCGAAGTTGGAAAGGGTTCAGTCTTCAGCTTTAAATTGCCGCGGTCAAGAGAAGCCGACCCCCACAGCTAGTACATTTGCCAGGTGAAAGAACGATCGATCAAAACCTGGATCCTTTTTGAAGATGCTGACTGGCTTATCATCAACAAACCCCCGTTTGTCTCTACCCTGGAGGATCGGCAGGATGTTGATAACGTCCTCAGTTTAGCCCGTGCGTACGAGCCTTTGGCCCAGGCTTGCCACCGGCTAGACAAAGAAACCTCGGGTATCCTGGTGCTGGCCCGCAATCCGCAGGCCTATCGGCATCTAAGCCTCCAGTTCGAGCACCGGGAGGTGACCAAGATTTACCACGCTGTCGTCCAGGGTTCTCACGCATTTCAACAAAGGGAAGTTGACGCCCCGCTGGAGGTACAACGCGACCATACCGTCAGAATTGCAAGGGCAGGCAAGCCAGCGCTCACGTACTTCTCGTCACTGGCCGTCTACCGGGGCTATACCTTAGTTGAATGCCGGCCCGTCACGGGTCGCACGCATCAAATTCGGGTGCACCTGGCCTCTTTAGGAGCTCCGATTGTGGGTGACATTCTCTACGGGGGAAAGCCTTTTTTCCTCTCTGCGCTGAAAGGAACTTACCATCTGAAGCGGGATGCCGAGGAGCTGCCCCTGATGCACCGGGTAGCCCTGCACGCGATGTCCTTGGAATTCAAGGACTTAAATGGGCAATCGAGGCAGTTTTCAGCGGCCTATCCGAAAGATTTCAGAGCTTTGGTCGCCCAGTTGGAAAAGGCGGGCCGCTAGGGGCATATTATTTCGCCTTCCTTTGCATTTTCAGAATCTTGCGCCTACTTTTGTGTCCCTTTTTCGGGGGGTATAGTCATTTTTAAGCGATTTTAAACGATTTTAACGTGGATCATAACAGTTACAAAACCATTCAGCCGAACAAGGCATCCGTCCAGAAAGGATGGGTATTGGTGGACGCGAAAGATCAAACCTTGGGGCGTGTGGCCAGCCAGATTGCTCATATTATTCGCGGAAAGAACAAGCCGGATTTTGCCCCCCATGTCGACAATGGCGATCATGTGATCGTGATTAACGCTGAAAAGGTCAAGATGACCGGCAAGAAGTGGACTGACCGCGTGATTTTTACCTATTCCGGCTATCCGGGCGGTCAAAAATTGCTGACGCAAAATATGATCAAAGCGAAACATCCGGCCCGTCTGGTCGAGCATGCCGTTCGTGGCATGTTGCCGAAGAATGCCATGGGCCGCGAATTGTTCCGCAGCCTTCACGTGTATGTGGGCGACAAGCACCCGCACGAAGCACAACAACCTAAAGAAATTAAATTCTGATAAATGGAAATCATCAACGCCATTGGCAGACGCAAGACCTCGATTGCCCGCGTATATGTAAAGCCGGGCAAGGGCGCCATTACGGTGAACGATCGCGAACTCAGCGACTACTTTAAATCCGAAATCCACCAAACATTGGCCAAACAGGCCCTTGCCATTGCGAAAGCCGATGGCCAGTATGACGTAAGCGTAAATGTAGAGGGTGGTGGAATTAAAGGACAGGCAGAAGCGATTCGTCTGGGCATTGCCCGCGCCCTGGTGCAGATCAACGGTGAAAACAAACCCGCCCTGCGCAAGGAAGGTATTTTGACTCGCGATAGCCGCATGGTGGAACGTAAAAAGCCGGGCCGCAGAAAGGCGCGCAGGAGATTCCAGTTTAGCAAGCGTTAATCGATTGACACTACGAAACATGGCAGATAAAATCACAACACAGGATTTGATGGAAGCCGGAGTTCACTTCGGGCACCTGACCCGCAAGTGGAACCCCCGCATGGCCGAGTACATCTTCATGGAGAACAACGGCATCCACCTCATTGACCTGAACAAAACGCTGAAGTGCCTGGAGGAGGCCGCTTTTGCGCTGAAGAACATCGTTCGGTCCGGTCGCAAGGTGATGTTTGTAGCTACCAAAAAGCAAGCAAAAGATATCATTACCCAGGAAGCCCTGCGCCTCAACATGCCATTCGTAACCGAGCGTTGGTTGGGTGGGATGCTCACCAACTTTGCTACGATCCGCAAGTCGCTGAAGAAGCTGGCGCAGATCGAGAAGTTGATGAAGGATGAAGCGTACGACAACCTGACGAAGAAGGAAAAGTTGACCATTACCCGCGAGAAGGCCAAGTTGCAGAAGCAGTTGGGCGGTATCTCTGACCTGAACCGCTTGCCGGCTGCTCTTTTTGTAGTGGACGTAAAGCGTGAGCATATCGCGGTGGCCGAAGCTCAGAAATTGAATATCCCCGTGTTTGCCATGGTGGATACCAACTCCGATCCCTCGGATATTGACTTCCCGATTCCCGCCAACGATGACGCCTTCAAGTCGATCTCAATTGTAACCGGCTATATTGGTAAGCATATTGAGGAGGCCTTGATGGAGCGGAAAAAGGATAAGGAAGAGGCCAGCCTGAAGAAAGAAGAAGATGAGAAACGCAAGGTGGACGAAGCTGTCGAGTCCAACTAAGGCGTGACAATATTGTCCACGCCTACCCGCGTGGCCGAGTAAAACCATTTGCAAGCATCGGCCTACCAGCCGATGCTTGTTTTTTTAAAAACACACGAAAACAAACTGAACAGATATGATTAGCGCACAAGACGTAAACAAACTCCGCAGCATGACCGGTGCGGGTATGATGGATTGTAAAAAAGCCCTTACCGAAGCGAACGGTGACTTCGAGAAGGCCGTTGAGATACTCCGCAAAAAAGGACAGAAGGTCTCGGCCTCCCGTTCGGATAAGGAAGCCAAAGAAGGATCGGTTTTTGTGAAGACTTCCGATGACCGCAAGTCGGCCGTGTTGATTGCGTTAAACTGCGAGACTGATTTTGTTGCTAAGAACGAAGAGTTTCAAAATCTGGGTAAGTTGATTGCCGAAACTGCGTTTGCCAAGAAACCGGCTTCTATTGACGCCTTGCTGGCAGAGAAAGCTGGAAGCCTCTCGCTTGGCGAGAAGATCACTGAGTTGGTGGGCAAGATTGGTGAAAAGATAGAAGTGAAAGATTACGTTACCATGACGGGTGAAGCCGTAGTGCCGTACATCCACGCAGGTAGCAAACTGGGTGTATTGGTCGCCTTAAAGGGCGTTAATGGCAAAGACGTAACCGATGCCGGCAAAGACGTGGGCATGCAAATCGCAGCCATGAATCCGGTTGCCGTGGATGAGACCTCGGTGGATAAATCTTTGATTGAAAAGGAGCTTGAAATAGCGAAGGCCCAGATTATAGCCGAAGGCAAACCGGAGCATATGGTGGAGAAAATCGCCCAGGGCAAGTTGAATAAGTTCTTCAAAGAAAGCACGTTGGTGCACCAGGCGTTTGTAAAAGACAATTCGAAAACCGTTGCCCAGTACCTGGACAGCGTAAGCAAAGGGTTGGCGGTTGCTGCGTTTAAGCGCGTAACCATCGCGTAACACTGCGTTTAGAACCATAAAAAAGGGAGCCATGGGCTCCCTTTTTTTTATTGGTGGAAACAGAAGATCTATTCCTTAACAAACTTGTAAACCCGTATCGTACCGTTCAGTTGTGTGCGGGCCACGTAGACACCCGGTGCCAGGCTGGTGACGTCACTGCGCAACACCATTCCGTCATCGAGGTTATGGAATTGCTTGCGGTGTTGTGCTCCCCGCATGTCGAGAATTTCCAACGTCAGGTTGGCTTCATCGCCCAGCACCAATTCCTCTTCTTGCGCCAGATCAATCGTCAATTCATCCTTTACCGGATTAGGGAAGATCACCGCGCTTGGATTGAACTCAACAACGCTCAGGCCTGAATCATCGGGCAGCTGCCCGCGACCCGCCACATTGGATTTAAGATCTTCGCCCTTTTGAATGGTCTCTACTGCGTCCACATCAAATCCATCGGCCGCATTATTAAATGCCCGGGCCGGCAACTCTTTGCAATCGGGCAGTCGCCTGCGGCTGGCATTCGGTTTTGTCACATCTACCACACGTACAAACTTGATCCACGCGAATTTGCCTTCAAAGTCAAACTCGGTATCCAGGCGCTGCTGGCAGGTAGTGGCTGGCGTAGCCGATTGGGTTAGGCCGAGCGATTTCCAGTCACGGCCATCCTGCGAAACGAAAACCTCAGCCTGCTCCGGATAGTGGGCAAACCGCGGATTGCCATAGGATGTTTCCACCACCCGGATATCAGGTCCGGGTTGATTGCACAGCGGGCGGTCAAACTCCAATACGATGGAACCGCCAAAGCCAAGCGAGACAAATTTGATACCTCCGGCAGGCGAGTCCTTGGCGTCTGCATAGCCGAGGGCTTGGTTGGGATCGCTGCGATGGCTGCCAACAGCCTTGCCATCCTTCCGTTTGCCTTGGGTAAAAGCCACCACCGTTTGGGTCACGGCCGAAGTATGGCAGCAGAGCTGGTTCCCCGATGCTTTCGTGACCTGCCGTGTCTCGCCCTTTTCATTGGTCCATCGAATGATCGTTGTGTTCGGGCCGGCCATAGCCTGTGTGGTGAAATAAGTTAACCCGGGCGTGGCTTGCAACGTGCCCGTCTGTGTGGTGTTATAAACCACCCAATTAACCTCAACCGTGAAATCATTCGGGTTCGTCACCCGCCAGCGCCTTTCGCTTTCATTGAACGAACATTCTGACGTGAGATTCAGGTCTTTCACCACCTGGCAAATTTCTGTCGATACCGTGGCCGTAGCGGAAACGCTGCACTGATTGGCGTCCGTAAACGTTACCGAATACGAACCAGCCGCTAACCCCGCAACTTCTGCGGTTTGTGCACCGTTGCTCCAGCTAAAGGTGAAGGGCGCTGTTCCACCGGTTACCGTTGCGGTAGCCGTACCGAGGTTTCCGTTAGCGCACGTTCCGTTTTGAACCACCACGGTCAGCTGTGCTACCGGAAGCACTTCTTTTTTGACCCAGTTTGTTTCGCCAAGGAAGACGATGCACCCGGCTCTCCGGGCACAGCGCCTGAACCACGTGGTTACCGACAGACTCGCGGGGTCAAACTCGGGGCTATTCGAATCGGGCAGTACCTGGTAATCGACTCCAGCCGTACCCACGTTGGTAATCACAACATTTTCATTGGTTGTGGCCAGCCAAACATATTCTAACGCTCCCAAACCTCCTTCGGGCAAGGCTACGCTGGTGATCCGTGCCGGGTCAAAAGGTCCACAATTTCGTTCGTCACCGGCAATCGATCCACCCGAAGTAACATTACAGCAGGGTTCGTTCGTAACCGTGGTGGTGAACGAGCCGCTACATCCATTCGCATCCGATACGGTAGCCGAATATGTTCCGGCTGACAGGTCCGCAAGTGTTGCCGTGGTTGCTCCCGTGTTCCACAGGTAGGTGTAAGGAGCTACTCCTCCGGTCACGGAAATTTCAATACTGCCGCGATTGCCGTTGGCACAGCTGCCGGGCGTTACCGTTCCTGAAAGGGTTAGCGCTGTTGTTTTGTTTATGGTGAAGGAGCAGGTGGATTCATTCCCGCTTTCGTCTTCGGCACGGTAGGTTACCAGGTAACGGCCATCCGCGAGAGGCTTTCCGGAAACGGGTCCGCTCACTTGGCTAATGGTTACGATGCCGCAGGCCTCACTCACCGTTGGCAGACTCCAGGTAGCAATGCCGTTGCACGAGTTAATGGTAATTTCGCCTGGGCACAAGAATGCAGGAGGCGTGTTATCGAAAACGAAAATTCTCTGCTTTACGGCAAAGGTGTTTCCGTTGATATCGGTGGCAGTCCACGTGATCAGGCTCTCGCCCAGCGGGTAATTGTCACTCTTGATATTATTGGTCAGGGAAGCGATACCGCAGTTGTCAGACGGTACCGGAAGCGGATACTCTCCGGGCCCGGCCCCAAAACGAACGATGGCGCTGCAAGTTGTTTCACCTGCAGGTACCCGGATTTCCTTTTGGAATGCAATGGTGGGTAACTCGGTGTCCGATACGGTGATACTAAATCTTGCCAGCGTTACATTGGTTGCGGCATCGCGGGCCGTGTAGGTCACGAGTGTTTCGCCCGTGGGGAAGAAATCACCCGGTTGATGGGTACTGGTAAATTCGACCACGCCTACGTCATCGCTGGCGGTAGGGGGCACCCAACTCACCGAAGCTCCGCACTGTTGGGGGTCATTGCTTACCGAAATGTTGGCTGGTATGTTCTTGATCGTAGGCGGTGTAACATCCTGCGCAGCCAAACGGCTGGAGAATAAACCGAGTAGCGCAACTGCCAGTACAAGCCGTAGAGTCTTTTTCATAGGCAAGGTGTTTGGGCTTTGGCTTCTCCGCAGGCCCATTAAAGGTAGTGAAATTCCACCGGTTTCATTACCCTAACCGTCCTGTAGAGTCGGGCCAAAGAATTGGATACGGATTTTTCAGAAATGTAACCGGTATGGACACCCGAATTCGAAGGAAAAATGACCATCCGCGAAACCTTTTGCCCGGATTTTCGTGAAAATCGCATCTTCCATTTCGAATCATGAAGTTGGTATTTTAACCCGTTATGCAAAGTGTTTGACCCTCCGGGCCAGACTTAACGGGTTTCGGTAGTGCGCGACATGCAATCCGCACATTTTTTTCTTCACCTTTAATACCTTTTTTCATGAAAGCTTTTTCCAAAGCATCGTCTATTCTTCGTCTTTTTAAAGAGGCCATCCTCGGCTCTGAACAGAATTTTACCGAGGGCAATATCAACCGCGCCATTTTCCTGCTTTCCGTCCCCATGATCCTGGAGATGTCCATGGAGGCATTGTTTGCCGTGGTGGATGTGTTTTATGTCAGCCGGCTTAACGACAATGACGCACTGGCTGCCGTGACATTGACCGAATCCATGCTGACCTTGATTTACTCCATTGCCATTGGATTAAGCATGGGGGTTACGGCCTTGGTAGCCCGCAGGGTGGGCGAGAAGGACATCCCTGCGGCCTCCGTTGCCGCGGTTCAATCGCTTTACATCGGAGTGGGTATCTCCATCGTGATTTCCGTGGTTGGGTTGATTTTCGCGAAAGATCTGCTCGCGTTGATGGGCGCCAGCATGTCCATCATTCAGAATTGTGCGGGCTACACCCAGTGGATGCTGGGTGGAAACCTCACGATTATGCTCTTATTTCTGATCAACGCGATTTTTCGCGGGGCGGGCGATGCCTCACTGGCGCTGCGTGCGCTCGTGATCTCCAATGGGCTGAACATCGTGCTTGATCCCATTTTCATTTTCGGTTTTGGCCCGATTCCCGCCTTTGGCGTGGAAGGGGCAGCGATCGCCACGAACATTGGGCGCGGGTTGGGCGTGCTGTACCAGATTTATCACCTCTGGAAAGGTAAGGGGCTAATCAAAGTTCATGTCGAGAACTTTATGCTCCAAACCAAGGTGATGGCTAACCTCATCCGGATTTCGGTGGGCGGTACGCTACAATTCTTGATTGGGTCGGCCAGCTGGATTTTTCTGGTGCGGATTATCTCCACATTTGGCAGCGAAGCGCTGGCAGGATATTCCATTGCCATTCGCGTCATCATATTCACCATACTGCCTTCGTGGGGCATGGCCAATGCTTCAGCCACTCTGGTCGGCCAGAACCTGGGGGCAGGGCAACCCGAGCGGGCCGAACAATCGGTCTGGAAGACGGGCTTTTTTAATATGATCTTTCTGGTAGGCGTGATGATCATCTTCCTCCTTTTCGCACGCCCCATACTGGAGTTCTTCACCCGGGATGAAAAGGTAATTGAGGTGGGAATCGAATGCCTGCGCGTGATTGCCTTGGGTTATGTGTTTTACGGCTATGGCATGGTGATCGCCCAGTCGTTTAACGGAGCCGGAGATACCCGAACCCCCACGCTGCTGAATTTTTTTGGCTTTTGGTGTTTTCAGATTCCGCTGGCCTATGCGCTGGCCATCACGTTTGAGTTTGGCCCCACAGGGGTTTATGCTGCAATTTCCATAGCGGAATCCGCCATAGCCATAGCGGGTATCCTCATTTTCCGGCAGGGAAAGTGGAAGGGCGTTAAGATTTAATTTGGAATGTGAACCGTTGACGGTCGTTGGTCGATAGTTGGGGTGACTAAGCCCTTGACTATCGCCCCTCGATCAAAAGACTATTTGGGTTCGTTCTTTTTGAAAGCCGCCTTAATGGCATTCTCCAATTCGTTGGCCGCTCGTTTCAGACTATCCTCCACTTCTTTCCAGCGCTCTTTGTTTTCAGCCTCATTCTTGAATTTTTCAGCTGAAGTTTTGAGCTCCTCAAACTTGCTGCGCAAGTCAGCCTCGGCACGATTTCCAGCCACTTTGGCCTCCGCCATCAACTGATCCATCTTTTTGCCAAACTCTTTGAAAAACTTTTCGGCCCGGCCCTCTTCATTTGCTTCCATAACGGGTTATTTTTTTACAATTTACAAACCCTAATCCGAAAAAACATGAGCACACATGATCCGCTGGTTCACATCCAGCACCTGCTGGAGAGTAAATCGACAGCCAAGCAGATTACGTATAAGAACCTGCTGCTCGCGTTTGACCAACTCAAGAAAGAATCGAAGCGCATCGCAGACGAACTTCAGAAGCGGGCACACCCCGGTGATGAGGATGTTACCGTTTATTTCAAGGAAATCAACGAGCATGAGTTCCATGTGAAGTTGGCCGGTGATCTGCTCGTGTTTGTCCTGCACACCAATGTGGTCACGCTTGACGGTGAGAATCCCGTTATGCAAGACCCCTACATCTTGCAGAATGAAGTCAATCGGTACTTTGGGCAGATCATGATCTACAATTTTATGGCGGACAGCCTGAAGTTTAACCGGGTGAACGACCCCGGCTATCTGCTGGCGCGCGTGTTGTTAAATCATGAAAACCGTTTCCTGGTGGAGGGCGAAGGTCAGTTGGGTGTCGATTATGCGGGCATCTCCAAGGGGCCCGTGACTGACGCTGACCTGAACAACATCGTAAAACTGTCGTTGACCATTGCCATCGAAATTGATCTCATGGCCCCGCCCTTTCCGCAGGTCCGGTTTATCACCCTACACCAGAAAATGGAAAAAACACAGGAGTTGGGAGCCGGACAGAAAATCGGATTTCGGATGAGTTTTCAGGATAAACTGAAAGGATAACCGCTGGTCGGGCGGGGTTTGCGATCCAATAGTGCGCATCGTACTTTTGGCCATGACCCTGAAATTTTCTCGGTTGGGCATAATCCTGGCCTTTGCCGTTTTGTTGGCCGCTTGCCACTCGACTCACCACAACGGCACCCGCACGCAAAAGAAAAACTATAAGCCGGGTAAGCCCATTCCCTGCCCCATTAAGGACTGCTAGCCATGCTAAAGAAGATTGTCATCGCCATTGATGGGTATTCTGCGTGCGGCAAGAGCACAACGGCACGTGAGGTCGCTCGTATCCTGGGCTATCGGTACATTGATAGTGGTGCTATGTACCGGGCTGTTACCCTGTACTTCCTCGAGCACCACGTGGCGGTTACCAATCCCAAGGAAGTTGACCGGGCATTGCAGCAAATTCGGGTTTCGTTTGCGGTTAGTCGCAAAGGGAATTCGGAAGTTTTTCTAAACGGCTTGAGCGTGGAGCAGGAAATCCGGCAGATGCGGGTGTCCGCGGCTGTCAGCCAGGTCAGCACACTGAAACCCGTCCGCCTCGCGATGGTCGATCAGCAGCGCAAAATGGGCAAGCACAAAGGTATTGTCATGGATGGCCGAGACATCGGCACGGTGGTGTTCCCGGAGGCGGAACTCAAACTTTTTCTGACGGCCGATTTATTGACCCGCGCCTTCCGAAGGCAGCGCGAGTTGCTGGAACGCGATGAGATGGTGGACCTGGATCAGGTCATAGAAAACCTGATGGAGCGCGACCGCATCGACAGCAGCCGGACCGAAAGCCCGTTGAAAAAAGCATCGGATGCACACGAAATAAATACCACGCACGTCACCATTGATGAGCAGGTGGACGAGGTGGTGAGGCTATCGCTTTCGGCCATGGTGGCCGGCCGCACGGCTACCTCATAAAAGCGGGCTAAACAGCGTTAAACAAGGTTTTTTCTTTGATTATCGGCCCTTTGCCGGATAGATAATATTACTAATTTTGCCACCGGCCAAAATCTACTGTGGCACGATATACACATGGGCAAACATATTCGACTCTCGAAAGGATTTGACATCAATTTAGCCGGTAAAGCCGCCCCCAAAATTGCAGACGTTGAACTGGCCGAGACCTTTGTAATAAAACCAACAGATTTCCACGGGCTGTACATGCCCAAGCCGGTAGTAAAAGAAGGGGATACCGTTAAAGCCGGCACTCCGCTCTTTCATGCCAAGAACCACGAAGACATCCAGTTTACTTCGCCTGTCAGTGGCGAGGTTGTTGAAGTAAAGCGTGGGGAGAAGCGTAAACTGCTGGAGATAAAGATATTAGCGGACCGGCAGGTTGAACATGTCAACTTTAAAAAGTACACCGTATCGGAGGTGGCTTCGCTGCCCGTGGCCGAAGTTAAGGAGCAAATGATGAAATCGGGGGTGTGGGCCAACCTGGTGCAGCGTCCGTTTGGCGTTGTAGCCGAACCCACTGCCACGCCAAAAGCCATTCACATTTCCGGTTTTGATACCGCGCCCCTGGCGCCCGACTACAGCTTTTTGTTTAAAGGGCAGGATCAGTTTTTTCAGGCAGGCATTGATGTGCTGAAGAAACTCACCAGCGGAGCCGTTCACGTAAACATTCACACCCAAAGCGACCTGAGCACCGTGTTTTCACAGGTGAAGGGGGCCGAGGTAAATAAATTCACCGGTAAGCATCCGGCCGGTTGTGTTGGCGTGCAAATCCACCACGTAGACCCCATCAATAAAGGAGATGTGGTATGGACGATCAATCCGCTCGGTGTTATTCAAGTCGGTAAATTATTTCTCCAGGGTATCTACGATGCTTCGCGCCTGGTGGCCGTTACGGGCTCGGAAGTTAAAAACCCGCAGTACTACCGCACGTACACCGGGGCTTCGGTAAAGAAGTTTTTGAGCAACAATTTGAACCAGGAAAACGTCCGGGTTATTTCTGGTAATGTACTCACGGGCTCATCCATCGGTAAGGAAGGCCATCTTGGCTTTTTCGACAGTCAATTGACGGTCATTCCTGAGGGCGACTATCACGAGTTTCTCGGGTGGATCACGCCTTCCAACAAAAGCAAATTGAGTTTCCACCGGGCATTTGGTCTGCTGTCATTCCTCACACCATCGAAGGAGTATGTACTGGATAGCAATACCCATGGTGAAGAGCGCGCCTTTGTGCAAACCGGTGTTTTCGAGCAGGTGCTGCCGATGGATGTTTTGCCTACCCACCTGCTGAAGTCAATCCTCGCGGAGGATATTGATGAGATGGAAGCGCTGGGAATCTACGAGGTGATCGAAGAAGATTTGGCACTCTGTGAATTTGTGGATGTGTCGAAGCATAATGTGCAGGAAATACTGCGCGATGGAATTGAATTAGTACGTAACAGTTAAGCTACAGTAATGAAGTTTTTGCGAAAAACGCTGGACGGAGTCAAACCGAATTTTGAGAAAGGCGGTAAGTGGGAGAAAATGTACTTCGCCTTCGAAGCGATTGAGACTTTTTTATTCGCCCCCAACACCACTACGGCTGCCAAAGGCGTGCAGGTACGCGATGCCGTTGATTTGAAACGTTTGATGATGACCGTCATCATCGCCATGGTGCCTTGCCTGTTGTTTGGCATGTGGAATATCGGTCATCAGCATTTTTTGGCGATTGGTCAGACCGGCACGCTGGGTGAGAAATTCTGGATTGGTATTGTTCAAACCTTGCCCATCATCGTAGTCAGCTACGGAGTTGGTCTCGGAATCGAATTTGTGTTTGCCACCATACGCAGACACCCGGTCAACGAAGGATTCCTCGTTACCGGTATGCTCATTCCGTTGGTGATGCCTCCGGATGTGCCGCTGTGGCAGGTGGCGGTAGCAACCGCCTTTGCTGTGGTTATCGGTAAAGAGGCGTTTGGCGGTACGGGTATGAACGTGGTGAACATTGCCCTCACCGCCCGCGCTTTCCTCTACTTCGCTTACCCCACGGATATATCGGGTGAAGTATGGACTTACCTCGGAGAGGGCGCAACAGCCGTGGCCGGGTATTCCGGGGCCACTCCGCTCGCAGTTGCTGCAGCGGCAGCCAAAGGCACTCAGGTGGTAAACGAGTTTAACAGCTTTGGCTCAACCTGGGCCCCTGGCATTTACAGTTTTCAGTCGTTGTTTCTGGGTACTCAGCCGGGCTCCATTGGCGAAACCTCAACCCTGATGTGCCTGATTGGTGCGTTGATCTTGATTGTAACGGGCACCGGCAGCTGGAAAATTATTGTGGGTGTTTTTGGCGGGGCTTATGGAATGGGACTGCTGCTAAACATTCTGGCTGGCGACAATGCCTTTATGGCGATGCCGGCTTATTATCATCTGGTCATTGGCGGGCTTGCGTTTGGCGCGGTGTTTATGGCCACTGATCCGGTAACGGCTGCGCAGACGGAGACAGGCAAGTGGTACTATGGTATCCTGATCGGCATGTTTACCGTGCTGATCCGGGTGTTCAATCCGGCATACCCGGAGGGCATCATGCTGGCGATTTTGTTGATGAACGTGTTCGCCCCGCTGATCGATTATTTTGTAGTAAGTGCAAACAAAAACAGGAGATTGAAACGTGCGACAGTCTAATTTGTACATCATTATTTACTCGGCACTGCTCACGGTAGCGTGCGGAGGATTGCTGGCATTTGCTTCCATTAGCCTGAAGGACAGGCAGGACGCCAACGTAGCATTAGAGCAAAAAGGTAACATCCTGTCAACCGTAACAACTCTGCCCGAGGGAACGGATGTGCAGCAGTTTTACAATAAACGCATTCGCGGCTTTGTGGTTGACGCACGGGGCGAGGTAGTTCCCAATCTGGAACCCTCCAAGGTGGTGGTGGCTGCCGAGTACAAGAAGAAACC
>ERZ1066127.429-NODE-429-length-22533-cov-22.872676_pt1 | contig 22533 bp, 17 predicted proteins | sample MGYA00382774_ERZ1066127 | MGnify/ENA primary metagenome ERZ1066127 (study PRJEB33369, sample SAMEA5778357) | biofilm metagenome | biome: Industrial cooling water; feature: Water cooling tower basin; material: Biofilm | place: United Arab Emirates | collected... | reverse complement strand
GCCGTTCATGGGAGTGAAAAAAGGGGCGCGTCAGGAAGCAAAAACGAAGCACAAAAAAAGCGAACAAAAATATCGTTTTTTTTTACTTGAAATGAACAGTGGTAAAGCAATTATTATGAAAGGATTACACAGTTCACTTCAAGGAGCGATACAAAATTGTTGTAGAACAAGCATCAATCTTGTATATTTGTGCTGTATTTGCGTCGTTAATACGCTGTTAAACATTTCTTTCTGCGGTGAGTCGGTCAAAACTTTTGCAGAAAGCTGAATTAGACTTTTTGAAAAGCCACGTAGTCAGCGTGGCTTTTTCTTTTGTACTTTCAATGAGTGCCAAAATAGCAAATTTTTGCCAAGAAACAAACCCAGAATTTTCCTCACGACTTCCTTTCAAAGATTCTTTCTGTACCACACAACCGAATCCTTGCCAAGTCGAATGGTGTGAGGTAGCGGAGCCAGGGCTTCGCCCAGCGCGATGACATTTTTCCACCGCCGCACCGGAAGCACTTCTTCATACCGCCACAAATCCCGCCGCCGATGTTGCAACGACGCGCGAGTGAGTGTTTGTGCTGCTTTTGAAAGGTCGTAGTGTATCAGCAGTGGTCGTTGAGCATTGGGGCTGAGATTCCAGCGTTGGTCAGCTTCATAGCGCTCGCCTGTCATGCTACATAGATGCGTTAGTGTAGATGCGGTGTTCGCAGTCTGTATGCGTTTATGAAAAATGGTGGTGTGATATCATGGTATTTGGCATTTTGCAGTTGAGATACCGAAAAAATACGTCGTCAAAAATACCCATTTTTCTTACGGTCTTCCATCGCTGCTTCCGAAACGCGGTCATCCATGCGGGTTTCACCGCGTTCGCTGGTGCGCGAGGCAGTAATTTCGCGGATAATGTCATCGAGTGTTGTCGCGCTTGATTCCACCGCCGCCGTACACGTCATATCGCCAACGGTGCGATAGCGGACACGCTTCTGCGACACAACATCACTTTCCTCCGGCGTGATAAATTCCGACCACGCTACAAGCTGACCTTTATATTCCAAACACTCGCGGTCGTGGGCAAAATAGATGCTTGGAAGGGCGATGTTTTCTCGTTTGATGTAGTTCCACACGTCCAGTTCCGTCCAGTTGCTAATAGGGAACACCCGCACATTCTCGCCTTGGTGGATTTTGCCATTGAAAATATTCCACAATTCGGGGCGTTGAAGTTTTGGTTCCCACTGCCCAAATTCGTCGCGCACCGAGAAAATACGCTCTTTGGCACGGGCTTTTTCTTCATCGCGCCGCGCACCGCCGATACAAGCATCAAAGCGAAATTCCTCAATGGTTTCCAAGAGTGTGTGTGATTGCAGCGCATTGCGGCTGGCAAATTTGCCCTTCGGTTCGGAGAGGCGTTTTGCCTTGATGGTGTCCTCCACACGACGTACAATCAGCTTTTCGCCGATGCGCTCCGCCAGACGGTCGCGGAAATCCAGTGCTTCGGGGAAATTATGCCCGGTGTCAATATGCACAAGCGGAAACGGAAATTTGCCCGGACGAAATGCCTTTAATGCCAGATGTACTAACGTTATCGAGTCTTTTCCACCCGAAAACAAAAGTGCAGGACGCTCGAACTGTCCGGCAACTTCGCGTAAAATGTAGATTGCTTCGGCTTCTAAAGCGTCGAGGTAATCGAAAGAGTGTGGTTTCATTTTTTGAAAAAATACGAAATTGGGAAAGAAATTAGTTCGCAAGAAAAAGTTTGTACACCGCACCAATGAACGCGCCGGCGGCAATGACTGCAATAACATTCCATTTGTAACGCCACAGCCCGACAAACATGACCACAGCAAGGGCAAACGCAAAAAAATCTATGCTTCCCAACGCTATGTTTCCTGAATTCCACGAAAAGCCGCTTGGTGCAATGGTGTGAACACTAAACCACAACGCAAGATTCAGTACCACGCCGACCACTGCCGCCGTGATTGCCTGCAATGCCGATGAAATCAAGCGCGATGACCGCAACTGCTCAATGTAGGGCGTACCCAAAAATATCCACAAAAAGCACGGCGCGAAAGTTACCCACGTCGAGATACCTGCGCCAAGTGTTGCCAAAAGAAGCGGCTGCGTGCTTCCTGCCAAAAGAGCGTGATTCCATGCGCCCACGAAGCCCACGAACTGCACAACCATAATAAGCGGTCCGGGCGTAGTCTCTGCCAAACCCAAACCGTCCATCATCTGCGCTGCCGAAAGCCAGTGAAAATGCTGGGCGGCTTCTTTGGCAACGTAGGGCAGCACCGAATATGCACCGCCGAAGGTTACCATTGCTGCTTTGCTGAAAAATTCGCCCTGCTGCGTGAGAATGTCGGCATTGCCACGAAGGAGCGATGCAGCGAGAATTGGTGCTATCCACAAGCCACCCCAAACGGCAATTACAATGAGCGACCGTCGAAGCGAGGGAACGGTGTGCGCTGCTGTTGAGAGTTCACTGCTTGCCGAAGCAAGTATTGGTGAAGTTTTGCCCGATAATTGCGTCGCAAGACCGATGCACGTCGCTGCGGCAATAATAAGCGGGAAAGGCACATTCCCAAGCGCAGTAGCGGCAAACGATGCTGCTGCGATTGCCCACGAAACCCTGCTCTTGAGAGCCTTGCCACCAATGCGGACAACGGCGTGTGCTACAAGTGCCATCACTGCGGGCTTCAAGCCGTAGAAGAGTGCCGCGATGATTGGCACATTTCCGTAGGAAACATACAACCACGAAAGTAGCCACAGAATGACGGCTGACGGCAACACAAAAAGAACACCTGCCGCAATACCTCCTTTGGTGCCATGCAGCAGCCAGCCCGTGTAGGTTGCAAGCTGCTGTGCTTCCGGTCCCGGCAAAAGCATACAAAAGTTCAATGCGTGTAAGAAACGGTCTTCTTGAAGCCAGCCTTTGCGCTCGACGAGTTCTGTGTGCATGATAGCTACTTGTCCGGCGGGTCCGCCAAAGCTGATAAAACCCAGCTTTAGCCAAAAGCGTACTGCTTCGGCAAAGGTGGGATGCGTGGTTTGTGAAGCCTGTTCTATGGTGAGTGTTGTCGTATTCATGCGCTTTCCGAAGAAGTGTGCGGTTTCAAAAAGCGTGAAGTAATGACCGCATCCAGCGACCATGCTCCCCCGCCTTGCAGGAACAAAAACACCGTACCGAGCGTCATAGACCAATCCGTGCGGATTTTGTTTGCCATTTCCCAAAAGCCTTTTTCTTGAAACACAGGTATTTGTGTGTAGTAGATGGCAAAAAGCATGATGGTAAAAAGCGGAATGACGGCAAAGCGTGTTCCTAAGCCCAGCAGCACCGCAAGCCCGGTAATGATTTCCACCGAACCGACAAACGGCGCAGTAAACTCCGGCGAAAAAACACCCAACTTCACAAACCGCCCCAAACCTCGCACCTCAGGGATGATAAGTTTTTGTACACCTTCGGAAAGAAAAACTACACCAACAATCAATCGTACCAGAATAATACTGGAAGACGCATCAGTTCTGAGGAATCGAAGAAAGAATTGTATCATTGTTGCTCAAAAAAAATTAAAACCGATAACCTACGCCAATGGTTGGAATATACGCTGTTTTGCCATTGATTGCATCAAAGTAAATCGGTGCTGCTAGCAGCCACCGCTTATAGCCAAGTGTAGGACCAAAGCCCATCGTGGGGCGCACTACATCACCAAACTGCAATCGTAACGACGGCGACACATTCAGCGACAGCGACCAATCACCATATTTCCACGTCAGCCCGGGACCGCCGAAATGTGCAAAGAGCGCACCCTGTCCAGCAAGCGGGTTATAGCCGTAACTCACGCCCACTTGTCCTGTGAGGATAAGTGGGGTAAGTGTAACGGTACTGTCTTGATTTGGCGCGATTTGTGAATGACCGACCTGTGCAAAACCTTTTTTCCAAATAGCACAAACTAGAAATGTAATAAAAAGAAAATGTCGCAGAACTCTCATTATTTCAAGCCTCCCAGAATATCTTCAAACGTAAGCGTGAGATAATAGATGCCGCCGATGTTCGGACCGCCGATGTACTGCAAATAGCGCGTGTTCAGTACATTCGAGCCGCCCAGTTTTGCCGATAATTTGATTTGCGGAATGCGGTACGTGATTTGCGCATCAAGCGTGCCGTAGGCAGGAACCGTGCCGTTGCCAAGCTGCGAAAGCCATTGGAACTCGCTTTGCCAGTGATACGCAATGTTGAAGCCCAGATTTGGCAGCACTTCACGGTTACCAAAACTCACATTCACCATCCAGCGCGGCGTATTGAAGGGCGTTTCGAGATTGAGGTCGCGGCGGTCAATGCGTTCCAATTCTGCATAACTCACGTTTGCGGTCAAATTAAAGCGCTCAATGATGTTGTAATTCACGCCCAGCGAAGCGCCGTAGCTGTAATACTTGCTTTTAGCATTTGTCCACATCCGGTAACGGGTTTGCTGCGAGAGATTAGCAATTTGAAAAATCGTTGCATCCACGCCGTTTGTAACGCTCTCACCGATTTTGCCCGTTTTCGGTACGGCTATTTCGATTTGGTCAATGAAATTGCTGTAAATCGTGTAATAAGCATCAAGGTCAATAAAGACGCGGTTCTCGAAGAATGAGCCTTTGTAACCAAAGTCAAACGCATTCACTTCTTCGGGCTGAATGTAGGTGTAATCGTTCACCGTGAGTAGTCCTTTGTTGTCAATCGCGGCTTGTGTGGCAGTTTTTCCTCTGTTTACATCTGCCGTGATAGCCGCTTGAAATCTATCTACGGTCGAGCGCACGTAGGAATTTTCAAAATAGCCGAAGCGTTTTGTCAGAATATCCAAGCCGCCGTAGCGAATAATTCCGCCGTTATTCACGGTCGAAAAGCCCTCAAAAAGCGTTGGGAAGCGGAATCCGTTTTGATACGATGCGCGGAAATTGTGGTCGTTCTCCAGCGTAAAGACCGCAGCAACACGCGGATTAAATTTTGCATCGAAATACTGATTTTTCTCAATCCGCCCCGATGCAATCAATTTAAGATTATCATTGAAAAGCCGTTTGGTGATTTGCGCAAAACCGCCATAATTGTAGTTGTAGAGCAGTTTGTAGGGGTCGCTTGCGTCGGGATTGGTAAAGCTGTTGCCTTCGGGCTTCACGACAAAATTGCGATAATTTCCGCCTATGAGCACATCCACAACGTTATTGAGTGCGCTCGAAAGGTCGTACTGTCCTTCAATTTGGTACATCTGGTTTTGCATAATGAGTTGACCGCCGATGTCCCAGTTATTGATAAGTGCGAGTTCGCGGATTTTTGCGTCGAAGGCTGCTGTGCCGGGCTGCAAACGTCCGTTGTCTGCTTGAGCGCGGGCTGCACGGTGACGGTCTGCTAAGGGCAGTGTGGATGCGCTATTGAAAGCGGTCGTATAATCTGCATACCAGCGGTCGTCGGACTTAAATGCTTTATCAACATTTTCGCCAATCGGGCGAAGATTGTAGGAACGGTCGGTATTTTCGAGCGTCCAGTATGCCTTCACAAAGAAATTCGCGCCTTTCAGGTCGAAAACGTGTTGCTGAATTTGGTAATCCGTAAGGCGAATCCGATTGCCACGCTGATAAATCGCGTCCGATGTGCCAAAACGGTAGGTGTAGGATGCAGTGAGATTTTCATTGATGTTGTAGTACAAGCCCGCATCCGCCTTGATGTTGCGTGTGCGGTAATCGTCCGTAACGAGGTCTTTTTCAAAGTATCCCGTGCGGCGCACTTCGTAGCGTTTACCTTCCAACGTGAGGGTGCGGCGATTGTTGTTCTCGTTGCCGTAGGAATTAAGCGGGTCGCGGGCTGGATTGTCTGCGCCCAAAAGCCCTGTGGAAGCGTTTGCATTAGGGTTCAACTCTTGCGGATTTGTCGCAATCCAGTCCGTACCTTGCGAAAACCCGGCGTTAATTTTAAAGGCAAAACGATTGTCGAACGCAGCAGCAAAGCGGATAGCGCTTTCGGTAAGCAGGCTCGGTACATGGTCACGTCCGTCCACGTGGTTCACACCAGTTTTTTGGTAAAGGCTCAAGCCCTGATAAATAAACGGGCTTTTGGTCGTGATGTTGGCAACACCGTTAAGCGCATTCATGCCGTAGAGTGCGGAGGAAGCGCCCGGCACGATTTCAACGCTTTCCACATCCAGTTCGGTCGGTCCGGCGGTATTCGCAATCGAAACGCCTAAGCCCGGCGCTTGCGTATCTACGCCATCCACAAGTTGTAGAAATCGGGGATTGGTTGTGTTCGTGAAGCCGCGTGTATTCGGTACTTTGAAGCCTAAACTGAGCGTTGTGAATTGAACCCCTTTAATTGCTTCCAACGCATCATAAAAACTCGGCGAAGGCGAATCTTTAATGCTGAGAAGGTCGAGTTTTTCAATTGCAACAGGCGATTTGGCAACGGATTCTTCCACCTTCGAGGCAGAGACAACGACTTTTTCGCCGATAAAAGCAGATTGCTTCAGTTGAATGGAAATTGCCTCGTCAGCATTTGTAATCACGCGCTCTTGTTTGGCAAAACCGATGCGCGAAAAAGTGAGGGTGAGTGGAAAGGGAAGGTTAGTTTGGAGCGAAAATTTTCCATCGCCTGTGGAAACAGTGCCGCTCGGTGTTCCGCTTGTGGTTTCTTTGATGCGAATGCTCACGCCGCCCAAGAGTGCACCGGTTTCTTTGTCGGTAATACTGCCCGAAATGCGCTTGGTTTCTTGCGCTTTAGCACTGTGAATCAAACCCAAAGGAAGAAGCAAAAGCAGCACGAGAAGAGCAGTAGCGAAGTGGTGCGGTGAGTGCTTTGCCTGTTGAAGTTGAGCGATTGTCGTTTCTTGGGATTCTGCGCCCTGAGAAGCAGCAACGGGCGTTTGCACGAGGAGCGAAGGCACAATAGATTGCACGATAGAGCTTGTGCGGATAGAGTTCGTGCGGGGTGTAATGATATTGGATTGTATGCGTTTCATAAATGGTTGAGAAAAATGAAGAAAAGGTTATTGACTATGCGGCTCTGTTGCCGTGATTGAAAATAAAGTTGTACCAAATGAGGCTGTGCCAAATGATGCTGTACCATGTAAGCCGCATTCCTTCTTGCTTGCATCCTCCCACCACCAGCGTCCCGCGCGGAAGGATTCGCCCTCGCGGATTGCCCGCGTACACGGCGCACAGCCGATGCTGACAAAACCCTTGTCGTGAAGTGGGTTGTAGGGAATGTTGTTTGCCTTGATAAAGTCTTTGACATCCGAGAGCGTCCAATCAAAGAGCGGATGCACTTTCACGAGATTGTGCTTTGTGTCCCACTCGGCTTGGCTCATCGTTGCTCGGTTGTCGGACTGCTCGGCGCGAATACCCGTTACCCAACATCGCATTCGTTCTAATGCGCGGTCGAGTGGTTCAATTTTGCGAACGGCACAACATTCTTGGCGGTTTTCTACGGATTCGTAGAAGCTGAAAGAGCCTTTGGTCGTCATAAGGTTCTCCACGTTTTGGGTGTTAGGAAAAAAGGTTTCAATCGGTTTTTTGTATTTATCAAGTGTCTGCTGCCATGTGGAATATGTCTCACTGAACATTCGTCCCGTATCCAGCGTAAAAACGCGAATCGGTAAATTCTGTGAAAAAATGAGATGCGTGAGCGCTTGGTCTTCCCAGCCGAAACTGGTGGAAAATGCGATTGCGCCTGCAAAGCGCGAGGCGAGTATTTCAAGAACTTGTCCGGCACTTTTGCCGCGTAGTTCTTCGGTGAGTGCGAGAGCAGTGTCGGGAGTGAGGTTTGTAGCCATTGTTGGATTGAGAATAGATAATATGTTCGGTACGTTAGATTTACCACACCGGAACGCCAAACGAGCGTAGAATTGTCCTCAGACTGAGCGCAATAACAAGTACGCCCACGATAATCAGCCCGTTGCGCTTCGGAATGCGGTTGCCAATCATCACTGACATCGGTGCGGCAAGCATACTTCCTAAAATCACGCCTGCTACAATGAGCCAATGATGAAAGCCAATAAGCAGCAAAAATGTTATCGCGCTTGTGGTGGCAACAATAAACTTGGCAAGATGTGCCGAGCCAATCGCGTAGCGCACATCACGCCCTAAAGCGACCAGCGAACTTGTTACAATCGCACCCCAGCCCCCTCCGCCGATTGAATCAAAAAAGCTGCCTACAAAGCCAACCGCCGGAATGAGGCGGATATTTTTTTTCGGGCGAATTTTCCCTGAAGCAAATGCACGACGGATGACAATAAGCCCCAGCGACAAGGTATAGAGCGCCACAAGCGGCTTGACAATGCCAAGCTGTTCTTTGCTCACAAACGACAACAGACTTGCACCCAAGATTGCCCCGACAATGCCGCCAATGACGAGCAATTTGAAGAGCTTAAAATTGATATTTTTATGGCGGTAGTACGACACCGAAGCCGTTCCCGCTGCAAAGACTTCTGCCGTGTGCAGCGTCGCGCTTGCGATTGCCGGAGAAATACCCATTGCCATCAGAAACGACGTAGTTGTCGGTCCGTATGCCATGCCAAACGCACCGTCAATCATTTGCGCCAGAAAACCAATGCCGATGTAGGTTAGAACCTGAACGTCAATTTGTACCGCCAGACCGCTTGCATAGTCGTTTATCACCTCCGTCGGTACAAGACGAAAAAGCAGATGTCCCAAAAACATGAGTGCGAAAACAAACACGCTTGCAAGCAGGATATTGAGTGGTGTTGGGCGGAGTGTGATTTCTTTGGGTGCAGTTTTAGGAGCGGAATTTTCTACAAGTGCCGCCGTTACTGCGTTCATACGCTGCACCTTCTCCACAAAAGAGCCGTCCAGCTTGCTGCGAATAGCAGCAAGATTCTGCAAGGTTTGGTGAATGTCGCCCGGAATCGCGTCGTTCAGGATTTCCTTCAAGCGTTTGCCGAGCGTCGGCGATTTTCCGTTGGTCGAAATGGCAATTTTCAAATCACCTTTTTGCACAATCGAAGAAAGATAAAAGTCGCACAAATCTGGCGTGTCAGCGACGTTCACGAGTAAGCGGCGTTCACGAGCAAGACGGCGAATATCGTGGTGCAAAGCGCGGTCGTCAGTAGCCGCAATGACAACATCATGGTCGTCGAGGTCGCTTTCGCGGAAGGCTCGTTCGACAAACCGCACGTTTGCTTTGTCCGCAGCCAAAGCCCGCAGGTTCGGCAATATCTCCCGCGCAACGAGCGTTATCGGCGTTTGGGGGCTGTTTGCCAAGACCGCACTTAATTTTTCCAGACCCACGTTTCCGCCTCCGACGATGAGAAGGCGAAACTGCTCCAACTTCACAAACATCGGGAAAAGGGTGTTTGTTGGCACAAGCGGCGGTGTCGGCGCTGCCGCCGTCTGGTCGTGGGAGGTTGTGTGCTTAATCTCCGGTTCATCATACAGTTGGGCAATTTGACTCTGCTCGGCGACTTCGGACGACAAAATCAAATCTCCAAAAGGATTGACCGATGCGCCGACGATATGATGGAAACTACTCATAGTTACTGTGCTTGAGAGTGAACGTGATTGTTATGCGTGAAAATCTTTACCGTGCTTTGTCGCTTTGACGTATCCGGCGTTGATAACAAAATCCCCGAAACGCTCACCAATAGCGCGATAGCGGGCATAGCGGCGAATAATCGGTGTCAGTTCGGCAAGGATTTCTTCTTCGTTGAGCATTTCTTTGTAGAGTTTGTTCAAGCGGTCTCCGGCAAAACCCGCGCCCAAGTAGAGATTGTATCTGCCCGGCGCACGTCCGATTAAACCTATCTCTCCAAGATACGGGCGGGCGCAACCATTCGGGCAGCCTGTCATGCGAATAAGGATAGGGTCATGCTCCAAGCCCGCTTCACGAATGACCACATCCAATTTATCAATGAGCGAGGGCAAATACCGCTCCGCCTCAGCAAAGGCGAGAGCGCACGTGTTCAGTGCCACACACGCGAGGGAATTTTGCCGCAGCCCTGTGGCAGTGCGGCTGAGAGCGGTATCGTCAGCAATGATGCCGTAGCGGGCGAAAACGGCGTTCACGTGTGTTTTGAGTGCGCCGGAAAGCCCCACAAGCATCAAATTTTGGTTGCCCGTCAAGCGAAAATCGCTTTGAACAGCGTCAGGATGTGCTTCATTGTAGGATTGAAGCGCAACGGCAGCTTCACGAAGTGCGGTTTTGAGTTTGTACGTTGGTTTATCCTTTACACGTCCGCCTTCCACAAAAAGCGTCAAACTCCAGATTCCATCAGTATTTTGCCGCCAGCCATAGGTGTCGCCGTTGGTTGAGAACGAAAACGGCTTCGCCTCTGCAAGCGTGTAACCAAGACGCTTACCCAGCTCTGCTTTGAACGCATCAAGCCCCATGCGGTCAATCGTGTATTTCAAGCGGGCTTGTTTGCGATTGGTGCGGTCGCCGTTGTCGCGTTGAATGAGGACAATTTTTTCGACAACATCGAGTATTTGTGAGGTTGTGGCAAACCCTACCGCATCGGCAAGGCGCGGGTACGTCTCCGGCATACCAAAGGTTGTCCCCAAGCCACCTCCGGCGAGGACGTTAAATCCGAGCAGCTCACCGTTTTCTTCTATTGCTATTAGCCCGATGTCGTTGGAATACACGTCGGAATCGTTGTAAGGCGGAATAGCAACGGCGATTTTGAACTTTCTCGGAAGATATGTTTTGCCGTAAATCGGCTCTACTTCTTGCTCCTGCGAAGGAGTATCGCTCACTAATTCATCATCCAGCCAAATTTCCGCGTAAGCAGGTGATTTCGGCGTGAAATGCTCGTGAATCTGCCGTGTTACCGCCAAAACTTGCTCGTGAACGGCTGATTCATGTGGGTTCGGGTTGCACATCACATTGCGCACTACATCGCCGCAAGCTGCAAAGCTATCCATCAGCGCGTCGTTGAAAAGGCTGATAGTCCGCTTCAAATCACGCTTCAGAACACCATGCAGTTGGAATGCCTGTCTGGTGGTCAGCTTGAGCGTTTGATTTGCGAAGCGATCTGCTAAATCGTCCATCACAAGCCACTGCTTTGGCGTAGAAACGCCGCCGGCAAGCCGAACACGAATCATGAAGGAATGAAGCGGCTCCAGCTTTTGGCGTTTGCGCTCACTTTCAAGGTCGCGGTCTGCCTGACGGTAGGAGCCGTGAATGCGGATAAGATTTTCATCGTCTGCCGCTAATGCGCCTGTAACCTCGTTTGCGAGGCTTTCTTTCAGCGTTCCGCGCAGGTAATTGCTGCGTTCTTTGATGATTTCGACTTCGGTGCGTTGTTGTGCCATGATTTTTTCAAGTGTTGAGTTTTAAGTGATGAGTGCTAAGTTTTGAGGATTAGTGTGGTTTTGAAGTGCGTTTGCCGAGTTTCCTATCTACCGAACTCAACACTCAGCACTCAAAACTCAACACTTCTTCAGTACACATCTTCGAGGTAACGACGCTGTTTTTTGAGCGATTTCACATATTCGGTTGCTTTTTCGGAATTCACGCCGGATTCTTGTTGAACAATCTGCGTGAGCGCGTTTTCTACGTCGTGCGCCATGCGATTTTTATCGCCGCAAACATAGAACGACGCGCCGCCTTCGAGCCACGCAAAAATGTCTTTGCTATTGGCGAGGAGTTTATGCTGCACATAGATTTTTTCGGCTTGATCGCGGGAAAACGCAACGTTGAGTTTGCTCAAAACGCCCTTTTTAAGCCATTGCTGCCATTCGGTTTGGTAAAGGAAATCGGTCGTGAAATGAGGATTCCCGAAAACAAGCCAATTTTTTCCCGTCGCGCCCGTATTTGCGCGCTCTTCTACAAAAGCGCGAAAGGGCGCAATCCCTGTGCCGGGACCGACCATGATGATGTCCGTTGCGGGGTTTTGCGGCAGTTTGAAACCCTCATTGCGTTCAATAAACACCTTCACTGCGCCTTCCACACCAACACGGTCAGCCAGAAAGCACGATGCCAAGCCCTCTTTGCGTCGTCCGCCTGCTTGGTAGCGCACTGCGCCGACGGTCAAATGCACTTCGTTTTCATGTTCCGAAAGACTAGAAGCGATAGAATAGAGGCGTGGCGGGAGTTTGCGCAGGATGCCGACAAGCGAATCGGGCGTGTGCTGTGCAGGAAACGTGCGGAGAAGGTCTGCTGCGTCATTGCCGTAGAGATACGATTTCAAGCGGTCAGTGTCGGCGAGAATGGCAGAAAGTTCGCTGCTTTGAGCAAATTCATTGTGCTTGGCGAGCACTTCGCGGTTCAAAACGGTGAGTTCCACATTGTGCGCGAGAAATTCAGCGAGAGAAGTTTCACCGATACGCGCATCAGCACTCAAGTTTGCTGCGTTCACAACTTCTTCCACCAAGCGCGGCGAGTTCTCTGCAATCACGCCCAGCGAGTCACCCGGTTCATAAACCAAGCCTGAATCTTCCAGCGAAAATTCCAGATGATAGGTTTCTTTTTGAGAGCCGCGCCCGTTTAGTTGAATTTTCTCCAAAAGTGGTGCAGGAAACGGATTTTTTTTGGAATACGCTGTGGCAGTGGAAGCGTGACCATTTGTTGCTGCATGACCATTGCTTGCGGCGTGGGCAGTGATCGTACCGTTTGTGTGTCCGTTTTTGCCATTGAGCGTATGATGTGAGTTGTGTGAGCCGTTGGTGTTTAAGAGCGCGGTAATGGTGGCTTCAATCCACGCTTCGGCATCATCTTCAAAATCCACATCGCAATCCACGCGAGGATGCAAGCGCTTTGCGCCAAGTTTTTCTAATTGTGCGTCGAAATCAGCACCCGTTTTACAAAAATGGAGATAGCTTTTGTCACCGAGCGCAAGCACGGAAAATGAGGTTTCAGGCAGCTTCGGAGCGCGTGGGCTGTGAAGGTGAGCATACACGTCTTCGGCAGCTATCGGCGGGTCGCCCTCGCCATGCGTGGAGACGACCACGAGCAGATTTTTCTCCTGTTTCAAATTTTTGAGAGGATACTCGCTCATGTCGTGAACGAGCGGCTTCAAACCTTGCTTTTGAGCGTGTTCGGCAGCACGTGCAGCAATTTTTTTACTATTTCCTGTGTGGCTACCGTAAAGGATAGTGAGCGAAATCGGTGCAGCATCTTGCGTCTGAGGAGCAGCATTGAGCAGATGCACAGGTGCGGCTGCTTGAATGCTCTCTGTTTTAAGTGTTTGCGGGAGCTGCTCTTGAGGCTTCTTCGCAGCAGCAAGCCCGTAGGTGTAGCCGCTTAACCACAAGAGTTGGTCAGGCGAAAGATTATTCGAGATTTGTTGAAACCAATCGGCGTTAGTATCGGGAAACATTGGTAAATGCTGATTCATGCTGAAAAGTGTTGAAAAAGGAAAAAAATATTGTCAAAAATTATTGGGGGATGCTACAGTGTGCAAGCGTGGATGCAAGACGCTTCGCAGCCCAACGACTTCGCCCAGAACAATAATACCCGGCGGCTGTACGCCGGCTTTATGCACGAGATAGACAATATCGGTAACTGTTCCTGTAACAATTTGTGCGTATGGCAGCGAGCCGCTCTGAATCACGGCTACGGGTAGATGTGCTTTGCCATGCTGCTTAAAAACTTCGACAATAGCGGGGAGTGTCCCCAAGCCCATCAGCACAACGACCGTAGCGTTTGTTGCCGCAGCAGCGTGTAGGTCTTGTGAATACTCGCCTTCGGCAGTGCTACCGGTAATCACCCAAAAACTTTCGCTTGTGCCACGATGCGTGAGCGGGATATGCTCCAAGCCCGCTACGCCGATAGCACTCGAAATACCGGGAATATACTCCGCAGGAATACCGCACTTTTCAGCGTAGAGCATCTCTTCAAAGCCGCGTCCGAACACAAAGGGGTCGCCGCCTTTAAGCCGTACAACATGACCGTAGGTGCAGGCGTGGCGAACAATAAGCTGATTGATCTCGTCTTGGGAAATGGACGGCGTTCCTTTGCGTTTGCCAACATAAACAGCAACGGTTTCGGGCTTGCAGTAGGTGAGAATTTCTGTGTTTGCTAGAGCATCGTACAGCACGACATCGGCTTGCTTGATGGCGTTTAGTGCTTTGATGGTGAGTAATTCCGGGTCGCCGGGACCTGCACCGACAACGCTTAATTTTGGCTGTCTAGGACGCAATGAGACGTGCGGCGGCGGAAGCGTTATAAGGGTGTTATTTGTGATAGTCATTATAGTTATCAGAGATACTTGTTCGGAAAAAGCAAAAACGCGGAATCACAGGAGAACTATTGTTCTTCTGTGTAACTAAAAACTGTTGATTTGGGAGTGTTTTGGGAGGTTCTCTTGGGGAGAATTATGCGCTTTTAGTTACACATGATTTGGCAGCAGCACATCATGGTACACATCATAGCGCACATTGAGCAGGAAAGCTGAATGCGGCACATCATCGTCATCACACCGGAATTCATCACGGGGCGACGCTGCGAGGCGTTGCATGACTTGCGGGGAGCAAGAAGTGATGATATGACAAGCGATAATGCCATTTCGGGGCGTTTTTTGTCGTAATTTTTTGAGTAAAAATGCGGTGAATGTTGATGACAATGTAAACTAATTTTGTACTACAACATTCAGAAACAAAGGTAACGGGTAGAATAGCAGAAGTCAAATTTTTCTTTTTACTTATCCGCTAAGTGTTTGTTAATAATAAAATTAAGAGCCAATAAAAACTCATCGGTGCTTTTGAGATTTTTCAGTATTCCGATTGAATCCACGCTTTTGCCTCCCGTGCGGCGTAGGAAATGATGACATTTGCTCCGGCGCGTTTGAATGCCGTCCAGAGTTCCAAATGCCCTGCGGAGCGCTCCAAAAGACCGTTTGTCGCCAAAAGTTCCAACGCGGCATATTCGCCGCTCACGTGATAGACGGCAATTGGCGCAGTTACTTGGTTTCTAAGTCGTGCTACGACATCCAGATACCATGCGGCCGGTTTGACCATAAGTATATCTGCACCTTCGGACAGGTCGCGGAGCGAGGATTGAAGAGCATCGTGGAGATTATCGGGAGAGATTTGGTACGTCGTCCGCCCTTGAAGCGTGATGGAATCAGACGGTGCGGATTTACACACATCGCGGAAGGGACCGTAGAGTTTTGAAGCGAATTTCGTCGAATAGCTCATAATTGCTGTTCGGTCGAAGCCGTGGGCATCCAGTGTTTGCCGAATGGCGTGGATGCGCCCGTCGGTCATGTCGCTGGGAGCAATGCAGTCTGCACCTGCTTCGGCGAGTTGTAGCGCATAATCCGCCAAAACTCGCACTGTTGCATCGTTTTGGAGCATTGTCCCTTCAGCGTTCAGTAAGCCGCAGTGTCCGTGCGCGGTGTAGCTGCATAAACACAAATCGCTTGCCAGCCAAATATCAGTTCCGAAGCGGCTTTTGAGGCTTTGTACGACATTTCTTGCAAATCTGAATTGAAAATTACTTTCCGATTTTTGCGCCGGAACGGGAAACAGCAAGAATTTACGTACTCCCAAGGCAATATCGCGCTCAACGCTTGCCAGAAAAGTGTTGAACGTCTCGGAATAGACACCGTTCAAATGCCGCACCGCTTCTCGTTCTGTGAGAGATTCATCTACAAATATCGGTTGAATAAATTCCGTTGGATGTAAGCGAACATCGGCTGCAATACTGCGAATATGCGGGTTTGCGCGTAAGCGTCGGAGAGTTTGAGGGTAGGTTGGTTGCATGAATTCCGTATTTATCGGTGATTTTTTTGCCATAGTAAAAAAGCCTTGATACTTGGGAATATCACGGGTTCAATGCCTTCGGCACGAAAGCGTTCTGCCGTCCTGCCCGACGGACACAAGTGCAATGCGCCTTCGCGTACCCATGAGCGGCAAGCGCGATACTGCCCGAAACTCGTCCAAAAACACGCCTCCGCATTGCTCAACGCAGCCTGAATCTCGCTGCTGACCGCCTCGTGCAAGGTGTATAAACCCGTTGCGGCAAAACCTTCGCGCTGCCAATCGCGGGCAGATTCAGTGTTGGTGAGGATGTGAAATGCGGGCAATGGCAAACTCACAAGCGGCATAGAAACGACATTTTCCAAAAATTTTAACCCGAAACCGTCTGAACAGCCTTCCACCCAAATACCGCGTTTTGCCAACTCAAACCACGTCCGCGTTCCCGCTGTCCACACGCGCTTTTTCTGCAATGTCCGCAGCACCGGCTCTTTGTACGCCGCGCGGTGATGACTCACAAACACTGCTTCCGAAGGCAAGTCAAAACTATCACTATTCGATATTTCGCTGTTTGAGCATTCGCTGTTCGATATTTCGATATATTCGGTGGTGAAAAAATCGCGCATAAAATCGGATGCTGCAAAAATACGCTTTTCAGCGAGAGCATCCGGCACGGAAAAGCGCATCATTTCTGCACTTTCGCCATGTTCATCTTTGCCGTTGGCAAGAAGAATATCTTCCTCGCCCACGCGCACCGAAACTGCTCCGAAGCGTTGATGACAGCCGCCACCGAAGGTGCGCAACATCGCGCGTTCTTGGTGCAAGGCGCTTTCCAAGGGCTGCGAGTGCAAACGCTCTACAAGCCCCACTGCATCTGTATTTGCGCTCAGTGCTTCGATAATAAGCGCACCCTGACCGGGCGCGGGAGGGCACTCAAAAAGCGGCAACAGCATGAAACGAAACCCTTCCAAAAGAGCGCGAATCCTTGCGCCATGAGCATCGGAGCGGAGCAGGCGATTGATACCGGCTGCGGCAAGCACCGCACCGTCAAATCTGCCTTCCTGCACTTGTTTCAGCCGAGAATCCACATTCCCGCGCATCGGCAAACACTGAACACGAGTTTTTATGCTGTCTCCGGCAGTATGTATCTGTGGCAATGCTTTTGCCAAAAACGGCGGTACAAGCTCCATACGGCGCAACGACGAGGTTCCCAGCGTTATCATCTCATTGCGTGAAAGTTTTTGCAGTGCTTCGGGCGAGAACAGTACGACATCACGCGGGTCGTCGCGCTCGAAGACGGCAGAAACAAAGCGTTTGTCCTCCGTGCGCTCCAAACTGAGGTCTTTGAGGGAATGCACCGCAAAATCCGCTTCGCCCGAAAGTAGGTATTCATCAATATCTTTAGTAAAAAAATCGCGCCCTTCCAAGGTGTAGAGCGGCGCAGAGGTATTGCGGTCGCCGGCACTTTCTTTGGTGATAATCCGAACTTCCATGTCGGGGAAATGCTGAACGATACGATTTTTCGCGCTCTCCGCCTGAATAACAGCCAAAGCGGAAGGTCGGCAGACAATCGTGAAGGGGCGTGGAGAATGAGTTTTCATGCGCTTTTGAGGACGGTTGCGAGAGAATTTGCCAAATGCCGCATCTGTTCTTCGGTATGGCGAAGCGTAATGGTCAAACGCAAGCATTCTTCACCTTTGGGAACAGTCGGGAAGTTAATCGGCTGCACGTACACGCCGAAGTCGTGCAAAAGCCTTGCGGAGAGCGCTTTGCAACGCTCCGCATCAGCAATCACAACGGGTGTGATATGCGAAGGACTCTGAACAAACGGTACATCACTCTTCCTCAGTATCTCACGCAATCGCAGAACGTGATTTCGGTACAATGTGCGTATAGATTCGTGTTCGGCAACGTGTTCGATGCTTGCGGCGGCGGCGGCACACAAGGCAGGCGGCAGCGAGGTCGTAAAAATAAATCCGGGCGAAAAACTCCGCACGAACTCGGTAATGGTAGTGTTTGCAGCAATATATCCGCCAAGCACGCCGAAGGCTTTTGCCAGTGTTCCGTTCAGGATGTGAATGTCGTCTGCACAACCTTGTTCGCCTGCTAAACCTTCTCCGCGTTTACCATAGAGACCGACGGCGTGAACTTCATCCACATACAAGAGAGCGTTATAGCGGTTTGCAAGGTCGGTAATATCCGAAAGCGGAGCAACAGAGCCGCTCATGGAATAGACCGATTCACAAACGACGATTTTGGGCTGTTCCAAAGGGAGTTCAGCGAGAATTTCCCTCAAATGCCGGGTGTCGTTGTGGCGAAAAATGCGCTTCGGTCGCTTACTTGCTTGGATTCCGGTGATAATAGAAGCATGATTGCGCTCATCGGAAATAAACACACCTTGCGGGAATGCGGCTCCCAGCGTTGCCAGCGTGGTTTGATTGGCGAGAAAAGCACTGTTAAAAACAAGCGCAGATTCTTTCCGGTGGAGTGTAGCGAGCGTTTGTTCCAACTGCTTGTGATGAAGCGTTGTTCCGGCAATATTTCGCGTTCCGCCGCTTCCCAAGCCGCTCTCCGATACCACTTCGACGGTGCGATTACGCACGACGTCGCTCACACTCATCGCCAAATAATCATTAGAACACCAATTCACCGCTTGCCGCACTGTTCCTTGATTGTCTGAAAATTCAACAATGGGAAAGTATTCCGCCGATTTTCGCAGTGTCAGGAATGTTCGGAAATTGCCGTCCGCTTTGAGGGCATCGGTAAGAGTGCTAAGTGTATCAGTGTAGAGAGAGGTCATCGGGGAATGTTGTTAAATGCCTGTGAAGATACTTGAATGGGTTATCCTCACGTAGAGTGCGCCGACGTATAACAGTCGTTACGGACGCAGAAAACATTGAAATCATTATCGATTAGTCTATACTGGGTACAAAGATACACTTTTTGCCTCATACCAATAACTCAAAACGGCTAAAATCTGCATATCGGAAACTCAAGCAATGAGGTGTAGTTACACCTGCGAAGTAAACTACACGTGAAGCAAAGACTGTAATTGAGATCTTATTGCAGCATACACGCCCCAACGGTGCCGTAGCCGGTCTCATCTACCAAAATTGCACCACCATTTGTCCGCAATTTGGCATAACGGTCGAACACGAGCGGTGAAGCGGTTTTGAGTGTTACCTTCGCAATATCGTTCAGCCCAAGCGAAGCGATATTTGCCGTGCGTTCCAGCGTGTTCACGTCCAGTTTGTAATCAATAGAGCGAACAACGGCACGGACAGTGCGGCTTTTATGCTGCAAAAGATATTTACTGCCTACCGTAAGCGGTTTTGCGTCCATCCAACAAAGCAGGGTTTCAATTTCTTGCTCAATCAATGGCGCACTATTGCTGCTTACAATCGTATCGCCCCGACTCACATCCACATCGTCTTCAAGGTGCAGAATGATATTTTTCGGCTCATATACTTCATATACTTCGTGTGGTAATGCGTCGGAACCAACTACTTCAATGGCTTTGATGCGGCTTTGTACACCGGAGGGCAGCACAGTAACAGCATCACCCTTGCGGTACGAGCCGCTTGAAATCATTCCTGCATAGCCGCGATAATCATGTAAATCCTCCGTTTGCGGGCGAATGACGTACTGCACCTGAAAGCGTGGGTGCGTGAGGTCAGTGTCGTTTTGTACTTCCACGTTTTCCAGAAACTCCAAGAGCGGTGCGCCTTTGTACCACGCGAGATTCGCTGAACGCTCTACGATGTTATCCCCGCCGAGTGCGCTTATCGGAATATAATGCACATCTTTCAAGCCGAGCGTTTCCGCAATGGTGCGATATTCAGCAATAATCTCGTTAAAGCGTTCTTCCGAAAAATTGACCAAATCCATTTTGTTTACTGCTACAACAACGCGCGGAAGCGCGAGAAGGGAAGCAATGATACTGTGCCGCCGCGTTTGCTCAATGATGCCGTTACGAGCATCCACGAGGATGATAGCGAGGTCGGAATTTGATGCGCCCGTAACCATATTGCGCGTGTATTGGATGTGTCCGGGCGCGTCGGCAATGATGAACTTCCGGCGCGGCGTTGAAAAATACTTATACGCCACGTCAATCGTGATGCCTTGTTCGCGCTCGGCTCGGAGTCCGTCGGTGAGCAGAGCAAGGTCAAGTTCGCCATCCGATTTGGAGCGGCTTTGTGAGGCTAGGGCATCAAGTTGGTCTTGCAAAATAGATTTGCTGTCGTAGAGCAGTCGCCCAATAAGCGTGCTTTTGCCATCATCAACGCTGCCGGCAGTGATAAAACGAAGAATGTCCATAATCGTTATGTAAATGTGAAGTATATGAAAGTGTTTTTTGAATATAAAAGCCTGAAATAAAGCTGTGAACAAGCACAATACAACAGGACATTCGCAGCTATACCGAATGTTTTGTTATTTTCCGAGAATCTTTATGGTAAGCAAACCGAATACGCCATAGAGTTGCTTCTTGAATTTAAGCTCTAATGATACCGCTTTTCGCCCGCCGGAATTGCCACTTGAAGGTGGTTTTGTGTGGGTGGTAGCGGACAAGTGGCGAACTCGGTGAAAGCGCATGGCGGATTTTCAGCGCGATTAAAATCCAGTACAACCGTGCTGCCGTTATCCGACACATCGGCGTAGAGGAAACGCCCGACTTGATAGGTATCAGCGCGGGAAGTCAAATCGCGGAAAACGATGAATAACCGCTTTCCCTCACCGACAGGTTCAAGCCGATATTCTTTCCCGCCGAGCTGAAAAACCAGTAAACCGGGACTTTTCTGCTTGCTTGTGTCGCCCAAGATATTCGGCACGAACACGTCTTTCGGCTCTTGATATGGCTCAAAACGCGCTGTGATTTTGAAATCGTTCTTGACCGGAAACCACTTCAATCCGGTAAAATCACGGCGTGAAAGATTGTTTGGGTCTTTAACGCGAACACCATATCTTGTGCCGCGCTTGATAATCTGAAAAGAAATACCGCCGACTTCGACAACAGTCGGCGATTGTCCGTCATCGTTTTTTAATTCGATTTCACCTCCGATGATCTTACCGTCTGCACGTGCTTTCACAGCGTTTTCAAGCAAAAACTTTGTTGTTTTGCCGTCAAATTGTAGTGTCCCGATGCGAGCGGCGATTGCACCATTTGCCGATGGCAGAACAACCGCATTTTTCGCATCCGCACCGACGGTGTTCGCGCCTTGTTTGAGCCAAAAGAGACCAGCCAGCGATAGCCAGCTGTTTTCACTTTTCAGCGCAGCCTCGCGCTTTGCCCGCCATTGTTTGATGTTGTGCGCATAGTCAGGGGCTTGGTTGAGTGCTTCATTATTGTCGAATGTCGCACTTGTTGCCAATTTGACGATTTCTCCGAGTTCCTTAAAATTGAGCGTATCAATGAGAATGGTTCTATGACGATTGCGGATGAGTTCAAAATCCTCGTGGAGTCCATCGTAAAGAATTTCATGACCGTACTCAACAGCAACAACCACATCCCAGTATTGTCGCTCGGCTTCTGTATTGTGCAGAAGCTGATATTGCTTGATGAGCTTCCGCTCCGTACTAATCTGCTCAAGTTCCAATCGGTTTTTTTCGAGGAAATGGAGGAGATTATCTCCTTGATTTGGCTTTGCTTTAAGGTATGTGAGTATCCAAAAACTGTGTTGGTAGTTGTTCATTGTTGCCGCCGCCGCAGGTATAACGAACAACAAACTTACTGCGGCAAAGAGAGCGTATCGTGATAGTTGTCTCATATTTTTGTCCCGACATGACAGTGGATAGAAATTATCAAGATTGTTTGAAAGTTCTTTGCGTGTTAGATTTTCACCGCAATACCCCCATACCACGCTGCTCCTCGTGTTCCGAAGGGTGCTACGCGAGAATAGGAAAATATGCCGAAATACGTGTTGCCGTAATCTTGAACGGGCGGAAAGGTATTGAAAATATTATTACTGCCGACTGAAAGGGTAAATACGCCCAGCCGCGAAGCCGTACCGGAAGCCTCATCGGAAGATGTGCCGGAGAGTTGCATATTTACACCTGAAATTGGCTTTTTTGCTTCGCTAAAGGTGGCAGTGCCTTGCAAGCAGCTTTGTGCCTGAGCATACAGGACTCGACCAGGGCTCCAAAATGAAATTTTTATGATATTCATGAAGGTTTGCTCAAAAAAAAGCCATTCGCCTGAAGGAGGGCGAATGGCTTGAGAATAAATATTCTAATCGGTATCTATTCATACCTTCGCACCATTTCGCCAGCGCAGCAGCAAACGGGCATACACATTTGTATCATGCGGCAGGGCATCATACAAACGGGCATTACAGCGAAAGTGCTAAAACACAAGCTATTAAGCGTGGTGTGGGTCATAGTTAAATAAAGAATGTCAGAAAAATGATTGTCTTTTAACCAGTTTTAATGAAGTACATCTTGGAGGAAAAGTAAATGGAAAATCACGTTTGGAATTGCTGTTTGTGGAGTGTTAGTAGAGTTTTATGGGGTTTGTGCGCTCATAAAAAAATCCTTAAAAAATGGTTTTGCAAATAGTCTCTGAAGTGAATAATTCTAGTATTTGAGCAATAAAAAAGCCATTCTGTTTTAAAGGGGAATGGCTTGTAAACTTTAGCAATTTGAAATTAGAGCAACATTCTTACCTTCGGTGTGGTTCATAGCAGCACATCATCATGCAGCACGGTTGCTGTATCATGCAAGTATTTATAATCAATGATGAAGTGAGGTCGCTATAGAAATAAGAATTGGTCATGTATAAATTTTTGCGAAAAAGTTGAAATTGATTTTTGAGATAATGTTGTTTTTCACTACCGTACACATTTTCACAAAAAAAGTTCTTTGAAAGTTGAAGACCAT
>ERZ1066127.424-NODE-424-length-22857-cov-10.539383_pt1 | contig 22857 bp, 18 predicted proteins | sample MGYA00382774_ERZ1066127 | MGnify/ENA primary metagenome ERZ1066127 (study PRJEB33369, sample SAMEA5778357) | biofilm metagenome | biome: Industrial cooling water; feature: Water cooling tower basin; material: Biofilm | place: United Arab Emirates | collected... | reverse complement strand
ACTGGAAAGTGGAGCCGAAGTGGAATCTTTGCAACGCGGCGGGCGCTGACAATGGCGGCAAGGTGGATGCCGTGGGGAAATTTCTGGCAAGCGCTGACAAGACACTGGTCTGCACGCATGCGACGTTTCGCTTTGCGATGGAGAAACTTGGTGCGGAGGCCTTCGATGATCGCTTGATCGCGGTGGATGAATTTCACCACATTTCCGCGAATCCGGACAATCGGCTGGGCGAGCACATCCGCCAACTGATGACGCGGGACAAGGCGCATATCGTGGCGATGACCGGTTCGTATTTCCGCGGCGATGCGGAGGCGGTCTTGCACCCGGATGATGAATCGCGCTTTGATACGGTGACCTACACCTATTACGAGCAACTGAATGGCTACGAGCATCTGAAGCGTCTCGACATCGGCTATTTTTTCTACAGCGGCAGCTACATCGACGATATCGAAAAAGTCCTGGATGCCGATCTGAAAACCATCCTGCACATCCCCAACGTCAACTCGCGCGAAAGCACGCAGCGTGGCAAGGATACCGAAGTGAGTGAGATTCTCGGCGTGCTCGGCGAGTGGCAGGGAAAAGACGAGGTGACGGGCTTCGATCTGGTGAAGCGTGCGGATGGCCGGATTCTCAAAGTGGCGGACCTCGTCGATGACGGCCCAGACCGCCACGCGAAGGTGATGACCGCACTGAAAGACCCCGCGCAGAAAAACAACCGCGATCACGTGGATATCATCATCGCGCTGGGCATGGCGAAGGAGGGCTTTGACTGGATCTGGTGTGAGCATGCGCTGACGGTAGGCTATCGCTCCAGTCTAACGGAAATCATCCAGATTATCGGCCGCGCCACGCGTGATGCCCCGAGCAAAACTTGTGCGCGCTTCACCAACCTGATTGCCGAACCGGATGCCAGCGAACAGGCGGTCACCGAGGCGATCAATGACACCCTCAAGGCGATTGCCGCCAGTTTGCTGATGGAGCAGGTGCTGGCCCCGCGCTTTGAATTTCGTGCGAAAAACCCGGGCAATGGTCCCACGCCCGGCTACGATTACGGTCTAGCGGGTTACAATTCCGGCACCACCAATGTGGGTTACAATGCCACCACGGGGCAGATCCAAATGGAGATCAAAGGTCTGGCCGAGCCGAAGAGCAAGGAGGCGGAGCGCATTTGTCGAGAGGATTTGAACGAACTGGTCACCGCCTTCGTGCAGGACAAGCCCTCGCTGGAGAAAGGACTTTTCGCCGGAGAGGAACTCGTGCCCGAGGAGCTCACGCAGGTGCGCATGGGCAAAATCATTCAACAGAAATTCCCCAATCTCGATGACGAGGATCGCGAGGCCGTGCGGCAGCATGCCATCGCCGCACTGAACATCGTGCAGCAGGCGAAGCAGGCGGGCAACGCGGACGTTTCCGCTGTCAGTGCGAACACATCGCTCATCGACGGTGTGAGAAAATTCGCGCTCGACATGCGGGAACTGGAGATTGATCTCATCGATCACATCAACCCGTTCAGCGAAGCCTATGCCATTCTCGCCAAGGCGATGACGGAAGACAGGCTCAAGCTGGTGGCGGAGGCCATCGCGGCGAAACGCACCAGTCTTTCTCCCGAGGACGCGAAGGATCTTGCCATTCGCGCGTTCCGGTTTAAGAAAGAGCGCGGCCGTTTGCCCTCCATCACCGCGCACGATCAGTGGGAAAAGCGCATGGCAGAAGGCGCGGCGGCATTTGTGAGATACAAGAGTGAAGGACGCTATGAGTGAGATGGATCTGGACGAGCTGTATGCCGAGCTGAGCGACTTTGCGAAGCCCGCCAAAGGCGATGCGGCATCGCCGAAGGAGCAGCGCATCATCGCCGGATTCGAGGAGATCGAGCGTTTTGTCGAGGAGCATGGTCGGCTGCCGCAGCATGGCGAGGGACGCGATATCTTTGAGCGAATCTACGCGGTGAGGCTCGACCGACTGCGCACGCTGCCGGAATGCCGTGAGATCTTGCAAGGGCGTGACGCCCGCGGTTTGCTGCGCGCCCAGCACAGCCATGAATTCACCGCCGCAGTGCAAGAAGACGAAACGCCGTATCGCACCGCTGCGGTGAGTGATGAGCTGCCCAGCGACGACGAACTGGCCGCCGAACTGGCTGCCGGATTGCGCGGCAGTGACATCGGACAACTCCAGCATGTGAGAACGCGTGAGGAAATTCGCGCCGCCGAGGAAGTGGCGAAGCGGAATCCCTGTCTGGATTTCGAGACATTCCGGCCGCTGTTGGAAAAGATCAAAAAAGAGCTCAAGTCCGGCGAGAGACAGAGTGTGAAATTCCAGGACAATGCCGAGGTGCGGCGCGGTGATCTTTTCATCCTCGATGGCCAGACCGTGCTGGTGGCGGACATGGGCGAGGAATTTGTCAATGACTACGGACGTCCGGATTGTCGTTTGCGGGTGGTCTATGACAACGGCACGGAGAGTGATTTGTTAGTGCGCTCGCTGCAACGTGCCTTGAACAAAGACAAAGCCAGCCGCCGCATCACCGAGCCGGATTACGGTCCGCTGTTTTCCGGAGAGGAAGAGGAGGGGGATTTGCCCACGGGCTTCATCTACGTGCTGCGGAGTAAATCGGAGCATCCTTTCGTGTTAGAAAACCATCAGGTGCTGCATAAGATCGGCGTGACGGGAGGGGATGTGGCGAAGCGGGTGGCGAATGCCAAAAAGGATCCCACCTATCTGCTGGCTGATGTGGAAATTGTGGGAACATTCCAATTGGCAAACATCAACCGCAAAAAGCTGGAAGCCTTGCTGCACAAGTTTTTTGCCGATGCGCGACTGGACCTTGCATTGCAGGATCGCTTCGGCGGCAAAGTGGAGCCGCGTGAGTGGTTTCTGGTGCCGTTTCCCGTGCTGGAGGAGGCAATCGAAAAAATCAAGTCAGGCACGCTGGGCGATTACCGCTACGATGTCGCAACAGCCGGTCTCGTCAAAAGGTGACACATGGCAAGCCGTTTCACAAGGGGCTAGCGGAGAAACGTCTCTGCGATGGAACGTTGTTTGCGAAGGGCGTCAGGGGTGAAGGTTGATTCTGTTAGAAAAAAGATGCTTCACACCACCGGACCGCTCGGAGATCGGTCCCTGCCTGTGTTGGTCGCTCGGTCTTTTCCGGGATCAAAGCGGCGGCAGGTGTGGGCTTCGCAGATCAGGGTCTCGGTGGCATCCGCTTGATGAGTGAAGAGGGCGCGGGGGCGGTAGCCGGTGGTGTCGATGGCGGCACCCGTGGGAATTTGCCAATGGGCGATGCCGCGTTCCCACAGATCCAGCGCGCTCAATAACACCGGGGCGGCGAAGGAGTGCTGTTGCAGGGTGGCACTGCCGCCGCGCAGGAGGGACTCGGCTCGAGTGTGGAGCAGGGGAGCATCGTAGAGCACGGCGAGTTGCAGCAAGTTGATGGCGGCGAGGTGGTTCGGCGCGGGCTCGGCACCATCGTAGTCCTCGCGCACCTGCAGCAGTTCGCGACCGGCGATGCTCGACTTGAGCACATAGCCTTGCTGCGCGTCGCTCCAGAAATGGCGGTCGAGCGCGGCTTGCAGGTCCATCGCGGTGGCCAGCCAGGCCTTTTCCGCCGTGGCTTCGTGGAGGGCGATGAGAGCGGCGATGAGTTGCACGTAATCGGCCGGAGAGCCCGGGTGGGGCGAGCGTTTGCCGCGATAGCAGCGATAGAGAACGGTGCCGTCCCACAGCTCGCGCAGCAGGAAATGGCAGGCGTCGCTGGCGGCTGTCAGCCAGTCCTCGCGGGAAAACTCCCGTGCTGCGCGGGCGAGGGCGCGGATGACCATGCCGTTCCAGGCGGTGATGATCTTGTCATCGCGATGCGGCATGGGGCGGGTGAGGCGTTTTTGTAACAGGACCGATTTCGCCTGATCGAGCAGGGCGGTGATTTCCTCCTCCGTGGCATCGAAGCGACGGGCGAGTTCGTCCGCCGGGATGGCGCGGAAGAGGGTGTTTTGCCCGACCAGTTCCTCGTGCGGATCGCTCTCGGGGCGGGCGTTTCCTTCCGCCTCGATGCCGAAAGCGAGCGATACGATGAGTGCCGTGCGCGGATCGAAGAGGCGGGAAATTTCCGCTGCCTCCCAGGTCCAGAACGCGCCTTCGCGTTTGTGGGTGGCATCGGCATGCGGCAGGCTATCGGCATCCTCGGCGGCGTGAAAGGCCCCGCCGGGATCGCGCATGGTGCCTAACAGATAATCGAAGATGCCGGCGATGGTGTGCTGATAGACGGGATCGCACGAGAGTTGCCAGGCATCGATCAACGCATCGGCGATCAGGCCCTGGTCGTAGAGCATTTTTTCGTAATGCGGCACATGCCAGTAGCGGTCCACGGAGTAGCGGTGAAAGCCGCCGGCGAGCTGATCGTGCATGCCGCCCGCGATCATGGCATCGAGCGTGCGCGAGACCATCTGCCAGGCGCGCTGGCTATCGGGATGCAGCGCGCCCCAGCGGTCGATGAGTTGCATGAGGGTGCGCAGCACCACGGGGCGGGGGAACTTGGGCGCGCCGCCGAAGCCGCCGAGCTCGTCATCGAAATTCTGATCGCAGCGGTCGAAAAAATCGCCGAACACGCGCGCGGGCGCGATCTCACCTTGGGTGGGAGTTTGTGCCGTATCCTGCTGCAATTGTGCTAACAAGCGTGCGCCGTTCGCGCGCATTTTCGCTTCATCCTCGCGCCACAATCGGGCGACCTCGCGGAGAATGCGTGGGAAGCCCGCGCGGCCGTATTTGTCCTCGGGCGGAAAGTAGGTGCCGCCGAGCAAAGGTTCGCCGTTCGGCGTCAGCCACACGCTCATGGGCCAACCGCCCTGTCCGGTGGTGGCCTGGATGAAGGCCATGTAAGTGGCATCGATGTCCGGCATTTCCTCGCGATCCACCTTGATGTTGATGAAATGCTCGTTCATCAGCGCGGCGGTCATGTCATGTTCAAACGACTCGTGCTCCATCACGTGGCACCAGTGGCAGGTCGAGTAGCCGATGCTCAAAAAGACCGGTTTGTTTTCGCGGGCGGCGCGGGCGAACGATTCCTCGCACCACGGCAGCCAATCGACCGGATTGTGCGCGTGCTGCAGCAGATACGGCGAGGTCTCGTGGATGAGGGCATTCGGCATGGCTCAGACGTGGGAAAAAAGTTCGCGCAGATACGGCAGCGAGTAGATGCCCGTGGAGTGACCGTCCTGCCAGAACAGTTGCAGCGCGTAGGAGCCGACGGGCGTGATCTGGCGGAGTTGGGTGGAGTTTTCCTTCAGCTCGACCTTGGGCTTCACCACGCGACCAAGGGCATCCGGTTCGCCCTGACAGGCGGCGCAGGGGCAGGCGCGGCGCAGCATGGGCAGCGGCAGGTAGATTTCCACCCCGTCGTTGAAGGTGAGGCACAGTTCCTCTCCGATCACGGCCATGGTGACAATGTGCAATGAACTCATCGGCGCAAACTAGGAGCGATGCGGGCGAGATGCAACAGCGGATTTGCGCGTGTGCTCCCACGGTGATCAAGCTAGGGAATCGATTGCCAATCGTGATTCTCGCCTTTTTTCCACTGATACGCTGAGCTCCACTGAAATCACTGAATTTTTATCATAGAAAACAAAAGAATCACCGATTTCTCTCATTTCTCCATTCTGTTAATTCTGAAAAATTCTGCAATTCTGTTTGATTTAGCTGACATAAAGCGAGAGCTATCATCACTCTGAGACGACAACATGATTGGATCGAATCCATCTCCCTGGCTTGATCGCTCTGCGTGTGCTCTCCTTGGCTTGTGATTGCATTTTCGGAAATCCGTGGCATCGCTAGGGCATGAGCAAACGCGTGGGGGTGATTGGAGTGACGGGATTCGTCGGTAAGTATGTGGCGGCGGCCCTGGCGGCGCGGGGTGATGTGGTGGTGGGGTTCAGCCGTAGTGGCGGCGGCGATGTTCCGAGGGTGAGCGAGTGGCGGAAATCCGGGATTTGGGATTTTTTCGGATTGGATGCCATCATCAATCTGGCAGGTGAGCGGGTGGACCAGCGCTGGACGGATGCGAACAAGAAAAAGTTCGAGCAAAGCCGCATCGGCGTGGCGGGGGAGATCGTGGCTGCGTTGGAAAAGATGCCGGATCTTTCACGACCCAAGGTCTGGGTGAATGCCTCCGCGGTGGGCTTTTATGGCAATCGCGGCGATGACGTGGTGGATGAATCCGCCGCGCCGGGCGAGGGGTATCTGACGACGTTGTGCATCAACTGGGAAAAGGCCACGCAACCCGCGGCGGCGCTGGGCGTGCGCTGTGTGATGGTGCGCATCGGCATGGTGCTGGGGCGCGGCGGCATGGCCTGGGATCGACTGCGTATGGTATTTTCGTTAGGCGGTGGTGCCAGGCTGGGCAATGGCCAGCAGTGGATGCCGTGGATTCACGTCGATGATCTGGTGGCCGGGATCTTGTTTTCGCTCGACCACGAGACTCTTATCGGTCCTGTCAATGGCGTGGCTCCGCAGCCGGAGCGCAATGCCGATTTCACCAAAAAGCTCGGAAAAGCCCTGCGTCGCCCCGCACCGTGGGTGGCCCCGGGTTTCGTGCTGCGTCTGATCTTCGGCGAGTTTGGTGATTTCCTGTTAGGCAGCCAGCGGGTCAAGCCGCGTGCCTGGGAGGAGGCGGGATTTTCCTTTCGCTATCCCACCCTGGAGCAAGCGTTGGGGGAGTTGATCGGGCGTTAAGGCGAGGTCGCTTTGCAAATTGTGGTAGGGTATTTTTTGCAATATTAAGTTGATAATGAGACTCAGTATCATTAAAGTGCCGCCACGATGAGTGAGCAACGGGGAGAGCGCAGGGAATTGTTGCCATCGTCTTGTGTGGGAGTGGCGTTATGGAATCGGGTGGGGCCGGAATTGCGGCATGGGGAATTGAGGGGGGAGTTAACGCAGGCGGCGTGGCAATGGCAGTTGAAATCCGAAGGTGAAATTTGGTTGTGGCTGAACTGGAAAGGGGAGGGATTGTTGTGGGGAGAGAAGGATCGTGTGTATCTGAGGCCGGGACTTTTTGCGCTGACCGGAGGGGATGCCCGCGGGCGGTGGGAGTGCCGTCGTTCGTATGGTGCGCATCATTTGCAGATTGTTCGGATTCGCGGGGAGTGGTTGCGGGAGCGATTGGAGGCTGCGGATGGTCTGGTGCATCCGGGGTTGGAATCGTGGTTGCGCAAGGGCGGCCACGTGTCGTTTTGTGGCTTGATGGGAATGTGGGAGAAGGACTTGCGCGATTGTCTGATTCGCCCGCGAAGCACGCCGATCTGGATGGAAGCGGGGATCCTGCAGTGGGCGGCCCGTCGCCTGTGTCCCGAAGAAGTGTTAGATCAGAAAGTCCCGCGTTTTACCGATCAGGATGTGGTGGGGCAGGTGTTGTCCTTGTTGAGAGCGGCGATGGATCAGCCTCTTGATCTGGTGGTGTTGGGGAGAAAAGTCGGGGTCTCTCCGCATCATCTTTCGCGCTTGGTCAGAGCGCGCACGGGGATGACCTTGCAGTGGCATTTGCGGAAAATGCGCATCGAGCATGCGTGCGAGCTTTTGAGCAGTGGCCGCTGCAATGTGACAGAGGCAGCGTATGCCTGTGGCTACCAGAGCCTCAGTCATTTTGCGAAAGCGTTTCGCGAAGAGGTGGGGGAAAATCCCAAGGACTGGGTGCAAAAGCGGGGAGCTGGTTAGAGAAAAATGCATCATCGCCATGCACCAATCGTCGGTGCATGGCGATGCCGTTTGCTGGGCTTATCTTCCGCCTAACATGAATTGCGGATTGTTTTGGGCCTGTGCCTGAATGGACCAGCGGGTCATATCGCGCAGTTCCTTTTCATCGAGCAGCTCGACGTTTCCTGCGAGGCAGGCGACGACGGCTTTTCCGCCCCAGCGCAGATCGACGAAGCCGTGGCGGTTGGCGGCGGATTTCTCGTCGAATGGCTCCGATGACCAGATGCGACGCGATAGGTTCGGTGGTCGCACTTCGAAGTAGCCGGGTTTTTCCGGCGCGGATCGAGCGGAACAAAAGACGATCAAGCGACCGGGCTGAGGGGCTTCCGCGATGTGGGAGAGGTAGAATTTTCCGAGTTGTTGCACCATGCGCTGACTGGGTTGCACCGGACTGCCGGTGCCGAAGTAGCCGCCGACCATCACAGCATTGAGCCCCATGTTCGGCTGGACGCTGACGAGGTAATCGCGATTCTGCTCCTTGAGCGCATGCTCATTGCCGTTGAACATCATCACGCCCTCGATCTGTGGCAGGCTGCGGGCCAGCCGCCAAGGGTAGCGTGCATTGATGGGGAAGCCGAGACTTTCGCCATCGAGATTGGTGGCGCGGGGATCGGCGGCATAACCGGGCATCACGCTGCCACTGCGCTCGGTGGCATCATCGAGGTAGCCGGTGATGAGATTGCGCGCGGCATTGAGCTCCACCAGGGAGCGGGCTTTTTGTCGCATGCTGCGGTAGGTGGCCACGCTCACGGTGGTGAGCACGCTGAGGATGGCAAAGGTGATGAGGACTTCGACAAGAGTGAAGCCAGAGGAAGAATATGGTTTGATGGATGATTTCATGGTGTGATGGGCTGGATGGAAAGGCGGAAGAAGCGGGAGCCGGGAACGAAGGGCAGGGTGACTTGTGAGCTGCCGTTTTGCGTGACAGGGGCTTGGGTGACATTTTGCCAGGAACCCGCAGTGAGATTGTTGCTGGTTTGCAGCGTGTAGCGAATGCCGGGGTAGTTTGGCCAATGCAGATCAACGTGTTGACCGGCGACATGCAGATGCAGCGGGTGAACGATTTCCACATCGATCTCCAGCGAGGGCGCGAGGCCGCCGAAAAGCTCGTGGCCGAAATCCTCCTTGGTGTAGAGCGATACAAATTCACCGCCCATTTCAAACGCGGGGTGCATGGAATCGATGGCCAGCCACAGACGACCCGAGCTGAGCGATTGTTGGAGGTATGCGCTGACGCCGGGGATGGCCAGATTGACATCAAAGCGAAGCTGTGTTCCCTCCGGTACCAGTGCTCCGGGGTTGAGATTGCTCCGGGCGATGGACCAGGGGTTCGAGTCAAATGCCAGGGTGACATTGGAGCTGACGTCGATGGTAGATCCGTTAGGCGCGAAGCTGAGCGGAAATGCATTGCGCATGCCGGGCGCGCTGCTGCCGTGAGCGCTGGTTTCCGTAAACGTCGCGGCTTGGAAGCCATTGCGGAATCCCACACCGTGAAGCTCTACCGGACGGCCAAGGTCTGCATCCGCCGCGAGCGCCAGGCGCGAGGTCGTGGGATAGGTTTGCCAGGAATCATAGCTGCCATCGTAGCGGAAAAGATCATCCGCGCCAACGGTGGCGGTGAGTCGTACGGCATGAATGCGATAGAACTGTGGCGGCAACTGCGCAGGGATTTTTTGTGATGTTTGGAATCCTAACAGAAAGAAGGCCCAACGGTCATCCGATCCTGCGGAAAGCGGCTGGGCGCTGAAGGTCGATGCCTGCGGTCTGGTCCCCGGTGTGCCGTTGTGCGGATACATCCAGCGGTCGTGCTGCGGCTCGGGAAACAGATATGGTTGTGCCTGAGCAAGGAGGCTGGAGCAGAGACAGAGGAAACATGTGAAGAGCGGACGTATCATGACTGTGGGATTCTGCGGCGTTTGAGAAAAAGAGCGGAGGCGCACAAGGTGAGCAAGACGGTGGAGGGCTCCGGGATCACCTGGGTGAAGGCATCGCCGGCCGTGACATTGATTTCAAATTGTGTGAGGTGTTGATTGGTGAGGCTGCCCCACACGATTTGGTAACTGGTGATGGGCTCGGCGATGGACCGGAGATCCCACTGCCAGGCGTGGTTGGTGCTGGCGACCGGTCCATCGGGACTGCTTGCCGTGTAGATTCCGGGGACGGTGACGCTGAAGTGGGCGGCTAACGATTGGGTGCCGCCATTCCAGTGGAGCACGGGCGGCACGCCCACCGGCGCACCTACGTCCAATTGGAAAATGATCGTTTGCAAGCCGATCAGCGGAGTCGTGTCCACCAATGAGTAGGTGCCGGAGACTCCGGCGTCATACACCGAACTGGTGGCGAAATATCCGCCGCCGGATTCCTTGAAAAACGTGGCGCTGGACGTGGGGCTGCCGTTTCCCGCGATGCGGGCGGGCCAGGCCTGGGTAGGCTGGAAGAACGAGGAAGTTCCTCCGGCGCCGGGGTAGTTCGAGGCACGCAGCGCGGCCCATCGGGCGGCTTCTGAGTTCCCGGATAGCTGGATGTTGAGTGCGGCCTGCGTGGGCATGGCGAGTGCACCAGTGATGAGAGTAAGGATGGGAAAGTGTTTCATGGATGTAGATGTTAGAGTGAAGATCTTATGGGGTATCAATGATGACGAAGTGTTGCAGTTGTTTGATGATTTCATCAGGCGCGGGCTGCGTTGCCTCCATGCGTTCGATCACTTCGCGCAAGGTGTGGTTCTCGTGCATGGTGCTGTAGCCGAACCGGCGTTTCGCGGTTTCGCCGGACTTGATCCAGAAGCCGCGTATTTCATTCCACGAGTGGCTGTTCGTTTTCCACCATGCTTTGGCGGCATGAGATAGCTCCGTGGTGGTACGGGTGTAGGTATTCAGTCCAAACTCGCGGCACAGTGTCTGCTTCGCGGATCCTTCCCGGTCCACGACTTTGAGATTGTCCTGCTCGTGAATCCAGCCCGTTGCGGTGATGGTGTGGCGGTTGGTGGCGAGCAGGTAATCGTAATCGTCGCGCTTGGTGTATTCGCGGCGTGGGAGGGGGCGTCGTGTGGGGTTGCTGGTCCAGATGGAATGACCATTTTCATGAACCCATTTGCCATAGCCTTCATAGCGCGGGGTGTCGTCGGTCTGGGTCACGAGTTGACTCCAGGTGCCGGCCGCTTCTTCCTTGGTCAAAGACGTGACATTCCACTGGTGAAAATCCTCTGACCCGGAGTAGTCGAGGATGTGCTGATCCTGCCAAGTCCAGACCTGGGCCCAGTGTTTGATGACCTGGGGCTTGCCTTGTTCATCCGGCACGACCAGCAGATTCTGCAAGGTGATGCGGTGCGGGGTGTTTTCCGCCACCTCGATGATTTCCGTGGCATGTTCGACGTAGGGTTTTTTCTTAAGCGCATAATCGGCGGCCAGAGCCATGGTCTCGTGGAAATGGAATTCCACCTGATAGCTCCCTGCCATGGCGAGAATGGCTTCGCGGTCTTTAGTGTTAGGTTCTTGCGCTTGGGCGGAAGTGAACAAGGCCGATACGATGCTGATGTGTAGGAGTGTGCGTTGCATACGCACGAGAGATAGCTCCTAACGCCATGATCCGCTAACGGTGCATTGCTTGTTCTGAACGCTCAAATGCGATCCGCAGATATGGCGTATTGACCCTGCGGGAAAAATCATCATGATGGTTGAGGTATGTGGTACTACGCGCAGAACAATCAGCAGATGGGTCCGGTTTCAGAAGAGGAATTGCAGTCGAAGCTGCGCGGTGGCATTTTGGTGGGCACGACCTTGGCGTGGAAAGAGGGGATGTCCGATTGGAAACCCGTGAGTGAGATTGCCGAACTCGCGTCCGCGTTGATGTCCGCCGGACCCTCGGTCTCGGAACATGTTCCTGCGTCCGGAATGGCGCGGCCGCCCCAACCGGATCCCAATCCTTACTCGCCTCCCATCAGTCAGATCGGCGGGAGCTATGCCCCGCAGGTACCGACTGGCCCACCCATCAATAACGGTGGCATTCTCGCGTTTGCGATTGCCGTGACCTTGCTGTGCTGTATTCCCTTTGGCATCGTCGGCATTGTGTTTGCCGTGCAAATCAGTTCGCGACAAGCCGTCGGTGATTACTTGGGGGCCCAGGAGTCCGCGCGCAAAGCGATGTTTTGGAACTGGCTGGGATTCGGCATCGGTTTGGGCTTGATCCTGCTTTCCGCCATATCAGCGATGATACGATGAGTTGGCGCTGGATTCCACCATGCGGATGCTGCGTTGCGTAGCACCGGCATGTTGCTCCAGCACTTGATGAGCGCGGCGGGACATGGCTGCGCTGCGCTCGGGATGTTCCAGCAGATTTGCGACATGGCTCGCGAGGTCCGCACTGTCATGCACGCGCACCACGGCCTCGGCCTGGAGCAGTTGGGTGGTGAGTGGCTCGAAGTTTTCCATGTGCGGACCGACGATCACCGGGATGCCGGCGAGGATGGCCTCGGCGGGATTTTGTCCGCCGGTGGAGAGGAAACTTTTTCCAATGATGACGAGATCGGCGTGGGCGGTCCAGTCGCGCAGCTCGCCGGTGCTGTCGATGACCAAAACATCCGCCTCAGAGTCCGCGGGGGGAACGCCCTCGCTGCGCAGCCAAACCTTGTGTCCTGCGGAGATGAGTGTTTGCTGCACCTCATGTCTGCGTTCGGCATGCCGTGGCACGCAGACGAACAGGCAGTGGGAGCCCGCCAAGGCCTGCGCGAGCAGCAGTTCCTCACCATCGTGGGTGCTGGCGGCAAGGACGATGGCGCGGTTCCTGCGGAGTGGGGCGAGGATGGCGGAAAATGCCTCGCGCGTTTGCGGAGCGCTGGCGGCGAGGGGATCGAACTTGATGCTGCCGGTGACCAGGATTTTCTCCGTGGCATAGCCCAGGGACACAAAACGTTGGGCGTCTTCCGGACCCTGTACGCCGATGCGGGAAATTTTTTCAAACAAGGGCAGGATCCATGATCGGACCCGGAGGTAGCGGCGTTCTGAACGTGGCGAGAGCCGGGCATTGATCATCATCACGGGGATGCCGCGTTTTTGGCATTGGGTCATGAGCTCCGGCCAAGCCTCCGCTTCCACGAGCACGATCTGTGCGGGCTCGAAGCGACTCAAGTAGCGCGTGACAAAGGCATGCAAATCAATCGGCGCATAGACCACGGTGAGACCGGGAATGGGGGATTGGGCCGCCAGTTGATAGGCGGTGGCGGTGCCCACGGCGAGCACCACGGGAGCCTCGTGGGTTTGCCGCCAGACTTGGAGGAATTTCAGCGCGATCAGCGTCTCACCGACACTCACGGCATGCAGATGCAGACAGCCGCACGGGGCCCACTCCAGGTCATCCCGATAGCGGCCGAAGCGTTCGCCGAAGGGGGTGGACCAGCCATCGCGCGCCGCCATTTTGCGCAGCCACGAGGGCAGGGCGATGCCTAACAACAACGGTGCGGCGAGGCGATAGAGGGACATCGCCAGGTGCCAGCGCCAGGGTTCGGGTGCAGTCGTGTTAGCCATCGTGTGGATTGGTGCACGTCTATGGCACAAATGCCCCGTGAGTGCAAAACATTGTCATGCCCGCTCCCGGCTCATTCGTGCGCGGGTGCCTCCGATGCTTCCTGCGCTTGTTGTTCCGCTTGGCGAATCGTGGGATAGCGTTTCCAGGCCTGAATCAGCAAGATGCCGAGATAGCAGCAGGTGCAGATCAAGCTGGTGAGGAGCACGGGTGTTTCATCAAAGGCACTGGAATCCACCATGTAGAGGTGAACGGGTGACAGCCATGCGAAAATCCACACCAGGTGCTCGGCATCCGTGCTCTCGGCCACGGCGATCAGAGAGAGCGTCAGGCAGTAGGAGGCGATCAAAGCCACCAAGTAAAATCCCAGACGGTTTTGGATCTTTTGATAGAACCAAGCGACCAGGATGCCGGGCAACAGCAATGAACCGGTAAGGCTGCACAGCACGGTGAATTCCTCCGCACCGAAGCGCATCCCGGATCTCATCAAGGTCGTGGCCGCGCCTATTGCCAGCACGAGGAGACTCACCAATGCCGTGAAATGCACGCCCGAAGTCCAGCACGGATAGAGGAACAGTCCCGCGGCTTTGCCCGCGAATCCGCGCCGCACAAAGGGCTGGGCGACGCGCGACATCAGATAATTCCCTTCCGTCAAGGCCATGATGATCGCCGGCAGAGCCACGGCGCCGATGATAAAGGGAATGGCCTCCGGATCAGAAAAATCAATGGCGACCAAGATCAAGAGCACCAGCGCCATCACGCCCAGGGTGACCAGACGATTGAGCGTGGTGTGGTTTTCCGCGAGTGGTGCGATGGCCGTGACGCCGATGCCGAAAGTGATCCAGGCGAGATAAAGGCCACCTAACAGAAACGCGAGATAGTAGCCGACTTGCTCCGCATCCGCCATGGCAAAAAATTCCAGGAAATCCTCGAATTCATCCATGATGCCCATGGTTGCGCTGAACATGAAGAGAGCGATGATCAGGGGAACGATGCCGCGCACGACGATGGCGGGATTGGACGACAAGCCGACATTGATGGCGGTGAGTCCGGCAGATGCCAGGAAGACCGTGCCCAGGGCCAGCAGTTCCGCGAACAGATTCATGCCGCCGAAAAAGTAGCGCAGGATCAGGTAGGGGATGATCGAGATGAACAGCAACAGGGTTTGGCCGACGATGGCGGCCCATTTCCCGGCGACGATGCGGCGGGCGTTCAGGCGGGTGAGCACCATCATGTCGATGGTGGTGGACTTGATTTCCCCGTGCAGGGAATTCATGGCGCGCAATGGCTGCACGACCAGCACGGCGAGCGAGAAAAACAGGAAGATGATCTGGGAGACGGCTTCTCCCGCTGTGGCCATGCCGGATGCCGCGGTGGCGAAGAGCATGACGATGCCGAGGAACAATTGCAGGCCGAGAAAGACGGCGACGAAGGTTTTCGCCCGCAGCCCCTGGCGCAGCTCCTTCACCATCATGGGCGGGAGGCGATCGGAAAAATCATTGAGCTTTTCCGTGCAGCGTTCCGCAGCGGAAAGTTCCAAGGCAGGTGGTGTGGTGGATTCCGTGCTCATGCCGAGGGTGGTGGTGGGTTGAAAGCTTTCAGATCCGGCATGGGCGGGGGCTTGTTGCCGCCGATCTCACCGCGATCGATTTTGCCCAGCATGTCGATGAAGGCATCCTCGAGATTGCGTTGTTCGCGGTGGAACTCGGTGACGCGCAGGCCATCCTTGATCATGCGTTGCAGCACTTGGGAGGCATCGCTGAGTTCGGGAGACTTGACGCGCAGGCGTCCGCCATGTTTCCGCGATTCGATGAACTCGACCTGGGCCTGCAACAAGCACCATGCGGAGAGCTCCTCCGGATTGCCGAGGATTTGCACGTCGTAGAGCAAGCCGCCTTCCGTATCGGTATCGCGTTTCATGCTTTCCGCATCACCGTGGTGGACGATGCGCCCGCCGTTGATGAAGAGCAGGGAATCGCACATTTCGCCCAGCTCGGACAAGATGTGGGAGGAGATGAAGATGGTTTTGCCCTCCTGGGCCAGCACGCGGATGAGGCTTTTCAGCTCCACGCGGGCCTTGGGATCGAGCCCGGCTGCCGGTTCATCCATGATCAGCACCTGCGGGTCTTGCAGCAGCGCATGGCCCAAACCGAGACGCTGGGTGTTGCCTTTGGAGAGCTTGTTGGAGAAACGATCCGCCAGCGGCACGAGGTCGGTGAACTCCATCACCTCCTGCACGCGTAGGCGGCGCTCCTTGCCCTTGAAACCGAGGGCGCGGGCGTAAAAGTCGAGGTATTCCACCACGGTCATGTGCTCGTAGTTGCCGAAATGGTCGGGCATCCAGCCGATGAGGCGACGCACTTCCTCCGGGTGGCTGACCACGTTGTAGCCGCAGATTTCCGCCATGCCGAGAGTGGGGTAATCCAGCGAGGCGAGGATGCGCATGGTGGTGGTCTTGCCCGCGCCGTTGGCTCCGACGAAGCCGCAGACCGAGCCGTGGGGGATTTCAAAACTCACTCCATTGACCGCCTTGAGCGGGCCGAAGTAGCGATAGAGATTGTGAACGCGGATGGCGTGCTGACTCATGGTGGGTAAAATGGTTAGGGGGCTTCCGGGCTTTGCACGCGGCCGGTGATGATGGTCTGACTTTCCGTCCAGGTGATGGAGGTGAATGTCTCGATCATGGGCGCCTGGCTGGTGGTGGCGATGTAGTATCCCGGGCGTTGCGACAATTGCAGCAAGCGGTCCTGCTGCAATTTTCCGAGCTTGGATCCGGCAATGCTCACAAAGCTCAAAAAATCCGCCTGCGTGCATTCACGGGCGAGGAAATTTTTCCCCGACGCGATGCTTTCCGCACGCCAGAATTTACCGTCCTTGCCACGGTAGTAGAAATCGCTGATTTCGTATTCGAAGTTCGAGAGCAGGGCGGCATCGTTGGCGGCATCTGTCGATTCGATGCGTGCCCGTGTGGGCACCACGGCCTTGAGCAGTTGCGCCTGCTCGGAGCGGGACTGGAACCAGTCGCCGGAGACTTGCAATCCTTTATCGATGAAATTCATCTCGTAGGCCTGGTCGTTGTTGCTATCGCTGTTGAGTCGCGTCCATTGGCTGGACATCAGCGGCAGCGGGATGATGGTGGCGGGTTCCGTCAGCACAAAGCGGTTGCCCACGAGCACGCCGGTGCGGGAGATTTGCTCTTGGTGGATGTAGGCGTTGTTGTCACTATCCTCGCGCACCAACTCGATCCACTGGATGCGGATGCCGCGTCCGCCGAAGCCGTCCTGCACGAAAATCAGCAGGATCATCAGCACACTGGCGCTGAGGGCGATGATAGGCGTGGTGATGAACAATTTGTGGCGCATGCCGGATTTGGCAAAAACGAACAGATTGACCGGACCGACGAGCACGCCGAAGGCGATGAGCACGATGATGAAAAGCAGGAAATGGAATGTCTTGGTGCCGAGCGAGTTTTGCAATCCCCAGCCGCCTGTGCTGTAGTCATCGATCGCGGACTGGGCCTGACGGGTCACGTTGCCGCTGGATTTGTTGAATTCATTCACCACCGCCGGTACATCCAGTGCGAGCGAGGCGGGGATGGTGGAGAGTTTCACGATGCCTTTGCCGCGCGTGTCAGACCCGCCGGTGCCAGTGGTGATGGAAAGGCTGGCCAAGGTGGAGCTGGGACTGCTGGCGAAGAGCCGCAGGTAGCCGCCGTTGCGATTCCACTGCAAGATCGCGGAGCGGGCACCGGGAGGGAGGCCGAGCCAGTCCTGATCGGTCATGAGGATGCCGTCATAGCCGGCGTAGGCGCGCCAGTCTTCCGGCATCATGCTGGACAGGAATTTCCCGGCGAATGACTGGCTGGACATGTAGCCACCGCCGGAGCCGCTGGCTACTTTGGCCAGCTCGCTGTCGAGAGCGGAGCCATTCGGTGTGCTGAGAGCATCGGACATCAGCAGATACGGGAAATTCTCCAAGTTGCTGCTGGTTTGCGTGTGCTGCCCCACGGTCACTCCCACCATGCTGAGAGTCAGGCTGGACGAGTGGCCATTGCCGTAACTGGCCTCCTTGACCGTGGCGGCGACGGGCACGAGGTAGTCCGTGGTGGTGGTGGTGCCGCCGGGTGAGGTGGCGACGAAGGAGGACTTCGTTTTCAGCTTGCCGCTGTTGAAGTTGTTCGACTCCGCGAGGAAATTGAGCGAGACCGAGGCGGGCGCTTCCAGGCGGTTGGCGATGGTGACACGCACGGGTGCGAAACCACTGGCCGGCAACTTGCTGAAGAGGGAGGTCACCTCCACATAGGAACCGGACTTGGGTTCATAGATGTTGCGGAAAAACGGCTCTTGTGCCGCAAGCATCCCGCATTGCCAACAGGCGAGGCAGAACAGGAGCAATCGTGGGAAAGGATTCATGCGTGTGGTTGCGTTGGATGGCATGATGCTGTCGTTTCCGGGGAAATGTGCAAGTGTCGAATCATGAATTTTGCATGAAAAACGAGCCGAAATCACCGTGCCAGGCTCTTTGCATCAGCCTTGCCATGTTAGGGGCATGAACCCGAAAACCTGAATGAAACCACGGATCGACAAGGATGATGAAAGACTCATGCTCACGGTTGGCAAACCTGTTAGGTGAGTCGCTTTGAGCCATGAGAACCCATGGGTTGCGAATGTGGCGTTCTGTGAGGTCAGGAGGTCTCCATTACGGCATGCGCTCCGGGAAGAATCGCTTCCAGACTTCGAGCGCGTTTTTGATTTCCTCGGTTTTGCGGGTGGGGGAGAGTTCCCAGATGATGGGGCAGCCTTGGGGAAAGAAGGGCAATAAAGTCGGGTAGTGCAGGGTGCCGCAGAAGGGGGTGCGGTGATCGCGGGCGGGCCACTCGACATCATGGATGTGGCCACCGATGATGTGGGGCTGGATGCGGCGCAGCCAGTCGGGATGATCGAGCAAGCCGAGGTTGTGCTTGAGCTGGACGTGGCCGAAGTCATGCCAATAGCCGATCCACGGGTTGTCCTTGAAGTGTTCCTGGAGGTGGAGCATTTCGCGTTCGTTGGGCATGTCCTCGAAGCGCGAGCGCGATTCCACGGCGAGGATGACACCGAATTCCTCGGCTTTGACGACGAGCTGCTCGAGGGCATCGATGGCGCGGCTGTAGTAGAGCGGGGCGATTTTTTCGCGTTTTTTGACGAAGTCGATTTTGGCTTTGATGAAGGAGGGATCGTGCTGTTTGCCATCGGCCACCATGGCGGTGAGGCGCTTGGTGTATTTTTTGGGGTTGAGGGGCACGGAGCCCATGTGAAGGACGAGGTAGTTGGCGCGGAACTCGGCGGCGAGTTCGAGGGTTTGGAGGGTCATTTCCATGGCGCGCTTGCGGTCCCAGGAGCGGTGGGAGGTGTATTCGTAAGCATCCGGGGCATCGATCATGACCTCCACCGGTGAGGGGAAGAAGTTGTGGACGCCGGAGCAGGTGAATTTCCCGGCTTGGAAGGCTTTGCGGATGCCGGGGAGCTTGGTGATGGTCATGCCGTGGGAGAGCTCGATGTGGCGGAAGCCGAGGGCGAGGATTTCATCGATCATGGCTTCGCCATCGGAGTGGCGCGCATTATTCCAGCATGAGGAGAAGGAAAGCATGGCGGCTTGTATCAGGCGTCGGCATTGCCATGCACCAGCAGCACGATTTCGCCCTTGGGGGGATGGGCTTGGAAGTAGGCGTGCAGGGCGGCGGCAGTGTCGCGGTGGAAGGTTTCGAATTTTTTGGTGAGCTCGCGGGCGACGCAGATGCGGGCCTGGGGTTGGAGCTGGGCGAGGATTTCCAGGGTGGAGGGCAGGCGGTGCGGTGACTCGAAAAAGATGTGGGTGTGGGCGGAGTCGAGTGCTGCCTGGAGGGTCTGGGCGCGTTTGCCTTTTTTCACGGAGAGAAAGCCGCCGAAGCTGAAGGCGTGGCAAGGGAAGCCGGAGCCGATGAGGGCATTGAGCACGGCGGAGGGGCCGGGGAGGACCTCGTAGGGGATTTGTTCCTCGATGCAGCGCTGGATGATGCGGTAGCCGGGATCGGAAATGCCGGGCATGCCGGCATCGGTGATGACGGCGATGGATTCCCCGCCGCGCACGCGTTCCAGCAGCTCGGGGATGCGGCGGATTTCATTGTGCTCGTGGAGGGAGATGAGGGGCTTTTGGATGCCGTGGTGCTGGAGCAGAGGGGAGGAGTGGCGGGTGTCTTCGCAGGCGATGGCGTCCACCTCGGAGAGTATTCTGAGCGCTCGCAGGGTGATGTCGTCGCGATTCCCGATGGGGGTCGGGATCAGGTAGATGGCTCCGCAGGACATGGTGGGTGTGGCTTAGTAGTCATCGGTCAGGCGGCCGACCACTTCTTTGGCGGCGCGTTGCATGGCATCCGGCAGGGCGCTGGTGCGGGCGGTCTGCCAGTTGGCATCGATGGCGAATCGCGAGGTGCCGGTGGCCTTGCCTTGGGCGAGGATTTTGATGGGATTTTTCGCATCGCGCAGTTCCCAACGGAAGGTGACGGTGTTTTCCAATTCCTCGGAGCGGAGGGTATCGAGCCGGGTGGCGCGCACCTGGTTGTAGCTCACGGATTCGACGGTGCCGTGGAGAACGGCATCGGCGGAGGAGACGTCGGCGATGCGATAGGTCCCATCGCTGGCGATGGCATCGATGACGGAGTTGGTGGCCAGGGCCTCGCCGCGGGGGATGAGGGTTTTATTTTCAAACAGCGGGACGCGGATGTTTTTCACGTGAGCCAGTGCCTGGGGGCGGCGGCCTTCCAGCCGATAGCCGGCGCAGGAGACGAGGCTGGTGACGCTGACGAGAGCGGCGAGGAGGAGGGTGGATGGGAAATGGAGCAGGCGCATAGGAGGAGTTTACTCAGCGGATGATAGGGACTTGAGACCGGCTTGGGCTTGATCGTGCAGGGGGCCGGAGCCGTGTTTTTTGAGCACTTCGCGGTAGTAGAAACGGGCGGACTCGTGGTCGCCCTTGCGTTTGTAAAAATTCGCGACGTCCAGCGAGCGTTGCACGTCCTGTTGATTGAGCTGGGAGATTTGGGATTTGGCGGCTCCCGCGCGTGCGCCGTTGGGATAGAGGCTGAGGTAGTCTTCCAGTGCTTCGCGGGCGCGGTCGAGGTTGCCGGTGTCCTGGTTGCCGCGCTTGGCTTGTTCGATGAGGATCATGCCGATGCGATATTGTGCTTCTGGTGCCTGGGTGCTGTCGGGCCAATCGGCCACGACCTTGCGGTAGGCGGCGATGGACTCGGCGGCCTTACCTTTTTCCTGATAGACCTGACCGATCTGGAATTGAGCCTTGGGTGCCGAGGCGGCCTGGGGGGCTGCGTCGCGGACTTTGCCGAGCATTTCGACGAGTTTGGTGGTATCGAGCTTGGAGCCTAGCAGGAAGCCGGACTTGACGTTGCCATCGAGTGCCATCTGGGAGATGGCTTTTTCCCGCTCCAGGGCCTGGCTGTAGAGTTTGCTGCCGGGGTAGCGTTTGACAAAAGTGGAGTAGGCATCAAAGGCGGCGACCATTTCCCCCTGTTGTTCGAGAAGTTGAGCCTGGCGGAAACGGGCTTGGGCGGCATCCGGGGCGGTGGGGTAGGCGTCGGCCATTTTGCCATAGAGTTTGGCGGCTTTTTTGGAATTTCCGGCTTGGTCGGCGGCGAGGGCCTTTTGGTAGGCGCTGCCGGCGGCACCGGCATTCGTTTGGGTGCTACCGACAAGGGGTGGGGTCTCATCCGCATCGGAGCCGCAGGAGTTGAGAAGCAAGGGAGTGAGGCCCAGGAGGGCGAGGCAGAGCATGTGTTTCATGAAGCTGGAGAATGAGTTAGAGAGAGGAAAGTTCGCGTGAACGCTGGCTGGCGGCAGCGACGGCGGCGTGGAGAGAGTGGCGCAGCCCGTGTTCTTCCAGCGCGGCGATGCCGGCGATGGTGGTGCCTCCGGGAGAGGTGACCATGTCTTTCAGCGCCGCCGGGTGTTGACCGGTTTCCAGGACCATGCTGGCGGCACCCAGGAGGGTCTGCGCGGCGAGCTTGATGGCGTCCGCACGTGGCAGCCCCTGGCGCACGCCGGCATCGGCGAGGGCCTCGATGATGACAAAGACGTAGGCGGGCCCAGAACCCGACAGACCGGTGACGGCATCGAGCAGTCGTTCGGGCACCTCGATGGCAAGTCCCACGGCGGAGAAAAGAGCGGCGGCCGCGGCGGCATCGGCGGGGAGGGCCCGTTCACCGAGCGAGTAGGCGCTGGCACCCTGGCCGACGAGGGCGGGGGTATTGGGCATGGTGCGGATCACCCGCACGTTGGAGGGAAGGCACGATTCGAGCACGACGAGCGGGATCCCGGCGGCCACGGAAATGACGAGGGCGGGCTTGCCGCCGAGGGCATTTCCCAACAACTGGAGCACATCGCGCACTTGGTGTGGCTTGGTGGCCAGGAGGAAGGTGTCACACTGCGCCGCGAGATCGGCGAGGTGGGCCGTGGATTGGCCCTGCGTTTGTTCACAAAAATCCGCAGTGGCGGCGGGGACGGCATCGTAGCCCCAGACCTGCCCGCTCTGGAGCGCACCACTGCGCAGTGCTCCCGCGACCAAAGCCGTTCCCATTTTGCCGCAGCCGATGACTCCGAAGTTCATGGGCGGATGATAACAGCAATGTCCCATCAGGCGAGTATCATTTTTGCTTGGATCGGGAAAAATTTTGGTCATCGTTTGCCCATGCGGATTTTGATAGGCATGGCGATGGCGGGGATGTTGTGGGGGGCGGATGACCTGCCGCAAGTGAAGGACATGATGTTGCCGAAGTTGAACGGCATGCCCGCGGTGGAGCTGAATGTGGTGCCCGGCGGGATCACCATGGCCATCACCGCGAGCGAGGAAAAGGCCCAGAAGCATGTGGTGCAGGGGTTGAATTTGATTCATGGCGGATGGGACTTCGAGGCTTACCGCCATTTCATCGCGGCCTTGCAGTTGGATCCGGACTGCTTGATGGCGCACTTCGGTGTGGTGTTCAGTCTGCTGGAAACTGAGAGCGAGTTCATGAAACCCCGCATGGCGGCGGCAGATCGGGCGCTGGCTCTGGTGCAGGCGGAAAAAGGCACGGAGCTGGAGCGGGGCTACATTTTTGCCATGACTCGATTGCTGGAAGAGGGCCCCCGCGGCGGCGCGGAAGCTTTTGCCCAGGTTTCAAAAAAATTTCCGGGTGACATGCAATTGAAGCTTTTTGAGGTGTATTTCCGCCGCAGCGGTTTCGATGACTACGGTTTGCCGAATCCTGATCAAAAAGTCGCACAAGATATGGTGACCGCCATGATGAAACAGCAACCCGATGCACCCTTGCTGATGAATGCCTGGCTGACGATTCGCACGGAGAATCTGGATGTGAAGGGAGACCTGCCCATGGCTCGCCGACTTTGTCAAATGGTCCCTGCACACGCTCCGTATCAGCATCTGTTAGGCCACTATGAGTGGCGTTGCGGCAACCATCGCGAGGCGGCGACCGCTTTTTCCCGCGCCGGGGAGCTGTACCATGCCTGGTTGAAAAACTCCGGTCTGACACTGGCGGATTGTCCCGAGTGGATTCGTGCCGAGGTCTATCGT
>ERZ1066127.423-NODE-423-length-22862-cov-9.296444_pt1 | contig 22862 bp, 23 predicted proteins | sample MGYA00382774_ERZ1066127 | MGnify/ENA primary metagenome ERZ1066127 (study PRJEB33369, sample SAMEA5778357) | biofilm metagenome | biome: Industrial cooling water; feature: Water cooling tower basin; material: Biofilm | place: United Arab Emirates | collected... | reverse complement strand
ATTTGGTTGCCAAGGGCCAGATTTATTACCGCAAGAGGCAGCTTTTTTTAGCGAGTGTCAACCTTTAGGTTTCATCCTGTTTGAAAGAAATTGCCTAAATCGGCAACAAGTTAAAAAACTAATAGCTGATCTACGCGCCACTGTTAACCACTCATCCGTTCCCATCTTGATTGATCAAGAAGGGGGACGGGTCGTACGGTTACGCCCCCCTGAATGGCGTGGGGCTTGGCCTGCTTCTCTGTTCGGTCAGATGGCCCAAACAGATTTAAAGGCTGCCGAGCAGTGCGTTTTTTGGCAAGCCAGTCTTATTGGCCAAGAACTGGCTGAGTTAGGAATTAATCTCAATTGTGCGCCCTGTGCCGATTTGTTGATACCAGGAGCCGACCCTATTATTGGCGATCGCGCCTATGCACAAGATTGGCAAATTGCCAGCCAGCTAAGCTTGCAAACGATACGCGGATTGCAAAGCCAAGGAATAACCCCTATTTTAAAACATCTACCTGGACATGGTCGTGCCCCTGTTGACAGCCATATAGCTTTACCTGTCTTAGACACCCCTTTAGCTGACTTAGAAAGTACAGATTTTCTAGCATTTCAAACAATTTGCCAGGCTATCAACTCTGACCCCAATAATCAACCCTGGGGCATGACAGCGCATGTTATTTATCAAGCCCTTGATGCTTTAGAACCGGCGACTCATTCCTGCCTGGTTATTGATAAAATGATTCGGCACTTTATCGGTTTTCAGGGATTCTTAATCAGTGATTGTTTAACCATGAAAGCGTTGGTGGGGTCTTTTGCGGAACGGGCTATGAAGGCCTTACAAGCAGGGTGTGACGCCGTGCTGCATTGTAAGGGTGACTTAAACGAAATGATAGAAATTGCCCAAGTAACGCCGGCCTTATCTGCTGCATCGCTTAGGCGGTTGCAAGCTTTTGACCTTTCACCGCCTAAGCCTTTGTCTTTAGCTGAACAACAAACCTTTCAAAATCATTTAAAATACCAGGTTGACTTGTTCCTTGCGACACAATCTTAGTCCAACCTACCTGCAAAGAGTTTAGGAAATTTCCTTAAGCATATTATAGAATTGTTCCTGGTATTCTTTCGCTTTTTTCGCAGGGTTTTGATCTGTTATAATAGCCCGGCCGACATTAATGATGGTATTACCCTTGAAAGATTGAAGAATCGTCTTAGGATCGCCCCCTTGTGCCCCCACACCTGGAACTAAAACAAGCTGATCAGGCAGAATCCCTTTAACATTCGCAATTTCCTGTAAAGTAATATGATTTTGATTACTAGAGGCGCCCACAACTACCCCCTCACCTTTTGCCTGTGCAACCTGTTCGGCGATATACTGATAGAAAGGTTTGCCCTTAATTTGGGCATTTTTTGTGGTTTCATACTCAGGATTTGACATAAGAACAAGTGTAAAAATACCAAGGTTTAACTGATGAGCCTGCTGGATGGCTTCTGCGATATTTCCCGCAAAGGGACTGTAGGTGATTGCGTCAAACCCTTCTCTCTTAGAAGATTTTATACCCTGTTCATTACTGGAGCCAATATCACTAAATTTAGAATCATCAATAGCCAGCATTCCAGCGGCATGAATGGCTTGGACAAGCTCTTTCACCTTATCTTCAGAAAGATCTCTGATAAATTGTCTGTTTATCTTGACAGCACTGGCGAAGGGGGCCACCTTTTCAATAACACCAAGGCACCATTCTACTTTGTCATTCTGGACCGTAGGATCAAGTCCTACGCATAAAAGGGAGTTTTTTTGTTTCGAGACAGTTTGCCATTTTTCAGCAAATGATCTTTCATCCATAGTGTCTGCTGCTTGCACTACATTAAGGGATATAAAAGTCAAAAAAACACACAAAAAACGCATAAAAAAATCCTATCTAAATTTATATCCATCTTCATATCATTCTGCACCTTGGAAGGCAACATTGTAACCTCTCACTTAAATAATTTGTATTAAAATTTCCTAAAATAGGATTTAATTAATTAATTATTAAGGAAAATATTTTACAATTTTTTAGGGGATGGACTGTCTAGTCATCTGTAACCGTTTTTAAAGAGGAGAGTATGTATGCTTGGCTTAACAGCTGTAAAAGATTTTTATAAAATTATTTCTTTGTCATGTATTCTGATAACACCTTGTCTTTCTATGGGGTACCCTGATGATTTTGAGGATCCTTCTTATATCAACAGCCAAGGAGGTTTCTTCACAAGATTCGTTAATGCTTTGCTATTTCCCGCCAGCGAGGAAGAGAGCAATTGGCAAAACCAATTTTCAGAAGAGCAGGGAAAATCCACCATTTTACTTGCCGATACCGACATAACCCATCAACAAACAGTCATACCCATAGAGGAAGAGCAAAATAAGCAAACAGTTAATTTATCAAATTCTGACGATCAAAAATTAGAATTAACAGAAGAAGATGACCTGGAAGAAATTAAGCAGGATGACAATTCAGCTCTTTTAAAAGGTTTGATGACCAAAGCGGAAAGTTATACGCAAGAGCAAAATCTTAAAATACAATCTTATGCTTTACCGAAAAGCGTTACCATTAAGCCTTTCAGCACCGAAGCCAACCGCGAATTTAATGACCTTTATCATTTGATAGCCGATAATTTTTATACCACCTATTCTAACGAATCGGATTACAAGAACCTTCGCCAACAGGCCGCTGTCTGGTTGGCACGTAGAATTGAGGAAAAGCAAGAAGCTAAGAAAAGTTTTGAAGAACAAAATACTACCCGTACCGATGGCATATTAAAAACGTTAGAATCCACCATTAAGCAGCTACAAAAAGATATCGAAACCTATGAACTGTTATTTAAAGAAGTATTATATGATTTTGACCAAACGCAAACATTTATGAGCTATACTTTAAAAGCCATCCAGGACACAGAAAATTCTATTGATAGTTTACAAGGTAAAATGATCATAGAATCCAACCCTCAGACCTATCAAACTTATGAAAAACAAGTAACAACCTTAGAAACTAATATCAAAAAGTTTAAAAACCAAATCTTAAGCGCAGAAGCCTTGATTCATGCAAAGTACCCCTTTCATCGGGTATGGGAATCTTATATAGGAGGATGGGTCAAAGTCCCCAACCGAACAAAACATGCTGAATCACAAAATAAAAGATTCCTTACAACTGATGTGTACAGTTTGCCAACAGACATGATTTTAACAAGGGAGATTTTAACCGATACAGTAGGAGACATAGAAAGCCATTATCACACCTATTTAAAAGCTGTTTTAAGTGAGGATGCTGTCAATCTAAAGCTTGCTAAGGATGAAGGGCGCATGACGATAGAGTTACTTTTAGAGGAAGAAAAAAGTTAATCCTTCCTTTTTAAAATAAAGTTATCCCCCTTGAACAAAGCCGTATTACCAAGCGGGGATAACCGACCCTTTAAAGGTGTGAGCGATAAAATCTTTGATTTCAGGACTTTGGTAAATTTTTATGAAGGTTTGAATACGGTTATCTTGTTCGTGACCCTGCCGTACAGCTATGATATTGGCGTAGGGGGAATTGGCTGTTTCTGCAGCAATGGCTATGTCTGGGTCTATCCCTGCTAAAAAAACCCAATCCGTATTGATAACGGCAGCCGCGGCATCTTCTAAGGTTATGGGAAGGCTAGGCGCATCCAATTCTTTAATTATTAAGTGTTTAGGGTTTTCGGTAATATCCACGACTTTAGGATTAGAAACGTTTTTTAAACGAATAAGACCTAATTGTGCCAATAATAACAAAGCCCTTCCCCCATTGGTGGGATCATTGGGAATAGTAATGACAGAGTGATCAGGAATTTCCTGGATCGTTTTAACAGAACGGGAATAAACAGCCATTGGCATCAACACAGTCTTAGCAATTCCTTTAAGGGGATAGCCTAAAGCTTTCACTTGTTCCTCTAAAAAGGGTTGGTGTTGATAGGAGTTAACATCAATATCACCTTGCGCCAAGGCAGCGTTAGGCAACATAAAATCATTAAATTCAATGATTTTTAAATTAAGGCCGTGTTTTTTTGCCTCGATTTTCACTTGTTCCATAATGATGGCATGGGGACCTGCTGTTACGCCTACACGCAGGGTATGGTGATCTGAGGGGGGCGAAGGCCTTAGTAGGGCATATACAAAGCCCATGACACTTACCAACAGAACAACAACCAGCCCACCATACCCTATTTTCTTCATTTTCGACCTCTTTAGTTAGCTTTTTTGACCAGGGACGAACATTTGGCCCGTTTCATCAGCTGTTGGAAACTCTTATTTTGTTCGTCTGTTAATGGTTCTTTCTGGATGATGGTCAGTTGGTTGCAACATTTTTCGCCTTTGTCTAATTCAAATTCAGCCTGCGCCAAACCCAGACGGGCATCCACCATCAACGTTTCTTCCAACTTACCCGTTAGAGCGGTGGTGAAAGCTTTTTCAGCTTCCCCAAAATTTTTTAAGTGCAGGTGAATCTCTCCTAGATGAAGATAGGCTCTAGGCACATAGGCATCTTCGGGATAGTTTTCTACAATTTGCAAAAAGGCCTCTTTCGCCTTTTCCAGTTCGCCATTTTTCATTAACGCTTGCGCTTGGGCATATTGGGCGGTGGCAGGGGTATCAACCTTTAACAAGGGAGCATTAGCAGCAGCCTTTTTTGTTGCCTCAGCCTCTGCTTGCGTTCGCGCACCCTCTAAATTAGGCTTTGCCGCTTTAAGCGTCGCCACTTCATTCTCTAAAAGTTCAATCCTTTTGATCATATCCATGGTTGTACCCTGGGGAACTTTTGGCGTCCCATTTGCTATCATTTCAGGGGCAGGAATAACGGCTGTCCCCCCGGATTGCTCAGCTTGTTGGGCTATAAGCTGATTATAACGTTCAATCTGACGGTGCAATTGTTCCTGTAATTCATCAATATTCCTGCCAACGTGCGCAATTTGTTCATTTTGCGTCTCAAAAGTAGTATGGGGGCTAGGTGGGGCGGATTGTTCAACACCATGAATCAACGTTGCAAAACAACTTATCAAAATAATTGCTATGATCTTCATTATCTATCCCCTTTTTTAAGCCAAATTTTCTAAAAACCGCTGCGCCCGTTCAGAGAGACCGCTCTTTAAGAAGTCTGAATTTTCTTTATCAAAAAATTCCTTTGCTGGCAGATTGTCAAGAATCTTGCCACTATCCAAAAATAAAACATGATCGGCCACCGAACGTGCTAACCGAATTTCATGGGTAACAAGTATAATAACCCGCTTAGGACTTTTAACCGCGCGGATAACCTCTCCTACATCTTTTACCATTTCAGGGTCAAGCGCAGAGGTGGGTTCATCAAACAATAAAAGAGGAGGATCAAGCATTAAAGCTCGGGCGATAGCGACCCGTTGTTTTTGCCCGCCTGATAATTCGCCACAATAAGCTTCACTTTTATGTTGTAAACTAAACTGGCTTAATAAATCTCTAGCTTTTTTTTCTACTTGTTCCCAAGGCATATGCTGACTTAAAGGCGCTATCATAAGATTTTTAAGGACAGGCAAATGGGGAAATAAATGAAAAGCTTGAAAAACTAGCCCAATCTCTCCATGAGAAAGGACTGACAAGTTTTGATCATTCAAAGCTAGTGTCCCTTCATCGGGGTGATCTAGCTGGGCTAAACACCGTAAAAGAGTTGTTTTCCCAGCACCCGATGGCCCCATAACAGCGGTAATGTCACCAGCTTTGGCCTGAAAGCTGATTTTATCCAAAATAGTCAGGGAACCAGATCGTTTGGTTAAGTTTTTAACACTAAGCATAGGATAGTTTTTTCTCTAATTTCTTGGCAAAAAAACTGATCATCATAACCATCATGAAATAAAGACTGGCAGCTACAATGACAGGCTCGAAGTATAAGAACTTTTCCGCCGCAACAATTTGGGCACGCCTTAACAAATCTGCTTCCCCAATAATGGATATCAACGCCGTTTCTTTTAACAGGTCAACCATTTCATTAACCAAGGCAGGCAAAATATTGCGAACGGCTTGGGGTAAGATAATTTTGAACCATGTTTGGTAGGTTGGAATCCCTAAAACCTTAGCTGCATCCCATTGCCCAGGGTCAATCGCTCTTATCCCAGCTCGAATGATTTCTGAACTATAGGCTGCCGAATTCAAAGAAAAGGTAATAATCCCCGCTTGAAAGACAGAGATAACATACATATTCCCTGTTAATTGGGGGGTGGCGTAATACACAAGGCCTAATTGTAATAATAAAGGTGTACCCCGGAAAACGGCTGTATACGCCTGGGCGAGTTTCTGCAAGCTATAAACATTGGAAATCTTGGCAATGGCTAGAATGACACCTAGGGGCAGCCCACATAATAAGGATATAATCGTAAACTTTAAGGTAACCCCTATACCCGCCACAATAAAGGGTAAAGAGGGGTAAATAGCTTCAAAATGCAGCATTTTCCTTTAAGCTTCCTTCCGCTGAAGCATTAAGACCTTACCATCCATAGGTTTTCTAATTTTTTAAGCGTACCATCGGCTATCCATTGCTTAAGCATAGTATTAACACCTTCTACTAAGGGCGAACCTTTGGGGAAAGCAATGGCGTAGTGAACCTCTGAATCTTTTACAGGAATCATCTTCAAAGACGGATTGGTTGTTATCAAATTCTTACCTTCCCCACTTCCCATAATGATGGCGGCTAATCTTCCACACTTAAATTCCTGCAGCAAGTCAGGAATTTTCGATAAAGAACGTATGTGTAAATCAGGGATTGTTGCTTGCCATTGTTGTTGAATAGCTGCTTCGTAAGAGGAACCCTGCTGGACACCAACTGTTTGGCCCTTTAAATCCTGGGGTGTTTCAATAGGCGAATCTGCCTTAACAATCATTACAGTATAAGAATGATGATAGGGTATACTAAAATCAACTTTTTCAGATCGTTCAACAGTTTGCGACAAAGCCGACAAACCAAGGTCTATACGCTTTGATTGTAAAGAAGCAATTAAGCCCTCAAAAGGCATATCTTTAATAACAAGCTCTTTTTTTAATTCTTTGGCAATCATCCGCATCAAGTCAGCTTCAAAGCCAACAATTTCCCCATCTTGATAAAATTCAAAGGGTGGATAGTCGGCTGAGGTACCAATAATAAGGTGATGCTGCGAGGACGGTTCGCCACACGCAAACAGCAAAAGACTACAAAAACATACAATGAATATTTTTTTCATTTTTTATACAAAGTGTGACTTGATTCTAGGCTAAGATAGGTTCTTCATTTTAAATACGCAAGCATCATGATGCTTATGACTTATTTATAAGCGCTTAGATCATCCCCAAGTGGTTTTTAATCATAAATTTCTTCTAATACTTTTGCCCGGTGATTCCACGTTAAGACAAAGAAAAAGGCACTAATCAGTGCAGAAGCAGCAACTAACAAAAAAGCACGATCCCAACCTGAATGATCCACAATAAACCCAATACCAATACCGGTAATGGCGGTCCCTAAGTAACCAAATGTTCCCGTAAGGCCGGAAGCGGCACCTGCGGCCTTTTTTGAGGCAAAATCAGTGGCAGCGACCCCTACCAAAATTTGCGGTCCAGATACTAGAAAACCAATTGCCATCATCCCCACAAAGTGCAACCATACAAATTCAACAGGCGATTTCCATAATAAAACCACACATAAACATAAAAGCACCATAAATATAGCACCAACTTGCCCACGGTGTCCGCGAAAGACTTTATCAGACAGATATCCCGCCACTATCCCCCCAAACATGCCGGCTAAATCAAACGCAGCAGCTTGCCAACCTGCAACATGAAGGGAACTGCCCTTAAATTCCCTTAAAAAGGTGGGTGCCCAATTAAACACCGCCATTCGGACAATATATAAAAAGAAATTCGCAAAACATACGTACCACACCAATTTATTCTTCATAACTTTATCAAAAAGAATTTCTTTTAAAGATAAATGGCTGTCTTCCTCTTCCTGACCTAAAGAACTTAGACCATGATGTTGTTCTATAGGGGGCAAGCCTAAAGATTGAGGGGTATCTCGCAGACGATTAAACAGAAAAACTGCCAAGCCTATACAAAGAATGCCTGGCACATAAAAAATATAACGCCACCCTAAATACTCAATTAAAAGAGGCGCGGTAATTAATATCAATCCCCCTCCAATTTGTTGTGAGGTGTTCCATAATGCCCACTTGGTAGCAATTTCCTTAGGGCTGAACCAATGAGTTAACAAACGAGCGCAAGGGGGCCATCCCATAGATTGGAAAGCAGAATTTAATGTCCACAAAACCATTAAAGCTGTCAGACTTGAACTTACCCCCATAAACAAGTTCATAACCGCTGACATCAGCAACCCAAAGGTCATAAAATAACGCGCATTGCTGCGATCGCTTAATAAGCCACTTATCCCCTTGCCCAAACCATAAATAATAGCAGCAGCCGTAATAATGGCGCCAATTTGGGTTTTACTATACCCTAATTCTGACTGTATAGAAGGTATGGCCATGGTAAAATTTTGGCGTATTAAATAGAAACCTGCATAGCCCATCATCATGGAATACATGATGCGTATACGCCAATAGCGATAACTTACAGAGTTATTAGAGACACTCTCTGATGGTTGAGGAAGTTCAAAAGCTGCAGATGTAATCATTGGCTAGCAAACAACCGATCGAATAATACAGTTAAAACATAGGGCATTTAAAAAGAAAATACTCATTTTTTTTTGATAATCCATAAGACTTCCTAATACTGTGTAATTGGTTATACTTTGCGTAAGCCCCTATAGTTCTAATAAAATATTGTAGACGCCCTAACTTAAACAACCGATCTATTCCAGTAGTTTACCTGAAAATTTAGGACAAAAACCTTTGGTAATGGCAACGCTTAAACTTAATTTGGTATATTTAGTGATTTCGCCACTCTTTGTCCATATTTAATTTTCCAAAGATCGACGCAAAATGTCAATATCATTGGCAAACTCTCTATCTTCTGCGCATGTATCTTGTACCTTACGCACGGCATGCAAAACAGTGGTGTGGTCACGGCCACTAAACTTACGGCCAATTTCAGGCAAAGACTTTGTAGTTAAGATTTTAGATAAATACATGGCAATTTGTCGGGGACGTGCAATATTTTGTAACCGACGACTTGATAACATATCAGACATTTTAACATTATAAAATTCGCACACTCGTTTTTGAATGTCTTCTACGGATAAACGGCGGTCATTAGACCGCAAAAGATCACGTAGTACGTCTTGGGTTGTATCCAAGGTAATACTGCGTCCTACTAATGTCACGTGGGCAACGATACGATTCAAGGCACCCTCTAATTCACGAATATTAGAACTGATTTTAAAAGCCAGAAACTCCATCACATCTTTGGGGATTTTCACCTGCATGGCTTCAGCCTTGGCCTGTAAGATACCTAAACGCAGTTCATAAGTGGTGGGATGAATGTCGGCAACCAACCCCCAACCCAAACGAGACTTTAACCGTTCTTCCATTTTTTCTAAATCAGAGGGGGACTTATCTGCTGACATAATAACCTGACGGTTATTATCAACCAAAGCATTAAAGGTATGAAAGAATTCTTCCTGCGTGGTCTCTTTGCCACCAATAAATTGCACATCATCAATCATCAATACATCAACATTCCGGAAATGCTCTTTGAAAGCGACGGTGTCTTTATAACGAAGCGCCCGAATAAATTGGTACATAAATTTTTCAGCTGACAAATAAATAACCTTGCGTTGGGGATGGACCTTTTTAATTTGCCAAGCAATCGCATGCATAAGGTGGGTTTTACCTAGTCCCACCCCCCCATAAAGAAATAGGGGATTAAACAAAGGGGTATCTGACTCTGCTACCCTTAGGGCTGCTGCATAGGCAAGCTCGTTTGGCTTTCCCACCACGAAGTTTTCAAACGTAAAACGGCTGTCCAGGGCCGCGCCCATATCTTCGCGATGGTCATCAAATTCATCGTCCTCCGCGAAAGTTTTGTTTTCTGTAATGGGTATAGGAGGGGCTGCATTTTCTACTGTTTTAACCTGAATATCAAGACGCTGAATGTCGGGGAAAACGGCACGCCAGTAGGATATAATTTTATCACCATAATGGGAAGCTATCCAATCACAGGCAAAACTTGTCGGTGCGGTTAAGTAAAGACATTCCCCCTCTGACTTAACAATCATCAAAGATTTAAACCAATTTTTATAGACTGTCTCACCAAATTCTTGAATCAGTTTTTGACAAACGTCTTCCCATGCATTCTGTAAAAAATCAAATGTATCAGAAGAAAGTAAAGGCTGAGAATTCATAATAAAAACCTAGATCATACCAAGTTAGGCTGGTGGGGTTGGTTTAAGGGGCATAACTTTAAAATCAAGCTTATCAAGCTGAATAATGACCTCTCTATCATCAGCAATAGCAACACGATGCGCACCAGGACTGCTATAACGGGCAAAAACTACAACCCCCTCTCCTGAGACACGTGAAGGATTGATGACCCCTTCAAGCCGTTGCCCCCGAATAATATCCCAGGCAAAGATATCCATCTGACCTTTATAGTCATTTTTAAGTTGCTCTACTTTACGAAAATAGGTATCAGCCTCCATTTTCAAAAGTTCGGCCAGAAGTTCTGGCTTATAAGCAATAACAATATTAACCGTAACGGGCGATGTATCATTAACGTTGTCGGAGGCTTTAAAATGCACTTTTTCCAGCCAAACTTTCGCGGTCTGAAAAGTCGTTGCAGATTTAAAAGCGGAGACAACAGCATCGGTGCCGCAAGCAGTCAAAAAACATACAGAAAAACCCATAAGTAATAAAGAAACTGTATGTTTTAATATTTGTTTTATTTCCTTTATTAACTGCGACAATTTATTAACCTTTGTTCATTACAATGAAAGCGTAATACACTTTTAGTTTTGCTGTTCATACTCTTAGTACATATAGCCCCTAAGAATAAAGAGTAGAAAAGGATATGTATGGAAACTCATCTTAAGCCTTTTTCCGCAGAGAATGTTCCCCTTAAGTTACCTGACTTAGAAGAGTTTTATGTATTGGCACAAAAGACTATTCACAGCCTGCCCCACAAATTTAAGAAGTTAACCAACACACTTTTCATCCATGTACAAAACTTTCCTAATTTTACTACCTTGGCGCAATTAAAGTTAAATGACAAGTATGATTTATTAGGTCTCTATAATGGAATTCCCGTCCCTTTGCGCCTGACAGAAAGTTATTCAAAGGCCCCTAATATTATTTATTTATATCGCTGTCCTTTAATCTTTTATGCTTATAATAACCAACAATCTATCCAAGACTTAGTTCATAAGGTCATGATTCATGAAATAGGTCATCATTTTGGCTATAAAGAGTTTGATCTAAGTTGGGTAGAGAATAACCTTTCCTAAAGAAACTGAAAAATCAAAACTACCTAACGTCACCTTTAAATAATTCCTACTATAACCGTAGTGTCTATATTTAAGTTTTACTTTGTTTTTCTTTTATAATTAAGTCAAAGCTTAATTATTAATAAAATATTAATCTTGCCGCACTTATTATTACTTCTAATGAATGACTATTTAAGAAAGACCTGAATAATGGATTTTATAAATAATAAGTCTTACCGGGCTGACTTAAATTATGTACGTACTTTCATGAAAATGCCCCTCTTGGATCGAGATTACGAAGCTGAAATAACCCAGTTATGGCATGACAAACAAAATGAAAAAGCTCTGCATATCTTAATTTGTTCCTATATAAGACTTGTTATCAGCATTGCTTTGCGGTATCGCCATTACGGTTTACTCTTATCTGATTTGATACAAGAAGGGAATCTAGGGTTATTACAAGCTGCCCAACGGTTTGATCCCAAACGCGAAGTACGTTTTTCAGCCTATGCAAAATGGTGGATACGCGCCTACATCCAAGATTATGTTTTAAGGAATTGGTCAATTGTGCGAACCGGCACCACCACTTCTCAAAAAACTCTTTTCTTTAATCTAAACCGCTTGCGTAACAAATTATCAGATCTTAGATCAAACCTTATAAACGTAGAGGAACAACAAGAAATTTCCAAAACCCTTGATATTTCTGTTGAAGAAGTAAAAAACATGACAGATCGTTTGTCTCATCCCGACTTATCACTCAGCATGACTATTAATGACCTGAGTGCTAACAACTGGCAGGATTTACTAAGCGACACTCGGCCTACCCCTGAAGAAGTAAGCTTTCGTGAACATGACGGGCGAATTCGCCATACCTGGATTATGCAAGCAATGAGTTGTTTAACCCCTGCTGAACACCTTATTATCACCAATCGATGGCTTAGTGAACCCGGTCAAACGTTGGAATCTTTAGGCCAAGAACTGCATTTAACAAAAGAAAGAGCGCGCCAGCTAGAAGCACGTGCTATTCGCAAGATGCGCTATTTTTTTATGGACAATCTACACGAAGTTCGCCAAATGCTTGATTAGAAGACAAGTTTCTTGACAGACAAGGTAAATTCGTGCGCTTGGAACCTAACTTTCCAAGGTGGCACAACAATGCCAGAATTAGACCCTAATAGATTATCAATTAAATAAGAAGGGCATTTAAACTGACCAGGATCAAACCAACGATACCCTATAGAAAAGAACCACGTGTCTTTTTGATACTCAATCCCCAACCCTAAGTGATAACTAAGGCTGGTAGTTTTCGTATCGGCACCAATAGAGCTAGCACGCTTGATAGGAGCACTGGCGGCGTTGGGATCCCGTATGGTATAGAAATTTGTTACCTTTTGATAAGACCCCCCTATACCAGCACTGATCACAGGATATAAAGATCCCTGTTCCTCATCTTGATAATGCCAACCGCGCAGTCCATTTCCCTTAATATTCAAAGACAACATTAAACTACTTATAGCCAAATTAAACAGACGAAACTTAGAATCGCCGTAATACACACCCCCTACAGCAACAGCAGGGGTTTGCGATTTTCGATATTTATAGCCGTCTCGATAAAAAAAAGACAAATCAGTTGAAATCCAAGGTGTCAGAATGTATTCAAAACCACCCCCTAAAATCCAAGCATGTTTTAATTTGCTATTGTAACCTTGAACAGCAGGGTCCCAAACATTCAAGTCTGCACTGACCTTAGCTTCTTGGGAGGTGGAAAACTCAGTTTCCAGTTTAAAAAGAATATTTTTAGTTTCCTCTTGGCTAGCATAAACAGCTGTTAGACCTAAATATAAAAAAATGAAAAAAAATTTATGCATCTTAAAAAAAACAGATTAGTTTAACTAAAACAATCTTAAATTTTCTACACTTATTTGCAAAGACTATTTTCAGATCAGCCCCCTAAGAAAGATCAACCTTCCAAGTTTATAGTAAAGGCCGCTTGGACCAAAGTACGGGTATAATCAGTTTGGGGATGATTAAATATTTGATCCGCAGTTCCTGTTTCAACAATTTTGCCTTTCTGCATGACAATAATACGATGACTAAGGCTGCGCACGACCTTTAAATCATGGCTGATAAAGATATAACTAAAAGCATATTGTTCTTGCAGGCGTTTTAACAAATGAATAATTTCGGCCTGAATAGAACGATCTAAAGCAGATGTAGGTTCGTCTAAAACTAAAACTTTGGGCTGTAAAATTAAGGCACGGGCAATGGCTACGCGTTGGCGCTGTCCACCCGATAATTCGTGGGGGTAACGATGCCGCCAGTTAGGGTCTAGTCCTACTTCCCTTAAGGTTTGGCAAACGTGTTGTTCTTGCTGGCTAAAGGTTAAATGCGGTTGATGCACCACTAAACCCTCTGCCACAATTTGGCCTATACTAAGACGGGGATTCAAAGATCCAAAAGGGTCTTGGAAAATAATTTGAAAATGCTGGCGCCATGGCCGCATTTCCTTTACCGATAAACCCAACAGGGACTGTTGCTCAAAACGCAAACTGGTTGCCTGACAAGGTTGCAACCCTAATAAGGCATAAGCAAGGGTGCTTTTCCCTGAACCACTTTCACCAACGATCCCCAAGGTCTCGCCCTGCTTTAAAGACAAAGAGACATCATCAACAGCTGTCAAAATAGCAGAAGGCCGCCCCATCAAAGATAACCAAAATGGCTGCGCTTTAACAAAGTCCACTTTTATATTTTGGGCATCCAATATTACCAAGGATGGTTCAGGGCTAGGCACAGGATAGCCAGAGGGTTCTGCAGCAATCAGCTGTTGAGTATAAGGGTGTGCTGGTTTGGCCAGCACCTTGGCCGTTGGTCCCTGTTCAACAATTTTTCCCTGCCACATTACGGCCATCTGATCTGCAATCTTAGCAACCATGCCCAAATCATGGCTAATCAACAGCAAGCCCATTTCAAAACGTTTTTGCAACTGTTGAAGCAAGGTTAAAATCCCAGCTTGAATGGTTACATCCAAGGCCGTAGTTGGTTCATCAGCAATTAACAATTCAGGTTCACACGCTAAGGCCATGGCAATCATCACCCGCTGGCGCTGCCCCCCCGATAACTGATGGGGATACGCTTGTAAACGATCCACGCCATCGGCAAAACCAACCAATTTTAAAAGATCAATAATACGCCGACGGCTTTGTTCTTTAGTAAGACCCAAATGAACTTGCAAAGATTCACCGATTTGTTTCTCTATGGTGTGCAAGGGGTTTAGGGCGGTCATAGGTTCTTGAAAAATCATGCCAATTTTGTGGCCGCGAATAGCCCTTAACACAGATTCAGACTGGTTTAAAAGCTCTTGATTATGAAAGATGATCGAGCCGGTAGGATGATAGGCTTGCGGATAAGGCAGTAATCCTAAAATTGATAAAGCCGTAACAGATTTTCCCGATCCACTTTCCCCCACCAAGGCCAAAGTTTCGCCACGGTTTAAGGTAAAAGAAACATCTTGAACAGCAACAAAATCAGGCTGGTTAATTTGACGAAAGGTAACGCCAAGATTGTTAACACGTAATAAAGAAGAGGATAAAGACTTCATAAACAATTAAATTCGTGTCTTGCGCGCATCAAAGGCATCCCGCACCCCCTCTCCTACAAAAATTAATAAACTGAGGAGAAAAGAAATAGAAAAAAAGGCTGTTAACCCTAGCCAGGGTGCATGCACATTATTTTTAGCCTGGGTCAATAATTCCCCTAAAGATGCAGAACCAGGGGGCAACCCAAACCCTAGGAAATCTAGTGAGGTTAAAGTGGCAATCGAACCATTTAAAATAAAAGGGATATAAGTTAAAGCGGCAATCATCGCATTGGGAAGCATATGGCGCCAAATAATGCGCGTTGTTGGCACCCCTAATGCTTCCGCTGCCCGAACATAATCCAAAGAGCGGGTGCGAAAAAACTCAGCCCGTACGACACCCACCAACGGCATCCAGCTGAATAGTAGCATAATCCCCAGCAACCACCAGAAATTAGGTTCAATCATGCTGGATAAAATAATTAATAAATAGAGAATGGGTAAGCCACTCCAAATTTCAATGATACGCTGGCCAAACAAATCAACTTGGCCGCCAAAATAGCCTTGTATAGCCCCTATACACACCCCAATAACAGCAGCAAAAGAAGTTAGCACCAAACCAAACAAAACAGAAATACGACACCCATAAATAAGACGTGCCAACACGTCGCGGCCTTGATCATCCGTGCCCAACCAATTCTCCAAGGAAGGGGGAGCGGGAGCGGGCACAGGTAAATAATAATTAACTGTTGAAATGCCATAGGGAATGGGTGGAAAAATCATCCACCCCTTGGCCTGGATCAACTCTTTAACCACAGGATCGCGATAATTGGTGGCAGTCTCAAAGGTACCACCAAACATTGTTTCAGGGTAATCTTTAAAAACAGGGAAATAATATTTGCCTTCAAAATACACAACAAGGGGGTGATCATTAGCCACAAATTCAGCCATCAATGTCACAACAAACAGCGCCATAAATAAATATAAAGATAGATAACTGCGTTTGTTCGCCTTGAATTGTTGGAACCGCCGACGAGTAAGGGGAGAAAAAGCCACCATAGACCCTACCCCCTAGCCGCACTAAGATCAATACGACGATCTACAGCCATATACAGCAAATCTCCCACTAAATGCAGCACCATTCCTAGTAATGTAAACATATACAAAGTTCCAAACATTACGGGATAATCACGGCTTATGGCGGCCTCAAACCCCAATAATCCTAAACCATCTAGAGAAAATAAAACCTCTATTAATAACGAGGATGTAAACAAAATATGGATAAAAGCGGTGGGGAAGCCGGCAATGACAATTAACATCGCATTGCGAAAAACATGCCCATATAAGACGCGTTGTTGGCTTAAGCCTTTGGCCCGTGCTGTAACCACATACTGTTTATTAATTTCTTCTAGGAAAGAGTTCTTTGTCAGCAATGTTAGTTTGGCAAAACCACCAATGACCATCGCCGTAATAGGTAAAACCAAATGCCATAAATAATCTATCATTTTACCCAGGCCATCTAAAGTAGACCAATAGTCAGATGTTAGACCGCGCAAAGGAAACAAGCTCCAAAAACTACCGCCGGCAAATATAATAATTAAAAACAAAGCAAATAAAAAGCTGGGGACAGCATAGGCGATGACAACAAGCACACTGGTCAATACATCAAACCGTGTTCCATCCCGTACGGCTTTTGCCACCCCTAAGGGAATAGAAATAAAATATACCAACAACGTTGTCCATAACCCTAAGGAGGCAGATACAGGCACTTTGGCAGCTACTAAAGATACAACCGATTGGTCACGAAAGTAACTTTTACCAAAATCAAAAGTTAAATAATTGCCCATCATAATAAAAAAACGCTGATAGGCCGGTTTATCAAAACCAAATTGGTGTTCTAATTCTTTGATAAGTGCGGGATCGATCCCTTGTAATCCCCGATAACTGCTTTCATAGGAAGACCCACTGTCTAAGTTTACATCTTGCTGCCCACCGCCGAAACGACTGTCAATATCAGAGGATTGCCCCCTTAACTTTGCCAAAACTTGCTGGACTGGTCCGCCAGGGGCAGCCTGAATAATGATGAAATTGACCAGCATAATCCCAAACAAAGTTGGAATAATTAACAAAAGCCGCCTAAAAATATACTGAGTCATTAACAAATAAATTGGGATAAATTATGGTCTTTTACAAAAGAACCTAACTTTAACCTTTCTTGAGCAGAATAACAACTGATCTTAGCTTCAATAAGGCCAATAAATTAGACCCTTTAATCTTAACAACCCAAAACCAAAGAATATCTTTTCTAAAATTAAATTTGCTAAAACAAAAGATTGACAGCCATCCCTTCCCAACGGCATATTTTACTAATGAAAATGTAAAAGATTTTTGTATAAAAACAACCCATACTGTGAATAGAATACCGTTTTAATGATGATGTATCCTCATAGTTCTCGCTCTCAAACGACCACCATCAGCTTTATGCCACCTAAAACCATTGTTTTGGTGGGTTTGATGGGATCGGGGAAAACAAGCATTGGCCGACGTTTGTCTAAACGGTTGGAATTACCCTTTTACGACTCCGACCATGAAGTTGAAGCAGCTGCTGGTTGCCCCATTAAAGAAATTTTATCTGTGTTTGGTGAAGAAGCTTTCCTTAGCGGTGAATACCGCGTTATTAACCGCTTACTAGATCAGCCAACGCATGTTTTAGCCACGGGCGGTGGGTCCCTTATTAATCCTGACACGCAAAAATTAATTAAAGAAAAAGCCATTTCCGTATGGCTAAAGGCAGATTTAGAAACGTTGGTGGCGCGGGTTTCACGACGTACTGATCGCCCCATGCTGAATGAAGGCAATCAACGCGAAGTTTTAGAGAACCTTATCAAAGAACGCTATCCCATTTATGAAAACGCTGATATACATGTAGAAACATTTGATGAACCTACCAATGTAACGGTTGACCGGGTTATTCAAGTCATGAGTGAGTATGTGCGGATGCATTATCCCCATCATTATGTTTTAAAGTCTGTATAAATTTTATTATTTTCCAACCAAAAGCCAAGGGAACAGCGGTTAAGCATTCTTCCTTTTCCTAAAACATTTAAAAACAATATTTAACACTTTGTAACACGAGGTTAGTATGATTATCGGCATTCCTAAAGAAGTCAAAAACCATGAATATCGCGTGGGTTTAACCCCTGCCTCTGTGCGTGAACTTGCTTCCTTGGGCCATCAAATTATTGTAGAAAGCGAAGCTGGCAGCGGTGTTGGTTTTACTAACCAAGCCTATCAAGAAGCAGGCGCTACAATTGCCCAAACCGCAAACGAAGTTTTCGCCAAGGCCGAGCTGATTGTCAAAGTAAAAGAACCTCAACCTCAAGAGTGTAAATTACTGCGCCCTGACCAAGTCTTATTTACTTATTTACATCTGGCCCCCGATCCTGAACAGGCTGCAGGGTTGATCAAATCTGGTTGTATAGCCATTGCCTATGAAACTGTTACTGATGCAAGAGGGGGTCTACCTTTATTGGCCCCCATGAGCGAAGTTGCCGGTCGCATGTCCATTCAGGTAGGGGCGTCCATGTTAGAAAAGGGCCATGGCGGTGCCGGGGTGCTGCTAGGCGGTGTTCCAGGTGTTGAACCAGCTAAAGTTGTTATTTTGGGGGGCGGCGTTGTTGGAATTAATGCCGCCAAGATTGCGGTGGGAATGGGCGCCGATGTCACAGTGGTTGACAAAAATCCCTATCGTTTGAACGAATTAGACTGGCAATTCTCTGGTCGGTTAAAAACAGTATTTCCAACCTTTGAATCTGTAGAAGACCTTGTTATTAAAGCCGATCTTGTGGTGGGCGCTGTTCTGGTAGTAGGGGCTGCAGCCCCCCGTTTGGTTACCCGTAATATGATTAAAAAAATGAAACCTGGTTCAGTGTTGGTTGATGTCGCTATTGATCAGGGGGGTTGCTTTGAAACCAGCCGCCCTACCACGCATGCTCATCCCAGTTATGTAGTCGATCATGTTATTCACTATTGTGTGACCAATATGCCAGGTGCTGTGGCTCGCACCTCTACCTTAGCTTTGAATAATGCGACTTTGCCTTTTGTTTTGGCCCTTTGCCAAAAAGGGTACCGTCAAGCTTTACTAGAGGATGTCCACTTATTAAATGGTCTTAATGTGCATAAAGGGCATATTACTTATCATGCTGTTGCACAAGCGTTAAATTTAGAATACAAAAACCCCAAGGATTTGCTGGTAGCATAATTAAACAGTCAAAAAAGACTGCGGCTTCCAATCTAAAGCTGTTGTATTCTGCCAACTTGTATTCTTGCTAGCGCAAATTAAGGCCCCCGCGGGAGGGAAATCCCGCAAGGTGGAGTCAATTTCGTTAGCAAAATTGCCAAGGCCGGGATTATGGGCAATGATCATAATTTTGTGATATTTTGCTAGGGTTTGTTGTATACGCCGCCATAAAAGGGGGGCTGTTGTAGGGTACAAGGCATCATCAAAGCTAATTTCTACTGTAGCTGGCAATAGGGGTTGAATACCTTGTAATGTTTGACGTGTTCTTCTAACATTTGATGACAAGACAAGATCCAAATTTAGCAAATGGGGCTGTAAAAGGGGACGCAGCCTTTCCACCTGTTGCATACCCACCATATTTAAGGCGCGGTCCCTATCAGCCGGCACTAGTCCTTCTCGCTGTGCTTCGGCATGCCGTACTAAAATTAAGTGCTTCATCTGGTTATCTGTCCGTTAGATGTTAAAGAACCGTGCAATGTCCCCCAACGCTATAGTTAAAATTCTGGGCATCTTGATAAGAAAAAGGTTCAGATACAAACGCTGAAAAGAATTCACCACTGTTTGTATTTAAGGCCAGGATATTATCAGACGCCTTTATACCATTATAAACATCAACGCAGGCAATACCTTTCTCTTGCAAAAAAGTCAGCAGAATATCTCTACCTTGTGGTTGATGATAATATAGATAAGCTTTTAGGTTAGAAACATCAGACTTATCTTTAACTTGGTTAAAGAAGAAGCTTGCTGTATTTAGACTTGGTTTTTGTTTTTCTAAGCACGCAAGGCCCCCCATTTTTTCTGCACTATTGTACAAAGCCAAAACCATAAAGTTTTGCGGTAGCCTGGTTACAACATAGTTTATAGGTTTATCTGCTAAAGAAAAAACAGGAACAGAACAACCGTTATCATCCATAAAAGTCGCCTCTGCCATGAAAGTTGTCTGTGAAAGGTTAGCGGTTGGAGAAGGTAGAATACCTTTTTCTTCAACTGACATTTCCGTAGCATGACCTACAACACTGTAGAGCACCCAGAAAACCATACAAACAGTACTACGTCTCATTAACCTTGTTCCTTTTTATAAAATTTACTTAAATTGTAATATAAATACGGGGACTTACATACATTTTTTATTAAACATCTAGCGGTATACTGAATCTTAACCTCAATCCTTTAATCTTCCCTTGTTATGCAGCAAGAATCCCACAAAATCACATGGCTGCAATTAATCCGCTCGCCCGGTATTGGGCCTATTCGTTTTTGGCAACTCCTGCGCCGCTATCAAACTGTTGAAAAAGCTATAAACAGTTTATCAAATGCCTATCCCTATAAACGAGCAGAGAAAGAATTCGCTCTTCATTTGCAAAATGGCTATCATTTAGTTGCAGCTTTTGAATCCACCTTTCCCCGGGCGTTAAAAAGGTGTGTAGATTGCCCCCCTATCCTTAGCATTTATGGGAATCCAGGCATTTTAAATGACCCTATGCTTGCTATTGTCGGGGCTAGGAATGCGTCCCTTGGTGGTCGTCAGCTTAGCTTGCGCTTGGCACACCAGTTAGGGCAAGCTGGTTGGAAGATTGTATCAGGACTGGCAAGAGGTATTGATGGCCAGGCCCATCAAGGGGCATTACCAACTGGAACAATTGCCGTTTTAGCAGGCGGCGTCGACTGTCTATACCCCCCTGAGCATCAAAACTTATATCATCAAATTGCTGAAAAAGGTGCTGTGATCTCAGAAATGCCCCTAGGTTCAACCCCGGCGGCTGGTTTATTTCCTCGTCGGAATCGGTTAATTGCAGGGCTTAGCCAGGGGGTGATTGTTATTGAAGCTGCTTTTCGCTCTGGTTCATTAATTACCGCCCACTACGCCCTTGAGCAAGGCACAGAAATTTTTGCCGTTCCCGGTTCGCCGCTAGATCCCCGCTGTTCGGGTTCAAATAATCTTATTAAGCAAGGCGCTTGCTTGGTGGAAACGAGTGACGATGTTTTAACTGTTTTGGGCAGCCCTTCTTCTAATTTAAGAAGTGACCCCGCCCCAGAGCCATTACCCCTATCAACAAAAGAGGAAGATATACCATGCTTTCCCTTAGAGGATAGGCCTGCCGGCGATCTTAAACAACAATTGTTAGCTGATTTAAGCCTAACTGCCCTTGATATACAATCCTTATTAGAACACTATGATCATTATCCCCCCGCTATTATCTTAGGTCTTTTATCAGAACTAGAAATAGAGGGACGGGTACAACGCCAGCCAGGCAACCGAATCAGTCTTATGATTGACTAACGTCAGGCTAAAAATGACTCTATATGCTTGGAAAAGAATTTATTAGCTGGTCTCTTCCCTTGGATTGCTGGTAACATTTTCAACACAGAGGATGGAGAAGGCAATAATCTTTTTAAGGCTTCCCATTCCAGGGTGGAATTTTTAATATTCTTTTTACCGGTTTCCTCCACAACTTTTTGACACACATCTGGCAAAGGTATAGACAAGGATTGCCCCATTGATAAAGCAGCAATTTGAACTTGCGCTGCCTTTTCCAGGGTATACATTGTGGTAAAGGCTTCTGCTAAGGAAGAACCTGCGGTTAGGAAACCATGATTGCGTAAAATCATTATGTTCTTATCCCCTAAATCCTGAATCAGGGAAGCTTTTTCTTGTTCATTAAAGGCTATCCCTTGATAATCATGAAAAGCGATTTTACCGTAAAAATGACAAGCATGCTGGCTAATAGGTAACAAGCCATGTTCTAAAGCAGCAATTGCCATCCCTGTAACAGTATGCAAATGAACAACAGCTGAGATATCAGGACGTTCAGCATGTAAAGCACTGTGAATAACCAGACCAGCGGGATTTATATCGTAACAGGTGCGACTTAAAATTTTCCCGTCTAAGGAGACTTTAATAAGGTTTTCGGGCGTCACTTCATGAAAATGGAGGCCAAAGGGATTGATTAAAAAGCAATCACTTTGTCCTGGAATGTTCGCGGAAATATGAGTATAAATCAAATCAGTCCATTGAAAAAGAGCAGCTAGATGGTATGCGGCCGCCAGGTCCTGACGTACTTTCCATTCAGCGTCACAAAAATAACTTCGGGCAAAAACAGGCATGGTTTTCTATCTCCTAAGGGCTGATCTTTGGTGGAATTAAGTCTGCCCAATAAGATATTAACAAATATTTAATTTTAGATAAATTTTATTTTTTAATGTGTCTACCTTTTATCAAAACTAGGCACGTTACTTAAGGAAGACATAGTGGGTAAGGAAATCGTTCTGCTTTTTAGGTTTTTTTTACAGGATTTAAGAACTTTAAGTTACAGCGTTCTTTTGTTGTTACTTTTTATTTTTGCCCAAGCAGCCTATATTTTGCAGGGATGGGAAAGTTTCTCAGGTCACTTTTTGGTCATAGCTTTCGTTTTACTTTTCTTAATCATAACAAACGCCTTTGAACAAAGCTTAAATCAAGATTTACAAGACGGCAGTTTCTTTTGGCTACTCAGCCAAAAGGTTGATAGCTTTACTTATTTTCTCTCTAAGTGCCTAGCCTTTGCCTTAGTTATTTTACTGCCCGTAGGGGGGATTATGATAGGTG
>ERZ1066127.420-NODE-420-length-22960-cov-8.640952_pt1 | contig 22960 bp, 22 predicted proteins | sample MGYA00382774_ERZ1066127 | MGnify/ENA primary metagenome ERZ1066127 (study PRJEB33369, sample SAMEA5778357) | biofilm metagenome | biome: Industrial cooling water; feature: Water cooling tower basin; material: Biofilm | place: United Arab Emirates | collected... | reverse complement strand
GCCGTGGGTAGCCCAACGAGTGTGCCCAATGCCAACTGTGCCCGATAAAGGTTGTCTGTAAAGTAAATTTTCTAAATTTTTTAATTTACCTGCGGCCCGTCGACGGTGAAGAGAATGGTTGAAGACAGTGGCAATGCCCGCTGAATCGTAGCCCCGATATTCAAGGCGGGATAGACCTTGCAATAAACGGTCTGCTACCGGTTTATAACTTAAAAGACCAACAATGCCGCACATAGGTATTCAATAAAGGATAAACGTTTCAAAACAGTATAAAGAGAATTTTGCCACAATAGTATGACAAAATATAACAAAAAGCCTGCGTTTAATAACACAGGCTTTTGAAATTTTCCTAGACTTAGGAAAGCTTAGAACTTGTAACCGATGCCAACTTTCATCGCATGTTGACTGGTTTTTAGGCTGTTAGCATTGTTGTTTCCGTTGAAGGTAGTATTAACATACCCGCTTGTATCTTGGTCAAAACTAAGTTTTGGTCCAAACAAGTAAGAGTATTCGGCACGCACAAATAAATTCTTGTTCAAATATACTTCAAAGCCTGCACCTGGGGCAAATTGAATGCCTGTTTTGCTTTTGTTAATAATTTTGGCAGAGGGGGAAGCAGCAAAACCAGCAGCACTGCTTGCACCGGGGGTTAAGGTGGCTTTCCACTTGCCTGATTCAACGGCCAAGCGGATATAGGCCAAGGTACTTGGCGTAATCATATAGCCTAACCGTGCGGCCAAGCCATAATAGTTTTTCCGTTCAAGCTTAGTGGTCCAAAATACAACTGTAGAACCACTTTGGTCATCAAAAGGTTTTACAGTTGTGGTGTCAAAGCCGCCATAAATTTCACCGCCTAGATAAGCGCCTTGCCCAATGGTCATGCCATAGCCAGCGAACAAACCAAACAAGCCACCCGCTTTTCCACCCTCAAAATTGGTGTTTTGCTTAACTGCTGGGGTTGCAGCATTTGTTCCTTGGTAATTATACTTCACATTTGTTTGAGCCACACCGGCGCTGGCACCCAAGTAAAAGCCGCTGTTCGCCATAGCCGTGCTGCTAACCGCAGCAGCTGCCAAGAAAGCAACTGTTAATTTTTTCATAATAACTCCTCATCTATTAAAATCTTAGGTAAAGATTGCTTTACCGTTTCTATATAGGTACACTTTTACGGATTGCTGAAAAATCCACAATTCTCTTGGCACTTTTTCAAGATGGTTTTTGCCAGGGTGTGACAAAATCAGCACATGTGTGACGGTTTATCTTTTTTAAAGCCCAGTCTTTGCCTGGGATTTCTGGCCATTTCTCAGTTTACAGGCCACCATGCTATGCTGTCAGCAAAAGTGAAAGTTGACATGATGACCACCCAAAAATCTAAACCTCTTTGCCCTCATCAAACCCTGGATGATTTAAACACCCTTTATACCATGGCCCTGGCCCAAGAAAATCTTGCCCTAGCCGTCAAGATCAAAGAATTACAAGCCCGTATTTTAGGCCTTTTACAACCTCAAGATAAAGGTGACTTTCTTACTTTATCGGATGTGACTCTTAAAAAGCTTATCCAACAATTAGAGCAAGAAATCAAATCCTGATCCTCATTAAAAGACTGCTTTTAGGCTTGAAAGCAGGGTGATGCTAGTTGAGAATTTCCCCTTTTAAAAACCCCGCTCTTGTTAACTAAAAATTAGAATATTACGTGGAATATAAAAAGAAATTATCACTTAATACTTTAATTATGGAATACAAGCCATGTTGTTAAGAATTGGACTATCTTTTTTATTGTCATGTTTACTGTGTGTTAACGCTACTGAAATCTTAGAAAAAAAAGACTCTGCTTCTCCCTTAAATTCAGTGGCAGAGAAAGTTTTTTCTGATTCTTATGAATATAGCGTGGGGAATTTGGAGTATTATCGCCCCTTCTTAGAAGCGTTTTACGAAAATTTCATTAAGACCTCTATCCCCGAAGTTCGGGCAAAACGTACACGCTTAATGGAAACTTCACGTAGCATTTTTAAAAGCATCAGCACAGGCGAACCTCTACCGTCCAGCCCTAATATTCCTTATACCACCCACAGAGTATGGGTTACGAGTGATGAAACACCGTATGATGTGCCGGCTGAACGCCTGAAAAGTTATTTTGAAACCTTAGAAGTTTTGGATCAGGAAGTTTTGGATCAGCCTGCCAGCCAAGGCTCCACGGGTTGGAACCATTATTTTTGGTGTCTTGATAAGTCTAAGATCCCTACCACTGTTCAAACCATCCAAAATTCAGGAAAGTCTATTCAAATCCGTGAGTTAAAAGAAATTTGGCCTGCTTTCCGCGGTAAGGATGTTTTCCAACGTTTCTACGAAGGAAGATATTATACGGCTATCAGTGATTTGGTGCGTTTTAACCTGCTTGACATGTTTGGTGGTGTTTACAGTGACTTTGGCGTTATGTTTAAGACCAATCTTACCCCTTTTGTTAAAAATTATGACTATCTTTTTGGACAGGAAGGATTTTTAGCAGGAACCAGCTTTTTGGCAGCCCCAGCTCATTCTCCTGTCATGAACGCCATCCTTACGTTTATTGATACATTAGATCGTGTCCCCCCCGAATTCAGAAACTGGGGTGATCACATTGTTACCCCCCGTTGGACTGCCTTGGGTATTTTAACTGTCATGATGGATACCCATACGCGAGAGTCTGACCGTATTCTACCCATTCCCTATGGGGAGGATTCTATAGTTGTCACCAATCATATGGCCAGTTGGTTAGGTAACACACCGCAATTTGGCCAAGCATCTTTGCAAAAAAAACCCATCACCCAAGAGACATTTTTTGGGACCAGTACAATATTTGATAACCCCTATCGCTTCGATCCAAAGAAAGACCCTCTTCTTAATTTCACAAGCGACTTGGCAAAACTTTTATATAACATTGAACCGGAAACATTAGTACAAAAACGCGCTCAGTTGGTACAAACCTCTAAAGAAGTATTTTATGCACCAAGCCCTAAAATAACAACTGCCAGTATACCCCACATCAGCCACCGCTGTTGGATCACCAACCCACAAAAACCAAGCGAAGCGCCCAAAGACAAGCTGGAAATGTACATTAATAGTTTAAAGGTTTTAACCTCTGCTCCTGATTGGCAACATTTATTTTGGTGTTTAGACCCCACGCAAATCCCAGAAACTATTAACTTTTTGAAGTCTGCCGATCCACGCATTCAAATTCGCACTTTAGATGAAATATTCCCATCTATGCGTGGCAAAGCCATCTTTGATGCTTTGTTTCAGGATAATCGCTATTGCAATGCTAATGACATCACCCGCCTTAACATTTTGTCCCAGTTTGGCGGCCTGTATGCAGATTTAGGCTTTACATTTCACAAAGATCTTACACCTTTCCTAGACGCTTATGATCGTATATTCCTTCTGTATGATTGGGGTAATATCGATCATAACTTAGCAGGCGTAAAAAAACATGACCCTATTATTGAACGTCACCTAGACACCCTGGATAAGTTGCACTTATTACCTGACGATATTAAAGCTTTAACCCCGGATGCTTATAGCCAAATGGTTTGGACAGGCTCTCACCATTTCATGACCTTGTTGGATATATTTAGCAACGAAACGGATAAAATATTATTTTTGCCATCAGACAATCGTTTTATTACGCAGGTTCGCGGACAATCTTGGGGACAAGAGGCTAAATTTGGTAATAAACCTATTACTCAATCTGATGTCAATATTTTTACAACTGTTCAACAAAACAGAGATGAAAACCTGCAAAATAAAAGACGCGTTTACACCCCTAAGTGGTCTAACCCGTACAACGACTATACCATTGCTATGAACGGCGAAGGTTGGACAAATATAGGGGAATTCTTAAATGGTGAGATGTTAAAAACTCTTATACCAAGCTTTAACCGGGTTTCAAGTCCTTTAGCCTTGAAAGAAGGTGATATCTATCTGGTGGAAGCCACGAATGTTTTACATCAGTGGCATCCAGAATGGGCAGAAAGCATTAAAAATGAACTTAAGGATGTTGATCCCAAAGCCTCTGTTGTGGTGGTTTCCGTTGGAACGCATGCCCCTAACTTAGAAAACCCTATTGAGATTCATCCCCGGACGATAGAAATCTTAAAAGAAATTTTATCGCGGTCAAAGTCTATTGGCGTGCGAGGAGACTATACCAAAAAAATCTTAGAAAGTTATGGTCTAACAACTACAGCTGTTGGTAGTTATACCTTATTAGGCAACGCACCCCATGAAAGATTATTAACGAAAAAAGATACTATCAACAAGGTTGCCATCACAGCCGCCTTTGACAGCTTTAATCCTTTGACACAACATGCCCTTATGGCTTTCGCCGTCAATAATGATGCCACCTACATTGCAACTACTGAGAAAGAGATGCTGCAATGGCCATCGATACCTTCTTCCGAGGAAGTTTTAAATCGTCTAGAGAAGTTTGGTAAAGACGTCAGTTGGGACCAATTGACTTTGTATTCTCGCTATATTGAAACCAACCCCCGCAACAATCTATTGCCAGAAATCAAGAAAATAGGAATTAAGAAACCTTATTTTGAAGATTTTGTCGCTTTAATACAAAAGAAGATTGTTACACCAAAAAACTTTAAAGATTGGCTAAAAATTGCCGCAGAACAGGACTTAATTGTTTCTGCTCGGTTTGAAGGTGTCATAGCTGGATTGCTGGCAGGCACACGGTCGCTTTGTATTGCCCATGACAGCTATACCCAAGAAGCCTGTGAAACGATGCACATTCCTTATGTTAAGATTTTAAATCCCTCTATGCCATTGGAAGAGGTTTATAACCTTGCCGACCCAAGTCAATTTATAAGTCATTACGAGACCTATAAAAAGAACTATTATCAATTCCTAGAGGAGAATAATGTACCCTTTATTAAAACAGCAAATCCTTTTGCTGATCATGCCCTTACAAAGAGTCCGCTTAGTGAAGCTAAAGTTTTCTGTGAAAGGTGGAATTTTGAGCCTTATTACGATTTTTCCATTTACCATGATGCCTCTTATAGCTGGAATATAGGAGAGATTTTGTTTGCTCACTCAGCAAAAAAACTGTTTCCTAACTATGCAATAGCTAAGTCTCCTACTGATTTAAGAAAAGGTGACGCCTACTTAATAGTCGTCTCAAATGTTCTAAAGGCATCTTCGGAAAAATGGACTAACCATATTTTAAAAAATCTAGAGCAAGTCAACCCTGAAGCATCTATCGTTGTATTATGTATGGGTGCCCAGGCACCTAGCACCGATACAGATATTGAACTTCCTCCTTCCACAGTTTCTTTATTAGAAACCATCGCTAAACGTTCAAAATCAATCGGTATAAGAGGAAGTTACACACAAAAACAACTAGAAAGATATGGAATTACGTCTGCACGTATTGTAGGGTGTCCCTCTGTGTTATTTAACCCTTTACCGGTTGATTCTTTAAAACAGACCAAAGAATCGATTAACAAGATTGCGGTAGGAGCAACCCTTTACAGTGATAACCCTGTTATCCAACACAGTTTGCTTTCCTTTGCCTTAGCCCATCAAGCAGATTATATTATCCAAACAGAACAGGAATTCTTAGAATGGAAAAAGCTAGACAGCTCAGAAGAGGTTATTAAGCGTTTAGAAAATTTTTCCCAGCAAGAAGACTCTTTGAATTATGACCAAACAGCAGTAACAGCACGTTATTTAGAAACCAAACCAGATCACCCTTTATTTAAGACTTTACAGGAAAAGGGCGTTAAAGAGTCTTACTTTAAAGAATTTGCGGATCTAGTTCGGGCTAGATCAATGATGCCTAAAAATGTTCAAGATTGGATTCAGTCTTTAAAATCTTATGATTTAATAGTGTCCAGCCGCATTCATGGTGTTATCACAGGTTTGCTTGCAGGCACACGTTCTTTGTGCATCGCTCATGATAGCCGCACCCAAGAATTATGCGAGACTCTAAAAATCCCTTATTTAACCGATTTTGACCCTACTTCAAGCCCAAAAATGTACTATGATTTGGCTAACCCAGAAAAGTTCCTGGAAAACTATCCCCTTTACAAAGAAAATTATTTAGATTTTTTCAAAGAAAATGGTTTGCCTGTAAGTTTAATATGAAAACCAGCGTGAGCATGAGAAGTAGCTTTGGTGTTTGGTCCTGATAGAAAGGGCCAAACACTTACTTTGTATACAAAGAGTATCTGAGGCCGCCTACTTAAAAAGGTATAAAATTAACTCTCCCCTTCTATTGGGTAAGCTGGTAAAGCTTTAAAAAAGTTTTTAGCTTTTGATGATTCTCTGTGTTCGCAGGAAAAGGGTCTACCTTAAATAAAGCCGCTACGGATGGCCAAATAAGTTTATTATTAACAGTGTCCATTTCAGGATACGTTGTTTTAAAAATATGCCAGGCCCTGGCAGGATCGTCTTTTAGAAAATCACATGCCTTCGTCAAAGCCCGACGCAAAGCTTGCCTTGTGGCCGCCGATACCTTTGGGTTAGCAACCATAATCTGGGCAGCAAAGACAGGGATGCCCAAAGATTCATAGGGATACATGTAATAAGCTTGACCATGCCCTTTTAAATCTAGGGTCGCATAAGTACGATACGCATTGATAATCGCCTCAACTTGGCCACTTAACAAAGCAGCAACCAATCCATGTTTGGTATGCACGGCCATAATATCTTTTTCTGTTAAGCCTTGATTGAGCAAAATATGCTTTAAAACAGCCGCTGAAAAACCCACCCCACTACTGGCATGACCAATTCTTTTGCCACGTAATTGCCCCAAGGGAACAGAGCTGACAAAAACCTCTAAAGGCTCAGCAATTAACGTCATAACTGGCTCCAAGACCAAACCCTTATCTTGTTGAATCACCCACTGGGCTTCATTGGTTAACGCCAAATCTGCCGTACCAGCCGCCACCTGAATGCACCCTTCTAAGGAACCTTGTGCTTGAATCAACTCTACACTTAATCCTTCCTCGGCAAAGTACCCTTGGGTTATAGCAACGACCAAGGGCGCATGATGGGGGTTTAATAACCATTCTAAAGTTAGTTTTAAAGTCTGAGGGTAACCTGCCTGCAGCAGAAAAAGGGTGATAGAACAAAGACAACAAAAGAATTTTAACATCAGGCCGGCCAAAAAATAAGATGGGCTTCTAGCCGTTGAATCAACCTTGTTAAAATAAAGGTCAAAAAGACCGTACAAAACAAACAGGCAAACATCAAATCAATTTGCAAACGCCCATGACAAAGCATAATTAAATAGCCCAAACCATGACTAGCACCATTCCAATCTGCTGCCAAAACGGTAAGCGGAGCATGAATAGCGGCCAAGCGCAAACCTGACAATAACCCCGGCAGAGCGGCTGGAATACGGATCATCTTGAGCGCTTGCCAAGGGGTCCCCTGCATGACCGTTGTTAACTCCTGCCACTCAACCGGCGTGCGTTTCAGCCCATCTAGAAAGCAAATTGTAACAGGAAAAAAAGCCGACAAGCATACAACAATCATCTTTGGTCCTATGCCAAACCCAAACCAAATTAACAAAAGAGGCATTAAAATAAAGGACGGCATAGCCTGTAATATAAGCAATACGGGACGAAGCCATTCTTGCATTTCTTGATAACGATCCAGCAAAAGAGCCATCAAAATCCCCAAAATACTGGCAATGATTAGCCCAAAGCCAATTTGCGAAAATGTCAGGGCCGCGTGCCAAAGAATTAAAGGATAGTGGCTGTAAAAGGCTTTTACCACCTGTAAGGGCGTTGGCAGAATATAGGGTGGTATTTTTGTTACCAATATAATCAAGTACCAAGTGGCTACTATCCCCGCAATGATGGGAATTTTTTGACCCCATAAAGGATAAAAGTTACGCATATAAAGTCGCCCATACCCCAGGTGTCTGGTCCCATAGATGCTTTTGGTAACCCAGGCGCGGTGGCTTTATCTGTTGCAAGGTTTGGGCAAATTCATAAGATAAATTGTGTAGGGACTGGCATACGGCAGGTTGGCCTTTTAAAGCTATCAGATGCTCTGCTAAACAAACAATGTCGCCCCAATCATGACTGACAAAGACCACTGTTCTACCTTTTAACTGGGTTACAGCCAATTCATACAGTTGCTGACGCGTTTTAACGTCAACAGCACTAAAAGGTTCATCCATCAAAATTAAATCTGCCTTTTCCAACAAGGTACGCGCCAAAGCGACACGTTGACGCATTCCCGTAGAGAGTTGATAAGGATAACGATGACGCTCTGCCATCAACCCCACTGCTTTTAAAACATCCTCAGCTTGTTGTTGGCAAAAATCTTGCCCGCGCAGATAAAATCCTAAAAGTACGTTTTCTAAAACTGTCTTCCAAGGAAGCAACAAATCATGGTGAGGCATATAGCTTATTTTTGCCTGGGGAAAGGATGTTTGTTGTAATCCAGGAATCAGTCTTAGAATCGCTTTTAAAAGGGTGGTTTTGCCCCCGCCACTGGGGCCAACCAGGCAGGTCCATTTTGCCACAGGAATAGAGATCGCTTGGGCTGCCAAAACAGGCACACCTTGATAGCCAATTTCATTGAAAGAAAAGGAATAAACAGCTGAAGTCATATGACCACAATCCCTCCGTCGGTATCAGCCGAATCAGGTTCTAAGGGTTGGGTTTTGTCCCTCTCAGCCTTTGACCTTGTGCCAATGGCACCCCCTTGTGTACATACGCAACACCTAGCACGATAAAGATTGTCAAGCAAGACAGAAAATTTTATGATGCCCCTAGTTATTAAAATGGATTCATAAGTGTATGACGGTAGATTCTCTTGAAACCCTAAGTTTCGAACAAGCCATGGCCGAGTTAGAATCCTTGGTAAAGCGTTTAGAAGAAGGTCGCCTGCCCTTAGAACAAGCCATGGCCGCTTATGAACGAGGCACTTCCTTAAAAAAATACTGCGAACAAAAATTACAGGCAGCAAAAATGCGGGTAGAGCAAATTAATATGACCGCCGAAGGTACTATCAAGGTCGAACCCATGGGGGATGAGAACTTATAACTTTAATTCCCATTCATCTAGACGGCGCAGTTCATCTCGTAAACGGGCAGCTTCCTCAAATTCTAAATTGCTAGCAGCTTCTTTCATTTGCTTTTCTAACAGCGTTTTTCGTTTTGTTAAATCTTTGGTTGTGGTTGGTAAAGGATTTAGGTCGACTGTTAAATAATCTGCCTGCGTTATTTTTGCCAGTCCACTCGGTACGTCTTTTTGAATTGTGGTTGGGATAATACCATGTTGTTGATTATAGTATTGCTGTTTTTCACGGCGACGATTTGTTTCTGTTAAGGCGGCTTGCATTGAATCTGTCACCCGGTCTGCATATAAAATAACACGCCCTTCGGCATTACGGGCAGCGCGTCCAATGGTTTGAATCAGGGAAGTTTTTGAACGCAGATACCCTTCCTTATCCGCATCTAAAATCGCCATTAGCCCGCATTCAGGAATATCAAGCCCTTCGCGCAATAAATTGATTCCCACCAAAACATCAAAGGTACCCAATCTTAATTGCCGAATAATTTCAATTCGTTCCAATGTTTCAATATCAGAGTGTAAATAGCGTACTTTTAGTCCAGCTTCATTCAAGTATTCCGTCAAAGCTTCAGCCATTTTCTTTGTTAAAGTGGTGACAAGAACGCGCCACCCTTTAGCCACTGTTTGCTTAGATTCATGAATCAAGTCATCCACTTGATGGTCACAAGGGTGAATTTCACAAAGGGGGTCCGTAAGACCCGTGGGGCGAATAACCTGTTCGGCAAACTCTCCATGCGTTTGGGTTAATTCCCAGGGGCCAGGTGTTGCCGAAACATAGATAGTTTGCGGACGCATAGCATCCCATTCTTCAAATTTTAAAGGGCGATTATCAGCACAAGACGGCAAGCGAAAACCATGTTCACTTAAAGTGGCCTTGCGTGCACGATCGCCTTTATACATAGCCCCCAACTGGGGGATAGATACATGACTTTCATCCACCATCAATACCGCATCGGCTGGTAAATATTCAAATAAAGTAGGGGGTGGCTGACCTGGTGCACGCCCTGTTAAATAGCGTGAATAATTTTCAATACCCGCGCAGGTGCCAGTTGCCGCCATCATTTCTAAGTCAAATTGGGTACGTTGTTGCAAACGTTGAGATTCTAGCAATTTATTCTGCGTTTCAAACTCTGCCAGGCGCACCTTTAAATCGGCTTGAATTTGTTTGATGGCCTGTTGCATCGTTGGCCCAGGGGTTACATAGTGACTGTTGGCGAAAATCATAATCTGTTCTAGGTCGGCAAACTTTTCCGCTGTTAGGGCATCCATCTCAGTAATTTTTTGTACTTCATCCACAAAGAAGCTTAGACGCCAAGCTCGATCCTGATAATGGGCAGGGAAAATTTCCAAGACATCCCCCCGCACTCTAAAATTTCCCCGACTGAAAGCTAAATCATTTCGTTTATACTGCAAGTCTACTAAACGGCGCATTAAAGTTTGCAAATCCACCCTATCGCCTACTTTTAAGGGAATGATCATTTCACTATAGGTATTAACCCCCCCAATACCATAAATACATGAGACACTAGCCACAATGATAACATCGCGCCGTTCTAATAAAGCGCGGGTCGCTGAATGGCGCATTCGATCAATTTCTTCGTTAATGGAGGCTGTTTTCTCAATATAGGTATCACTGCGTGGTACATAGGCCTCTGGCTGATAATAATCATAATAGGACACAAAGTATTCAACCGCATTTTTTGGGAAAAATTCTTTCATTTCAGCATGCAGCTGCGCTGCCAGGATTTTGTTGGGCGCTAAAATCATAGCGGGCCGTTGAACCGCCTGAATAACATGGGCCATGGTGTAGGTTTTCCCTGAACCCGTAACCCCTAATAATACCTGATCTTTTTGGTTTTGTTTTAACCCATCAACTAAGCGTTGAATAGCCTGGGGTTGATCCCCAGCTGGTTCAAAGGGCGCCTCTAAATGGAAAGGTATGCATTTTCCCTCTCCCGCGTTGTATAATAAAGGCAAAACTGCAGGCATTTTATAAAAATTTCTTTAATATAAAGTAGCTTGACAATACAGCCAATTATAAAAAATTTCTATAGGACCTTTAAGGAAGACCTAATCTGAGCTGTCCTTTATTAAATTAAGTATTTTAAGAATGATTTTTAGAGCAAAATTGTCATGATTCTCTTATACTACGCATGGTCAAAAACTTGTTTTTAAGCAAAAGGTGCAAGTATGGTGCTGCGTTATCTTTTTGTCCTACTCTCTTTATTAACGGCTTATAGTCAAATCACCTGTGCTTCCACGCTGCAGATTAACAGATTTGCGATGGCAACATCTATCGTGAATCATGAACCTGTTAACATTAAAGAAGCTTTCAAAGTAGAAGATCGGACAATAGCTGCCTTTGTAGAGTTTATTGATACCTTTCCTGAGAACATAACTTTTTGTTGGTTTTATAATGATCACTTGTATAGTCAGTGGAAGACGCATATCCCAGCTTCTCCTCGTTTTCGAACTTATAGCCAAGTAACAGCCCATCCAGGGCACTGGAATATCAAAATTGTAGACAGCAAAGACAAAATTATAAAAGAACAAGCTTTTGTAGTATCTACCCCTGTTTTAGAGTCGAACAGAGAGGATAAGGTAAGCCAAATTCCTTATGCAGTCCCCTCTAAAAAAACACGAACAAAGAAAACCACAACAGAACGTCCAACCAGTGTTAGAGAAGCGCTACGTTCCCTACAACCGAAAAAGAGTGACAAACAGTGACCTTTTATTGGCTGATCAAATCCGAACCTGCAGCTTGGTCATGGCAAGACCAACAGGCTCACCATACAACAAGGTGGGATGGGGTCAGAAACTATCAAGCCAATAATAATCTTAAACAGATGCGCCTGAACGATTTATGCTTTTTTTATCATTCTGTAACCGAGAAGAAGATTATGGGAATTGTACGGGTTGTTAAAACCTATTACCCTGATCCCAGCGATAGCACAGGGGTGTTTGGCAGCGTCGATGTAGCTTATGAACGCGCCTTGACGAACCCGGTCAGTTTGACCACGATCAAAGCTTCCCCCCCCTTACAACATCTGGCTCTTGTAAGACAATCCCGCCTATCCGTTATCCCCATTGATCATTCCTCCTGGGAATTAATCCTAAAGCTTGGGCAATAGAATCTCTCGTGTTAACTATTTTCTCCCCTTTTGTTTGCGTGCACGCCATTTTATTATGTCTATGCCCTTTAATATTCTTTATGCCCCGCAGTGCAACATTTTTACTAGCCGTAGGGGGCCTTTATGGTTGGTATGTTGCTTATAAACATAAACTCAATTTAGGATTCATTTTAAATCCTTGGCTAACAGCGTTATGGCTTTTTATTATGTGGGTAGGCCTCAGCAGTTTTTGGTCCGTAGTACCTTTAGATTCGGTAAAACTGTTTTTAAGACTATGTTCTCTGTGCAGCTTGGGGATCGGGTGGGCCTTCTTGGTTTACTCCCTGAATCTTGTTGAGTTCAATCAGGTTCTTCGTTCCCTTCATTTAGGCCTTCTAGGAGCAGCCCTTTTATTAATTGGCGAAAAGGTTACAGGCAATTTCTGGCAAAGTTGGTGCCAAAAAAGTTCTGCTAAGGCGTTTGTCCCCTTAGTTTTAACGCTTAGTATCGCTGTATGGCCTTGCTTACAAAGATATAGGCACACTATAAAAACTGTGCTTTTTGTGTTGATCCTAGGTTTTGTATTGGCCACGGTTGATTGTGATACAGCGCTGGTTGCGCTTGCTTTTGGTTGGGCAGCGTATAGTGGCTATTTATTATTGCCAGGCCTTGCTAAAATCACAACCCAATTTATAGCCATCTTGATCTTGGTTTTACCTTGGTTGTTATCTAACGTATTAACAACTCAGCGAATAATGGATTTGAATCACTCTATTCATTCGTACAGCTATATTCATCGGTTATATGTTTGGCAATTTACCAGCGATAAAATCGGACAGGCTTGGTTCTTAGGGTACGGCGCAGACAGTTCACGGGCAGATTCCATCGGTGGTGAAAATAAAGAGTGGCCTATGGTGAATAGTAAGAAGCAACCTGTTGTTATTCGATCACGCGCTATTCCAACCCATCCCCATAATATAGGCCTGCAACTATGGCTAGAATTGGGACTTATTGGTACTTTACTGGGGGCAGCACTTCATTTTCTGTCAAGTGTATGGTGGTCGGGGTCGTCACGGCGTGCTGATGCTGCAAGGTTAGGTTTTTTTATAGCGGCTAGTACAGTATTTTGGGTGAACCTAGGGTGCTGGCAAAGTTGGTGGTTGGCAACTTTGGCGCTTCTTATCCCTCTTTTTGCAAACCGCGCTTACGATTATGAAAACTTAAAAACCTCCCGATAAGCGCCTAATGATACGGTTATGTTTTTAAACTTATTCTCTTGGCAGATTAATTCAAGTTTCAGGGTCGTACCCTCCTGGTGTGTAGGAAGCGAAATCGTTTTAAGATCGCTAGCTGTATGGTGTTTTGGTTTATAAAGAGCTAACATAACTTGATTTGCTTGCAAATTAATTTTGGTTTTCTTAGTAGGGTGAGACGGAGAGCACCAAGATATTTCCTCATAAGGAAATAAGCATCGCCCTTTTAAGTCAGAAGTAAAGGGCATTTGCGATAAGTAGCTTGAAACCACCCCATACTGTCTAGCTTCAGAAGAATAATAGTAGCAATTAATCAAAGGATCTTGCTTTGTCAAAGATGAGCCAAAGTCCCGCCAATCTGGATCGTTATCCAAAGGTGGGTTCGTTCCTTCAGAATTAAGTAAAATGATTTCAGAGATGCCCGCTTTTTCCACAAGGCTGTTAAGACTTCGCCCAATAAACTGAGAGGATTGTAGATTGTTTTGACGGCTTATGTCATTCATACTGCCCCCAAAAACCTGGGAAGATTGTAGTGTGCCTTTCTGCATGTCCTTGATATCTTCCAGGCTAGTCCAAGCCGCAAGGGGGCCAATTACACCACTTACAGCTAAGCAAAAGGCAACACTAAAAAAACATAGTACACCCTTTTGCATGATTGTCCCCTTTAGCGCCAATAAATATATGAATACGTTTAATGAATGTTACTTTAGCTAAGAAACTTTAACTTTTTCTTAAGAGATTGGAAAAATTACACTTTAGCGGCTTTAGCAACGCTAACCATAGCAGGCCGTAGTAACCTATCATGCATAACGTAACCATCTTGCAGAACTTGAACGATTGTACCAGGCTCTTGATCAAGGGTATCGACCTCCATCATGGCTTGATGCCAGTGAGGGTCAAATTTTTCCCCTAAAGGACTGATTTTTTTCAAGCCATGGCGATCGAAACTATTATCAATTTCTTTAGCAATCATTTCTACCCCTGTTAGCAAGGCTTTTACCCCCGGCATTAAATCATCCCTAACAGGACAACTCGCAAGGGCACGCTTTACATTATCGCTAATCGTTAAGATGTCACGGGCAAAGTTAACAGCTCCATATTTTAAAGCTTCTTCCTTTTCACGGATGGAACGGCGACGTAAATTTTCTAAATCAGCCATGGCCCTTAGCCAATTATTTTTCATCTCCTCTAATTGAGATTGCAAGTTATAATCGTCACCAGAAACCTCAGACACGGTACTATCTGCAGGCTCATTTTCAGTTAATTCTAAGTTTTGGGGTTGATTTTCCATTATCGTCATTCCTTAAGCCTATAGAGATACTCACTATAGTGCCATTATAGTCACAGTTTGTTTTTGTGCAAGCTTTGTGGTTTGGCTATCAATTGCCAAACTATAATAAAGAGATGTTTGGCCAAGTCTTACTTGTAAAGGGATTGTCATGTTTCTGCAAGCGGGGGCATGTAATTTATACTGTCTTTATTTTTAACATTTTTCATAAACTTTATAAGCTCTGTTTTGGTAGAAAAGTTTTTTACTTCAGCCCCCTTTTTCCTAACATTTTCAATACCGTGAAGATGATCATATTCATGTTGGAAAACTTTGGCAGCGAACCCTTCTAGCTTTCGTTTTACAATTTGTCCCTTTAAATTTGTATATTCAACATTCACGCTTTTAGCCCGTGTAACTAGGGCAGCTTGAGAGACCCCGTCTTCTTGAAGGGTTGAAAAACACGCTTCCCAACTGGTATCAAAATCAGGCGAAAAATCAGTAATTGTAGGGTTAATCACCACTTCGATATGTTTTAAAGAACGGTCCCAGCTATAGATAAACACTTTTTTAGAAATACCAATTTGAGGGGCTGCTAACCCTGCTGCTGGCATTAAAGGCGTTAGTGTTTCTATTAAGTGATGGGCAATCGTTTCAGCTTCTTTTAACCCTTCAAGGGTTAAAGGGATTTCCATTGTTTGCTGAGATAAACAGTCTGCTTTATCCCTATTGAAAATTGTTATGATTTCCATCGCGCCTATTTTCGTTCTAAGTTTCTTAATCTAGGTTGTCGAACCTATTAATCGCCCTACCATTTTGGCAGTGTAATCAACCAGCGGAATAATTTTGCCGTAATTCATACGGGCCGGCCCAATGACCCCAATAGCCCCAACAATCTGATGACGTGAATTATGATAAGGAGATACAACCAGCGAACAGCCAGATAATTTAAATAAATTATTATCAGAACCAATAAAAATTTGTACACCCTCTGCTTTAATAGACGCGTCTAACAGTTGATGCAAAGTTTCTTTGGTTTCAAGAACTTCAAATAATTGGCGGATTTGTTCTAATTCTGCCACTTCCGTAACGCCCTGCAACAAATGGGATTGGCCTTTAATAATTAAGGACCCCTCCTCACCCCCAGCCCAGACTGCTAAACCTGCCGCCACCACCTTAGCCGTTAGGTCGTTTAAGTGCGCCTGAAAATAACCAAGTTCTTCATCGATAAGGCTTTTAGCTTGGCTAAGAGTACGCCCCGTTAAGCGAGAACTAAGATAATTGGTTGCTTCATTCAACGTAGAGGGCGTAATACCCGCCGGCACTTCGATTAAACGATTTTCTACTATCCCGTCTTCTGAAATGAGAACTACCAAAGCACGCCCTGGGTTTAAATAGACAAATTCTATATGTTTTAAAGGGGAATCAATCTTAGGAGCCATCACCAAGCCCGCACATTGTGACAATCCAGACAGTAAAGTGGTAGCGCGTTCTAAAACTGCATCTACGCTTTGGCCAAGATTATCAGCGAGTTGGTTCATATAATAACGTTCTTGTTCGTTAATATCTCCTAATTCTAACAAGCCATGAACGAAAAAACGCAGACCCTCGTCTGTTGGCAAACGGCCGGCCGAAGTATGGGGGGCATATAATAGACCGGCTTCTTCAAGGTCAGCCATAACATTACGGATGGTGGCTGGCGAGAGAGGCGTTTTCAACCGCCGTGACAAGGTACGTGATCCTACGGGTTCTCCCGTTTCTACATACGTGTCAACCAATTCCCGAAAAATTTCCAAAGAACGCTGGCTTAATTCGGCTACACTTAGGGACATGGCATAGAGTTCCTTATTACTTTAGAAGGATTTTAGCACAAATAACTTAAACAAAAATATATAAAGAAGAATTTTACCGCCACACCTTATCATTTTTAAAGACAAGCATGATGAAATTTTCATCCTTGACTGAGTTTTCTTAGAACTTAACCTTATTTTAGGAATATTGGGGTATTTTCCATCCCTAACCCCCACCCACCCAAAGGGGAATGAGGGTCATTGTAGAGAAAAAGGGTTAGTATTTTCTTAATTTCCACCCGATTCAGCCACCAAAAAAATTGAAACAGAGACTTAAAAAACACCTTCCCTTTTAACAAGTACACTTTAAGAAAGGAATAAATGCGGATCGGGTCTTCCTTAGGGTTTTTCTTATGAGGCCTCAATTTAGCCTGGGCATTTTAGGGGTGATCTTAGAATTTGCCTTAAACCTGGTACCTATGTCATTTTTTAAAGGCAGCGTATTTTGCATTGCCGCCAATAAAAAATAACAAGGAAATGTCATGGATAAAAAAATCATTATCACTCTGTTAACCAGCATAGTTTTAAGTACTACCCCTATTGCCCAAACCAATCGTGAAGAATTAGTAGTTCATCAAGTTTTTGCTAAAACTTACCAATTTCTCCAAAATGTCGATGATTCTACTTCCATCAGATTTGAAAATTTTGTGATAGGGCAGAAATTCCCACACCTCCAAATTTCGTTTATGAATTTCTTAGAATTTTGCAAACCTATCCTCTGGTTAATGACCTAGAAGATTTCAAGAAAGCTGAAAATGTTGGCTTAAAGAATTATTCATATAAAGATCTTAAAGGAGTTATCCACCCGAACATTCAAACCTATAAGGAAGAGCTTATCCAAAAGATTTTAACCAACCACACAAACCTTCTTGAGCGAAAAGAACATTTGTTTTCCTCAAAAAAAGCCGTTAAAGGTGTAGTTTGTGACATGATGGAGAGTATTATTAATATTAAAAATCTAGCAGCATCCCATCAAGCCTATTATTTAAGCTTTTCTTCTCATACCCACGAAAGCCCTCAAAGCCTAGAAAAGTGGGGCTTGTACAAAAAATAATTCTTAACATCTAGACAAGCTTACCCCATACTAAAATTATAAACAAATTTTAATATGGTGGTGGCGATGATCATCCATCTTTTTGTTGTCCTGTGTTTAGGCCTGTTGTCTCCTTGTTTAAGCTTTAGCCAAGAAGAGGTATTGATTGTACCCAAGGCTCTTGAAAGACCTTTCCGACTTTTTCAACGCGCCCAAAACAGCGATCTACCCACTTATCAAGAATGGGAAGAGGCAGGAAGTGAACGCTACCATTTTGACCATTACCCGACCAAAGACGCTTCTAAATTCTCTCCTTGGCCGTGGCATTATCTTTCCAGAAACTTAGGCAAAACAGGCATAGAGGCCATATTACAAAAATTTCTCCTTGAAACGAAACAAAGATGCAGCCCAAATGTCAGCAAACTTTTTAATATTGCGTTTGCAGATGAAAGCCGGTGTACTAATGACGGCTATACTATTTTCTTCCTTCTTGAGGGTGATTTTGGTTTAGTGGGCCACGCTGATCTTGATCTACGTGGGTCCATAGAAAAAAGCCAGCTCTCTTTTGAGGAAAAAAAGCTTGTCTTCCTATCAATTTTTCCTCTTGCCTTAGGTAATTACGACGATATTTTAAAAGACTCTCCCGATAATCACCTACCAACTGAAAAAATAAAGCAAAAATTACAACCACCAGAAGTCCATTCCTTACACCTCTGGCTTAGTGATTTTATTGATAACCATGTGCGATTTGAGGGGGAATAGGAAGGAATCTTTTATATTTTCCTTTATCTTTAAGGGTAAGGTTTACTGTTGGATAACTAGTCTTACTTTAAGTAAAGCATGACGAATTTAGCCTGGGCATTTTAGGGGCGATCTTAGAATTTGCCTTAAACCTGGTACCTATGTCATTTTTTAAAGGCAGCGTATTTTGCATTACGGCCAATAAAAAATAACAAGGAAATATCATGGATAAAAAAATCATTATCAGTCTGTTAACCAGCATAGCTTTAAGCACTACCCCTATGGCCCAAACGAATCCTGAAGACCCCTTATTAGTAGTTAACTACACGGGTTTATTGACTTTGCAAATTATAGCAGCGTTTGATCGGCAGATTGAAGACCCCCATTTTAATTGGGACCACTTTCAAGCCACTCGCACCAGGGTGTCTCAATGGTTGAACTTAGTAAAGGCAAGATCTTTTCTAATTCGTTTAGAAGAGTTTAAACAATTTGAATCTATAGATTTAAGGGAATATTACTACAGGGATAGCCACCAATCCATTCACCTTAACGTTCATGCCTATAAGGACAATCTTATCCAGCAGTTTATGTCAAGTTATAAGAAACTCTTGGAACTATCAAACACGTCTTTTTGGCCGGAAAACACCATCAAAAAGATTTTGATTCAAAACATGGATGTATTGGTCGACATCAAAAACCTGGCAACAGCTTATCAAGATCATCATAACCCCGAAACAATAAATGGTTTCGGACTATATAAAAAATAATCCTTAACATCTAGACAAGCTTACCCCATACTAAAATTATAAACAAATTTTAGTATGAGGTTTGTGATGAACCTTCGTTTCTTGGCAACAATTTTTCTGAGCCTTTTCGTCTTTAACAGTGGTTTCTGCCAAGAAGCCGAGGATATTCTAATTGTGCCAAAGAACTTTGAAAATATTTTTCGGTTGTTCCAAAAAGCCCAATTGACACAAAATTTCCCACCGCCTGAGGAGGTCCTAAAAGAAAAAGACGCTCTCAACCGTTTTTGGTGCTATCCAAAGAAATTAGAAACTGCAATCATGTCTTATGAGAATTTTTCTCCTTGGCCTTGGCACTACCTTGAAACCAGATTTAAGAAGACGTATGTCAGTGAAGTAACAAGAAATCTTTTGTCTAATTGGCAAGGTAGGTGCAGCTACAATATTAGCAGCCTTTTTCAAATTAATTTCGTGGACCGCCATCGGTGTATTTTTTCTGGCTATTCCGGTTTCTTTATGGAACGCGACGACATAAAATTGTTTGATCAAAATGACCTTGACTTCAGACAATCCATCAAAAACAGCCAGCTAACTTTTGAAGAAAAAAGACTGCTTTTCGTAGTAATTTTTCCCATTGCTCTCTCTTATTATGGTCTTTATTCTCCTGAAAACGACTCAAGAAAGCCTGTTTTTAAACCTCTTCCCCAAGGTGCTGTTTCGTTCCACCTCTGGCTTAGTGATTTTATTGATGACCATGTACGATTTGCGGGGGAATAGGAAGGAATCTTTTTTTCCCTCCTTTATAGGGGCTTTTAACAATATAACTCCAACGTCTGTCGGTGAATAATTTCTTCACTAAAAGATTTTTCTACCAAGGCACGACTGGCCTTACCAAATTGTTGGCGTTGTGCCAAATCCAGGGCCAAGTGCTTAATCTTGTCAGCCAAAACCCCTGCATTTCTGGGCGGGATAAGGTAACCATTTACCTTATCTTGCACAATAATTCGACACCCAGGCATATCACACGTAATGATTGGCTTGCCACAGGCGGCGGCCTCTAACAAAGATTTAGGAATCCCCTCCCGGTAATAGCTGGCCAAAACCGCAATGTGGCTGTTTTGATATAAACGGGCGATGTCAGAACGGTAACCTATCCATTCAATGATTCCCTCATCGTGCCATTCTTGCAGAGTTTCTTGAGGGATAGCGCCAGGATTTTCCCTATCAGGTTCCCCCACCAACCGAAAATGAAAAGGATAACCTTCTAACTTTAATAAACGAGCTGCTTCGACAAATTCCTTAACACCTTTATTCCACAGCAAACGCGAGACATGAATAATGGTGATAGGTCCAGGTGGTTCAAAAGCAGGACAAAATGTTGCCAAATTAACCCCTGCCCCTAAAATAAGGTTCACATCAATCTTGGCATTTAAAGATTGAATAACCTTGGCATCTTCAGGGTTTTGTACAATCACTTGCACAGCGGACTGCGCTAATAAAACCCCCAACAATCCTTTTACTGGTTTTTGCAACCAATGACTTTGGCTGAAAATCGCCCCTAATCCTGAAATGGCGGCAATGATCTTGGGCACACGCATCCACAATCCCATAAGGGTGCCATACAAAACAGGCTTTAAAGCAACGGCGTGAACAATATCCGGGCGAATCTGACGATACAGCTTGGCAATTTGCGAAAGGGTCTTGGCTTCATGCCAGGGGTTAAGCCCACCCCGATCAAAATAAACCGGGCAAAAGGTTAGCCCAGCGTCTTGAATACGTTTAAAATCTGCCTTTGCCGGGGCCGCCACAAAAACCTGGTATCCTTGCTGTTGGGCATAAACCGCCAGGGGCAAGCGATGACTGCAAAAATATCGATCATCCGCTACCAAATATAACACCTTTTTAGGGGCTGTCATGCTTGCTTTCCCCTTAATCCGTGTAAATGGCTTTTAACCGAAGCAACGCTATGAAGGCTACCACAGCCCCCGCTGTTAAATAAAAAGCTGGCACCAAGTTAGACCCCGTCAAGGTGATTAATAAAATAACCACCTGGGGCGCAGTCCCACCAAAAAGCGGCCCGCTGATGTTGGTAGTTAAAGACACAGCAGAGTTTCGAACAGCGGTAGGGAAAGATTCAACCATCAACGCGGGCAACGGGCCAAAATATCCCCCTACCCCAATCGCCATCAAAGCCTGGGCCAAGAAAACATAAAACGCTTGGTCACTAGAATTGACAATCATCATCAAAGGTAAAGTCCCCACAATAAACAATCCAGCGGCTATGCCCATAATAATCTTACGACCATATTTGTCAGATAACCAGGCTGACCCTATGGTGATTAAACTGACAAAGACCATGTTAATGGTATTAATAGTAAACGCTGTACTTTTGTTGAGGTGTAAAAACTCAGTCAGATGGGTGGTCATGTAAACAAATAAAATATAAAAACTAAGGTCATGCAACATCACGACTAAAATTAAGGTCAACAAAGTTGATGCATATCCTTTAAAGGTATCGACCACAGGATTTTGACTTAAGTGACCGCATTTTTTCGCTTCCTCATAGACAGGGGATTCGCAAACACGACGCCGTAAATAATAACCGACTATACAAATTAAAATGCCGGCTAAGAAGGGTAAACGCCACCCCCAACTTTCTAATTGTTCCTCGGTCAAAATACTGGAAAATAAGGCAGCTGTCGCTGATCCTAACATTAATCCCATCAAACAACTGGTTACTGTAAAGCTGCCAATTAAGCCACGCTGATTTTTGCTACTGTGTTCAGTGGTAAAGGTAATAGAACCTGCATAGTTCCCACCCATAGATAAACCTTGTAATAAACGTAAAACGATTAAAATTGCCGAAGCTGTGCCCCCAACTTGATCATAGGTGGGCAGAACACCGATCAAAGCCGTGGGAATGGCCATAAACAAAATGGTTAAAACCAAGGCTTTTTTCCGGCCGTAACAATCACCAACATACCCAAAAAACAATCCGCCCAAAGGCCGCGCTAAATAGCCGGCCGCAAAAGCCCCATAAGCTGATAGCAACTGGCTAATCGGATCAAAGCTGGGGAAAAACAACTTACCAATAATAGGCGCAAAATAACCAAATAAAGCAAAATCATACCATTCAAACAAATTGCCGGTCATGCTGGTGACAACCGTTCTGACTAACTGCCGAGACATACAAATACCTACGTAGAAAGGGTTATTGAATCAAAAAATAAAGGAAAATCGCAAAGACAAGAAATTAGGCGTAACGGCGGCTGCCGCCTAGTCGTAAAAATAAGAAAGAAGAATAGTTACAAGCCATGATAAATATTAAAATGCCAATCCCTCACTTGTCAAATAATAAAATAAGGTTTTGCACTCTTGCATCCTTCTATACCTTTAGCTAAGAGGATAAGAAGCTGACAGAATACCCTTAAAAATTTAGACCAAGCGTGCCTTTGCTTTTTCATACCCAATCAAGGGTAATAAATCCTTCATCTCCGGACCATGGTCCATGCCGGTTAAAACCTGACGCAAAGGCATCAATAAGGCCCGCCCTTTACGATCCGTTTTTTGTTTAACAGCTTGCGTCCACTCGGCCCATGTTTGTTCTGTCCAGGGGGTTATGTGAGGATCAGGTAAACAAGAGGCAGCTTCCTTGATAAACAGCTGGTCTTCAGGGGGGATAGGGAATGGTGGTAAATCACCAAAGAGGATTTGGTGCCATTTTTCTGCATCCTTAAAAGTTTGCAGGTTGCCCCGTATAATCAACCAAACCTTTTCATCAATTTTATGGAAGTTAGCAAGACGGTCTTTAACTTCATCATAGGGCATAATTTGAAACAGTTTATGGTTAAGATGAAGCAGTTCTTGATCATCAAAATGGGGGGGGGTA